>Ga0041059_1000383_pt1 | contig 32694 bp, 38 predicted proteins | sample AraColnosormetaG_FD_56232 | JGI IMG/M metagenome (GOLD analysis project Ga0041059, IMG submission 56232) | Arabidopsis roots microbial communities from North Carolina, USA - Col MF nosort | ecosystem: Host-associated > Plants > Roots > Unclassified | place: USA: North Carolina | collected...
TTTTTTTTTTTTTTTTTTTTTTTTTTTTTTTTTTTTTGGTTTAATGAGATGAAGAACTTTGAGAGATTGTTGATGTTTTTTTCTACATTACTGCAGAGCTTTGTCTTCTTTTTGGGTACTTGAAAAAGTTTCTTCTTTCATCATACATAACCATTACCTCTTTGATAAATGCAGCTCAGCTTCGGTATATCAAGGAAGCCGAAGAACTTAGGCTCAAGATGCAACCTTTAGAGCTCATCAGAAGAGTAAGCACATTATGCTTTTTGTAGCATTAGATATTTACAAGTATCTATGCTTTCGAGAGAGTGATTTGGCCTTATGTTCTTGAAATGAATGATAGGTCCGAGAAATCGAACAAGAGGCATCTGCGGGACAAGAAACCGAGCAGCAGAAAGATGTGAAGCAGACTACAGCCGTTGATCTCTCTAAACGACTGAAGGATTTCCGTGCGCTAAACGATGCATCGAGCTTGAAAGGTACACATAATAGCGAAATCGTCTTGTTTATGCTATGGAATTCAGATCAGAAACAAAACTATACATGAAGGTTTAGGTATGTAACAAATGTTTTTGTTATCCGCTCAGCATTGGAAGAATGGCGAAAGCGGAAAATGGAACGAGCAAGACAACGGGATCTTGAGAAAACCGGAGGAGTTTCTTCGTCCACCAAAACATCATCATAAACGTCACTAATTCTCTAAATATCATAAAATTATTGAACATTATAAGTCTCATAGAAAAAATTATACTTACTAGTGTAAAGACAGACAGAGATGCTGGAAACCTGTCAAAACACAGGAAAAGAAAAGAAAGGATATGTATGTTACTCAGTAAGATTTTTAAACACACTTGTGTTTTGGTCAATTCATCAAATATACCTTAATCATATAGTCTGGTGCCCAGTGCAGCTCAAGTTTATGGTCATCACCATTGTGGCCTGTATCAGTCATCTTTATTACATAAATTTGATTCATATTTTACAAAACAAAAAAACATGTAAATTATCGGTTTGTTCTTACTTCTTAGAAACATATGTGAAAACAGCCATGCGGTTACGACCGACATGTTTGTGAGATGCGGTTTTCCTTTTTGGTGCCAACCCAATATAGGCCCATGAAGCAATAGTATGCAACTGATTTTTTTTTTCGTTTTTTCATACAACTAAATTTCGTTGCAAACAATTCCGGATATTAACAACGCCTTCGTTATTAAGATAAAAGAGAAAAAAAGAAGTTCTAGATACTCGGTGGTTAATCACTTGTCCTCTTTCATTATCCCCAACCTTCCTCAGATAACTTTTTACCAAATGAAAAGAAACTTGGCAAAATTATGAAAATTTTAAGCTAATATTTCATATTTAAGCAATATGAATAAATGATATTCTACCAATACATGGCTATTTTCATTGATTCCAGGTGGATTATCATAAGTAATTAATTGCTGACCCCAATATATGGTAGCTTTGGAACATTTATTATGATAAAACATAAGGAGATAATATAAAGAAAGCGGTTTGGAGATTCGAGCTCAATGACAACACTGGCTATATCCAACACTTTAAAACAACGTCAAGACACGTGTCCCACCACCTGTAAGTAGCTAAACACAAAGGTCCTCTTCGCATGGCACGTGCTCCTTGCCAACGAACACATAAGCTCGGTGTATATAACTATGTCTCACATAGCCCTTCCATATAGATCATCACCGAGCAAGTTAGTTTACGTGTTGTTGCAAAGAGAAGAAAGGTTTCGAGTAGCAAAAGAGTAAAACTAGATCTTTAGGAGAAGGTAAAAGAAGCAATTGATGGCGACGACAGTGGGAAGAAACATAGCAGCACCATTGCTGTTCTTGAATCTTGTTATGTACCTGATTGTGCTTGGTTTTGCAAGTTGGTGTCTCAATAAATACATCAACGGCCAAACTAACCACCCAAGTAAATTTATTTTTCTCTTTCTCTCTAGCTATTTATATGGTCATGTAGCTGATCTAGTGGAATTACTAAGAATATTAGTAATGTTTGAATAGGTTTTGGAGGCAATGGAGCAACACCGTTCTTCTTGACGTTTTCGATATTGGCGGCTGTGGTAGGAGTAGCGTCGAAGTTGGCCGGAGCAAATCATATTAGGTTTTGGAGGAATGATAGTTTAGCCGCTGCTGGAGCTTCTTCCATCGTTGCATGGGCTATCACAGCTCTTGCCATGGGGTAATTACTTTATTTATGATGTCCTATTAAATCTCATGAAGTGCTAATTTTTGACGACTATTTTTCTTTAAAACTTGGTTTTGGATATTTTGTGAACTTCTTTATATAGATGCATGGAAGTGTCAGTGTTTGGTAAATGGTATAATAAACTTAATTTTGATGAAAGGTTGGCATGCAAACAAATAAACATAGGAGGATGGAGAGGATGGAGACTGAAGATGATTGAAGCCTTCATTATCATTTTGACGTTCACGCAGCTTCTCTACCTCATGTTGATCCATGCCGGTTCACTCAGCAGCAAATATGGTCCTGGATACAGAGACCAAGACTATGCTACAGGCCAAGCTCATGGTCATGGTCATGTACCACACACTGTGGGAGAGCACAAGGCTGGTGTTGGATCTACCATGGCAGTCTGATGAAAATCTGTGTCTTTTAATTGTGTTTTGACGTTTGGTTAAGAAGTACTTATTATAGTTTATGTTTTTTCAAGTTATGTAATAATGTAATTCCTATCCATCTGACAAACGAACGAATCTTGTGTGTTCTTTTGTTAATTAGTTAAATGGAGATGTGTTTCTTTGTGTTCTTATTTGTCGCTCTTTGCAATTTGCTTTTGAACAAAATCAAATCTACAAAATTTGGATCCGAGTCAATACAAAATCCAAATGAAGCGATCGGATGTGAGTGAATCCGATGAGTACTCCAATTTGGGTCCAGGTTGCATTCGGTTTGGTTGATGTCCAATATTAACGTAACCGAACTTTGGGGCTAAAATGTAAAGCACAATAAAAGTTGGGGTTTTACTTGTAATTTAAATACTCCAACTGAAAAACAGAGTGTTCTGTTCATAGCACAAGAGAATTGGTGTCTCTAATGAGATCATTGATCATCGCGCACGTGAAGACGTGGTTTTTTATTCTCTAATGATCCCAGGAATTGCGTAATGCATCTGTTCCGTTTCGCCAGATATAGGGTTTGCGTCAGCATCAAATGTTGATTCTTAGTAAAAAAAATATTGAATTTTTGGTTTTCTTTCCAACATGTTATTGTGGTTGTGGAAAGTTTTCTGAAGCCCAGAAAGTGTTTGATAGCATGCCTAGGAGGAGAAACGTAGATTCGTTGAACCTTATGATTTCGATGAAGAGTTTATAGGATGGTTGGTTAACACATGCAAATTGAAGCATTGTTTCTTCATATGTATGTATCCCAATGTAGGAGCCTAGCTTTTCCAAGAAAAAAGTATCGGAACATGATTCGTTTTCGAACATATCCAAATAGGATGATATCGCAAGAAAGAGAGAAAAAGGAAAATCTCAGTATATAGACAAAGTATACATCCTTCGCTATACACAACTATTCTAATTTGTGATGTAACTATACTTTACACTACCTTTGTGCTTCTTCTGACTCTCTTTCCCGTCGGTAAGTAACACTTTCTTTATCGACTACTCTCCCGACTCGTCTGTTTCTCCTGCTTCTCTTACTAATACCTCTCTTGCCTTCTTTCTCAATCACAGGTTCTGACATTGGCACAAGGTGCATGAAGCACAAAGGTGCCAGAGCTGCTAGAGACTGTATGAGAATCCCTGAAGACAAGTTTGAATAGTTACTTGATGTTATACCGATCAGATTAGCCAATCCGACGCCTAAGAATGCACTAACTATTTGTGATAGACACAGAGTTGAAGCAAGAAAAGATGTGACTGATCCTTCACACCCCTGTGGACACATACTTGCTAATCTGACTGCAAATGGAAGGATCTTAAACTGTGCTAGGATTTCTGCTAGGCTGGAAAAACACAGCACATAAACCTCGTTGGAGATTCCAAATCCGAGATTTATTTGCTTCACCAAGATGTAATCGAGGAGAATCGATAAACCGTACAAGAGTTGGATGATATGGATCAGTGGTCTCATGGGAAGTGTCTTCAAGTATCGATCATAGACCACGGTTAGACAAAGAAGCATCAACTGTCCAATCACTTTCGACATTCCAATAACCGAAGGATCAAGATTCAGAACTTGAGTTTGGTAACAGAAGACTGATCCTGAGAGAAGAGGGACCATTGCAATGGATACTACTGCCCAAATCAGAGGCTGGGAGATTTCATCTGCCTGAATTGCTTCCTTAAGATTCGATATCTGTTTCTTGACGCTCTCCAAAACCGAGCTTGTCTCTGCTATCCGTGGTAAGCCGAAAGATTCTTCTTTGGAAGATAAAGAAACAACGAGCTGCAGAGACAACAAAGCAGAGAATACAAGAAAGGAGATCTTAGGAGGTGTTGTGAGTAAGAGATATCCTCCAAGTAAGTTTCCAAGGACTCCACCAGCTGCTGAAGCCATGAGCGCATAAGACTGGAGACCGTTTATTCGGTATCTCAGACCGTATTCCGCAACAAGAGCGTCTTTTGCAACCTCAGTGATGGATGCTCCAAGGTTACTAAGCAGGACACATGCCACAAGAGAAGGAAGAACTTCTCTAGCTCCTTGAAATATCCCCATTGAACCCCATGCTAAAACCTGCAGAAACACTGACACAGAATCGCCACAATCAGCAAGCTTCTTCATTTCCTAAATTTGGTTCTAAAAATCTCATGTTCAAGGCATTGGAGCTGGCACAAAGAGAGACTTTGGAAAAACTAACCTCCAATGGCGATGTAAGGAACTCTACGACCACTTCCAATGTAAAGAACATCTGAGAGCACACCGTAGAGAGGTTTAGCCACCATGGGAAGACTGCAAGAGTATTGCACAAGCTGAAGCGTCGATGGTTGGAGTGCGAGGCTATGAACCATATGGAAGTTAAGTGCAAGCCATGGGAAACATCTTGATCCTTGTACCCAATAACCTAACCCGCACAAAACCGAGATTCCTTTACCACCCACTTGTTCAAACCTCGCCGTTTCTTCAAATTCAGACACACCATTGTTGTTTCTCCTTCTCCTTATCGAGAGACATGCGAATGTGGTCGCTCTTCTTGGTCTGGCTTCCCCCATGAAAAGGGTATTGTTATTGCTCTGCCTCTCTTGTTGTTGTTGTTGCCTGTGAATGGACGAAAGTGGTGGTTTCAAGAACTTGGTTGGGGAGTTTTGAATTGATAACAATGGATTTATCATAATTCTTTCCATTGTTTCAGAGAGATGAAAACAGAGGAGAAGAAAGGAGGAAGCTTTACTCTTGAAGAAACGAATTCTAGTCACAAGCTTTGTATGTATCGACGAGTTTATATAATTTTGGGGCAAACCCTAAGCATCGTTGAATTGAGGAAGGAGACGAAATAGGATTAAGTCATTTCTCAATATCAACAAGAAAAAAGAAAAATGAGATTTTGACGAAGGAAGAGGGATCTAGAAGCGTGTAGCAAAGAGTAAATTAGAGGCAGACAAAACTCATAAAAGGTATTTAAGTACAAAGGTTGTCTGTCTTCCACTAATAATCAAGCTTCTAATGAGTTTTTAAGTAATTAATCAACGGTTACAAAAGCTTTTAGATATTTATTAATATATTTATTTTTTAAGGGGTCCATATGAAAAATCCACTGTCCTAGGAAAATTGGAAAATGATGAGTCATCTGATTTTGATTATGACTTGTCACTAAAGTTTGTTATAAATTCTCTATCAAAAAAAGAATTAGTAAATTATTTTTCTAAATATATTTCAGGTCGACCCATAAATTGTTGATTCACGTGTATGCAATTTTGTTTTTTTCTGGACTTTCTTGTTTCCATAGAATCAACGGTTCGTCGGTAACGAGTAACGACCACACTTTCAGAGACGGACAGGAATCTTACGTGAATTATGTGGCTTACGATTTATTAGCTTTTGGTAATTTTATATGTAATTGATTTATAAATAAGTATCTACCATAGTTCAAAACTTCAAATAATATCTGAGCCGACTTCTTTGCGCAAAACTTCACTTTCGAGAGATTTTTTATTATTGGGATTGGTCTGTATTTAACTTTCATGAAAATATGGTAGCTAGTTTTTTTGGGAATGGTTTTTGGGGAATGGTAATTAATTATGTTTATAATTTACTCTTCTTTTTTCGGTTTTCGGTTTTTGTTTGATTTTTGATTTGATTCTATTCCATTTGTTTGTTTCTGCTAATTTTATCCACCCTGAAATAGAAAAACTTTTTAAAAAATCAAAATAAGAAAAGAAAAAAAGAAACAGTTAAAAACTTTTTAAAAAAAAAATACTAAATACACATGAAGATTTGTGAAAAACATGTTGGATTTATAAAATCCTTAATGACCACGGTTAAATGGCAGGATCCAAAATTCGGTTAGAATTCATAACGTCATATTAATTTAATATTTATAAAACTTTTAAAAAACGAAAAAAGAGTTGAAAATCTTTTAAGAAAAAAAAATTAAAAAAATAAATGTTAAATATACATGAAGATGTGAAAAAGATGTTGGATTTGTGGAATTGCTAATGACCACAGTTAAATGGCGGGATCCAAAATCCGGTTAGATTTCACAACGTCATATTAATTTAGTATTTATAAAACCTTTAAAAAAATAAATAAGGAGTTGAAAACCTTTAAAGAAAAAAAAACACAAATGCTAAATACATGTGAAAAATATGTTGGATTTGTGCAATCGCTAATGACCACGGTTAAATGGCGGGATCCAAAATCCGGTTAGATTTCACAACGTCATATTAATTTAATATTTATAAAACCTTTACAAAAATAAAAAAATAAAAGAGGAGTTGAAAACCTTTAAAGAAAAAAAATAAAAACATAAATGCTAAATACACATGAAGATGTGAAAACATGTTGGATTTGTGGAATCGCTAATGACCACGGTTAAATGGCAGGATCCAAAATCCGGTTAGATTTTACAACGTCATATTAATTTAGTATTTATAAATCCTTTAAAAAATAAAAATAAAATAAAAAAGGAGTTGAAAACCTTTAAAGAAAATAAAATAAAAACATAAATGCTAAATACACATGAAGATGTGAAAAACATGTTGGATTTGTGGAATCGCTAATGACCACGGTTAAATGGCGAGATCCAAAATCCGGTTAGATTTCACAACGTCATATTAATTTAGTATTTATAAAACCTTTAAAAAAATAAAAAAAAGAGTTGAAAACCTTTAAAGAAAAAAAATATACAAATGCTAAATACATATGAAGATGTGAAAAACATGTTGGATTTGTGGAATCGCTAATGACCACGGTTAAATGGCGGGATCCAAAATCCGGTTAGATCTCACAAAGTCATATTAATTTAGTATTTATAAAATCTTTAAAAAAATAAAAAAAGAGTTGAAAACCTTTAAAGAAAAAAAAATACAAATGCTAAATACATATGAAGATGTGAAAAACATGTTGGATTTGTGGAATCGCTAATGACCACGGTTAAATGGCGGGATCCAAAATCCGGTTAGATTTCACAACGTTATATTAATTTAGTATTTATAAAACCTTTAAAATAATAATAAATATATTAAAAAAGAGCTTTTGAAAAAATCCAATCATCAAATAAAAAAAAACATTTTACAACTAAATCAATTATTATTTTTTGTAAGAAAGAATAAGAAACAGAGTATAGAAAGTCGTTACCAAGCTATAGCAAAATATGTTGTCTATCACGAATCCAAACAAACAGTTTTGCGGATGCACCCACTGATTTGGCGAATCAAGAATACGAACCTACAATAACAAGAAGAAAACTAAAGGTCAATTTGTCCTAAATGAAACAAAGTGATAACAGACAAGAAAACCGCAAATTAGGTCAATTTCGTAAAACTGACTACAAGAGCAAACCCTAGTTCCTCTTATGAAATTGCGTTTAGAAAACTAATTATTGATTGACCTACAACCTAAAGAGACTTTCTTTATGCAGCAGCAAGTTGCGCTAAAATTATAAATCTAAGGTTCCAAGAGATCAAAATAGGACTTAGGCTAGAAGCAACAAACCTGAATCTCGTCATAACGACGCATATGCTGCATCATCCATGGTTTGCGTCACCACCTCCGACTGTCGGTCCATGATTTGGTAAAGATCGTGAAACGCAAAAACAGAGACGGAAAATAAGAACGGTGGTGAAATCTTTAATCGTGTGATCAAACGGATCCGATGACATTGGCGCGGATGATCATCGACCTTTTGACGTTCTCGTGATCGGTGAGTTCTCTTTGTAAGAGAGGAATAGAACTTGATCAAGAAGAAACAGAGACTAAAAAGAAAAAAGAAGAAGAAGAAGAAGGTGGATTTTTGTTTTCGAAAAAAGAGGACTTTTGATATATAGAGAGAAAGGTTGCCAACGGAAAAAAAAAATGTTAGGTTAAATTGTTCCAAGAGAAGGAAATTACTCATACCAATATAAAAAAAGGAAATTGTTTATATCAATAATAAAAAGTGACCGTTACAAGAATCATATATTTATTTTTTACTGCCCTTGATCTGAATTGAGGTGACTTGCGTTTGTTGTAGTTAATTAGAGATTCAAAAAATTGATTACTGCAGAATGTAGGTTCAAAAAATTGATTACTGCGGAATGTAGATGATTAAAAAAAAGGTAAGATTAAAACGCAAACTTTAACGTTGCTTCGATTCCGGTTAAGACTATTCGCACTTTCGATTCCTTGATTTAGGGGTTTTCTTTGTTTGTGGTACAAGCCTTTTGATGCATATAGTACATAAATTTGCATAATATATTTATATCATAAGAAAAATATTATTTTGATTTTTCCATCATCTCTGAGTGACTCTGTTATTTTAAGGATATGTTTTCCATTCTAAGTACTTCTCTATGCTTTCAAGGCCACAAAGCTGCTTCACCACCGGCATAGTCGCTGGAACCGGTAACTCAAAACCAAGATCACATCTTTCTCTATGATCATCATCAATGCAATTCCATGATAGGTACTGTTTTCGAGCTTCTCTAATGGCTGATCTTGTTGCACAGTGCACTGAAGCCGCCACAAGCAACGGAGGCTCACCTGAAGCTGTATCAGAAGACCATTTCAGCTCAACAAAAAGTAAGATTAAACAAGATAAAAAAAAGAGAGAGAGAGAGCGATGAATCTCATTGATTCTTAGCTAAACCTTTAGAGGAGAGAACGCGGTTCTTGTGATGACCACTGTTGAGAATCTGAACGTTGAATTGTTTGGGAATTGTGTCTATTGTAGGTATTTTGTAGTCCCATGTACCTTCTTCATTCACAAGCCCGTTTTCATTTGTCGTGTACTCCTCATACATGAAAAATCCGATTCCTTGAACAAACGCTCCTTCAATCTTCTCAAAGAAAACAAACATAAACGCCAATTAACCAACCTGTTATAGAACATCAAGTGCACATCCAGAATCCGGACCAAAATCAAGCGAATTACCTGTCCTAAATCAACAGCAGGATTAAGGCTTTTTCCACAGTCATAGATAATATCTGATCTTATAATTTCTGTTCTTCCTGTCACAAGGTCAACCTCCACCTGCATATTTTTACATATATATATATATTCAAGTTTTACTGATTTTATCTCAGGGAATGGTTTAAAATATTGGCTATGAGATTCACCTCACTCGCTCCAACTCCATAGTTGAGATATTCTGCAGAAGAGGACTCTGGCTTATAAAAGGTTCGAGCTGATAGGTCCACAGATTGAGCATTCGCCTGCAGTTTCACATATGGAGATATTTCCTTGAAATCTGGATCAATATAAGGAGAATTATCCAGTTTAGTTATACCTGTTGAATGAGCATGTCCCATGTCACGGATCGAGCATTCTCCAGAATCTGATTCATGGTAGGTCTCAGCCTCTCCACCAAGATACCGCAGCAAAGCCTCACTGCTTCACAACAGTTCTCTGATGTTGTGCTACCCGCAGTGTAACTGCTTTGAGACATACTGAGCGTGTCAGTCTGAAGAAGCCGTATTCTTTCAAGCAGATCATCACTTCCCTCGCATTTTATCATACCAAGACCATAAGCAACCATCTGTTGTACCTTTGTCCATAACCCTTGTCCCACCTCAATCCCTGCAACCTCAACCGCAACTGAACCATCATTCAAAATGCTTACTTTTCCTGGAGTTGGCCTATGTATAACTAGATGGATGATTGGTACTCGAGAAATCCCCCTTTTGCGCCATATGTTACATCGGTTAAACTCTTTCACAGATTCAGCCCTTCGCCTGAAATCTGCAGATACCTCCAATTTGTCCCACAATAAAGGCAAAGTATATTCATCAGGCTCACCAGCAGCTTGCTTATAAAACTTGCGGAGGCTTTCGTACGTATGAAGATTTATCCTTCTCACAACATCCACGTCCATCTTCAGGGAAGATGCTACGTTCTCAATAATGGATTCAGCAATGTATGAACCTTGTACTTCACCGGGTGCCCTCAAAGACGTTCTGCTCGGAAGGTTTGTCTTACACACTTTGATGTCAAATGACAATGCACCCCAGTCATATTTCCTCAGGGAGTTCATTATATTCTGTGGCATCACTAGACTTACATCCACATCTGACCCTGCATCTATAAACAAATTTAGGTCTAGTGCTGTGAGTTTACCGTCAGATCTGAATCCTACACTGTAAGTTATTTTCAGGGGATGCCTTCCTCCAGCCATTATCATATCAGTCTTACGGTTGACGTATATCCTTACAGGACGCTGCATTTTTTTTGCAGCAAGCGCACATGCTGTCGCAACCTGAAATCATCTTCAGCAGCATTAGTATCAAATCACAAAGGACTTTTATTCAGAGAAGAAACTATTACTTACAGGCATAGACTTTATAGCTTTTCCACCAAAGCCACCTCCAACTCTTCTGGTGATGACTCGAACGTTATGCTCCGGGATTCCAAGACATGTAGCAATTACTGTTTGTGTGAACTCGGGTGCTTGAGTTGAACTGTAAACCACTAAACAGTTGTCTTCATCTGGCAAGGCAAGTGCTGTTTGTGTCTCCATATAGAAGAAGTACTGTGACCCAAGTCTCAACTGCATAACCAAAATCAACAGCAAACATAGTGTAAGAATGTATTTTTTTTTATTTTTTTTTAATATATCAAAGATTAAGAGAGAGAAAGAGAATTTTAATACCTCTACTGAGCGTATCTTGCGATCAGCTTCAGCCATTCCTTTTGAAATATCGCCAACAGGTTCGGGCTGATACTCGGGAGGAACCTCAAAAAGGCTGGACCTTTTGACTGCATCCTCCACAGATAATACTGGTGTTCCTATATTCCTTGAATCGTACTCAACTACTGCAAGGTGTGCTGCCATATCTGCATGCTTTTGTGTGTCTGCAACCTGATAGGTCATAAAAAATGGACTAAGAGTTAGAAGAAAGACGAGAAAGTTGATAGAGATGCAGGAATTATTTCGGTGGTGGATGGATTGGGAATGTATTAGAAATTGGACTTACCACAAGAGCAATTATTTGTCCGGCAGATATAGTAACTTCATCTGCAAATAGAAGCCCTGTGCCAAACATCGTTATGTAACCAATGTTTTGCCCCACTTCAGGTATATCTTTGAAAGTAATAACTGCCAAAACTCCAATTGGTGTCACATTTCCTGAGAAACCAACGCTCTTTATCCAAGCCAATGGCTTTGTGCTATAAATGAATGCTCCATGTAGACAATGGGGTAAGGATGGAATATCATCAACGTAAACAGCTTCACCTGGAAAGATAAACGCTCCTGTAAGGTCTGATATTACTTAGCTAAATAAGCATATGACTAAAGAACTAAAAGCATTGCTGCTTGAGCCTTTTCACAGCATTGAAAATATAAAGGTATTTAAAAACGATCCAACGAAAAATATAGTACTAACCAGAAGCCTGCATTTCAGCTCCAAATTTGATAATGGCTTCACCAACAGGGTGATATTCTTTACTTTCAAACACCTGCTGCGCAGATGACAGCAAAGGTAGACATATTGTTGGATCGATGTGCCCATCGATATGCTTTCCTTCGGAATCCCAACTGCCACTCTCGATCAGAGGATAGAGAAAATCAAAGAGAAACCCAACGGCCAAGCTTTTCTTATACTCAGAATATGAGGTATCTATGCTGGGAACTATGATCCCTTTAAGTAACCTCACAGCTTCATATAAAACACTGTGGCTGAGTATTTTACCCGTCAAGAAATCCTCAACTTCCCTCGCCCTGATGGAATGATACCCACCATAAGAACCAAATGCCAACCGGCATTTATCCACAATGATGCCGCTTGATGATGCATCGTGAGAGACTACTGCTAAGAAAGCAGCGTTGATATAAGGCAATGCACTTCCAATAGGGCGAAGTGCAGCCCGATAGGTTTCGAAAAGCAAACCAGTAGTGGAAGAAGCAATCCACCTAGGAATATGAACCTTTAAAAGAACAGTTTTAGTGTCTAATATTGGAGGCGACACAAGATACTCTCCCATCCTAAGCTTCTCGTGTCTCCCAGCATTTATCATATGCACAGATGCATCTGCAGCGAGCAAAAGTGTGGTTATGTCAGAAGGAAAACTTTTGCTCTGTGCCATCACTAGATTACCACCGATACTCCCTGAGTTTCTGATAAAATGGTTAGCCACCTTCTCCATATGGACACCGATTTTCTTGAAAACATAAGCAGATGTATTTTCCTCCATCAAAGCATCAATAACTTTAGATATGGTAACAACTGCTCCAATTTCAATTTCTCTGTCATCTTTCTTGATCATTGACATCTCTGGAATGTGGCTAATATCAATATATCTACCATATTGTTTCTCTTCTTTGTAGTAACCTGTTCCCGTGTTGCCAACAACTAATTTTATCAAACCTCTATCTTTGCCAGGGTTGGTTGTTGCCAATATTTCCTGAAGCTCTGCGACGCTACCAGGAGTGCTCCAATGATACCTCGTCTGATCCAAAACATTGTGTTGACACTTAATCTTTTCCTTCAAGAAATCCGGAAAAGTGATAAGATCTTTCTCAGGGTTGTAAGGAGGCAATTTCTTTAACATCTCTTCTCTGCTTTCTCCTTTCCTCCAAAAAGAGTTGAAGCCCAAATCCTCTATATCGACATCGGAAGCAAAACTCTTACAAGCATCAGCAATGGGACGATACCCGGTGCAGCGACAAAGATTTCCAGCAATGGACTTCTCTGCTGCAAGAGCAGTCAGGTAGTCTGGAGAAGATTGTGAGTTATGGGCTTTTGAAAGAGCGGAGTAGAGAGAGATGCACATCCCTGGGGTACAGAAACCACATTGAGAGGCATGGAACCCCGCAAATCTCTTGTGAATTGGGTGGAACCCTTTTTCAGTGTTTCCGAGTCCATCGGATGTAGTTATGGAGCACCCATTTAAGCTGCAAAGAAGGGTCAGGCAAGAGTTTATAGAATACTCCTCGACTTGGTCTAACACAGGATCGTATTTTGATAGAATTACGATGCAAGCACCACAACCCCCTGTGAAAATTGAAAAATATAGCTGAGTCAGTGAGAGAAACACACACTGAAAATGCCGGACAGGCAACAAAAGAAGACAAAAATATCAAGTTCAAAGACACATGAAACAAGGAAAAAGAAACCAAGTTCCAAGCCTCATTTCAGTTTGGTAAACACTTGTCAGACAAGTGGTATACTAATTCAGGTAAATATGAGTGGCACAAAACCAAAACACAACAAGATTGATTTCTGAAAAGGAAGGAGTAAATAAACATAGATTTTAACTATTTGTATGATCGTTCACAGATTCAAATAATAAATCATGACTTTTACGTTCTGGTGGAGACAAAAGAGTTAATCATCCAGGTCCTCGAAATTGAAGGATCTTCATTCATAAGCAAAATAGTTGTTGATACGAATTAGAGATTCAAACAGAGAAGTGTATATAAACAAAATAAAACCACAAAAGATATTGACATTCATCGAAAAATATCACAGTGTGTGTGTGTACCTTCGCCACAGCTGAGCTTGACACTCTTAAAGCAAGTATTGGAACGCAAGAACTCGAGCAAAGTCGTAGAAGGATTAACTGACAAGACTTCAAATTTCTCTCCATTAACAGCAAACACCAAATCGTCACCCGCCATTTTCTTCCCAAACTAACCAAAAAGTAGTTAATCAATCAATAGGCAACAGTTAGCTGCACGAAGAGCTCAAATTTAAGAAAAGTCTGAAAGAGAAAATTGGCAGAATTCATTTATGTAATTTATAAGAAAATGTAAGCTCTTCGTGACATTTATAAGAAAACCAGTTACTGAACTGTTTTCAGGAACATAAAAACACAACAGCAAGTGATTGGCAAAAGAGTTTCTTATAGTCAATTACGTTATCAATTTCGATACGAAACAAGGTAAATAGAAAGTAGAGAATTGGACGCAAAGCTATCTATCTAATCGAGTACACTCTAAACGTCAAATACTAATTACTGAGTGATAAAGCAATGCCTGATTTTTAAGAGTTGATGGGTAAGAGATATGGTTTGTAGTCTAGTCGTAAAGGTGTGAGAGATTTCAAACTGGAAAACTGTAACTAAAATGAGAAAAAGTTTCTTAAAATGGAATTATAGTGTTGGTGAGAAATAACGTCACTGATCATCTTCTATCAAGTTTACCAAATTACGATATCTCATTCGTGTCCGGTGAAAAAGAGTAATTTATCTCTTTATTTCAAAGCTTTACCTAAATCGGAAGGTGACTTTGGCCTTGGAGGTCTGATTGATATCTCCTAAACCTTTCCTCTTCCGTCTTCCCATTCCGTTTGGTTCCCACTTCCCACAAATCAACCCATCCCGAAAGATTCCCTCTTTGGTCGAGAATCGAATGGCCATTAGAGACCGGACGCAGATCTGGAATCGAAGCATCTCTGTACTGTATTTCGAATGAACATACAATCTCCCGCAATCTCTAAATTCGAATACTAGTTATTTTCTTAACTTTCAAATGAACTTGTTATTAAACCAAATGTAACCGAAGACTCTATTTTCGGTAGGGGTCCAATCTCATCTAACCAATTCAAACCGTACCGAACCACTATGATACCTTCCCTAGCTTATCTTTTTATTCAATCAGTTTGTAGGTTTTAGACGATGTTATTGGTTTGGTTGGTAGTTGGTTCAGACCGTTGGATGTTGAGTGTGTCGAAAACTTCAGATGTAGATGTGATTTTGTTATCTTATTTCTCAGTAATACTAGTGCCGCACTCAAACCCTAAACTCTATATCCATCCATTGCGACAAATCCCAAGGGATGTGAGCATTGTCAACAATCCATCGATTAAATACATCCTTACAGTCCATGTTTCTCTTGCAGTGATACTTTATCGATTAAATACTACAACTTACGCTCCATGTTCGAATTGTTTTTCAGTGGCAGCTTCTGATTCTTGGTGATTATCCAGATTTTCTTTTCGCTCTTCTTGGATTTCAGCTTTTGCTGCATCAACTGCGCCTTCTGTCGTTGCTTCTGGAATCCTCAGTTCTGAAATCACAAGTTAGACAGTTTAAAACTTATCCTGTTTTGCGCAAGAATCTATAGCACATGAGTTCAATATCAAACGGCTTTAAAGATGGTTGAAGATATCAATGGCTAAATCGCAGTCACCTACCTGGTTTCTTCTTCTTCCTCGAAGATCTACTTGGTTTATCATCGGATGGTGTACCAAGTAAAAGATGGCTATACTTCGTCACTACCCGTTCTTTCTCATCAAGCATTCCCAAAAGCTCATAAGCATCAGCCACGGTCTGCACAATGTGCTTGTCCGGAGGCTTACGGTCATAACTCTCCAGATCCTTGAATAGCTTCATAACCCACATAACAAAATAAACACAAGTTTGAGGTCACCACGAAATAAAGTAACTTACTAGTTCAGTTAAGTATCAATGTGCAATGTTTTCTTATTTAGTTTTCGGTCAGTGAAGACAAGGGGGAAAAAGAACCTTAACAAGTTCCTGTAACATGTTGTTCCGGAAATATATGCGCATCATTTGTAAGCATAATTGCCAAGGCACAGAATGCAGATCGTTCCCAACTTTCTTTCGCCAGATAACATGAGCCTCTTCTGCTCTACGATCCATATCTAACGCCCGTATCAACTGTCCGTACGTCCCCATCGTGTTCCCTTGTCCCTTACTTAGGATCCACTTTATCACCTACAAACGATTAAACAGGGGAAAAGAAATAAACACCTCCCCAAGATTCTATTCTACTTTTTCAGTTACTATAGCAATAGACATATGTTCTTGGATATTTGATTATTCATGGTTCATGAGTCCCAGAAAAGAGATAGAACACTCAGGTGATAGATACCTGGACCATTCGATGCCATTGATGTTCCTTTTCAAGACTAGCTATTACTATTTTGAGGGAAGCAATGGGGAAATTGCGCTCCCAAGCAACCCAAGCATCCAGAGCTCCATAAACAGCCTCTTTATTATCTTCAATATCAAGAAGCTGCATTCACAGATGAGAGCAAAATAAGAACCATAAGAGTAAAAAACTAAGGTTAAACAAGAATATGAAAATTCTCATAATCGACAAACCATTAGAAAGGCAAAAAGAAATAGCTTAGTGTACAAAAAAATTCTGCTTACAGTGTTCACAAGAAACTTTATTTTATCCTTCTTGGGTATGTTCTCCCCAATTTGATGTTTCCTAGGGTTTTCAGCGTTTCCCTTCTTTGATGAATCAGAAAAATCTTCCTCATCCTACAACAAGATGAAAAATATGCATCCTAAGGATCTCTCGTTGGTGAAAAATAACGCAAGAAATATAATTGATGAAAGGCACAATTCTCAGGAATTTACTAACCAAAAATACATGGAAAACAGAAAGTAATTTGATCATCAGATATATCAGTGATGTGTTTGACTATATGAACTACTGAGATCGACAGGCCAGTGAATGAGAACACACACTTTAGTTATGTGCTATGAACTACTGAGATCGACAGGCCAGTGAATGAGAATACACACTTTAGTTATGTGCTATAACTTATATCTAGGTGAAGATGTATAAGATCTGTCTGCAAGAGAAACATAAATTGAGCTCACACTAAGACTTGGACAGCAAAACACAAAGCCGATCTTCAGTGTAATCTATTGTACCTCATTCTTCACAATACGTTTAGGAGATGAATGAGAATCAGCGACAAACTGATAGCTCATAGATTGGACCCTTAAAAAGGCGGGCTTGTTTGTCTGGTTGACCTGAGAAATAACATGTATCACAAAATGAATAAAAGGAATCTGAAATATACGTGTGCACCTTTTATTTATTGGGGTTTTTGAAGTTTAAGATGAAAAACATTTCACAACTGAAAACTTACCCCAAGAAGATGATGAAATGGACCAGTTAGTGCGCCAGCATTACCAACGGTGTTGTACTTTCTGTAGAAGAATGGTAAAGTATCAGATTCAAATCAATACACCAAGACTCAAGATGCAGCTTGTTTTTGGCAGTACAAAAGCGAGACTTGGAGAGCAGAAAGAAATGAAGCTAATTGATCCAATCTGAGCTTTTACCTTATTCCATTGGAATGAGAAAACACTCCTGGCTCACCTACAATAAGTTTCAAATCATAAGAGACTCCGACTATATGAAGACCTCAACCAGGTTACACAATCTAGCATTTCACATTTGTATGCAATTTAATCAACTTATCAGAAGAAAAAGAGAGACCTTTCAAAGTTTTACAGAAATTGTCTACTTAATTAAATGACCATTTTTACAGAAATCAGCTCCAAATTCGAAACTTAGAGATTCCAAGTCAGTAACCAAACATTAGAGTGCTATCTTCTTCCGCATTAAACTTTTAAGTATACAAACGAATTTATCATGAGCAATACTAACCATAATTTTCGTCACATCCTCCTCCAATGAAGAGATTTCTTGCTGCTGAAATAGAAGCTAACGGCGCCGTTAGATTTCTTGTTGCGCTACTAACGGCGCGTTTCAGAAGCGTTCTAGGAATTAGAGAACTGAAACCCGCCATTGGAGACGGTGCTACGAGAACCAACGAAGACGGAGGCGTATTAAGGGAGGGGTTTTCAGAAATGATACTGTTACAATTAGCCCATTAATAAAAAAAATTGGCCCATTAATAACAAAAAGAAGCTTCTTCTCTATGTAGTAGTAGATCCGTTGAAATAGAGATGATAAAACGTGTAGCCCATTAAGAAAAGAATTGGCCCATTAACGAGAAAGACGCTTCTCTCTTTTCTATTAGATCCGTTGAAAGCGAGATAGATAAACCGGATCGGTTTAATGAAAAGGGGTAACATCGGAATTACAAAGTTTCATGATTCTTCTTCGTTCGCTTTCCAAGTTCCAACGTCCGTTTTGGGGGGAAATAAACCAGGGGACAAGAAAATCCAAGAAAAAAAAAATTCAGGTTTCTGCGAGAAAATCTGGATGAAACAGACCTATGTGTTCTGGGATTTTTTTTCAAAGGGAAAAAAACTCAAGGGTTTAAGATCCTCTGCAATCGTCACGAAATTTTGCGCATGTAGCCTCGTTTATGTTTCTATGTTGTTGACGTCGATCAGAAAGTTTTGAAGCTGGGAAAGTGAAATTTTGGTTCTTGATTTTATCATGGATCCGTTGTGATTGGATTTTCAAAAGTTTGTGTTGATGTTTCTCCCGTTGTTGGGTATTGTCGAGCCGGGATCGTTTTAGAAAAATCTGACCAAATTCCATCATAACAATGGTACGAGCTTTCTCTTCTTTAATCGCATTGTGGTTTCTTCTAACAAAATCTGATTCGTTTTGATTTCTCTCTGTTGTGTGATTTCAATTTTAATTTTTCTGTGAACAAACGTTTTTTGGTTAATTTATGTAAATTTATCATACTGTGATACATGAATTTTCGTATGGTGTATCAAATTGTTATTGAGTTTCTAAATGTGTAAAAATGGAACCATATGTCGTTGAATTAAAAAACAAAAAAATTCCTTTTTTGATTGGTTTGTATATGATTGAACAAAGCTGTGAACAACTTTACTCTCTCTATTGATTTTGTTTTGGATGAGAAAGAAAGAAAAAAAAGATTTTTTTGAGAAAATTCATCTCTCTTTGTTGTTGTCTTCGATTTTCAGTTACCTGTTTGATTGTGTAGTTATGATGTGGTTTATGTGCAGGCTGCTTCAGCCAAAGTAACGGTAGGGTCTCATGTCTGGGTGGAGGATCCAGATGATGCCTGGATAGATGGGGAAGTAGAAGAAGTTAACAGTGAAGAAATCACAGTTAACTGCTCTGGAAAGACGGTAAGAAAGTATAAAACTTGTTAGATAATCTGCCGAAGGAGTATATGATTTCTTGATATGGAGACATTTGTTATTGTGGAAAACGTTTAGCTTTTGATCTTCTGAGTTCTGTGACCATGGAACTAGTTCCTTAATGGTCATGCATTATCTGAGATTTGTTTATGACATGAGCATTGAGAAAAAAAGCTCTCGTTTCTGATGCATTTGTTTCTTAGGTTGTGGCAAAGTTAAATAATGTCTACCCCAAGGACCCCGAGTTCCCTGAACTTGGAGTAGACGACATGACAAAGCTTGCATATTTGCATGAACCAGGGGTCCTGCTCAATCTTAAGTGCCGTTATAATGCAAATGAAATATATGTAAGCTTCAATTCGATTACTAGTTGTCAAGTATTTCTTGCTTTCAAGTAATTTTGTTGTTTACATTAACCATCACGTGATCTTAAGATGTCTCCACAGTTTATGCAATCTAATTTTTTTCATGATGGATCCAGACGTACACAGGAAATATATTGATAGCTGTGAATCCCTTTAAGAGATTGCCCCACCTTTATGGAAGTGAGACAATGAAACAGTACAAGGGCACAGCATTTGGTGAGTTGAGTCCACATCCTTTCGCCGTTGCAGATTCTGCGTACAGGTAACTCTTTTGCCGTTTAAATTAGCTTATATTATTGTTTCACTTACAACTGTTTTTCGGCATTATGATCACCAAAAACATAACCTTTCAGGAAAATGATTAACGAGGGAGTGAGCCAGGCGATCTTGGTGAGTGGGGAAAGCGGTGCTGGCAAGACAGAGAGCACGAAGATGCTCATGCAGTATCTTGCCTACATGGGAGGAAGAGCTGAGAGTGAAGGAAGATCTGTGGAGCAGCAAGTTTTGGAGGTAATGAATTTTTTAAAATACATGGCTTCATTCTTGCAAAAGATAGACTTGGTTAGTTTCCTCCAGTAATATCTTGTCATACTTTTCGCTGATTGACTTTCCTGTTTTGCAGTCAAATCCAGTTTTAGAAGCTTTTGGCAATGCAAAAACCGTTAGAAACAATAATTCAAGGTGGAGGAGAGGAGTCTCACGTTTGATGATTTGACCATTTTGTGTATTTTCTTGAACCCAATTTAAGATACTTACGCAAATTCCATTTTGCAGTCGTTTTGGTAAATTTGTGGAGATTCAGTTTGATCAGAGGGGAAGAATCTCGGGAGCTGCTATTAGGACATATTTGCTAGAGAGGTCGCGGGTTTGTCAAGTCTCAGACCCTGAAAGAAACTATCATTGCTTTTACATGCTTTGCGCTGCACCAGAACAGGTAAGCCCTGGTCTCTTCTAAGGCGGTGTTAGCTCGAAATCTTATGTACATGCTTTACATGAGATTCACGTTGACTAAATAGTTTTTTCATGAGGTTTCAGGAAACTGAGAGGTACAAGTTGGGAAAACCAAGCACATTTCGCTATCTAAATCAGTCTAATTGTTATGCGTTGGATGGGCTTGATGATTCCAAGGAATACCTAGCTACAAGGAAAGCTATGGACGTTGTTGGGATCAATTCTGAAGAGCAGGTACTTTCTAGTTATTTTACATGTTGAGTCATTGGAACAACTCTTCTTACAATTCTACTACTGTAGGATGGAATCTTCCGAGTAGTGGCTGCAATCCTTCATCTAGGGAACATCGAGTTTGCAAAGGGTGAAGAATCAGAAGCTTCAGAACCTAAGGACGAAAAATCACGGTTCCATCTAAAAGTGGCAGCAGAACTTTTCATGTAAATGCTTCACTACTCTGTTTTTTCTCAAATAAACAGTTTTATGGTCAGCCATAATTGGAGCCTCGACTTTCTCTCTGTTGCAGGTGTGATGGGAAAGCTTTAGAAGATTCCTTGTGCAAAAGGGTCATGGTGACTCGTGATGAAAGCATTACAAAGTCGCTTGATCCTGATAGTGCAGCTCTAGGAAGAGATGCACTAGCCAAGATTGTCTATTCTAAATTGTTTGATTGGTAGATGATTTTTTCTTAAGGATTTTATTATATTCTTGGGGTTTCTCTGTAAAAAGGTTATATAACTTTCTTGCTTACAGGCTCGTGACCAAGATCAATAATTCCATCGGCCAAGACCCAAATTCAAAACACATTATAGGAGTTCTGGATATTTATGGATTCGAGAGTTTCAAGACAAACAGGTGCTTAACCGGTATGCTTTTGTTTTCACTGACATGTTAAATATCTGGAACTGATAATTGAATTCTTACATTGCTTCCTACATTTATGCTCTCTGATTTAGCTTCTTTTAACATTGAGCTGATGGTTTCTTATCTAGTTTCTTATATGTTAGTTACTTAGCTAAGATCTTTCTTGTGATATGGAAACAAGATAGTTATTCTGGTTATTGACAGTGCCTTGCAGTTCTGTGGTTTGCCTGTTTGATTATAATTCTTTTGTTGATTCATAGTCTTCTCATTTTCACGGATAATTTGCAGTTTTGAACAATTTTGTATAAATTTGACAAACGAGAAGCTGCAACAACATTTCAACCAGGTTGGACACTGACACTAGATTGCTATATTTCTCGGCTGACTCAATATTCATACAGATCTTCTTTATCTCTACAGCATGTGTTCAAGATGGAGCAAGAAGAATATACTAAAGAAGAGATTGACTGGAGTTACATAGAGTTCATTGATAATCAGGATGTCCTTGATCTTATTGAAAAGGTTAGTAGCACACAATGTGCAATCTTGGAACTTATGTTCATCACACCTAGTGTTACTATATAGAGTTTGAGTATCTGATGTGTAGTTTTGTCATGTCAGAAACCTGGTGGTATCATTGCCCTTCTAGACGAGGCTTGGTAATGTTAGAAGGTCATGTTTGTTCGTTGCTTCTTTCTTTTGTTTTCAGAAAAAAATGATAAGGTTTCTATTTGCTTCTGCAGCATGTTTCCAAGATCAACACATGATACATTCGCTCAAAAGCTGTACCAGACTTTTAAAAACCACAAGCGCTTTGGCAAGCCAAAATTGGCTCAAACAGACTTTACAATTTGTCACTATGCTGGTGATGTTAGTGATCCTCATAACCTGAAAATGCTTGTCTTGATGTCAGTTACGTTGGTCCAATGACTGTATTATTGTTTAATTCCAGGTCACTTATCAGACAGAACTGTTTTTGGACAAGAACAAAGATTATGTTGTTGGAGAACATCAAGCTCTCCTGAGCTCTTCAGACTGTTCTTTTGTCTCATCGTTGTTTCCACCATTGCCAGAGGAATCATCCAAGACATCAAAGTTCTCATCAATAGGTTCTCAGTTTAAGGTCTGAACTCTGAACTAATGTTAAGTTACACCTGATTCTGCTTATAATCTCTACTTTGGTTCTCACCTCGTACTAAAATACAGCAACAACTGCAATCTTTGCTGGAGAGTTTGAGCACCACGGAGCCACACTACATACGATGTGTTAAACCAAATAACCTTCTTAAGCCAGACATATTTGAGAACATTAATATTTTGCATCAACTTAGGTGTGGGGTAAGCTTTAAATGTTTTAGAGAACCTTATGCTTTATGTTTTGCAACTGTATTAAACTATTCAGCTTTCTTATAACGTTGTGGAACTTCCTGTATCTGATTTCAGGGAGTCATGGAAGCCATTAGGATTAGTTGCGCTGGATATCCTACTAGAAAGCCTTTCAATGAATTTTTGACCCGTTTCAGAATTTTAGCCCCAGAGACTACAAAGAGCAGGTAGCTTAACCAACACTTAATTCCTGTAACTAGTCTTACAGTTTATCATGTTCTCTTAGTTTAGTTTAGTAGGACTTAAGGTATTAGCTTCACTTAAAAAAAAATTGGTTCTTGATTTATGTTAATAGCTATGACGAAGTTGACGCCTGCAAAAAGCTACTAGCAAAAGTGGACCTCAAAGGTTTTCAGGTGCAGTTTTATAATCTTACCTAACGCTTTCTAGTGTGTTGCTTGTTTTGCAATTACTAAAACACAAATAAAGGGCACTGGAAGTTCCATCTTTGAATATGTTAATTGGTTAACACTGTGCAAGATATATTCTAGCTTTCTTTTCTGCTAATATATCATTCTATATAAGACAATCTTTACTAACAATTTTCCTGCACCATAGATTGGGAAGACAAAGGTGTTTCTTAGGGCAGGTCAAATGGCAGAAATGGATGCTCACCGAGCCGAAGTTCTTGGTCATTCAGCACGGATTATACAGAGAAATGTCCTTACTTATCAATCTCGCAAGAAGTTTTTGTTGTTGCAGGCCGCTTCAACAGAAATTCAAGCCTTGTGTAGAGGTAATACATGTTATATGCGTTTGTTGGATTCAATGTTTGTTTATCAGGCTGTCTGTCTTATTCCCTCCCCAAACTAAATTTAGGACAAGTTGCACGTGTTTGGTTTGAGACCATGCGAAGAGAAGCGGCTTCTCTGAGGATTCAGAAGCAGGCACGGACTTATATTTGCCAGAATGCCTATAAAACCCTGTGCTCGTCTGCTTGTTCAATTCAGACAGGGATGCGAGCAAAAGCTGCTCGAATTGAACTTCAGTTAAGAAAGAAGAGAAGAGCGACAATCATTATTCAAGTAAGTTTAAGCTCGCATATTGATGAAATTGTTTCTCATTTTGCCTATTTTTTACCTATCACATAGATCTACTTGTTTGAGTATTGATGACATGAAACTTACTGGCTACGCAGAGTCAAATCAGAAGATGTTTGTGTCATCAGCGTTATGTGAGAACGAAGAAAGCAGCAATTACTACTCAATGTGGCTGGAGAGTGAAAGTTGCACGCCGAGAATTGCGAAATCTTAAAATGGTAATCCTCGTTTACTAACATATCAAGTTCTTAGTTACTTATACTAAATCTGTTCTTTACAAAAACTGACCTTTCATGAGAAATACAGATCGTTGAAGTTGAAAACTCATGTCTCAATATTTTTGTACTAAAACTTGTTTTCGTATAAGGTCTTCTGTGGAGAATGTAAAAAGCTAGTGTCAAGTGATGTAGTCAATTTTTTGTAAGCAATTCACTATATAGTATATAAGCTTCTTATATTTCTTCATTTTTTCAGGCTGCTAAAGAAACAGGAGCACTTCAAGATGCTAAGACTAAGCTGGAAAATCAAGTGGAAGAACTCACTTCAAATTTGGAGCTTGAGAAACAGATGAGGGTACACATTATTTCATCAATGATATCATGCTGGACAACACAATACCTGTGACGCAAATATTTTTCGTTGTAAACTGGATCACTTTGTTGGTTCTGTATGAGGCATCTGATCAGTGTACTGGTGCAGATGGAGATCGAGGAAGCCAAATCTCAAGAAATCGAAGCATTACAGTCCGTGTTAACAGATATTAAACTTCAGCTCAGGGACACTCAAGAAACCAAAAGTAAGGAGATCTCAGACTTACAGTCCGTGTTAACAGATATTAAACTTCAGCTCAGGGACACTCAAGAAACCAAAAGTAAGGAGATCTCAGACTTGCAGTCCGCTTTGCAAGACATGCAACTTGAGATTGAAGAACTCTCTAAGGGACTTGAGATGACTAACGATCTCGCTGCTGAGAATGAACAGCTTAAGGTTAGTCATAAAATTCTATGTCCGAACTTTTTACTCCTCTTGTCGGTGTCTGTGTTGAAGACTATGTTTATGATTTTATATGTATCATCGTCGTTATTTGTCTTATCCTCTTTCCATAAAAGGAGTCGGTGAGTTCGTTGCAAAACAAAATTGATGAATCTGAGAGAAAATATGAAGAAATAAGTAAGATAAGTGAAGAGCGGATAAAAGATGAAGTTCCTGTTATTGATCAGTCTGCCATCATCAAACTTGAAACTGAAAATCAAAAGCTGAAGGTAAGATTTTTAGATACCGATGTTGTATGATGTTGATACACAACTTGAGTTTCATACAAATTTCGATTTTTCCTCCTGATAATATATATCTGATCGAGCATAACATATTCTTAGGCATTGGTAAGTTCCATGGAGGAGAAAATCGATGAATTAGACAGAAAACATGACGAAACAAGCCCAAATATCACAGAGAAGTTGAAGGAGGACGTTTCATTTGATTATGAGATCGTGAGCAATCTTGAAGCTGAGAATGAGCGGCTCAAGGTAATCTTTCTACAGATGTATAGCACGACCAAAGAAACCCAAATGGATCAAACATGCTCAACTAAGTGTTTTCAGTTTATTAGTCCCATTGATCTGATGAATGAAACTACTTCTTAGGCACTCGTAGGTTCGTTAGAGAAAAAAATCAATGAAAGCGGGAACAATTCTACAGATGAACAGGAGGAAGGAAAGTACATTTTGAAAGAAGAGAGTTTGACAGAGGATGCTTCAATTGATAATGAGAGGGTCAAAAAACTCGCTGATGAAAACAAAGACCTGAATGTTAGTTTTCCGTAGATATAGAGCCTTTCTCTGTAATTGTTTGGATTTTGTCTCCATCTCTACCTTAATTTGATAACTTTTCAACAGGATTTGGTAAGTTCCTTGGAAAAGAAAATAGATGAAACTGAAAAGAAATACGAGGAAGCAAGTAGACTTTGCGAAGAGAGGCTGAAACAAGCTTTAGACGCAGAGACAGGGCTAATTGATTTGAAGACATCAATGCAAAGGTTTTGACGATTTGCATTTTTTCTTCTCCAAAGTGTCAATCTTTTTATCTTTTCTCTGAAATACATTTGTACTCACATTAGTTAGTACATATGAATTACTTGATTATTTTTTCTCTTTAGGCTTGAGGAAAAGGTTTCTGACATGGAAACAGCAGAACAAATTCGCCGGCAGCAAGCGCTGGTTAATTCTGCTTCCCGGAGAATGTCTCCCCAGGTGTCATTTACAGGCGCTCCGGTAAATTTACAATCTCTCATACTTACATGTATAATATTTTGAAGAAAATGTTTGACTTCTTCCCTCTACCTCTTGCAGCCTTTGGAGAATGGACATCAGGTAAGTAATGAAGTAGATATTCTGTTCAGTGATAGACTTGCATCTTGCCCATCGCAAGTCTTTCTAGATAGAGTTTCTTTGACAGTTTTTTTTGCATTCTTACAGGAACCACTTGCTCCTATACCGTCAAGAAGGTTTGGGACAGAATCTTTTAGACGATCTCGAATTGAACGACAACCCCATGTATGTGCCTAACGAATATATTAGCCCTAATTTATAGTTTCGTACTTCTTTTCACCGGTTAGTTTGTTGTCATATTTCTATGCTGCAGGAATTTGTTGATGTTCTTCTCAAATGTGTATCCAAAAACATCGGTTTCAGTCATGGAAAGCCTGTTGCAGCTCTTACAATATATAAATGTCTTATGCGCTGGAAAATATTCGAAGCAGAAAAAACAAGTATCTTTGATCGAATTGTTCCTGTGTTTGGTTCTGCAATAGAGGTAACCTGAGAAATTACGACTTACTTGACAAGGATATCCATGGTTCAAATAAGATGACCCAAAACAAAATGTTGCATGCCTCAAATGATTCATAACTTTCCTGTGATTGCTCCGACTTTGAGTTAGATAGAACTTAACAAATCCTCTGCCTTATTTATATTCAGAATCAGGAGGACGACAATCATTTGGCTTATTGGCTAACAAACACATCAACACTCTTATTCTTGCTTCAAAGAAGCCTGAGACAACAGAGCTCAACTGGCTCAAGTCCAACAAAACCTCCACAGCCAACTTCATTTTTTGGAAGAATGACACAGGTAACGAGGAAATGGAAACAAATTCTTGTCTTGGTGTAGCTCCATGTAGCTTGATTTTTCTAGCTCTAAAATCTTATGTTATTCCAGAATCTTCCATAGCACTCCAAACTTATGTATCGAGGGTTACTACAAATGTGATTTTTTTAGGGTTTTCGTTCAACCTCTTCCCCGAATCTTTCAACTGATGTGGTGCAGCAAGTAGATGCTAGATATCCTGCTTTACTTTTTAAACAGCAGCTTACGGCCTATGTTGAAACAATGTATGGAATAATCCGAGAGAATGTTAAGAGAGAAGTATCGTCACTGCTTTCTTCCTGCATTCAGGTATACCTTTGGTCACCCGACCTCGTTTGAGAATCCATCAGCTTCGAAGATAGGTTTGTTTCATTTTAAATGATTCTCTTCTAATGATTCAGAGTCTGAAGGAATCATCATGCGATTCCTCTGTTGTGAATTCACCGTCAAAGTCATCTGAAGAGAATCTCCCGGCTAAGTCATCTGAAGAGAATTCCCCAAAGAAGTCATCTGAAGAGAATTCACCGAAGGAGTCATCGGGAGATAAGTCACCGCAAAAGCTATCTGATGATAATTCACCATCTAAAGAGGGGCAAGCAGTGAAGTCGTCTGAAGAGAATTCACCAGCAAGCTCTTGGCAAAGCATTATTGAGTTTTTAAATTACATTCTCATCACATGGAAGAAAAACTACGTAAGAATATTTTTATATGTAAGCTTCATTACTGCTTCATTTGCCTACTAAAAACGTTCTCTTTCAGGTTCCTCTGTTTCTCGTTCAGAAGATGTTCAGCCAAACTTTCCAATACATCAATGTTCAACTTTTCAACAGGTTATTGTTTATATCCCTTCATCCAACTACCTCTTGGATAAATCAACTTTCCAGGCAGTCAACGTATTAAACTAGAGCTATTATCTGAACCATGCAGTCTTCTCCTCGAACGGGAATACTGCACAGTCAACATGGGCATAAAAGTGAAGGCAGGGTTAGATGAACTAGAGTCATGGTGCAGCCAAGCGACTGAAGAGGTAAAAACTTGCCTTAAAAAGTTGTAGTAACCAAACATATTTAGGGAGTGATTTCACTTGCTACTCTTGAATGCAGTTCGTAGGATCCTCTTGGGATGAACTGAAACACACAAGACAAGCCGTAGTGCTCCTGGTTTGTCTTCTTTTCTTGACAGTATACCACTCTCCCTCTTCTTTCTCGTTCCTGAATGTTTATGGGTTTTTCTTTCAGGTTACAGAACCGAAGTCAACAATTACATACGATGATCTTACTATTAACCTTTGCTCGGTAAGTCTCTGCTTCTCTGATGTAACAATTCCACTAAAGAGTAGAAGGAAAATTAGACATTACAAATGACAGGTTTCAGAATCAAACATGTGCAAAGTGAGGAATGCATGGAGGACTTTAGCTTAGAACTTAAATCCTTTGTAGCCTTCTGCTATCTCTAGAAGGAGCCATTAACCTAATTCTTCCAATCTTTCTCCGTCTGTCAGGTTCTTAGTACTGAGCAATTATATAGAATATGTACTCTCTGCAAGGACAAAGACGATGGAGATCATAACGTATCACCAGAGGTACATAGCTCTGAGCTCTGATTAACCAAAAAAAAAGACACTCTGTATTAAAGTGTCTATCTTGGTCTTCACAATGCAGGTGATTTCCAACTTAAAACTTCTATTGACAAATGAAGATGAAAATAGCCGTTCCTTCTTGCTGGACGACGATTCCAGGTACTGACTAAAATCATTTAAAATTTGTTCGGATATCTTGAGCATACGCTCCTAAATAATTTGCCATTTGTGTGAACACAACAGCATCCCTTTTGACACCGATGAAATCTCGAGCTGCATGCAAGAAAAGGACTTTGCGAATGTAAAGTCAGCTTCGGAACTCGCTGATAACCCTAACTTCCTCTTTCTCAAGGAATGAGAAATTGTGTTTCGGCCTTGGTATAACATGTATATTCCATTCCTCTTCGGGTTTTTTGTAGAAATCTCCATAGCTTTCTTTTTGTACACCTCCTCGTTCTCTTCTTTTGATCTCTTCATGCTAATTTACTTGTGGGATAAGAAACCCTAAAAGGCAGTATTTGACTGTGTGATACAAATTTTGATATATAAATACAATATTATGAGACCGCCAAATAAATGAGTGCTTATTCTGATTGCCACGTCATTCGGTCGGAAATAGTCAGAATGGTTCAGATAAATGAGTGCTTATTACGAAAAAGCCCGGTTACAAACCGGTTTTGTCTTTGGTCAGAATTTACGCATATAACATGAGATTGATACATGAACATAGATTTTTTTTTTCTTTTTTTTTGTCAACTCCTTGGGTAAAACTTAAATAAAGAAACAGTGACAATGGACAACCACGTATGAACCATTTTTAAAAACTAATGAATACTGCTGAAGCAAAAACAGCAAATCATAACAGTAATAATTGAGCCATATTATAATTAAAATAGGTCATTAAAATAAGAGGTAAAAAGAGAAATGAGAAATTTTTGAGGCAAAATGCAATGTACATCTACAAGAATCTTGGGAGACGGCATAATTTTACCCGTTTTTCTAAGCATTCAATTCTATGACAATCAAAGTTGTAATAACACCTTCTCTTTGCTATAATTAGCTACTAACATCCATGTTGTATATATATAAATAGTATTACCACAAATAAACAATAATAGCATAAAGAAAAACTCACTCTAATACACTTCTATTTTCTAAGCCTCTCTCTGGTGGGTTGACAATTATTAAAAATTAGTAAGCCTACCAGTAATTTACTTTGAAAATATCATAAATTGTAAGAAACGGGAGAAATGATATTCTTTTTCATGATGAGCACATACAACATTTTTCGTTAAAAATCATTCCCTCCATAATTAGTCGGCGCTACGGCTTTATTTAGTGCAAAATAAGAATGACAATAACATGAATCTCCTTCTTCTTTAATACAACTCATCGAGTTGACTAATATTTAGCAGATCTCTATTATACACTTCTTTCAAATATGAATATAGGAAAAGATTCATTAACGAATAATATATATTAGTAATTCAAATTTGAATTAAAAAGGAATCTCGTGACAACATAAAATAGCCCATAAGCCATTGCTAAGAAAAGTATTTATCGATCATATTGTGATTTATTCTGTTAATAATGATTTAATCACATTGATTTGTTAGCTACCACATGCCGCTTATTATGTGTGACACACGATACATGACGCTTATAAATCAAACCAAACTATTCCCATTGGCCATTGATACATATTAGTAGTCCTTTTTCAATCAGAACATTAATATTCTAAAATACAGATCTTATCAGAAATTAAGTTGTTAAACCTGGATGAATTGATTCGGACTAAAAACTGTTTGGGAAAACCGAAAAAAACAATGTTTTTAATTAAAACTTTAGTTTTCGTGGTTTTTTATAGTTTCACTATTATGTTACCATCCGGATTCAAATTTCACATAATAGATAGATGTTCTAAATAAATAAAAAACTTATTAAAATTTTTTTGGTAACGTCTATTTTTTCACTTAATTTGGAAACTAAAAAATGAAATTTTATTATATTATTCCAATAAAAACCAGAATAGTATCCGGAAATATGAATAAAATCAGAAAATTACGACAAAAAAAAAATCATCAGAAAATACGGATCATATTGAAGGGGTTGACCAGTAAACCAAAGGTCCAGAAGACACCTGAGGGCCTGAGGCTGATGGTATAAATTAAATCAGAAAAACATGTGATCACATGGACTTCCCATCTTTCACTATCACAATTTTTTTGAGGGAACCATTTGACTCGAATCATTTATTATATTTCCATACCCTTTCAGTTATTACAGTTATGGAGTTAGTTGCATCTCTATCTTCTTCTTTTTTTCTCTCTTTCTTATACATAGCTATATTTGAGTCATCCATGTTGTGCCAAAAAAATTCCAAGAAAACTCATTATAGATATCTTTCTGAAGATTCTTTTTCACATGAAATCCATTGTTTTTGAGATTTCTATCATGTGTAATCATTGATGATGTCTTAAATAATAAAAATATTTCGGTTCTTTCACTACTTCAAAAAGTTATTATGTGTTTTATGAAGAACTTCTCGTTAACAAATATGTAATCCATTGTTTTTCTCTTAGCGTCTTCTTTATTGGAATAGTGTGATACCTAACTAAGAATGTGAAAAATGTACTTGGCCTAGCTAGATTGATCCGCTAGTGGATAGGTTAAAGTTGGGGAGTTTTTGATATAAGTATATGTTAAGTTTCTTAGAATGCATGCAAACTCGAAAAATAAATGAGAGTTAATCATATCCTTTATATATATTTACTGCTGTGAATCTTTTCTCATTTACGGGAATTCCTAACATGTATGAGTGAAAAGTAAAAACAAATATAGTTTGGTTTTTAAATGTGATAACTGATACGAGGAGCATGGAGTCACAGTCACCGATCCCTAATTATCAACTTTGTATGCTTTTCTCGTTTTATGATATATCAATAACATAAACTATACATTCGTTGGTCAAGCACACAGTAATTCACATAAAACAGTTGAAAAGAAATAAATGTTAGAATATTTTCATGTTACCAACATATTTTCAACTATTATGAGAAAGTCATAAACAAAATATAGGACGGCATGAAATTAGGTAGGCTTTTATGCTAAGTTTAAAATTGTAACATGGAATTTTGGGTTATTAATGAGTTATATTTGTAGAAAAACTAATTAAGTCACATGATTAAGTAGCTGACTGCGATCGAATCTGGTTAATAAAGTAAAAAATAACGTATTTATATATAATTTAGCAAAAACAAAAAAAATCAGAAATTCCTCTTTTGCAATAATTTGTCCTCTCTTCTCGTAATATATGTTTAATGACTTATTATTTTGCTTTGCGGGATTCTCTGGCAATAATTACACTTATTGGACAAAAAGAGTTGTTATTTAGTAAACTAAAATAAAAATATCATTCTTTTTGTCATATCAAATAATTTTCAGATGTTAGAAATGATTGGCATTACATATATACCCACCAAAAGATTTTGACCAAAATTTGGCGGATAGTGTCGCATTTGTTGATTATGTTATGTCAGTTTGTTTTATTTAGTCCACTTATGGTCTTCATTTATGGGAAGCAAATATGAGTTGCTATTTGCTAATGGTCAATGAGAGATCACAAAGTCAAATGAAAATTATCTAAAAGAAAAATTTCGGCTTAGCATAAAGTAGTTTATAATTCCAATTCCCATGTTTCCATGTGATGTGATATACACAAACTCTGCTTCCCAATTGTATTCGCCATGGATATTTCTCTTCTTTATTATTTTTACTAGATGATCACCCATGCTATGCATGGGTTTTTGTTTTTAAAATTGTCAGAAAAATATGATTATGGCTTTTTGTTGATTTTGATGTTCATTTTGATAAATTCATCTATTTAATATAATTATTATTTTTTATGATTAGATTCATCTATAACTCGAAATATCAATTCTAC
>Ga0041059_1000384_pt1 | contig 32693 bp, 31 predicted proteins | sample AraColnosormetaG_FD_56232 | JGI IMG/M metagenome (GOLD analysis project Ga0041059, IMG submission 56232) | Arabidopsis roots microbial communities from North Carolina, USA - Col MF nosort | ecosystem: Host-associated > Plants > Roots > Unclassified | place: USA: North Carolina | collected...
TTTTTTTTTTTTTTTTTTTGAACAACATCTACTAAACAGTCTATAATTAGATTTCCAACGTTTATGAGTATTTTTCGTTTTTTTTCTTAAAAAAAGGTTCCTAATGTATTATTATGTACGGTAAAGTTGAAAGTATGATAAAATACAAAATTTTATTAACTTACTAGAATTAGCTCCTCAACGTATTTTGTGCAAACTTATTCGACTATATACTGTGTTGTTGGTCTTGTTTAAGAGGTTTCAAAATGAAAATAACACATTTGAAAGAGTATTAGGATTTGATGAGTCAAAATAGAGGGAAAACGTTACATTTTGGTTTAAATAGTGATTAGAAGCTCAATTTCAGTTTCATTTGCTATCTACACATGTGAGATTTAGAAACATATTAGTGTTGAATAGTGGAATCACTACGCTTAACACAATTGTAAAACATGAATCGAGAACCGATCCTTAGATCACCATGATTTGATATCCATGATAGAGTGACTGAGTGAGAGATTTAGGAGTGGAAGAATTAATATTTGTGTATAAATTAACTTCACATAGATTCGAATCATTCGTCTAAACTTTAAACTATTCGAACTCTAGAAGACATTACAATTCCTAACTCCTGCTGCCTTCGAATTAATTATCTACTTTTTATTCCTAACTCCTGCTGCCTTCGAATTAATTAGCTGACCACTTTTCCGATTCTTAGCTTCAGCGGCCCTTGAAGTCATTTGACCCCAATATATCGGAGCCGAATATTATCTAATTTGTTTTCTAGGTAATAATATAAATTTGGAACTCGTCTAGCGATAGTTTAACCGGAGATTTAACACGAGAATCATCTCCCATTAATAATCTGTCGACAGTATGATCGGATTCGCAACCGTAAACTACTAATGATCGGATTCACAACAATATAAACCTACAATAGGTTAAACACTTTTAAATTCGTTAGCTATAACTAATATTTTCTGCATTAAGATGAAACCTAAACAACATACGACATAAAAGCATATAAGAAGTTGGTCCAACAAAGTGGATAAGAATACTCTAAGCATGCATTATTTCTGTCCTCTTTTTCTGTTTGTTAACATGTGAAAGCCATTTCTGTTCTTCTTCTTTTTTGATAAAATTTATGTTCACTTGATGTCGGCATATATGTGTCTGCATGTATGTGGGTGGAATATCAAATCTATCCGCCGAAATTAGAATTGCAAGTGATTTTTATTCTTATATCCCAATGTTTTTTATTATTGTTATACGGCGAATCTTACTAGATTTGGAGAAGATAAAACGCAATCAAAATTAAAGAAGAGATTGACGTGGAATATGCTTCATTACTGTTTCATTTCAGCTTGCTTTGCTTTGCTTTGCGACCTCTCTTTTTTTGTTGGAATATATCAATTTATCAGATCTATTTTGATATGATTTAGCTTCACTTCACCGTCAAAAAATCTGCAGATATATATATTTGGCTGAGGTCGGAATTTCCGGTAAAAAGATGAAATATATACATTCTTTATTGGTTAATTAGTAGAGAGACCAAAATATCAATATCAGGTTATATATATATATATATATATTCTAAAGAAATGAATGTGCTATATCATAAGTCGACGAAGAATAAGGTGGGAAATAGATTCCATGAGAAGTTTCTACAAATTAATCCCCACAATGGTGGACTCTCTTAATCAATCTTTTACCTGAAATAATTTTTTATTTTTATCTGTTGTGATCTTAGATGAACCATTATATTTTGTATAGGTTAAATGATCATATGTATAGTATAGCATTTTACATTCCTGTAAACCACATCAACGGCATAAAATTTGTTTCACTATCCAACATTATCCGTATATAAATGACATTCTCGGACCCAATACCAATAGACTAGACATTTTCTTATTTATAACATCAAAAACCAAAAAAAGGTCGAATAACCATTATCCTCCTACAAAATCCTCCGATATATAAAAGATTTTAAAATGAAAGTTTAATATTCGAGATTTGAGGATGTCAATGAATAAACCTTTAGTCCATACTCCATAATAATGGAAGTCAAACTTACAAGTCTTAGAATAAAATCAAAGCGACATTTTCGAGAATAAGTCGATAGTGAGTCACATGATCGAATTATTTAATTTAAAGAAAACGAAGAAGATAGAGATTGTTGTCAGTGTAATGTGCCAAAGATCAATAATAAAAACGAGAGTTTAATATCTTCATTGTATAAAGGAAGAAAAGAAGAAGGTAAAAGAACTTATCCAAATGACAAAATAGAAGAAGAGAAGAAAGAGTACAAAAGTAGTAAAAGCAAAGTTTATCCATAGCATCTACGAGAAAGCACACGTGGCGGTGAGAAGAGAGTCGAAGACGGCGGCAGAGCCACGTGGGGATCACGTGAACCCATCTCCTTCTCATCAGAAGAAGTTGGTTATATAACGGACCGTTGGGGAGTTAATTAGGGCAAAAACCAAAACTATCATTATCCATTTCTCACTCATCAAAATATCAACATTCATTTCTCTCTCTCTTTCTCCTTCTCTAGTCTCTCTCACAAGAAATTCACATTGTGAAGTTTAGTTACTACATATACTCATAAAATGGACATCAAGAAAACCAAAGCTGCTTCATCATCGCATTCTTCTTCATTTGATAATCTGTTTGGTCCGAAAGGATCAGCATCTGCTTCTTCTTGTTCAACTATACTCGACTCCATTTTTCCTCCTCCGGTATATCTATTTACCTTTGCATATGTATATGTTTTCTTTTGTTTTGAGAGAAATATTTATGTATATATATATGTTGTGTTAGTTAGTATATGCATATATAGATGCATGTATATATAGTTCGATTATCTTTCATTTAATGAACATATATAACGGTTGTGTGACAAATTTCGATGAATTTACTTGTAATTTGTTGGTTTTTACATATTGAACAACTCGAATAAACCTGAATTATGACACACAATTTGTGTTGATTTTCTTTGGGAATGGATAAGGATTATACAAATTGATAAAGAATTTTCCCAACCAGCTACACGACAAGTATGCATCAGAACCATGCATGAATCTTCTTGTGGGTGCATATACATATATGTTTGTGTGTGTGTGTGTGTATGTGTATGTGGTCTATAGGTTTTGTTTCTTTTTTTAAATAAAAGTTAATTTGAGGGTCCCTTAATTTGAAGCCATTTAATAATGTAGGTAGCAAGGAAGAAGGGCAGTCACACTGCTCCTGAAGTTCAAGGCAACATCTCTCAAGCCACTGGTATTGTATACAGCTTTCTCTCTTTGGGTTGAATTTCCAAAATAGTTTTCAAATTTTGTAAATATTAGAAACCAATTTTAGGGAGATAAATTAGTAACCTCTAGTAATTTATAGTTTTCTTTTTAGGGATAAATTAATAAGTTATATCAGGGTATATGTTGAAATCATCTGATTTAATTATGAAAGTAATATTTTTTCATTTACTAAAGATACACATCAGGGCCAATCTTTGATCTAACAAAAAAAAGAAGGCTATTTGAGTTTTTTTTAAAACGTCACTTAGTTTTCACCAAGTTGTTTTACAGAAATGTTAGTTGCAATAACTCTTTCTGCAAATTATAGACCTTTTGATTCTCATTTCTTCGAAAGTTAAAAGTAGAAACCAAAAAAAAAAAAGTAAAAAGTAAGAAGGTGTTGATGATTTATGGTTTTTTCTTTCTTTCTTTTTGTTGTGTTTCCAAAGATGAGAGGAGCAGCCATGAAAAGAGAGAATCCTCCTACTATAGCTCATCCATTTACTACGGAGGCCAGCAACACTATTCACCTCCACGAACCGATGGTTCCTCCACTTCTCCATCTCATCAGCCCAAAGAAACCAATGATCGCACTGACATAACCACCTCTACTTCAAGAGGAAATTGGTGGAAAGGTACTTAATTACTTAATTATGCCGTGATTGCTTAGTAATGATCTCTATTCTCAAATCACTCTTCTCAAGTCAACAATTAATGGATTGTTTCATTAATGCAGGTTCTTTGTATTACTAAGATCAACCTAACTACTAGTCTACTTGATTTCGCAATGGCCATATGTATCCACTGCATTCATATCAGTAACTTTGCAGTGTGATCTTCGGGTTTTGTTTATATGCTCTTCATCTTTTTCGTGTGTAATCTTACATGTTGGGGATTGGTAGTTAAAGAGGGCGGTTAGTGGACCGCATCTATGACTAATGTATCGCATACAACAAGTAATCAAATACTCACAATCATCTCAGTAACAAGTCATACCATTTCATGATCAATCATCATTTTGATTCATATTTTTATTGAAACCAAGTAATACAACTGTGAACATGTGACAATTTAGACTGGTTTTGAAGAACACGTCTATTGCTTTCTGTCTGCTGCTTCAAGGCAGAGTATAAGCTGCAAGAGAACAAGTTAAAAACATTTGATAAGCAAAATTGCAGCTGCAATGAAATAGAAAAAGTTAATAAGCTTTTTATGTCATTACCTCCACATTTGTAACCGACGGGACGATTAGCGATGTTGCAGCGTTTAGGAATAGTCATCGAGATCTCTGGCTTTGCTCCGGAGCTCCTAGCTGTGGAAGAAAGCATGACAGCACAAAGGCATTTTGGATTCTGCCCCATCTGTTTCACTCGAGCACAGCAAATTGCTGACACTTTAGCAGATGTGTCTTGTGCAGCCATTGCACAAGGAGCCAACTTTATGGCTTCTCTGTCTGGAGGATTTCTCCCACATTCTCCAGCCCCATAAACCATGGTTTTAAGGCTGTAGATGCAGAGAACTAGGAGGAAAATGCGAGATAAAACATGGGTTTCCATTCTTGAGTGATGAGTTGATGCATATACTACTAGTTATGGAACCTAAGTTTTATAGCAACTGAAATTGCAGGAGGATTTGGAAGGATCAGAGAAATTCCACACAGAAGTAGTGGAAGAAGCACTAAAGGAACATAGTAATTACTTCACCTAATCAGTCGCATTAAGAGCCTCTAAGTGCATAGCTATTTTAATCTAAAGTAAGATCATGCTGCCCTTTAGTCTCTAAGCTAATCATTTGAACCTTTGAAGAAAGCAAAGAGGTATTTTTACATGACAAATGTAATAGCATAAACCAAAGAAAAAGCTTCCAAAAGTATGGTTTTATGAGCCTTCAAGTTTTAAGCTGAAAATTCACTGATCACCTCATGAGATCTAGATATATCAGGTTCCTTTTCTCCAGTCCTCAAAGCTATTTTTTCATACAATTATGCATACAAAGCAGTTCCCGAGATATGTGGGAATGGGATAGTATACAGAGGAAATCAATCATTCAGCTTAGTCAGAAGACACAAAACTATAAACAAGTGAAAAAACTCTATCCAAATGAGGAACAGAGAAAAGTTGTCTCTTTTTGATGAATGATTCCAAGTAGACTCTGCTTTATCAATAATCCAAGAGATCAAACCAAACAGGCATCAGAATCCAGCATAATCTCATACCCATTTCCTGGGATCAAATCAGTTTGAATGAATCCACCAGTTAATATTCCTGATAAAACACACATAAGTGCCTAACTCCAATCAAATCTAGAATATCATCTATCCAAAAACTCAGACACTAAACTTAAATCAGAAGCCAAACCAAGAGATTTACAAAGAACCATATCAAACATAGAATCATTCTCATTTCCATCATATCATCATCATACAAACATAACCCTAATTGCATCAACCATGGAATCAAAAACCATGTCTCTAACGAGTAAAAGCATATAACATAAGAGAAACATAGATGAAAAGTGCAGAAGGAACCAGAATCACAAGCGGCACAACAGCTGCATAAGTATGACCACTAGCACCACAGCCCAAAGTCCCAAGCTTGATCTGAACAACATTAATCAAAGCCAACATGAGAAACCCACATCCACAAACCGATCCCAAACCGGATGTAACCATCCCAAATCTAAGAGCCGTCTTGTTCACATAGTAAACCACAGGATCGATTCGAGTAGAGATGTGAAACGAAGAAGCTATGTTGAGCCTCATTGCTTGTTTGAGACCTAGAGCGATGAGACTTGAGAATAGGAATGATGCGAAAGAGTACACATGGAAGGCGACGAGATTCTCAGCCATACGAGCTGTGGGGACGCAATTAGGGTCGGTTACGAGGCTGTTGTCTGGATCGGTAGGGTTCCAAGCTAATCCGATGAATACGGCGAGTGTGAAGAGTGAGTTCACGTTGACGATTCCGTCGAGAGCTGTGATGTGAATACTCGTCGTCATTTTTCTCTCCGGCAGATCCGGCCAATCAGAGAGAGAGCTTCGTTCAGAAAGGAAATAAAAAAGGAGGAAGAGATTTAAAAAAAAAAAAAATCGCCGTTGCCGGGGATCGAACCCGGGTCACCCGCGTGACAGGCGGGAATACTTACCACTATACTACAACGACATTTTGTAGTGGGTTACAAAAAGAAACATTATAATCATAACTTTAAATTATACACGTTATTGGTGATTGTTTACCAAATAAATAAAGCTAGTAAACCAAACCAGAACAAATTTGATGAGAATATTTGTTACAACCACTCTCATTTTTGTCTATTTTGTGATCTGATTTGGTTTGCAAAGATAGACACTTTACCATTCCAAATAAGACAGAAACTACAAGTAAATATCAAACAAATCAATCCATGTCTGCATTAATTATACACTCTATTGAGTTTCTTCTATTAGCTTTTAAGAGACAGTGTACTTTGGAGGACCCTTTTGATGGACTGATGTTGAGTTTCTTTTCTTCTCTTCTTCCACGTCTTTGCTGATTTGGTTAATCACTGCTGTATCTGCATTATCTGACGGATTAACGCATATTTTCAGTTTTGATTCCATGCCAAGATAATTGTTCAAGACTCTTCTCACTCCATATCCTCGAGAAGGAAGACCTTTCTCAATGATTTTGTTAGTGTCCTTGCTGGAGTAAGGTGTTCTCCTCTCTCCTTTCTTGGGGCTAATCATTGAAGGAGAGAAGCCTGGTGTTGTTGAGAAGCTTGTTCTATATGGAGTTCCTGATGCAGATATTAGATAAGGGAGTGGTACTACTTTCTTGTGAGCTATAATGCTGCTGACCGCTGGACTTGACAAAAGATTGTTATCATCTGATTGCTTTGTTAAGTCGTCCACGTAGAGTAAATCATCGATTCGTGCTATGATGTTTGATGCTAAGCTCTCCAAAGCCCTTGAGTAGCTTTCGAGGATTGATTTCCCAATATCCTGAAATTTTCAAAGGACTGAATATATAAGAACAAGCAAAGCCATTTTGTACTGTAATGTATTTAGAGGATTTGTGTGTCTGGACCTTGTTCCATTGAATCTTGCTTATGTCTAGAGAAGTCTGCGTTAGAGAAGGAAACCGCTGCTTCAAGCAACGTAAGAGAGTTTCCGATCTCTCCACAAGCAATCCCCTTTTGTCACCAGCAGCCATTAGTTCTTTGACCATTTCCCATGTTAACTTTGGAGTAGTGCTTGAAGTATTATTGTTGACTCCAAGTTTTGTTTGAACTCTTCTCCTCCAAACATATATCGAAGCTTCCACACGGTTTGCGATATCAAGAGCAATATGCTCAGAGGACAGATCAAGGCAATCGAGAAGAGACTCCGCAGAAAATTTGTCAGATGTTACATACCTGTAGATAACATCCCCAAGGCAGGACCTACCGTTCTGTACCAAAAGTTTAATGTCAGAACAAAAAAAAAACCTTACAATGGTTTTTATAGGGATGTTTTGAGTTAAAGATGTAGACCTTTGGAAGGGTTTCAAGGTATGATTTAGGAACATCCATTTCGGTTAAAGCAAGGCTGTTAATAGCCATTGCAGCTTTAAGTATCTGCGTCGCACATTCCCTCTTATGATTCAATTCTGTTCTTGCTTCTTCAGTAAGACCATTCGGTGCTAAACGAGGAACAGGCAACCACCATTTCTCCTCTTGGCGCTGAATCTTTCTGCGGAAAGAAGCTGAGCCATCGTTTTCCGAAGCAACGATCCCTTGATCAACATACCAGAACTCAGTTTTCTTGAAACTCGCCAATATATCCTAATGCAAAAGAAAATTACATCAGAGATCAAAACAGGTTTCACTTGAGAGGATCATCGTATAAGAAAGTTAAGTGAAACTCACGAGAAGCATATTGTCTAGTTTACGGAGAGCAGGGAGGTTGATGAAAAGATCAAATCTTGGTCGACAAGTCATGACCTGAAGAAGATTCACAATTCAAACTCCAGTAATTGCAGTTGCAACAATCTTAAAAAATCAAGAGCTTACCTCAAACTTGTTGCCGTCTGGATAAGTTTGTGTTGAAGGTGTTAACTCGACGATGTGATCACTAACACTAAGAATCCACTCCATTTCCCTTCTCCACATCTCCTTCTTTTCGCTTGAAAGTGGCTCTAATCTCCATAGTTGCCCGAAAATCGTAGCTAAAAGAAGAAACATCAAATTCAACACTTTGGTTCAAGCATTTTAACAAACACAAGATAGCTTCGTCTTTTTTTAAGACTTACCACAGAGATTTGTTATGGCGTTGGAGATAGCTAAAGCCGTACACACACCTTTACCAGAACCTGACATATCTTCACCAAGTAACAACTTTGCAAATCTCTCCTTCATCATCTCCACATCTAATCCACAATCAGATTAACAACAACAACAAAGAAAACACATGAGATCTTAGGGCTGAGTAAAAAAGTTTCAATTTTTGATTTTTTCTCACTAACCTGCAGAATTCATCTCTTTCGCTTTAAACCCAGAATCATCGTGAAGGGTTAATTTCTTATGATCAAAATTAACACTCTCCTTCGAATTTTTCCGAAATGAAGCTTTTCTAATCGGCCAACCCAGAATCTGCGACGGTGGTGGTGGTGGAGAAGACGAAGCGACGGTGGTGGTGGAGGAGCTTTCGTAGCTCGCTCCGCTAGTGCTGCTTCTCTCCTTTGACTCTGTAAGTATATCTTCCATCGATGGAGTCAAATTGCTTCTTTTCTTCTCGATCCCTGCGCAGCTCTTCACTAAATTCTCCATTTTTAAAAACAAAATTTTGAACTTTGAAAACTGGTTTCTTTTGCAAAAGACCCAAAAGAGTTTAGATAACACTCACTATAAAGGTAAGAACATGGCTTTAGTGAGAGCAAAAGGTAAGAAATTTGAAAAAAAATCGGCTGGATATAAAGTTATGCTCTCTGTTTCTCTTCCTCAGTCACGAGTAGAAAGAGAATATATTTGACTTTTTTTTCTTTCAAAATATTAAATTATCTTTTTGGCGGACAAATTTCTTGAATGGTGTGGATATTACGGTTCTGCCCATGTTTTAAATCAAGAATTTAGTATTTTACCACAAATAGCAATTGGTGACTCGGTGTGGTTTATTAATTACAAGGCAATAATTAGTTACGTAAATGAGACAGGTGAATTTCCAAAATTGACATGTTAACTAAAGAAATCTTACAAGATGTAAGTACGTTTAATTGTTTGGAAGTAATAACTTCAAATATAAGTTTTATTGTTTTAGTTAAACACGAATATAGCTGTATTCAGGGTCTAAGATAAGTTTTTTTTTATTTTTTAACATTGGGTCTAAGATAAGTTTGAATTTCAGTTTATAAGATTTTATTGAACGAAAAATGGCAACAAATATCAACAAAACCACTTTCTGAATATTATTGAATGCAGAGTAGACCGGAAAAATGTTCATACAAAAGAAAGTGGAGACATTCTTCTTGAAGAGTACCAAAATTTAATGTGACATAGGCCGCCAATATTAAAGTAAATAAGTAATAATTAGGAGTTTAAAAAGGATTAAGTGGATTTAATGCAGCCATCTTTTTGTTTGTTGTCAGGAAATAATGCAATGGGTAAGTGAGTGGCATTTTCGTTAATATGGATGTCTGTAGTGTGCAATATAGTAATCTGAGGTTTTAATTCAAACGCATGGTCCCATATCGATTTCGTTTGAAGTTCGTAGCCGTTTAAGGGCCTAACCTCCCACAATTAGGCGTAGCTTAATGACTTTGAGAGCTTAATTATCTAATTTAAATTAGTTTTCCTACTTTCTAGTTTCTACGATAACAATTTGATATCCTTTATAAACAAAATTTGTTAGGTTTTTCAAAAAAATGTATAGTTTCCATTGCGTTAAAAAAAACAAAGAACAAACATCTGTATTTTTAGGATTTTGTTACGTCATAACGACTCATGTCCATTTGTCCATCACATCTAACAATTCTAAAATTTGAACTTCGATAAAGCAATACTATTGATTACTAGTCAAAATAAAGTGAAAGGTTATGGACTGTCTAAATTCGAATTGTTAAACGGATGTGTTTTACAAAAATTCAAATGAACTTATATGTATAAGGTATAGTACTTTTATTAAAGTGACAGTTTTTGACTTTTTCGACACAGCACTCACCTAAATTTTACTTTTCCCAAATGTTGTAACTTTATTTTTATTTTTTTAAAAAAGGTATTGATATCGATCTATATTGATAACTTGATATACTTACTACTCTCTTAATGACTCTTACAAACTTTTTTTGTTATGTGTCCCGCCTTCTACATTCAATCTCGGTTTTCAAACCCTTTGTCTTCAAACTTTTTATGTTTGGCATATACAACTTTTATAGACTTCATGATTGAAAATTTTCTTTCTTACGATATTTCTTTAAAAAATCTCATAAGAGGTTTGAATTTAAAGGAAAACGACTGACCTATATATAGTCTATAGACTCTTTATTTGGTTATGAAGATATTTTTTTTAATTACAGTATCAATGGAGATTAGACAAAAGTTTTGGCGCCCTCTTGTTCAAGTCCATTACTTCTTATACCCGAGCATGAACTCTCTCACCTTCTATAGGTGCAAAATGCAATTCAGGGACGAATGCTCCATTCAAGTTAGGTAAATATAAACTATTGCCCTCAAACCCTTGATCCAACAAGTAAAAATCAAACCAAGATATCGTGAGAGTTCTTATAGTCCAAATAAATGATTATGTTTGGTCGGTGTTGAGATCTAAGCTAAGAAAACTAAGGAAACTATCTAAACGACTAAACCTTGCTTCAATTCTCATATACTCAGTAGTAATGAATCATTGCTTAAGTTTGCAATTGAAACTATCTAAACATGGTTGAAAGCATGTTGTGCTGCCCGCATATAGATATCTTAGATCTAAGTACAAGTTTAACCTACATAAACTAAGCCTTAAGCAATAGGGTTGTTTAGCCATATGCCAATTGCCAACCTCAACCCTAGAAAATATATACTCACTAATCATAATAAATACAACCATAAAGTTCATAAGAAGACAAATTGGTATATGTGAGATTGATAGTTAAAATCTCATAAAATTATTGAATCAAACAAATATTATAGCTGAATAGAGGGTTTTTTTCTAGAATATTCATAAACTGTTTTATAGTTTAGACTAATAAAATACATTTTGCACAAAATCAAAATCAGAATCATGTTTGGAAACGTGAAAACGTTAAAGTGGTAAACGATTTTATCTTCTGAAATCTGAACGGTGAAATATTGATATAAATCACGTTTTCAAGTAATTGAGAACGTGAAAAAATCACGTTCCAACTTATTTGAAAGGGGTTTTATTGTTGCTGCTATTTATTTGGTAAGAAAACTATTGAAGGATGAATAAGAAGAAGACAAGAATAAGAAGAAGAAGAAGAAAAGATTGAAATTAGAATAATCTCAGGATTCGTCGCTATCCCAAGAGCAAAAAAACAAATGAAAACACGAGAAACGTGAAGATACAGCTCCCGTCTCCTTTATCCAAATTCCAAACCTTTTTCATTTTCCCAGGAAAATTGAGTAGTAATTAGAAAACTCATCGTCCTCATTGAGCTGCAGATCCCATAATCTCTCTCGCCAATCATCTCCCTTGCATCTTAATCAAAGGTATGTCCTTCTTCTCTCCCCTTCCAATCGATTGGTACATCAATCGTAAGGAACTTGATCACAGATTTCTCGATTTTAGATGTTGGGGTTTTGATTGGGTTGAGTCACATCTGAATTTCAGCGTCATTGGTTGGCAACTGCGAGACTTTCTGGTGCCACTGAGATTTTAACAAAATTGGGGTTTTCGATTCAAAAAGTCTTTTCTTTTTGGGTACTTTTCGTTGAACCCTTTTAGGTAGAGTTTCTGTTTTCGAAGAAAAAGTCATGGTTTTAAGGGGTTTAGGTTTGAGGTAGCTTCAGTTTCGGAATTTAGCTTTGACTGGTTAAGGAATTTGAGCTTTATGAGTTTATTCGTCTTCCTATCTTGATGATTCTTCCGTTGTGTTGCATATTCAGGTGTATTATATCCGCAACAAGATCATTAGAGAAGGCTGTTACAAGTTTGTTTTATGACCGCGTAACAGCTCACTTGGTAATTGATGTGGCCTCTTTGTTTTCTGCTTAACAAGCTATTAAGAGTTGAGGAGAGGAATCAGGGGATATTAGACGGAAATGGAGATTCGACTTTTCCGAAATACTGCCTATTCGATGATCCCTTGGTGAGTGATGGAAAGTACAGAGATGCAGGGTTGCCATCCTCGTCCCACATGGATGTAAGATTGATCTTTGTAACTTAGGAAATCTACAGTTGCTGCAACTTATCGTCCTCTTTTGCCACATTTATGGTCCTTTGTATTGCTATTAGGTCCCTCATGTACATCAGTTAGCTTCATGGGATTGCGGTCTCGCTTGTGTTCTTATGGTTCTCAGAGCAAGTGGCATCGCAAGCTGCACTCTTGAGGATTTGGCTGAGATATGCTCCACAAATAGGTTTGTATATACCTTAATAAATGGTCATCAGCAGTGTAATCCCATTATATATTATTTGCCCTATCTGCTTCTTCAAGATGAGAACATTAGAATGCTATCTCAATACAATACTTATCATCGACTTTTGACATTTCTGCAGCATTTGGACTGTCGATCTCGCATATTTACTGCAGAAGTTCTGTGTGGAATTTTCATATTACACGATAACATTTGGAGCAAACCCGAATTATTCCATAGAGGAATTTTACAAGGTATCTAAACTATAGATGGCAAAGACCTCTAAATTCTTGTTTAATAGTTTCTCATGCACCATGTCATGCTGTGTGATTTAGTGAGTAAGTGAAATGTTGATGCTTTTCCGAACTTCTGAACATGCCTGCTTTTTCTTCTAAGTAGAAACCGTTCAAGATGTTCGTTTTTGGCAATCATGATGCAGGAGCAGCTCCCTGAAGATCTGGTGCGTGTCGATTTGCTCTTCAGGAAAGCACATGAATCTGGCATTATTATACAGGTAAAACTGTTTGGCCAAACGTTGCTACTTGCCCCTGTCTTTAAAAAAAGTGCTGGCTATTTTTTGTTCCATTAGTGTTGCTTGAAATACGTGGGCAATTCTTCTACTCAGAGATACCACGACATGATCTTTTGTTGTAGACACTCCCCTTTCAGTCGTGCATTGTTTCAGGATTTTCTGCGGAAAGTCACTTGTCATAAAATCTTCCCTTGTGTAATCCATTATTTATATAGAAATCAAATTCAATCAACCTCTTCGTTTTTGCAGTGCAGATCAGTTAGTATCCATGAGATTTCTTGTTTGCTATTGTCGGGGAACTATATTGCCATTGCGTTAGTCGACCAGGACAAGCTAAGGTCGCTTATCTCTTTTGTTCTTCTTCTCATATATTCGCTCTAGTCAGATCCCTTCATCAAAAAATTTGGATGTGTGCTGCTTCTTTCATGTTCTTCACAAAATTTGCTCATTGACAGTCTTAGCCTTTTTCCGGAAATGTTATTTTCCCTTGATTAAGGGTGTATGTGCCTTTCTTGTTTCAAGTGCTTTTGTGCAAGAAGTATGATAAAGAAGTTGCATAGTGTTCATGCTCGTCTTTTACTGTTGCAGCAAGTCTTGGTTGGAGGAAGTGCTTGTCTCTGGTCTTCACTCCAGCAATTCTTGTTACACTGGTGAGAATTGTCCCTTAGCCTAGACTTTTCTCTTCCAAAATGGTAACCCCAGTTTCACATCCTTGATTATATCTTATGTTGATAATCCTGTTATAATCATTGGAACTCCGGGAACTTATGAAGCCAAGATCAGACAAAAAGACTGTTCTTTAACTAACGAAAGCTTAAATCTAGAAGCACAAACGGTAAAGACTACATTAGCAAAATTTCTTACATCAACTTGTTTCCTTCATGTTTTCCAATAGGTCACTATGTCGTGATATGTGGCTATGATGCTGTTAGGGATGAGTTCGAGATCAGAGATCCCGCCAGTTCCAAGTAATGTTTTGTTATATCTCATTGCTTCAATACTTACAAATCGGTGCTCTACAGCATTTTCTTGGAAATGTTATATCTGGTTGCCATGTTCATCGATCAGCAATACACATTGAAACTGTTTAGTAATGAGTTAAAATCTAAACATAATGGGAAGAGAGATTTAGGTTGGTTTATACTAAGATATTCCATCTTTTAGATGCGAGTTCTCATTACTATTTAAGAAGAGAGTTTCGCTAAGTAAGAAAGAGCACGTATGCATCATCTTGGAACTAGTAAGAATTGATAGAGAAATGTTTTGCAGGATACATGAGAGGATCTCGTCAAAATGCCTGGAGAATGCCCGGAAATCGTTTGGCACAGACGAAGATCTTCTCCTGGTAATCTAAGGAAACATTAATAGTTGGCTTTGGCTTGTGTTGTAATGGCTCTGTTGTTGATGTGTTGGTAAATTGGATTTGTGCAGATAAACTTGGAGAATATGAGGAACCAGAACGGATATTAGAATAGTTGTCATCATCATCATCAAATCAGTTCTGGATGAGAATGAAACCTGAGTGTTTTCTCCCAGAAGAACATGAGGTGAAAAGTATACGTCTCTATACATACGTCTTTACATATGGATGCTGCCAAAGAAGAAGGAAAAGATATACATATGTCATGAAATATCTCAGTATCTGTTTGCGTTTATGAGATTCTTGTGTTGGCAGTTATAATTCCTTGTTGTACAAATTGGTGAATAGAAAAGATTTGATTGATTAAAGTGTTCGAGCAATAAGAGTGATTCCACCAAGCTTTGTCAGTTTGTTGATCAATAGAAAAAAAAGGAGTAAAATCGAACGTACCGGAACGAACCGAACCATACAAATACCGGATCTTTAATCGCGCCCTACCGTGGAAAATGATTCGAATTTATTAACCGAGTTTAGATTCGGACCAAACTCAAACATTTGTCAGCAAAGATTCGTTTGAAGATAGTTCATCTTTATTCCTTCCCCTAGAACCCTAGAACTCCCAAAACCCTCTACTACTACACTTTCAGATCCAAGGAAATCAATTTTGTCATTCGAGCAACATGGAGGATGATCGTGTTTTCTCTTCGGTTCACTCAACAGTTTTCAAAGAATCCGAATCATTGGAAGGAAAGTGTGATAAAATCGAAGGATACGATTTCAATCAAGGAGTAGATTACCCAAAGCTTATGCGATCCATGCTCACCACCGGATTTCAAGCCTCGAATCTCGGCGAAGCTATTGATGTCGTCAATCAAATGGTTCGTTTCTCGAATTCATCAAAAATAAAAATTCCTTCTTTTTGTTTTCCTTTGTTTTGGGTGAATTAGTAATGACAAAGAGTTTGAATTTGTATTGAAGCTAGATTGGAGACTGGCTGATGAAACTACAGTAGCTGAAGACTGTAGTGAAGAGGAGAAGAATCCATCGTTTAGAGAGTCTGTCAAGTGTAAAATCTTTCTAGGTTTCACTTCAAATCTTGTTTCATCTGGTGTTAGAGATACTATTCGTTATCTTGTTCAGCATCATATGGTTTGTGATTTTTGCTTTATCACCCTGCTTTTTTATAGATGTTAAAATTTTCGAGCTTTAGTTTTGATTTCAATGGTTTTTCTGCAGGTTGATGTTATAGTCACGACAACTGGTGGTGTTGAGGAAGATCTCATAAAATGCCTTGCACCTACATTTAAAGGTGATTTCTCTCTACCTGGAGCTTATTTAAGGTCAAAGGGATTGAACCGAATTGGGAATTTGCTGGTTCCTAATGATAACTACTGCAAGTTTGAGGATTGGATCATTCCCATCTTTGACGAGATGTTGAAGGAACAGAAAGAAGAGGTATTGCTTTATCTTTCCTTTTTATATGATTTGAGATGATTCTGTTTGTGCGTCACTAGTGGAGATAGATTTTGATTCCTCTCTTGCATCATTGACTTCGTTGGTGAATCCTTCTTTCTCTGGTTTTTCCTTGTAGAATGTGTTGTGGACTCCTTCTAAACTGTTAGCACGGCTGGGAAAAGAAATCAACAATGAGAGTTCATACCTTTATTGGGCATACAAGGTATCCAAAATTTTAACCTTTTTAGTTTTTTAATCATCCTGTGAGGAACTCGGGGATTTAAATTTTCCGCTTCTTGTGGTGTTTGTAGATGAATATTCCAGTATTCTGCCCAGGGTTAACAGATGGCTCTCTTGGGGATATGCTGTATTTTCACTCTTTTCGTACCTCTGGCCTCATCATCGATGTAGTACAAGGTACTTCTTTTACTCAATAAGTCAGTGTGATAAATATTCCTGCTACATCTAGTGCAGGAATATTGTAACTAGTAGTGCATTGTAGCTTTTCCAATTCAGCAACGGACTTTACTGTAAGTTGATATCTAAAGGTTCAAACGGGAGCTAGGAGAATAGCATAGGGGCATTCTGATTTAGGTTTGGGGCACTGGGTTAAGAGTTAGAGAATAATAATCTTGTTAGTTGTTTATCAAACTCTTTGATGGTTAGTCTCTTGGTAATTTGAATTTTATCACAGTGTTTATGGTCTTTGAACCAGTTAATGTTTTATGAACAGATATCAGAGCTATGAACGGCGAAGCTGTCCATGCAAATCCTAAAAAGACAGGGATGATAATCCTTGGAGGGGGCTTGCCAAAGCACCACATATGTAATGCCAATATGATGCGCAATGGTGCAGATTACGCTGTATTTATAAACACCGGGCAAGAATTTGATGGGAGCGACTCGGGTGCACGCCCTGATGAAGCCGTGTCTTGGGGTAAAATTAGGGGTTCTGCTAAAACCGTTAAGGTCTGCTTTTTAATTTCTTCACATCCTAATTTATATCTCACTCAGTGGTTTTGAGTACATATTTAATATTGGATCATTCTTGCAGGTATACTGTGATGCTACCATAGCCTTCCCATTGTTGGTTGCAGAAACATTTGCCACAAAGAGAGACCAAACCTGTGAGTCTAAGACTTAAGAACTGACTGGTCGTTTTGGCCATGGATTCTTAAAGATCGTTGCTTTTTGATTTTACACTGGAGTGACCATATAACACTCCACATTGATGTGGCTGTGACGCGAATTGTCTTCTTGCGAATTGTACTTTAGTTTCTCTCAACCTAAAATGATTTGCAGATTGTGTTTTCGTTTAAAACACAAGAGTCTTGTAGTCAATAATCCTTTGCCTTATAAAATTATTCAGTTCCAACAACACATTGTGATTCTGTGACAAGTCTCCCGTTGCCTATGTTCACTTCTCTGCGGCTGTGAAAAAAGGAGAGGTGATCTACCAAGGGTACAGTAGTAAATACAGCTAGTTATTCTTCAACTGTTTCACTCAATTAAAGCCATGAATGGAACAAAGCAGCAAACAAATAGTGAAATAGATAGGAAGTTAATTTTATGACCCAAAAAAAAACTAGCGAGGATAACGTTTATAACGCATTATTTGATCAATGTAACTCCACCTCTGTAAACAGTGCTACGACAGATGGGACAATCCTGACTTTCTCTAAGCCAAGAGAATATGCAATTCATGTGGAAACTATGATTGCACTTGGATAAACAAACCACGACTTTATCATCATCATTATCAACCTTCTTCAAATCCTCAAGACATATCGGACAACATAATTCCACGTCCACAACTATGTCTTTAATCATCGCCGCAATCTCCCGCGGACACATTGGCGGCTGAGGTTGTGGTAACGGTAGAGGTGGTTGCGGTCTCTGGAATCTAAGATTAGTTCCACGACAACCATCGTTAAAGGTTGCATACCTTATGGCAACAATGCCATACAAAACGAAGACGATGACCATAAGAGTGAAGTCTTCATGTAGATGATGATGCGTATTGTTTTCGATAGATGCGGGAGCTGGTGACGGCGGAAAAGATCGCATGATTGTGTGAGTGGAGTGGGTGAGCTCAAAAGAAATGGTGCAAAATAATTTTTGGTATCTATAAGTAAATCCTATGTTAGTGAGGTTTATATATTATAAGCATTAAGCCATTAACTAATTAATTACGGTAAGTTTGTGTGTTGCAAGAAAATAGGAAACTAAATTGCACCAAAAGAGGAAGACTTTGATAAGTATTCAAATACACATATCCATTTGAGTGTGTCATTGTTTAAGGTGTCAATGACTAGGATTATACTAAAGCCAAAACCGTCTGATAAAAAACCCTAAAAGCATAATTTTTTGTGATCCATAGTCCATCAATATATGTGCATATTTTCAAGTTAGTTAAGATCAAGTTTTATTCCCGAAAATAAACAACAACTTTTATTCCAACGATGCCAAACACAAAGGAACAATTTCGTGAATACACGCAAACAATTGATCAACTTAAAAATGAGGACAAAAAGAAACAAACACTAGAAATATGTTATATAATCAATCAAATGTTGTAACGATCGATACGCCGAACCTTTTGGTTTAACGGATCTTCCTACATTCTCCTTAAGAATTTCCATCCTCTCTCGGATCGCTTTTCCTTCAGTTTCCGAAAATAATCTTCTTATCATTCCCTCAATCACATTCCTCTCAATCCGACCCTCTAGATGCAGCCCAACCATCCATACATCACTAACAAATCTTGCATTAAGCAATTGGTCCCATACAAAAGGCATACATATCATAGGGACGCCTTCAAAAACACTCTCAACCGTCGAGTTCCAACCATTGTGTGTCAAGAATCCTCCAATGGCTTGATGCTTTAGAACCTCTTGTTGTGGGGCCCAATTCACTATCTTTCCTTTCTCATGAAGCTGTTCGATCCATTCTGCACCATGGACTACCGAACCACCCCGTACGACCCACAAGAACGGTTGGTCGCTGTTTCTTAGAGCCCAAGCAATCTCCATGAATTCTGCTTCGCCAATGGTCGAGATGCTCCCAAAACTCACGTAAATCACGGATTTGTCTTCTTGCTTGTCTAACCATGGAATGCAAGTCTCGTCCACTGTGAACAAGCTACTAGATGAGCCTGGGAAGTAGCTATGAGAAGGTCCTATCGTAAAGATTGGGACTTGATAATCTTCACGTGCTTGACTCAGTGAGTCTTGGTCCAACTCTTCACATGTGGATACAAATATAAGACCTGAAGACGCTTTTGTTGTTTCCAAAATCATATTGGAGTACGAGTCTAGTTGCTCCGATTCTTGATCAAGAATTTGTAAAAGATCTTTCTTTCGAAGGGGTGGAAACTCCTCAACTGGATCATCACCTTGTTCTGAATCTGTAAAACAATTGAGATAAAATCAAAATTTTCTTGATTGGAACTAACACCACGAAAATAAATTTGTTAATCTAGAAAAATCTTATATATTATTGCCAAAAGATTCTATACTTACATGTGCATTTTTTGTTATTAGCAAATGAAAAAGACTTGTATTCACAAATGAAACCAAAATTATTAATGTAAATTCATATGTGAACAACAAATGTTGATGGATTATATTTTCATATGGTTTTTTGGTAGTCGAAGTATACTATAGACCGAGACTCAAAGTAATCTTCGAAATTTATAGAAAAATGATATTTTTGCTATATAAGATTTCTAATGAGTAATGACCAAGAAAAGGCCAAAAGTTGAGGTATTCGTATGAACTTGCCTGTAATAATACTTAACAAATAATGTTATTTTCAGATTTATCAAAAGAAGATCGGATCAAAAAGGTCAACACTCAACAATATAGGGAAATGTTGGTAATCATATAAGAAAGCTTTTGGTAAAGTGAGAAGTAAATAATACCTTGTAATGGAAGATACATTTCACGACGGAGTTGAGGAAGAACAAAATGGTCCCGAAAGAAGGAGACTTTGTAGGTGTTAAGGACCAATCTCGGGAGATTGAAACTCTGAGCAACGGGCTGTGTGAATATCCATCCAGAATCATCGATCAAACAGCTAATCCTCTGTTTCTCTTCCCCTGTTTCTGAATCTGCAGACTGCAAAAGTTTAGTCAAACATTCACGAAATGGAGACTCACAGCTTCGGTTGAGAAGCGTTAGGAGAAGTGTGATATCGTGAGTTCTTGTCTCTGTTTCAGACAAGCCATCTGGGATCTGTAAGAAGGTGAACAGAGGGTGGTTTGAAGCTTTTGGCGCATTGAAGCGCGTGTGGATCACAGTGATGGAGAAACCTCTTGAGTGGAGGATCTTCGCTAGCTGAATCATGGGGTTGATGCATCCTTGTAATGGAAGTGGAAACAGAATCACTCGTAGGCCATTACTCTTATCCATTGAAGCTTTCTCCTTTTGACCTTCTTTCCAAATGTAAATCTCCTGATATTTCAGTGAATGGTGTAATTCTTTCCCTTTTGATAACAAACATCTATATATAACATAAAGAAATTTCCGAATCTGGTCTTTCTTTATTAGCACTTCGCATTCTTTATTACTCGAGAGTGAGACAAAACTATACTCTTCATGATGTGCTAATAAAGAAAGACCAGATTCGTTTTCCCTCTAGGGCATGTAACTAGTGGTCTAATTTATATTTGATTTTCATTAGTTAAGGGACATAAAAAGACAAGATGCGTTTGTATTAGTAGGTTGCAAAATAATAGTAAAAAGTTGCTGAAAACGTGGCTGATAATTAAGTGGTAAGTATATATGTAAATTCCAACTTACGAAGAAAATTTTATTCTAACAATACAAAACACACAAAGGAAGAAATTTCTGATACACAAACAATTTATCGGTTGAAAAACTTAAAACACAAAGAAACAACATGTCAGTGGCTAAAAAGATGATATATAATCAATCAAATTTTGTAACGATTGATATGCGGAACCGTTTTGTTGAAACGATCGTCCTACTTTCTCCTTAAGATGTTCTATCCTCTCTCGGATGGCTTCTCCTTCAGGTTCCACCAATAATCTCCTTATCGCTCCCTCGATCTCATTCCTTTCAACCCGATCCTCTAGGTTTATCCCGACCATCCATACATCGCTAACAAATCTTGCATTTAGCATTTGGTCCCAACGAAAAGGCAAACAGATCATAGGGACTGCTTCACAAACACTCTCAACAGTCGAGCTCCAACCATTATGTGTCAGGAATCCCCCAATGGCTCGATGCTTTAGAACGTCTTGTTGCGGAGCCCATTTCACTATCTTTCCCTTCTCATTAAGCTTTTCCATGATCTCTTCCGGGATTGTCTCGATCCATTCTCTGCCACGGACTGAACCAACCCGTACGACCAACAAGAAGGGTTGGTCGCTGTTTCTTAGACCCCAAGCAATCTCTATTAAATCTGATTCGCTGATGGTCACGATGCTCCCGTAACTGACGTAAATCACGGATTTGTCTTCTTGTTTGTCTAACCATGGAATGCAAGTCTCGTCGGGTGTGGACAAGCTACTAGAGGTAGCTGGAAAGTGGCTGTGAGATGGTCCAATCCCAAAGATAGGAATTTTGAAATCTTCACGTGCCTGACTCACTGAGTCGTGGTCCAACTCTTCACATGACATGAATATAAGACCTGAAGACGCCTTTGTCATTTGTAGAACTTTGTCCAAGAATGGATCTAGTATATCTGTTTCTACATCAAGAATACGTACAATATCCTTCTTTCGAAGCGGCGGAAACTCTTGAACTAGATCCTCCTGTTCTGAATCTGTGAGAAAATTTAGATATATGTTTTTAGGTTAACGAGTTGCTTGGTCTATACGAAAAATGTAAGAAATAACAATACCTTGAAGTGGAAGATACACTTCACGCCGAAGCTTAGGAAGAACAAATTGGCAGCGAAAGAAGGAGACTGTAAACACACTGAGGACCAATATTGGGAGTTTCAAACTCTGAGCAATGGGTTGTGTGAACATCCATCCAGAATCAGCGATCAAACAGCTAATCCTCTGTTTCTCTTCCCCTGTTTCTGAATCTGCAGACTGCAACAGTTTACTCAAACATTCACGAAACGGAGACTCACAGTTCCGGTTGAGAAGCGTTAGGAGAAGTTTGGTATTGTTAGTTCTTTTCTCTGTTTCGGACAAGCCATCTGGGATCTCTAAGAAGGTGAAGAGAGGATGGCTTGAAGCTTTTGGCGCGTTGAAGCACGTGTGGATCACAGTGATGGAGAAACCTCTTGAGTGGAGGATCTTGGCGAGCTGAATCATGGGGTTGATGCAGCCTTGTAATGGAAGTGGAAACAGAATCACTCGAAGGCCATTACTCTTCTCCATTGAAGCTTTCTTCTTCTTTCTTGTTTGTCGACCCAAATGCAAAAAGATCTGATAAATCAGTGAAGCTATATCACACAAGAAATCATTTATGTTATTAATATGAGAGTGGACCCCTAGGCCCTAACTCTACGCTTCTCGATCGATGTGATGATAAAAAAAAAAAAGAAGATAAGATCCATTTTCTCTCTCTCGAGTGGAAACAAAATTACTCAGCTTTACAACTAACGAAGCACTAACAATTAACAAGTGCAAGTGGTTTAGTTTTATTTAATCTGGTTTAACAGGTAACTAACGTGTATCAAATAGTCGCAAGTAAATGTTTTTAAACCTGTATCCATTTGTAAATAAACATGAAAGTCTACGACTATGTAGTAACTAGTATGTATTACCAATACCATATCGTAAAAACAAAATAACTCAAACATATCCCATAAAAATGATTCAAAATATCACAAAAGCTGCTAAGGAAACTCAAGTTTTCAACCCAAAGATAGGGCGTCTACTACTATCAATAATATAACAGTTATGAAAAATCATGTATCTTGCTCTGTAAAGTCGCATCAAACTTAGATACTTCAGTTCTTTCGACCATGTCTCTCTATTCGATTAATAATTATTGCTCAAGTTCATGGACAAATGAGTGATTATTGTGCTCTGTTCTTCCTTTCATGGTTAAACTTTTTCAACATCTAGCAAACAACCAACTTTTTAAGAACCTCCTGTTGTGGTGCCCATGTCACAAGAGTGTTTGTGTTTATATTCTTGTTATTCCTTCTTCTGTTCACAATATGGTGCTTTCTCTTCTCCATTGAACCTTTCTCTTTTTAAGCTTCTTTCCAAGATCCGTTGGACTAGTAGGTTGCAGGATAATAGTAAAAAGTTGCTGAAAACGTGGCCTGATAATATAGTGGTAAGTATATGTGTATTCCAACTTAAGAAGAAAAATTTATTCCAACAATGCAAAACACACAAAAGAAGAAATTTCTGATACACAAACAATTTATCGGTTGAAAAACTTAAAACACAAAGAAACAACATGTCATATGCATGGCTAGAAAGATGATATATAATTAATCAAATTTTGTAGAGATTGATATGCCGAACCGTTTTGTTTAACTGATCTTCCTACTTTTTCCTTAAGAAGTTGTATCCTCTCTCGGATGGCTTCTCCTTCAGTTTCCAACAATAATCTCCTTATCGCTCTCTCGATCTCATCCCTCTCAATCCGACCCTCGAGATGTATCCCAACCATCCATACATCACTAACAAATCTTGCATTTAACAATTGGTCCCAACGAAAAGGCAAACAGATCATAGGGACGCCTTCACAAACACTCTCAACCGTCGAGTTCCAACCATTATGTGTCAAGAAACCTCCAATAGCTCGATGCTTTAGAACCTCTTGTTGTGGAGCCCATTTCACTATCTTTCCCTTCTCATTAAGCCTTTTGATGAAATATTCCGGGATTGCTTCAATCCATTCCGTGCCATTGACTGAACCAACCCGGACGACCCATAAAAATGGTTGGTCGCTGTTACTTAGACCCCAAGCAATCTCCATTAGCTCTGTTTCGTTGATGGTCACGAGGCTCCCAATACTCACGTATATTACGGATTTGTCTTCTTGTCTGTCTAACCATGGGATGCAAGTCTCGTCCGGTGTGAACAAGCTACTAGAAGAAGCAGGAAAATGGCTATGAGAAGGTCCTATCGCAAATATCGGAACCTTAAAATCTTCACGTGATTGACTCAGTGAGTCTTGGTCCAACTCTTCACAGGACATGAATATAAGACCTGAAGACGCCTTTGTCTTTTCCAAAATCATATCCGAGTACGAGTCTCCCTGCACCGAATCTGCTTCAAGAATCCGTAAAAGATCTTTCTTTCTAAGCGGTGGAAACTTCTCAACTGGATCATCTTGTTCTGAATCTGTAAAGCAATTGGGATACAATCAAAACATAATTTCGGGATATCAGCATTAATTCACCACGAAAATACTTTTTTTTTAAGACTGTATATTTTGGGACCAAAGAATTTTAATTTATCTCTATAAAATCTTTAATTAGTGTCTCTAAAAGACTTGTACTACCCTAATAGAACCAAAAATGCTAGTTTTGCTAAACAATGACCTTTTTGTAACTGAGTAGATTATGGACCGAAACATAGATTAAACCTCGAAATATATAGAAAATTGGGTATTTTTACAATTTAAAACACCCAATCTTGACATTTGCCAAAAAAAAGAAAAACATCTATAATGACCGATAAAACCAACCTTAGAAGTGGAGGTAGTAGTTAGATGTTTTCATATGCATTGCCAGTGTTAATGTACTTCGCAAAAAAGGCTATTTTAAAATATTTTAAAAGAAAATTGGACCAAGAAAGTCAATATTAGAGTAAAATATTGATAGATCATATAAGATGGTAAAGTGAATAATTACCTTGTAATGGAAGAAACATTTCACGCCGGAGCTGAGGAAGAACAAAATGGCTTCGAAAGAAGGAGATCTTATAGGTATTAAAGGCCAATCTCATGAGATTCAAACTCTTGGCTAAGTGTTGAGTGAAGATCCAACCAGAATCATTGATCAAACAGCTAATCCTCTGTTTCTCTTCCTTGGCAGATTGCAACAGTTTACGCAAACATTCACGAACCGGAGACTCGCAATTTTGGTTGAGAAGTGTTATGAGAAGTTTGACGTCGCGAGTTCTTGTCTCTGTTTCAGACAAGCCATCTTGGATCTGTATGAAGGTGAAGAGTGGATGGCTTGAAGCTTTTGGCGCGTTGAAGCAAGTGTGGATCACAGTGATTGAAAAACCTCTTGAGTGGAGGATCTTGGCGAGCTGAATCATAGGGTTGATGCAGCCTTGTAATGGAAGTGGAAACAGAATCACTCGCAGGCCATTACTCTTCTCCATTGAACCTTTCTTCTTCTTTCTGTTTTTTTTTCTTTTTCCAATCCAATTATGCAAAGATTCTATAAATTCAGTCAAGGTATATATGTATATATAATAACGTAAGAAATCTTTATATTATCACTGCTTGTTAGAGTGAAGACAATATTCTACGTTTCTCAATGTGATAAATACTATAGTCTATATAGAAAAGATCAGATTTGTGTATTTTTTATTTAATCTGAGGGAAGACCAGATCCGTTGTACGTGTAGGTTGATTATAAATTAAAAAGGAGCGTGTCTGTAAACGTGGACCCGTATGAGTGTTTGTAAAAAAGATTTTTTTGAAATAATTCTTTTTAAAAATCTTTATGAAAAAAGATAAATGATTATATTAACTCACAGCAGTTAGTCACGCAAATGCAAACAAATGAATCCACTTTGTTCTATAATCAATTGACAAGAGTTTCGTATAGAGAATCCCATTTCATGTGTCACGTAGGCACTAGTGGCTCGATGATGATTGATATACGATCAACCAACTCATCTAAAGATCGATATGACGAACCTCCTTGTTTAACTGACCTTCTTACTTCGTCTCGCAAGACTTTGATTCTACCTCGAATCTCTTCTCCTTTCGACTCAACCATTAGTCTTATAACAGCTCTCTCGATTTCTCTTCGCTCTATCCGACCTTCCAAGTGAATCCCAACCCTCCAAACTTCGCTTATGAATCTCGCGTTTACAAATTGGTCCCACTTACAAGGCAAGCAGATCATAGGTACTCCTTCGCATATACTCTCTAATGTCGAGTTCCATCCATTATGAGTCAAAAACCCTCCCGTGGCTCTATGCGCAAGAACGTCTAGCTGCGGTGCCCATCTCACTATCTTTCCTTTACCATCGAGACTTTCCATGAACCCTGAAGGTAATGATTCGATCCAATCTCTGCCATGGACTGAACCAGGCCGGACAACCCACAAGAAGGATTGGTTGGTGTTTCTTAGTCCACAAGCAATCTCCAAGAAGTCAGACTCGTTAAGACTCGCAATGCTCCCTAAGCTCACGTAGACTACTGATCTCGTTTCACGCATATCTAACCATGGAATGCAACTCTGGTCCGGTTCTAACAAGCTGCTAGACGAGGCTGGGACGTCATGAATGTGAAAAGGGCCAATGGGAAATATCGGAATGCTGAAAACTTTGTTGGACTCAGCAAGTGAATCATGGTCAAGCTCTTTGCAGGACATAACTATAATCCCTGAAGCTGGCTTCGTCGCGTCGAGTATCTTAAGCAAGTAAGCATCTAGAGGCTTACTCTGAGCGCTGGTTCCCATAATTCTCGAAAGATCTTTCTTTCGAAGCGGTGGAAACTCAGGAACTAGATCATCTGCCTCCGAATCTGAAACAAACCTAGAAAGTTCAAGAAATACGGACCAATTGTGTCTTTGATGACTCAATTAACAATAAGAACAATGACCTACTATGAGTCAAAGCCGTACCTGGTACTGGAAGAAACCCTTCACGACGAATCTGAGGAACAAGAAAATGTCCGAGAAAGAAAGAGAACTTATAAGCACAGAGGACAAATCGAGGAAGATTAAAACTCTCCGCCACGGATTGTGTGAAAACCCAACCGGAATCATCGATCACACAGCTAATTTTCCTATCCTCTGTTCCTGAATCTGAACTAGGTTTAATGAGTTTAGCCAAACACTCTCGAAATGGGATCTGACAATTGTTGTTGAGAAGCGTGAGTTGAAGCAAAAGATCACGAGATTGAGTCTGAGATTCAGACAAGCCGTCGCGGATTTGTAAGAAAGTGAAGAGAGGATGGTCTGAAGATTTGGGCGCGTTGAAGCGCGTGTGGATGATGGTGATCGAAAAACCTCTTGAGTAAAGGATCTTTGCTAGCTGAAGCATAGGGTTTATGCAACCTTGTAATGGTAGAGGAAAAAGAATCACTTGTCTCTCGTTTCTCTTCTCCATTCAAGTTTCTTTGTTCTTCCTCTCTTTGCAATTTTTTCTTTTCTTATCTGCAGAAAGCAAAACAATGATTTTGGAGAATGGAGTCTATTCAATAAGACAACCACTGGCCTACATTGCTAAGGCAGTGACAAGTGTACTTGACTATGACACGAAATGTTTTTTTTTCTTTTTTGGTGATGACAAGTGAAACCACTCAAGTTTTTGATTCAGTAATAAAATAGCAATGAGCTTTTTTGAATGTTTGGTTTGTTTTAGACAACAGACAATATAATCAAGTGCTTTTCTTTTTGCAATTTATAGAAACGTTGAGGTATCTTTAGCAAATATTCCCAACTTACAACAATAGTATATGATTAGCTAGAGTCTCAATAGATTGAAAAGATGAGCCTCCTTGTTTGACCGATTTCTCGACCTCATCTTTCAGAACTTTCATTCTCTCACGAATCTTATTTCCTTCACTTTCCTCCATTAACACCCTCACAGCTTTCTCAATCTCCTTTTTTTCAATCCGACCTTCCAAGTGAATTCCAATCTTCCAAATATCGCTAACAAATCTTGAATTCAGCATTTGATCCCAACCTCCTGGTAGGCAGATCATAGGAACCCCTTCGCATATACTCTCTAGCGTTGAGTTCCAACCATTGTGTGTCAAAAACCCTCCTGTGGCACGATGCGCAAGAACCTCCTGTTGTGGTGCCCATTTCACAATCTTTCCTTTCTCTTCAAGGCTACTAACCAGCCCTTCAGAGAGCGGTTCGATCCATTTCGCGCCGAGTACTGAACCGGGTCGTACTACCCACAAGAAAGGCTGTTTGCTATTGCTTAAACCACACGCAATCTCCAAGAACTCTGTTTCCGTTATGTTCACAACGCTTCCTAGACTAACGTAGATCACAGATTTATCTTCTTGATCATCTAACCACAGAATGCAAGTCTCGTCTTGTGTGAACAAGCTGCTTGACGAAGCAGAGAAGTAGCTGTGAAACGGACCAATTGCAAAAACCGGAACTTTAAAAATTTCGTTAGAAAGAGTCAACGAATCTTTCTCAAGCTCTTCGCAGGACATGTATATTAACCCTGAAGATCTTATTGTCGTTTCGACTACAGCATGTAAGAACGGATCGAGTTTCTCTCCGAACTCCCCGAAAACCTTTGAAAGATCTCTCTTTTGAAGCGGCGGGAACTCAGGAACAGAGTCCTCTGCTTCCGATTCTAAGACACAAAGGCTCAAAACAATCTTATAAACTTGATAACCAGAATTCAAAATAGAGTGTCCATAGTAAATAACCTAAATATCCTACTCTTTTCCTTAGTTACGTGAACAACTTTAACTTTTTATTTGTTAGACCAATATTCATTGACATGCCATGCTATTTTATTAGTAGAGATGACGCCATTTTTTTAAAAAAACAACACAATTATGAATAAATACAAATATACCATTTTGGTCAAATGCAAAAATTTTACTTTCCTTATTTTTATTGGATGACACATTTTCCTTTTAATAGACTGACATCATCATAGGTGAGAGTGCGAAGAGCATTTGTAGTCACAGTATGCAAATATGTTTACAAAAATACGAATTTCCTACCCAAGTTAGATAACTTTTTCCTATATAGCAATTTGACCATTAAAAATAAGCATTTCATGAAGCATTAATTACCTGAAACTGGAAGATATCCCTTGGTTCGGATAAGTGGAAGACTCGGATAAGCATTGAAGAAAGTGGCTTTAAAAGTACAGAGAACGAGCCTCGGAAGCTTCAAACTCTCTGAAACAGATTGTGTGAAGAGCCATCCACAGTCATCGATCAAACAAGTAACCCTCTCTGACTCTTTTGATTCCAGCAACACTTTACGCAAGCAATCACGAAACGGAGACTCAGCGTTAAGGTTGATTTGCGCGAGCAAAGACATAACACCATCTTGAATCTCCGTTTCAGACAAACCATCAGGAATCTGTAAGAAAGTGAAGAGAGGATGGCTTGAAGCTTTTGGCGCGTTGAAGCGCGTGTGGATCACGGTAATGGAGAAGCCTCTTACGTGAAGGATGTTGGCGAGCTGAAGCATAGGGTTGATGCAACCTTGTAATGGAAGAGGGAAGAGAATCACACGCAGACCATTTCTCTTCTCCTCCATTGTAATTGAAACGCTCTAGTTTTTTTTTTTGCTTTCTCTCTTTTTTTGGGTTATTGTGAAAAAGATCGAAGTTCTATGTACTTTATCGGTTTATCCAATCGTTTGTTTATTCTCAGATATGGAGAATCTATAATGGAGACAATGCTTTTATGGCTATATGCGTTTGGTTTCGACCCATTCAACTTTCCACCGGTTTTGTTGACGTTTTTCGATTTTAATACTCCCTGTGTCGTCACTATCAGAGATATTGAGTTTTATTTTTTTTTACTTTAAAAGTTGAATTTTATAAAATAAATACATTTTTAAGTTGAAAATAAGCAAATGTTTAGGTATAACTATAACATCGTCTTCATCATCATGAATCATCATGAGATTACAGAAAAATCAGTAAAATTCCAAAAGTTATTAACTTATTATTATTATCATACATATCGAAAACAGAGTCTCCATTGCATAGTCTCAAAAATGAGCTTTTTTTTTTCATTTCCAAAAGAATAACAATATAGTTTTCCCTAAGATCATTCTCAAGCCCATAAAACATTTGTGTCACCAATATTGGGCCTCACAATCTTAAAATGAAGACAAAATAACAACAAAAATTATTCACTTTTTCAAAAACCTTAATTAAAGTTTTCTCTAAACTTCTTGGTTATCTTATCTATTCTAAAACCTTAATTAATTTGTTTCTACTAAGTGTAAAATTATTATTTGTGTAAGAAGTGTTTTTAGAATGATTTTTTTCTTCTTTGTAGGATAACATTGACACTTGTCTTGTATTAATACAAAACCACGTGTAATTTAACGATCTTTGACTTTGACTTGGCAATAGAGATGCTAATAGTACGGAAGGACATGAGACACGAACCAATAATCGCTTCTTCTTCTTCTTCTTCTTCCTCAATCTCCCAATCGTCTCTTCCATCAAGCTCCCAACAATGGCGACGGAGCTTAACCCTAAGAACTTCCCTGTTCTCTCTTATGTCTTGGATCGTCTCCCTTCATTCACCGCCAAATCCTCTTCCTCTTCCGATGTCGAGCCACCACCATCCAAATCCGATCCTTCTTCATCATCAAACCACTCTATCGAGATAGTGACTCAGATGCCTCACTTGGCTCATCCTGATGTTCTTGCCTCCATGACTAACGCAACCGCCGACGTTTCTCAGACCCGATCTGTTCTTCGAACCCTAGGACCAAGACCCGATCACGAAACCGTCGACAGAGCTCGTGCTAGGCTCCGTGAGATCGACGCGTCTTTGTCGGAATCTTTCGAAGAGATCGCTCTCTCTCCTAACGATATTGACGTGGCGGAGAAGGAACAGAAGAGGAGAGAAGCTGTGGAGCAAGAGAAGATTTGGTATAAATCGATCCTTAAGCTTAACGAGCTTCATGAATCTTATGAGAAGCTTTTGAAAGAAGCAGAGGAGAGGCTCGTGAGGATCTATGAGTCTGCCGAGAAGAATGCTGCCGCGGTGGCGGAGGAGGAAGCTGCGGAGGTTGAAGTCAATGAAGAGGTTGTGAGTATACTGCAACAAGCTGCGGAGAATCCATTGGACCGAGTTGATTTGTCTGGTCGGAAATTGAAGTTGCTTCCTGAAGCATTTGGAAAGATTCAAGGTCTCCTTGTTCTTAATCTCTATAACAATCAGCTTCAGGTCAGTTTTTCTAAGTCCCTAATGGTCAAATTCATAATCTTTTGATCAAATCTGTTAGAATTCTGATATGTTTATGTGTCAAAGATGTAAACTTTGCTCTGGATTTTGACTCTTTAGGGTGAATTCTTTGACATTTGGATCAGTACTTGTGATAGATTCAAAAGTGTGTTTGCTTGTCAAAGATGTAAACTTTGCTCTGGATTTTGAGTCTTTTAGCATAGAGGTAGATTCTTGGATCGGTTCTTATGGTAGTGTCTAGATTGAGATAGATTTAGAAGTGTGTGTTGCTTGTTTTTGATCAAAGGTTATGTATGTAACAGGCTATTCCTGATTCGATAGCTGGTTTGCATAACCTTCTCGAACTCGATGTTTCCACTAATTTCCTGGAGACATTACCAGATTCGATCGGTTTATTGTCAAAGTTGAAGATTTTGAATGTCTCTTGTAACAAACTCACAACTTTACCAGATTCCATCTGCCATTGTGGGTAAGTGTTTTTTATCTTTAAAGGTTGACTCTGTTTCCTCTGTTTTTTTCTTACTTCTGTTTTTTTTTTTATTTAAAGATCGTTGGTTGTCTTGGATGCGAGCTACAACAATCTCACCTACTTACCAACAAACATCGGATTCGAGCTAGTGAAACTAGAGAAGCTCTTGATCCATCTCAACAAAATCAGATCATTACCAACTTCCATTGGTGAAATGAGATCCTTACGCTACCTCGATGCACACTTCAACGAACTCAATGGTCTCCCAAATTCTTTCGGGCTGCTCACGAACCTCGAGTACCTTAACCTGAGCAGTAACTTCAGCGATCTCCAAGATCTCCCTGCTTCATTCGGAGATCTCATAAGCCTCCAAGAACTCGACTTGAGCAACAACCAGATCCATTCTCTTCCAGACGCTTTTGGCACGCTCGTGAACTTGACCAAACTGAACTTGGACCAAAACCCGCTTGTTGTCCCGCCTGATGAAGTCGTGAAACAAGGTGTGGATGCGGTTAAAATGTATATGGGTAAGAGATGGGTCAGCATGTTGGAAGAGGAAGAGAAGATGGCGAATATGAAGGATGAGATGGATCAGACAAACACCGATTGGCTCACCCGAACCACCTCGAAGCTGAAAACGTATGTTACTGAGGTCTCGGAGTATCTTGGCTCGAATCCGCCTAGAGATCCTTACCTTGACCAGCAGCTATGAAATGACTTTGAGCTTCATTTTACATTTTCGTGACGATATCTCAAGTATCAGTTTCCAAAGTGATCTTCAGTCTTGAGTTTTCCTGCCGCTGCTTCTCTGTTTCGGTATATAGTTTTTTTTTCTCTTTTATTTGCTTCTACTCTTTACTGTTGTTTATTCGTATTTGTCTCATAACATTTCATTTATTTGTTTACCTTTTTTTTTCTTTTTTCTGAAAGAATTTTATGTTCCTTCAACAATTTTGAGAGATGGTAACAGAAGTTCTTTTTTCAAGTTTACGAATGTATGGAGCTTTAT
>Ga0041059_1000385_pt1 | contig 32668 bp, 25 predicted proteins | sample AraColnosormetaG_FD_56232 | JGI IMG/M metagenome (GOLD analysis project Ga0041059, IMG submission 56232) | Arabidopsis roots microbial communities from North Carolina, USA - Col MF nosort | ecosystem: Host-associated > Plants > Roots > Unclassified | place: USA: North Carolina | collected...
ATCATATATAATTCAATGCTGTCAAAAAGAAAANAAAAAAAAAACAAAAAAAAAACAACTGATATTTACGGTATTGTATATATTATCAAAATACTAAAGAATCAAATATATGCGACTTTGAATTGATGACATAACTAAAGAAAAAGTTTAGTGTACAAACGGATACTTACGTCGGTAAGTATAATATATGTGGATTTGTCCCCATTTGTGGTGGGTGAAGTGGGGGAGTTATGAAAGTGAAAATATAATCATGAGAGTAACGTGCTGATTTAGCCAATTAATTTCAAAAGTTTGACTGCAACAATCAAATCTAATCAATTAAACAAGTAACTAATTACTCTTTTATAGTATAAACCAAAATGGCGGTAAAGACGAATTTGACAACAACAAAAATTGTAGGATATAGAAACACCTGTTAAATCAGCGGTTGTATTTGTAGGATATAGAAACACTCTATTATTTTTTGTATATATCTTATTTAACACTATGATTTTCTCTAGATCATTAATAATAGAGTACCGCGACTATATAGAATATATGGGTGTATATAAACGTATTTAACGAAGAATTTTCGTCGTGAGACAACAAATCAATAAAAAGCATTTATTTTGGACAGCTACATATCTTATATGTACACCATATAAGATTGATATGTTACAAAGATAAAAGAATAATTAAGGGGCATACAATGTCCCATATCAACCATGCACAACTCGTCATTCGCATGCATTACCAGCTATTTCTATATATTAAGTAGCTAGCTAGGGCTTACACCATTTCAAATCACACAAGCTAAGACACACACGCACTAGTCTCCATCCACTATATATATATTTAATTCGACAGTACTCACTCTCTATTTGTGAGTGTGCACGCGGACGTGTACATGTCGTAGTAAAACGGTACATATGGTGCAAATGGTGGGTCACTCTCAACACTATTGTAAAGCTTTCTTGTGTGTGCATGTGTCAACAACTGGCTAGTTCTAATAAATCTACGTCGAATTCAATATTAATCAAGTTTCTATTTATGAATGTATATATATTATATATAGCGATGAATGATATATTGCTGAAAGGCAATAATTCAGATGAAAGTGTTAATTAATTTGAGAAAACGATCAAGTAATCAGAAAATGTTTGGAGAAGCCGAGAAGAGACGACGAGATGGACCAATGAAGTCGGACCAAAAGGAAGAAACGAGTGGATATAAATGTAGCCCGCACGTGACGGGGGTGGCCACTTATGTGTCGTAACTCTCCCACGTGCAGACGTGTTAACTCCTGATCGTTTTTTTCTGATCCCTATGAAAAAATCTTCACACTCCACATCAAAATTTGTAGATCCCACACACTGGACCAGATATAAAGTAGCAAACACTGTGTTCCTTTATTTTGTTTTTAAAATTTACGATGCCAACAAAAATACATATATCGTTTTAAATAAGAAAATTGATTGTTGTTTAGCTTATTCTCTCATGATTATAATGATCATCAATTTGCTGGACGAATTCAACCTGTTGTGGGATAAGTATAGCAGTTTTGTATATTTTTTTCCGTTCCACATTAATTATATGACATTGCACAATTTAGACCGTTGATAAATATACTTTAGAAATGGGTACTGAAAGTGAATTGAAATTGCTTTCTAGTCATATCATTTCACACACATCTTAATTGTACTGTGTTCTTAGGCTAATTTTGTTTATTGGTCAAGACTTAAGACACGAGAAGGAAAACAAAAGGGAAGAGAATGTTGGAAGCTAAACCCCCAAATTTTTAAAAGAGAGGAAGAATATTTTTGTTTGATTCCAAGTTATGTCGTGGTTGCATCTTTTTGTTTGAACATCGATGAAATGATGAAATACATGTAACTTTCACCATTTGCGGTGGCATATTGGCGTATATATGCACTTCTTCAATTCAATTTTTTTTTGAGGCTCATTAGTATTACTCATTATTAGAAGTTGCTATATTTTGCGTGATTTGTTGGTTGTGAACTTGTGATTTTGTTAGGAGACAAATTAATATATAGCACAACTGTTGGGATCACCAAAATAAAAAAATAAAAAAATACACATTAATATTTGATTATCTTTTTCCAACTGCTATATATATATATATATATACAAGTTTTGTATAAAAAGGAAAGGATACAATGAAAATGACTGTAGAGAAGATGAACATATAACTATTGCCTTTGGATTCGTCATAAACATAACTCCAAATCATTAATATCGAGTGCCCATGCATGATGCCTAATGCATGAGCTTGTCTTCTATCCATCTTTTGGACCATATCCCTATATATCATAATTATTCGACAAAACTTTATAGCGATAACGATTGATCTATCTCAAAATGGGTCAATGTCATCGTCTTGTTTTCAATATATGTCTAGTCCTTCTCATCATGTAATATCTATATGAAATACAACAGTACGTACGGTTTTGATTGTTAACCAACAGATGACTAATATATAATAATAGGATGAATATTTTCTTTTATATATAATCAATTTTATAAAATCGCATCTCATTCACAATTTTATGATCTTTTGGTTACATAAATTAAAAAGTTTTATTTATGAATATAATTTAAAATGTTTTTCACATTTTAACATTTTAAGTTACAGAGCATACCATTTTGTGATCTTTTTGTATCTCCGTTTTCGTCAATTTTGAAGAGTATGAACTTGAATGTTTGGTAATTTTATAGTTTCTCCTCTTCACTGAGATATCAGTTTTCAAGATTTTTGTTTCCAAAACAAAACAAAACAAGGCCTTTTAAAAATCGGAAGGGCCAGGTTGGGCTTACAAATTATGGGCTTAAAATAATTTGGGCTTCTATAATCCAAAATTCCAAAGAAATCTTTAACTTCCTCCAAAATCGTTCTTCTCAAGTTTTTTCTACTTCCAAAGTCGCAACAATGGCGACCGAATCTCCGAATTCTGTTCAGAAAAGTGAGCCATTGATTCTTTGACTTTCTTCTTCCATTGAATCTCTTGCATTTGATTACTATACCATAACCTCGATCAACCTGTTATTCACTTAAGATGGTTTTAAATCTGATGAGAATTTTTGATGATTTCTCTCTTGTACGAGTCTAATCTGATCGTGTCTATGGTTTTCTTTTCCTTAATTTCGTCGCAGTTGTTGTTCATCTGCGAGCTACTGGTGGTGCTCCGATACTGAAACAATCTAAATTCAAGGTATATCTTCTTTTGTAATCAATCATTCCTTCCTTTCGCGAATCACCAAACTTAATCTATGAGATGAAATTAGGGTTCTTATGTGTATTGGAACCTTCCATTAGCGATATAGAACACTGTCAAGGATATGATTAGATGATTTTTTTACTGAGATCTTCAGTTGATACAATGTATGTGTGTTTGTTTAACCACGATATTTTATTTACGAGAAATCCACCAGTTTGTTCTTCTTTGGATTTTGTTGGTTGATAGGAAACTTCGTTAGCATTGTCTCTGGATCAACTAGAACTAGGCATTAGGCAACATCATAATCATTAGCTTTGTAATTAGTTATAATCTTTTGATTATTAGCTTTGTTATATATGTGCTCTGCTTTGGTGAGTTCAGGTTTCAGGGAGTGACAAGTTTGCTAACGTGATTGATTTTCTAAGACGGCAGCTTCACTCTGACTCATTGGTAATCATTTATCGATATCTTCTGTGTTTATCTCTTGTGTAACATTGGTTTTGCCGCAAGTGTGCTGATATCTCTCCACTGTGTTAGTTTGTTTATGTGAACAGCGCTTTCTCGCCAAACCCGGATGAATCAGTAATTGATCTATACAATGCAAGTATTTTCACTATTTCATTCGTACCATGCTCCTGAAACTAGATATACATCGTCAAGCATGGCTTGTTTGATCTTTAAGCTTGATTATCTTTTCGGACTTGTTCTCTATGTATTTCTTAAGATTGTGCTTGTTTTCGATGATTGCAGAACTTTGGGTTTGATGGTAAACTGGTGGTGAACTATGCTTGTTCCATGGCATGGGGTTAAAACTTCGTCATCAATCTCTGAGTATAAAGTCCAATTATGGATATGCTAGATGATACAAGCTGCTACTTTACTTTGCTAGGAGAATCCAATTGTAGAAGAAACTTGTTGTACATCCTTCATTTTTTTGTAACCTGAATAGTGGAATACATAACAAAATGGTTGAATCATATATAAACATTTTTTTGCAAAATGGGCAATATGAACATTAAACACATGGGCTTAGGCCCACTAAGTGAATATGGTCAAAGGAGATGTGATTGATAGTCGATGATGGTGTGTGTGATGATGCCACGATGGATTAGGATGATGGAGATTGACATTGGATCCCGTAGAGTTTCACAACGGAACATTCAACTATTTTTCTCTTCGTCTCTCCCTTAATAAGAAGAAACCAAAAAAACAAAACGGAGTTGTTATTTACAGATTGTAAAATCGAAATCTAAAATGAACGTTTTCCCAAAATTTCTCCGTAATCTCTGTTTCCCCCAGATTTAGCCCTAAACCGTTACTGTTCTCTCCCCTGTCTTTCCATTTTCCCGGAAAATTTCCGCCAAGGTTTTTTCTTCGTATAGTCAATTGTTCTTCTTAATCGACTTTTTCTCCGGAAATTCTCCGAATTTGATTCGTCAATTTTGGGGGATTCATTAGTTGTCAGATTCGTGATTCCTTGATTCTTGCTTCTTCTCGACTCCATCATCATCATCCTCTGTCGGAATATAAAATCTGGAAATAGGGAGAGGAAGAAGACCTATTTCCTCAGATTTCTCTCCTCCTCCTCCTCCTGATCAATATCTTCGTTGACCGGAATCTTTCTCCAGATGCCACAATCGAATTCCACTATGCGCTGCTGACGGAAGATAAAAGGAAGAAGCCGTCGTTATTGTTTATCTGGATCCGAGTCTCTTTGGTCAATCTCTGGTGATTAATGGGTTTTGTTTTATTATTTCTCGGCATGATTCTCACCTTTCATGGCTTCCTTCTTGTCCAATCACAACAACAAGTTCTACCCCAACCTCAATTACAATCACCACCTCCTCCGCCGTCTCCGCTTCAGAATTTATCACCGCCGCCGCAGCAGCAGTTTATGCAATCTCCCCCATTTCCCCCTGAATCTGGTAATACGCAACCTCCTCCTCTGACTCCGCCTCAGTTCAACACGCCTCCTCCTCCGTCAAAATCCACTATTAACGTTATGAGTCCTCCGCCACCACCATTACCATCACCTCCGCCGCCTCCTCCTCCACCTACTCCTTCTCCACCTCCGCCACCGATTTCAAAACCCCCTCCTCCTCCGCGTGCTCAAGCTTCTCCTCCGCATTCTAATAACAGAGAATCCCATAGAAACCAACCACCACCACGGCGGTTACGTCCCCCATCTCCTCCACCTCCTCCTCCTCCTTCTCGGGTCTTCAAACAGTCAGAGAAAAGTGGATTAAACACAGGGAAAACAGTGGGTCTTGTATTCGCTGGGTTTGCAGCAATGTTGCAGATATGCGTTGTTGCCTTCTTGGTTTTCAAAAGAAAGCAGCTTCTAAGGATGACACATACTTATTGAATTTGGAAGACACATTTTATTGAATTTTCATCAAACCGGGAAACACACACTTTTGAGACGAGGATCTAAGAAAGATTGATTGCTGCAATGATGTTTCCTCAAAGTCTTCATCAGCCTTTTTCCTCTGTAAATGGGTACATTCTGGATTTGACACTTTCCTTCTTTTTCTTCTTCTTTGTATTCTGAATTTTTTTGTTCTTTTAAGGGAGTGTAGTTTTTCATTTACATGCCTAACGATGCTAACTAGAGAGAGGGAACCGAGAGAGTTGGGGGAAAGTAAAAAAAAAAGAATGGCTCAAGTCATGTAAAATTGTTTTAGGGATTCTGTGAGATGATGAAACCGATATCTAATTTCATTTTGTGAGTTCGCAAATGTGTGTTACGTTCTCTACCTCTCTTAATGATTCATGGTTGTACACAAATCCTCTGTTTATTTGTGTTTTCCGATATTTCGGTTTGCTTGTGTAATGTTGTTATTAGGAGTGAGGTTCAAGGCACAGTAAGGTGGTAGGAAGATCAAGTTTCTTTTTTCATGTTATGCTTTTCGTAGACAATAGATTCTTTGTCAGTTCTCTTTGGTTTGATTTTGACGCTTGAGACATTTTTCAGATAGGAACTGCTTAGACTAGCTGTTGGAATCAGAAAATGTCATTCTTTCGTGTCTGATAGCTCTTGGAATCAGAAAGTATCGAATCTTTCATGTTTGATAGCTCTTGTAGTCAGAAAATGTCGGAATCTTTAGTGTTAATGTTGCAAAGTGAAAACTGGCCTCTGGTTTAGTTTAGAACTGGTGGTAGGGCGTATTTGAGAGCCAAGGATGACACCGATTAATCAGAGTTTTTGAAATTTCCGGTGGTCTGAAAGTTCCTTGACCTGATTCGGTTAATGGAAACCGGTCTGGTTAGGATAGTTTGACATGGTTGAAGAATGATAATATTGATTTTGTTGTTCCCTACTATGAAAGTGTTTAGGACGCGTTTTTGTTTGGTATGACCAAAGATGAGCTGGTTTTAATCTGGACCTTATTCCGTTCACAGAATCTTCGGTGGCAACATGCTTTTAAAAATTCTCAGCATACATATTTTATACGTATGAGATTTATATTAAAAATATAAGATTAATGTTGGTAATGACCAATGATTCCAAGTACTCATACGCACGTAAAAGGATTAATGGATCAAGAGTCATGACGTTTTGTCTTTTAACTCTCCCATCTTTCCTTTTGCTAAAGGAGCACATACATGGAAGGAAGCATACACCAAAAGTTGTATATGATTGTTTGTTTTCTATAAACGACAACAAAATTTATGGTTCTTCTTCTTATAATAATAAGTTTAATGTTTTGCCATATTATGTAGAGTTTTGACCATACTCTCGTTTCGTAAATGCGTGATTCAAGACTTGGGCCTATGTAACGTCATTTCATAACCTGCGGATAATCTCAACATACAGCCATTTAGATAGTAATTGATTATTTGTGTCTGTGTTTACATATAAAACTTTAACTAATTGCGGATAATCGTATCCTTTGCCCTACAGAATTTGCAACCTAGTCTACTATTATTCCTCTGCATGAATGTTTTACATTTAAAGTAAGTTAATCAGAACATGGCCTTAGAAAAAATCTAGATTATATGTGTGAAACTATATAGATGCTTGCATCCTAAGAAACAAATAAATTATATATAACGATACCCCTCACAAATCAAGTCATGTTTTCTTTTGTTGCTATCAGCGACAGTAAAATAAAATCTGATTTCTTGAGAAAGCAAGAGAACACATACAGATATATCTGTCGGATCACTTTTTCTTGTTGGACCTAACACACATAGAAAAAGATAGAAAAAATACATATAGGATTCTGCAAACAGTGTCTTGTCTCATTGTTCCACGGAAATAGATGTGAAATGTGACTCTTCTTCAACATTTCACAGTTGTGTGTGTTGGTGCAGATCCATCATTGATGCCAGCTCTACTTAATTAGCTACCTGAGAAAATAAATTTAAACTAATTTTGAAACTATCAATAATTAGCATAGATCATAAGATTACGTCTGCAGATTAATTAATTACCAGTGTCGAGTCTTGAGTGGGAAGAAAGGTCAAGCCAAGAATCTGAACTGTTCTTGTTCTGTGCCCAGTCCTCACCAAAGAAGTGATGTAGAGACTTCTTGGACGACTCTGATGAATCTTTCTCATCTTCTTCTTGATTTTGATCTTGTCTTGATGAGTTTGCAAGGACACTTCTTGTAGGTTTGTTGAACATGTCGGCGCCCAAAACAAAACACTGTTGCTGTCTATGATCATGATCATGATGAAGATGTTGAGATGATGATGAGGATGAGTATGTGTGATGATGATCAATCTTATTATGATCAGTACTACAGTGGTGGTACGGATCATTCATCACTGTTGCTAACGGTTGTTGGTGATGATGGTATGGAGAATCTTGAAAGCTTCTAGATGCTTCTGGAAAGAACGTTCTCTCCCCAACTCCTCCAACTCTCTCCCCAATCCCTTGAAAGTACCTGAATTCAAAAAACAATCCATCAATAAAAGTTTCCATAAAAGATCAACAAGAGAAACTAAAGATAAGATCACAGAACCTGAAGTCTTTGTGGTCAGTAGCAGAGGCTAAGACATTGAACTGAGAAGTAGAATTAGTATTTTGATGAAGTGACAAAGCGGAAGCATGATGAAGAGTTTGTTGTTGTTGTTTGGGTGAAGTAGAAGGATAAGGATAATCAAGAGAATGGCTGTTGAAATAACCTCTAGTGTTACTACTACTTCCACCAAGCCCAAACCTATTACTGTTACTGTAGGCATCCATTGAAGAAGAAGAAGCAGAATAAGTAGTAGAAGAGGAATTAGAGGAAGAAGAAGAAGACAAGGTGGGACTTGGGTTGTTGTTGTTGGTGAATGAGAGAGATGGTGATGTTAAAGGAGTTGTTGTTGTCTGATTCTGATCAAGAGATTTTCTGGCACGGTTTCTTCCTCTGTGCATGTGTTTTTCACAGTACTTCGAATCTGGGTAAGCTTCTCTTGAGCATCTCCATTTCTTACCATCTGTTCTTCTGCATCTTCCTGGCTCTGGATCTGGTTTTCTCCCAAATCCCATCTGGTAACACCCCCATCCAACTGCATCATTTAATTAAAACGAAACCCTAAAATTAATCATGATGTAAAACCCTAATTAGGACCTTAAGTTCCAAAATCATTAAAAGTAAGACTGTGGAAACTGAGTTTTTAAAAGTGGTCGTTGAAAAAAAAAGCTAGAGACTTTAACCAGAAACCAAATCACTCTAAAACACATAAAGCTGAAAACTTTGGGGGCATGAGAATCAACAAAAGATTGAAACTTTATGCAAGAAAAGAAAACATGAAAGAAAGAAAATTAAGTATAGGTATAGGGCTTACGGGATTGGTGAGGAAGGAGTCTAGAGACCAAGGAAGTGTCCAAGCTTCTTCTAATGGAGAAGATGAGCTCAGGTGGGACAGGAACACCAGAGACCATGTACTTGTAGATTAGGGCTTGATGTTCCAGTTCTTCCCATTGTGTTGGTGTAAATGGAGGCCTTCCTATTGTTCTCCCGCTACTTCCACTTAGACTCATCATCTTATTCTCTAGCTTTCTTCAGATAGTTTATATATGTAGCAAATTCAGAAGCATAAAAGAAGGAAGAGAAAGAGCTTTCTTGATGGATTCAGAGATTAGGGCTCCTGAGTTTCGGACAGAGACAGACAAAGATGACCACTTTCTCTGTCACTCTTTTCCTCTGGTTTGATATCTCTCTCTCTCTCTCTCTCTCTCTCTCTCTCTCTCTCTCTCTTTCTAAGCATATATTCCTCAGATGCAAATTGCATGAACACTAGCTAGGTTCTTTCTCTACACGAGGCCACTCCCTCTTTTATATATATACCCTACTTTTTTGTATTGAGGAAAGATAAAAGATTATTACACAATAGAGATTACTATACAATTAGTCACACTCTAGTAGGGTTTATTTTGGGGGGAATGGTAATCAGAAAGTTAATAAATCAAAGAGTGATCACAAAGAAGAGAGAGATATTTAGACAGTGTTGAAAAGAAAAAAGAATCACATCAGGACAAGAGCTTTTAAGGAGTTTTGCCATGTAGTGTAAAATCAAAACAACATTAAAATATCCAATATTGTAAAATGTAAAAATAGATAAAATGTATGTAAGGGGGATGAAGAAGAAGAGTGTGGTCCTATAAAGACTGGCAAATCTGAAGAGACTCAGGCCCAGTGTTCCTGTTGCTTCTTCTGCAGCACTTGATGCTCCTGTCTCTCTGACTACTCTTTCCTCTCTTCTCAATCCTTTCTTCATCTTATTTTTCAAAATTTAAGTATTTTTTGAAATTATGTGTATTTTTTTCTATAAAAGTGCATTGATTTTTGGGAATCTTTTTTATTTATTTTTTCCTTTGAGCTGACGCCTTTTTAATTTCAGCTGTATCCCAACACTTGATGGCCTAAAAATGAGTGCCATTTACCTTTTTATTGAGCTCATTTTTTTATTTATTACATTTAGTGAGCTCTGTTATTACTGTCTAAAAGACAGAGGAAAATCAGATAGATGCAAGAAGAACAGATAGATGTTAAAAAAAAGAAAAAAAAAAAGAAGAAGGAAATACGAGTATTTATGAAAAGAATTCGGAATAAGCTTCTTGTATCATCACTGCACGAATCTCTGACTCGGGAGAAGAAACCAAACTTATATGCTGACTTGAAAAAGAGTAAGATTATTTTACAGTTTCTGACGACAATACAAAAGAGAGATTTTTACTAAATTTTCACATTTTCTTCTTAACATCTTTTACATAAGTTGGCAAAATGGTAAATAAGAAAGAAAGAAAAGGGTGTTTAGATGAGAAATAGAGAGCAGGGGAGAGACCATTGGATAAAGAAGGGGACTAGGTTTGTTTGGTTGCAAGTGAAGTGAAAGTACTTTTGTCCTTTTTATATAAAAAATGTTAGATATTTTGTCGTTTTTATTATGTATTTTTTTCGGCATTGGTTTTTACTGAAGAAAAGTTTTCGGAATAAAAAAGAAGAGGAAGACATGTGAAGAATCAGAAATATACAGAGAGGGTTGGGTTCATTAAGTGCATAGAAAAAAAAAAGAGTAAGACTGTTCACTCCTCTGTTTGTTTCTCTGTCTCTTTTCACATGCTCTGTCCTTTTCTCTCCTTTTTTTGAAGCCCCCTAGATCTTTCTCCTTACACACCTACTACTACTATCTACCATTCTTTTACATGCACATCTATAAAGGTTTTATATCTTATGTACATATACATGATACATACATATACATGAGCTGATGAGCATCGACTTTAGGGTTTGAATGATTTTACATAGTGGATGAAACAAACTAGTACAATTGATAACATTGCGTAATAGTAGAATGATGGGATATAGTAAAAAAGTTGATAATTATCGCGATTTCTACAAATTTTTGTAATTAGCAAATACTAATTCAATCATTTGGCGATTACAAATTATATCCTTTCTTCAGTACAAAATAATACATATGTAATTGGTTAATATATAGCTAGTGAAGATCAACCCAAGAAAATAAAGATGGTTACCTTGCGATGACCACGTACTTAAACAAAATGGTGTTCACGCGATAAACCATCATCCTAAATACTTTTGATTATATACATCACCTTCTAAATTGGTTCGAAAATGATATGCATGCGTATATGGAGATATGTAAGATGGTACCTACACATATTAGTTAGAGCTCCACTCTTGTTGGTTGGTCAAAGATATATATGATCATAATCATGGTGATTAAGCTATGAAGAAGAAGGTGGAAAGACCTTTGGACCAAGGGATATTTCCATTTTAGTGCATAAATTTCCATTTTAGTCACTCATCTGTATCATCATCATCTATTCTCTTCTTGTTTTTATTATGTTTTTAGCGAATTAATTAAAATGAAAATGAAGAGTTAATTCAAACTTTTACCAAAAAAAGAAGAAAATGGAGAGTTATAAATGGGTTATATTATAGGAGATGATGGGTGGGTAAATGCAGATATTATAGGGCAAGAGACCTACCTCCTTTTCTCCCTTTGACTCACTTTTCCCTATTTCTTTTTTCAGTTTCATGACATTTACAATTGACATGTTAATACTATAGCCTATAGTCTATACCCTAACCATCTTTTAGGCCTCGAGGGTTCTTTACGATATTCTTCGTTTTATATAAGGGAATATAATACTTTTGCTTCATCATCCATCCAATCACATAAAAATCAACGATTTACGAATATATATATGAAACATTGCTATATTCCACGTTTTTTTATTTACTATATATTCTACGTCAAAAGAATTATCTTGTTTTTTTTTTGAGATGATTATATCTTCTTTTTTTTGAGAAAATATTTATTGCTTTGTTCCGGATATATTAATCTCTCCCATTAACGAGATGCTCACAATCGTTTTTTGTAATGTTTCATTCTAGTGTGCACCGCATTCTAGTTTGTTTTCTTTGTTCTTTTTTTTTGTATTTATTTATTACTGTGTTATACGAGCGATTTGGACTAAGATCATGGTAAGAATAACTATTGGCAAAAAAAAAAATTACCACGATCGTTCACCAATCACGATTCACAAGGCGATATTGCCACGATTCACATTATTTGAACATACAATTTTTAATCAAACGAATTTATTAAACAGTACAAACCCACGCAATTAATTAACTTTACAACAAACCAACCCACACAATTGCCAAGATTCACATAATCAAATGCATTTATTAAACAGTTTAAAAATAACCCATAGAATTAATAAACGTTATAACAATGTCCTTGGGAGACTTTTATTCTAGTATCACTTTCCTACATCAAGTTCCAAATTCATACGTGGGTTCGAAACACGGGTTCCTTCTCTTCTTAATGGGACCTCTCCCTAATGGAACCGTCGCCGACGTGGACAACAACAACAACACATGAAACAAATAAGCCAACCTATAAATCGAACAAGTTGGATTAAAAGTATCAAAACAGGAAATACAACCCAAAATCCCACATAAATCAATAGTATATAACGAATTATTTGATCGTCGGATTGAACCAGCACGATGGCGAAGAAGAACGCCGCTGATATACAAAGAACCGCCACCACCATAAATGTTCCGAGGATAGCCATTATCATCCGGTTCCTTCATATACACAATTATATCATCATATAAGTGTCTTTTAGTTTATTCTAATACCAAACAATTTCTCTACTTATTCTGAGTGTACCAAAATTCCATTAGATAACTATGATATATGTCATCAACTTTCCATAGTTTTAAAGTCCAATCAAATAGCGATCGAATTAGTATTTTTACCAATCAGACCAGTTTTGTTGAAATAGCTAATGTTAAGTCAACCATTGTGCCGACATAGTTGGTATACTTAAAACCGAAAGTCAACACCAAGATCTCAATTTAGATGACTATTTTTAGTTCTCAGTAATATCTTGTCAAACACAAGCGTTACATAAAAATTCCAGACTTAACATACAAACAAGTTATAATAATTTACATACTAAGTAGCCTTGTTATATGGAGTTGCACATATAGTTTATTTATTGGTACCTTAGTCGTATACCGCTGATGACAAGGAGAATGAGACTCATTGAGGTAGAAAATGACACTGTACTGCTAATAATCATCCCAATATACGCTATACGCTTTGAACTCTCATATTCCAATACCGCAGTTCCCGCTCTCCCCTTACAAAACGGTGCGGTTCCGGTTTGATTTCCGAAAGAACAATTGTCACTTTGCCATACGCCACCGGGAGGATTAACCATAACTTGAAAGCTCATACCGGCTATAACCGTAGCTGTAACCATAAGATTCCCTCTAGTTTTCTCTAACCAATCGCCTTGACGTTTTAGATACTTTACGAACCACTCTGATGATGATTCTTCGTATCGATGACCTTCTTGACCGTTGATCTCCATGATTTGAAGCGATGAATGCTTTACAAAAGAGTTATAATTCTTAAAATTTATATATGTAACTTCTCTCTTTGTCGAGATTATAAAGGAAAAAAAAGAACGAGTCTTTTTAAAAAAGGAAAGGGAGATAGAAATTTCTGGTTTGATCAGCAAAAGTCTAATTTGAAACCATTTGTTTGTTGATCACGTACGGGAATTAAAAACCTACTCTTTGAGAACTATATGATTCTGATCAAGTCAGTCAACGATAGCGACATTAGGGAAGAAGCGTCGTCGTTATTTTTTATATATTTCTAACTAAATAGAGTTTTTGAGGTTTATAGGAGAATCGCAAGACCTCAAATTTGACTCTGGGAGATCATATCTCTCATTTGTGTCACTCTTCTTTCAACGTGTCTTTTCTTTCATAGTACTACATTTGTCATCTTGTCATTGTATCTAATGACTTATACGACTTGTGGTATAAAAAGATAAAGATATATAGCGGATAAAGAACAGTCGTTGCATACCATTCAACAAACCAAAATTAAGTTGAAGTTGAACATTAGTTAATTGCGGAGAAAAAAACTAGAACATTAATTAATTGCGCAACAGTGAACAGTGACATTAGTACATATAAAATCTTCAACATAATGATAAATTAAGCTACTAACAAGTAACAGAGTCATGATCTAGTGGTTGAATATTGGCAATGTTAATTAATCGATTGTATAGATTAATTTTCATCTATCTATCCACAACGCTAGCTCTTTTATGTTCAACTATTACAAAAGTTGTAAGTGGCATAAGAAAACTGTGGTCGTACATCAACATCACACACCACGATTTACTCTTTTCTTAAATTTTTTATTAGATATACATACCTGCAAATGTTACTCATATAATATTACACAAATATTTGATACGTCAGCTTAAATATGTATCTGGGTAAGGTGATCAGGTGATTATCAAAATAAAATAAAATAGTACAGCATTACTTGTTTTGTTGCTAGGTAAGTTTGACGACGAATAAAAATATATGTATCCAAGTTCACCAAATCCTACGCTAGCTAGTTGGACGACAAGACTTTATTTTGGACTCGAAAAAAAGAGAGAGAACGTGTTAAAGAACCCTAATCAAAGAATAACCGATCCGATAGTAGTCCACTGTCAAAAGTGAAAACTAGTTGTGATGATATCAGTCCAATATACACTTAACCTGAAATATCTATATTAAAAACGAACTAAGAATTTGGTGTACTTGGATCAAAATTTTACATTTGTTCCAGCATAGAAACTTGGTCTAGAAATGATGAAAAAATTAGAAGATAATAGAATCCATAGTTAAAAAAAACTTAAAAGAAGGTTATGTGGCCAAAGCTTTAAAGAAGAGTTTAGATACTTTGGAGGTAGATCAATGTAAATTGGGATCTTTGCAAACAGCGTGTGTTTGTTTTCTAAGTTTCAGGCGAACTACGTGTCGTTTTAGCTAAGAGAAAAAGCCAGGGTTTAGATTCCGTAGTCCGTAGACGTCGTTATAACGGTGTAGATCTTTCTAAACAAATTAAAAGTTTGGGGTCAAAAAAAAAAACTGTGAAGATTTCTTTATCGACTCGGACAAACAACAAGGGTCTGTTATGTAATAAATTCCCGAAACATAACCAAATTAGGGTTTAAGCATTTAGTGAGTTTCCAGTAAACCCTTCTCTGAATCGCTGCCGCTTCTTCGATAGACTAAAAGAATCCAAACCTCAGTAGCCATGGAAGGCGAAGAGAAGAATGATTATAGAAACGAGGAAGAAGATTTCAATACACCACAACAACTACAAAAGAAGCAAAGGAAAGGGAAAAAAATAGCAACGGAAACAGAGGATGAAAACGAAGAAGACAAGAGAGTTACTCTCAAAGTCACGCAAGTCGCCGAGAGACCCGATAGAATCTCTCCGATCGTCGCCTATTTCTCTACAGGATACGATCCTTGTAAAGTAGATCCAAAAACAGGCAAGAGAGTTCATGAAACTCCCAAGGTTACTGTTTACAAGCATAAGGATGATTCTAAGAAGAGGATTCAGGTTGTTGTAAGTCCTCCAGGCGCAAGAGTTGAGTTCGTCGGAACTAATTACACAGGCGAGCAAGCTGCTATGCAGACGAATACTTATAGAGTTGGTGTTTTTAATAGAGAGGCTAAAACTTTGAGGATTCTTCCTGTTGCTCACAATAAGGTTTAAATTCTGTTACCTTGTTTTGATTTTGGTGATTAATTGGTTTGAATTAGTTGGAATGTTTTGAGTGTATGGTTGTGAATAGAAAAGAAATGATTTTTGAGAGTTTGAGTTTGGTTTTGTGTTACTTGTAGATAATCAGATTGGAGCCTAGAGTTAAAGCTCAAGAAACAAATGAGGAAGAAGCTTCAGGAAGTGCTGTCGTCAAAGAACTTGAAGAACTAAAAACAGGAGAACGCGATCGTTATAATACAAAAAAAGCTGTTACTCGGGTATGTTACTACAGCATCTGAAAACACCAATTCTACTGTTTCCTACAGTATCTGTCTTATTGGTATCCAGACTAGTAGAGAACTGATTGTCGTGAGATTCGTTGGGAGGATTATATGTCTGAGTGAGAATGTGTGTCTCTATGCAGGATAAGAAGAAGCGTGCCTTATATATGGGAGATGATGCTGCGACTCAGAAGGTCCTTGATGGGAAACTAAGTGAGTTAGGTGTTAACACAGCTGCTCTTGAAGGCACCAGTTCTACTGTTGCACGCAACATTCCTCCTTACAATACCGCTGCAACGACTGCAAATGAAGCTTATCCCTTAGAAAAGATCATTGAAAAGGGGGATTGGAGTTTTCTTGAAGATATTTACTGGCTTCTGCAACAGGAAACTGAAGCAGCAACTGAGGCTTACCCTGTATTTGTCCGCAACAGATTGTACAGATTGCGAGATATCAAGGTAAAATTATGACTATTTTCTTGGATGCAAAATATTTTATGTTAGCTTGCACCACTTTCGCGGTTTGCTCTGATTAAATGGATTCTGAACTTCTCATGGTTTTATCTACTGCTCAGAAGATTCTTTATGTATGTATGTCATTTTGTTACATATGCAGGACGATATGAAAAAGCAGACGGTTTGTGGTGCTGCAACGCTTCTCACCCATCTGGTTAAGTTCAAGGACAGAAACTCAATGAATGGTTACGATTCCGCTAAAGACCACAAGATGCCAGACATCTTCCGTCAAAAATTCAACAGCATGTTCAAGGATTCTGAATCAGATAGGATACCTGTTGACAAGATCAACCTTCTGATAAGCTACGTTCTTGTGCTATCCCTTCACGTGGATAATTTCATGACCGATCCAGAAGACATAGCAAAAGATCTGAGGATAAGCACAGTTGAGCTGAGGAAACATTTTCTACAGCTTGGCTGCAAATTCCTGAAGCAGAATTCTACTACGGTTGCTACCTTACCGACCCCTCTCAATTTCCCGGAGGTTAACCGGAGGCGCAGGGCACGAAAGTGATGACGATCTAGGAGAAGATTTTGTTCTATCTTTACATATTTTCTGCTATTTTAATGATATTTCTTTGACGGTCTGTTGAGATATTATAAATTGTTTTAGTTCCTAAGACATCTGTTTCTTGGGTTTAATGATATATGATGTTTTGGCATTTAAGCAAGCAAACTGCTCTAAGTCCATGATAGTGAACTAAGTGACATTTTATTAGAAGAAAGAGATATTTATTGGAGTTGATTAATAAAATTAAGTAAATGGGTTTTATTTTGCCAACCCATGATGAACAAGCATTAAGCCAAAAAACAAGTGCACAGTGAAATTGTTGGATTCCTGATTTTATTTTGAGACAAAAATCTGTCAACTCAATGATTTAAAGAATAGCAAAACACTCAACTTTAAAGGCCATTGCCTACTGCTGATCAAATCTGGTAGAATATGTTGTGGGAAAGAAATTTGAGGTCAGAAGACTCTTATGAGTTTAGCTTTTGATGTGTGTGTGCGTCTGAATTTTAGAGCAACATAGATTCTGGGGTCTCGATGTAGCCCTTGAATGCTTTCAGCCACTCGGCTCCAATTGCACCTGCACAGGAAGATGACTTATTAGACGTTTTCGATGAGGTGATGATTAATAATGACAATAGGAATGAGAGGCGGATTCTGTACCATCTATTACGCGGTGGTCACAGCTTAGTGTTACAGACATGTATGAAGCAACGTTGTATTGGTCTGGACCAGTACCGGGAACAACTCTCTTTTCAGCTGTTTTGAGATTCAGACACCAACACTATAATAAGTTACGCGGAAGAAACTTCAACGGATAAAGTGGATGAGTATGCTAAGGACTTACCAGATCCGATTGCTAGAATGGCTGCTTGAGGTGGATTGATGACGGCACAGAACTGTTTGATGCCAAAAGGTCCCCCCAGGTTGGAGACTGTGAATGTTCCTCCCTGTCAGAAGAAACAGTTTGAGCTGATTTGCTTTCACAGCAGTATTATGCTAGTGAGATTGACCGAATTCTAAACCAACCTCATAATCTTCCGGCTTCAAGCTGTTTTCTTTTGCTTTTTGAGCCAAGAATCGAACCTCTTCTCCAATTGTAGACAGTCCTTTCTTGTCCGCGTCCTGAAATCAAGCAATTAGATGAACTGAGTTTTTCAGAAATCTCAAGTTTCTGCAGAGGAAGGTTAATAACTGTATCAAGAGCTCCCTAACCTTGACCACAGGAACGTAGAGCCCATTTTCTGTTTGTACAGCGACATTGATGTTCACATTTTTAAATCTGTACATAAAAGGAGGAAAATAAGAACCAAGAAACTAGATGATTTGCAAAGTTTTCATGAACCTCTGAAACAGAATATGTACTTACTGGCGGATGTATTCATCTGTCCATGAACTATTGCACTGAGGAACTTTTCGAAGAGCCAGTGCAGCAGCCTGCAATTTCGAAAAAGAAAAGGTTTCATAATGGAGAACAAAATGAGATTTAATTAGACTTGCAAGAAAAGAAGTAAGATGCACCTTAATAACAAGATCATTTACAGATATCCTTTTCCCACCGGAAGCCTCTTGAAATGAATTGAGTTGACTCCTAAGACTGCATATAAAAATAGCTATGTTTAGCATCCACTTACCTAATCAAAATATATGATCTAAAACTTAATACTTACCCCATCATTTTGTCAACACATGTATCCACGGTCAAGTAGTAGTGAGGAATAGTTTGCTTTGAGAATGCCAAACGTGAGGCTGTGACCTGTCAAATTTATACAATTAACAAAACTTCGGAATTCTTGGCTTATAGTACAAAACAGAGAGATATATGGTCGAGGTAATCTAGAAATACCACAAGCAATCAAGATATAAGGTTGTATAGGTATTTGCCTTTCGTATCTGAGTGTGAGGGATGTCAACATAGTCAAGAGCTGGAACCTTTGAATCCACTTGCTTGGAAGGTTTGGCAGTAGTTTCTTTACTGCCTGAAGCTGTACCATAGGAAGATGTATTAGAAATTTAGAACATAGGGATGAGGTAAATTCTGTAACGAGAGGGGAAAATGTAAGAAGAGGGAAGAGCCAAGGATTTCTGATACCTAAGAAATCTTCGACATCAGCCTTCACTATCCGTCCTTCAGGACCTGTGCCTTTAATGCTTGAGAGAGGTACCTAATGTTTTTCAAAGGAAAAGTAGGAAAAACAAATTAGAGATGGAGATCTAACACGAGCTTAACTAATATTTTTCGTCTGGAAACTGACATTATTATCTTCAGCCAACTTTCTTGCAAGAGGACTGGCAAAAATACGATCTTCTGAAGGAGCTGAGCTTGGCTTAGAGATCTTGGCTTCAGGAGCACTGGCTGGCTTCTCTACCTTCTCTTCCTTTGGTAGGGAAGGAGCTGGTTTTGCTTCAGGCGCAGCGGGACCAGTATCGGATGAGGGTGTGTAATCTTTAAACTTTTGAATATCATCTTCATCTTCAACTGTGATAGCAATCACCTAGTTGGACAAAAAAAAAAGGGACCATTTATATGTGATTCTACAAATGAAGATAAAGATCTTTGTCATTTTTATTGAATATTCATTGATCTTCAACTAAAGGGAGCATAGGGCTCACAATCAAATACTTCATGAGAACCCATTATAATTAACAAGTCTCCAAAAGTCAGAAACTCTCATACCTCCCCAACTTGAATTTCTTTTGCCCCCTCCTCCTTTACTATCTTGGCGAGAAAACCCTCTTCCATGCATTCCATTTCGACTGTTGCTTTGTCCTAAAATATTAAGATTGAGATAAGTGTTTTATTCCTGGCATAAGAATCAATACAGGAAGAGATTCAATCAGGATTATCATTACAGTTTCAACTTCACAAAGCACTTCACCAGGAGCAACTTTATCACCTTCTTTCTTCAGCCACCTGGCAATGTTACCCTGAAGTTTCAACAGATATCTTTAGTAGAATGATAAAACAATAAACCATGTTAATTTTCGTAAGAGGTATTCAGAGGTACATGCCTCAGTCATTGTTGGCGAAAGAGAAGGCATTCCAATCTCTTGATGAGGAGGAAGATCTGAAACATATTTTAAAAAGTTATCAGTAAAACAAACCATGTATGCTGCATATACACAGTGACAGAAATATGATGGCCGCAAAAGGCACAAAAACCAAGTCAGATGCTCACAAAAAAAAGTACAATTCAAGTGAAAATATATGTTAGAACAAGCGGGAAGTTACAATAAAGAACTAAATACCTGAACTGGATGAAAATCCTCTCACTGATCGCATCTGGGAGCTAAAAGCAAGAAAAGAAGCTTACAGTTAGGATAGAAGTATTCATACAGGAAGGTAGCAAGTTGTATTCTCATCGGTAAATGGATTACATACCTTATAAATTCTTTAAATAGTTTTGGTCCTGCCATTGGGCTGCTTAGTTTTGTGCTCGTTGTTGAAATACCACTAAGCATTGTTACCTATATAATGCAGCTAATGACATTACGACCAAAAAAACACAGACGATTACGTGACAAAGCAAAGACGAGAAAGGAAACTGAACAGCAGGGACTTACATTGCCAGTACCACATTTTGAAATTCTCTCTACAGAGGAATAATTCAGGCGGGCCTTGAAGATATCTGAAGACCAAATAAAAATAGAAAAATAAATGCTTAAGCGAGAAGCATAATATATACTCAAAACATACCAACTTTCAATTAATTAAAGTTGGAACGTTGTTATGTTCTTCATGTTGAAAACGATGTGAAAGTCAAACTTGGACTATTCATCCCAGAGTACTGTGTGGTGCTTGTTACCGTATCAAATAAAAGAAACCACCACACATTTCTACATAAAATGAACTTAAGGATAGCAATGAAGAGGACACTAAGAAAGCTGACTGGATTACCTTCTCTTCCAACGAGAGAGGGGTGGGTACTGTTGGAGAAACAGCGGACTGCCACAGCATGGTCACGCCGCAGTAAAGCGGAAACATGTTTCAACTGGTCAGATAACACAACAATCGTCAAAATAGTGTTTACAAAGAGCAACATACAATTACTCTGCTGTAAAAGTAGAGTCTTCTTGTACTAATAAAATGAATAGCTAATACCACAATTGAATCATAAAGCGAAGCTACTACATTAATCACAATTCAGATTACAAGGAGGTTACTAAAGCTCTCAATAGCAAAATGCAGAATTGCCCATGATCAAATTAAAAATACCAAATTCATGATTAGATTAAGTCAAACCCGGAAAACGAACCTCAGTTCAGAAAAAAATGATTGGCAGAGCAAAACACATAAGAACGAATGCATAAACTCAGTTTTACAAGATCAAAAATGGTAGTCAAACCACAGAAAAAAATGAAAAATAGAGAAAGAGAAACCTTTTTGGAATGATTGATGATACGAGAAGCCATTGTTGTGCAATCGGAGCTGCGTCAGCCGATCCGAATTCGCAACTGCAAATAACAAAAAAAATGGTGGGAATGTTTGTTAGGGGGTTTCTCCTTTTTCCCTCGGCAACTATATCAGAGATCGAGATCGATGAATTTGACTTGTACTCAATCCAATTTTGAAACAGTAAATATGTGGATGGAAGATAGGATTCGATCTAGAACTCACCAAGAGTCAGAAGAACGGTAAATCGCAGTATAGAGAGTGAAGGATCACTTGGAAGAAAGCTGGGATTTGATGATGATGATGAAGATAGTTTTGTGTTTAGGTTTTTCAGAAATGGCAAAATGCTGCCTTACATGTACCAGATTGTATCGTACCAACACCAATTCTACCATAACCGATATAAAAGTATTTAAACCGACTAATTAAGCTTCACAAATTTCGGTTTGTACTTTATTATATTGGGCCCTATTATTATTCTCTGAGCTTTTGCGTCTCACCAAAAGACAGAGATCATCAGGTGCGTTAGTGATTACGTAGGCATCTAATGAACGGCAGGGATTAGTCAAACTTATTAATGGGCCTAATCTTTGGCCCATCGTTTTCCCTCGATTCCTGTCACACAAAAAACTCCTAGCTCTTCCTCTACCTACACAAGCTAAATACATATTTTTTGCTTATCCTAAGCATCATGATTATGTTTTGCCCTCTCCAGCTTTTTCTTCAATGGCAACAGATTCTAAGAAAGTCTCTTGAGGCTAAAATCAAAGCATTTTTTGTTGAAGATAGATAGCAACTTGCTGCTTCTTCATACTAGCTAGTTACCTTCTTCTTACTCAATGTGTTTTGCTTCGTTTCAAGGATTCTTCATATCACTTGTGGAACAATTACATGATTAAACATTCAACATAGAGAGATAGATGTGTTAATAAGTAAAGACATTTTCAGATAAAACGTTCTTATCAGTCACTTTATTCTTCTAATATCCTCGTTGTAATCGGGAAAATGCTTTGTAACGTCAAAAAGCAATAAAAGTTGCAGGAGAAAGAAAGCTTTGGAAAAGAAAATAAAATAAATGAAGAATATTTTCTTTGCTAGTCACAAAATAAATGAAGAATTTATGTTCCTAATTTCCCACTAGATATTTGTTTATTTATTTTTGCCAAAATCAAGTTAAGACAATGAGCTAAGTGTTGGAAAACCTTGTCCGAGCCAAAAGAGTAAAAAGAAAGGGAATAAAGGGGTAAAACCGGAAATCCGAAAAAGAAAAGGAGAAGATTTCCAAAGGAGAAAACCCTAAAGACGGAGTATATAAACAAGGTAACGCGTTTTCTCTCAGCCTCTTTCGGATATTCCACCAGTCTCTCGCAATCTTCGCTCTTCTCTTTGCTCTCTCTCTCTCAACGCGGTTCAGATCCGAGTTTGGGAGATTCAAGCTCCCTGAAAAAAGCCCTTTACTCTCGCTTACCAACTTTGCTCCAGGTTCGCATCCTATCGGATTGTCTATCTATTATCTCGATGTAACTTTTACGATTCATGATTGTTTCTTTACTTTTGGATTGTTCTGATTTGTTTTTTTGTGTTTTCCGATAGATTTGGTTTCAACTTTGTTGAGTTGATTTGGAAGTTTTGATTTTTCGTTACTTCAAGATCGTTTTTTTTGCTGTGGAAGTGCTTTCGTTTTTGTTCTCTTTATTAGATTCTGAGCTGCTGATGATGACGATTATTAAATTTAGGATCTACACATCTGTAGATTTGTTGATGGGTTTGTAGATTTTGTTACGGCTAGGTTAGTCTCTCAATAGAATGAAATGAATCGTCTTCAAAGCTCAGATGTTCTTGTCTTAACACTCACTTGGTTTTGTCTGATTGAATGTTTTTTTTTGTAATTTGGAGAAATAGGTTGAGTGGTGTCTATGTTTAATAGATAACCATATGTGCCTTTATACATTTTCTCCGCACATCATCTGAGGCAGATATTAATGCTTGTTTTCCTCTCTTTATGGACTTCGAGTTTGGCTTTCTTGTCACATTTCCTCCTTTGCAATCATATTATTAACGATATCAAAATAGGTGTTGTCTCTCTTCCTTTTGATATGAAATCTGATTGTTTTTGTTCTTTTTATGTAGCATGGCAGGATCTGCACCAGAAGGCACACAGTTTGATGCACGTCAGTTTGACCAGAAACTCAATGAAGTGTGAGTCTTTTTACTTCTGTTTTTTCATTCTTGAGTGTGTTCTCTCCGCATGCTCTAGCTGCTAATTGTACTGTATTGATACAGACTTGAGGGACAAGATGAGTTCTTCACATCCTATGATGATGTTCATGAGAGCTTTGATGCCATGGGTCTTCAAGAGAACCTTCTCAGGGGTATTTATGCTTATGGTATGTGTGTAGGAACTTGAAAAAGCTATCTTTTGTGATTTATGTCTTAGATTAGAACATTATCTCATGCGTGCTTCTGTTTTTTCTTAGGTTTTGAGAAGCCTTCTGCTATTCAGCAAAGAGGAATCGTCCCCTTCTGTAAGGGTCTTGATGTGATTCAACAGGCTCAGTCTGGTACTGGGAAAACAGCAACTTTCTGCTCTGGTGTCTTGCAGCAGCTGGACTTCTCCCTTATCCAGTGTCAGGCTTTGGTTCTAGCTCCAACTAGAGAGCTTGCTCAGCAAATTGAGAAGGTCATGAGGGCCCTTGGTGATTACCTTGGTGTCAAGGTTCACGCCTGTGTTGGTGGAACCAGTGTCCGTGAGGATCAGCGCATCCTCCAAGCTGGTGTCCATGTTGTTGTTGGAACTCCAGGGCGTGTCTTTGACATGTTGAAGAGGCAGTCTCTTCGTGCTGACAACATCAAGATGTTTGTTCTCGATGAAGCTGATGAAATGCTCTCCCGTGGTTTCAAGGACCAGGTATGCAAATATTTCTCAGTGTTTCAATTCCATTCTCGTTATAGTTTAACTTGAATCTCACTGGTTTCTGGGTTTTTTCAGATCTATGACATATTCCAGCTTCTTCCACCAAAGATCCAAGTTGGTGTGTTCTCCGCAACAATGCCACCAGAAGCTCTTGAGATCACAAGGAAGTTCATGAGCAAGCCAGTGAGAATCTTGGTGAAGCGTGATGAGCTTACCCTTGAAGGTATCAAGCAGTTCTACGTCAACGTTGAGAAAGAAGAGTGGAAGCTCGAGACACTCTGTGATCTCTACGAGACTCTTGCCATCACTCAGAGTGTCATCTTCGTGAACACCAGGCGTAAGGTTGATTGGCTCACAGACAAAATGAGAAGCCGTGACCACACAGTCTCTGCAACTCACGGAGACATGGACCAGAACACCAGGGACATCATCATGAGAGAGTTCAGGTCTGGTTCCTCCCGTGTTCTCATCACCACTGACCTCTTAGCTCGTGGTATTGATGTCCAACAAGTCTCCCTGGTTATCAACTTCGATCTCCCAACTCAGCCAGAGAACTACCTTCACCGTATCGGAAGAAGTGGAAGGTTCGGGAGAAAGGGTGTTGCGATCAATTTCGTGACCCGTGATGATGAGAGGATGCTGTTTGATATTCAGAAATTCTACAATGTGGTTGTCGAAGAGCTGCCTTCGAACGTGGCCGATCTGCTGTGAAGGGAGAAAAGAAGTCGGTTCTGTTGCTGTGTTTGCTCTGCCGTACTAGTATCACCGGAGAAGAAAGGTTTTCTTGTTTTGCAAGGCACTCTTTGATCTGATTTTGACCCGTCGTCTATCAGCGATTTACATTTCTTAAATTTTCTTAGTTGTTGTTCTCTCCTCTCTCTCCCAGCTACGAACATATCTCTCTCTTCTTGACCATTTTTAAGTTTAAGTCATATGGAGTATTTATTTCTTCACTATTTTAATATTCGGCTTTGTTGTTTGTCTTTGATTTTTGTATCAATCAAATCTTTTCATCAAAGTTTGGTTTTAAGCTTTTTCAAATCTATATCTCAGCATTAAACTTATTTTATATGTTTATGTCAAACTGGTTAAAATGCTTGGCTCACAAATTAATTGAATAGTCGGGGTTACTTTTTTTCCATTGCATCAATCAAGGATGAAGCATTGGCACACTCTCTCAGGCGCTGCTTTAACGACAAATCTACTGATCAAAAGTCTGTTTGGACACAGCGACGAACTCGCTTTATCTTTCGTTTTTCATGCATCTTCTTTATATTTCTAGCCTTATGGAAAATAAATATTATATCTAATAGTTTTGATGTACTATTTCCTTTTTTTCTCAAAAGAAGTATATTCAAAATTTTATGGATGTGGATTCAATGATTCCGAGTCAAGCCTACCACCGACAAGGGTTTTTCACTTTTATAATATCAAAGTGAAATTATTGGTCTGAACTTCTGCAAAGTTTCTTCACGAAACTATGAAAGAAATTTTATTTCCTGTGAGAAATTACAGGTTTGGACAAATCCACGTGCCTATTTTGAAATAGTTGGGAAATCATCACATCCACACAAACCTAACCATCATTATAAATCATAAGAAAAGAAAAACACATGAAAAGTCTAGTGATTCATACCAATTTTACGTATTCATTTTCTTTCTATTTCTAAGTTGAATAACTTAATTCGTTTGAAGAAAAAAAGAGGGAAAAAAAACACAAGTAGGTCCTTGACCAACTCCACATGACAATTGTAAATTGATTTCTAAAAAAGATACCTTTAATTATTTGGAAAATAAACATATTGTTTTATTAAAATTTCCTTTTATAACTTTTAAAAAGACAATCAAAATCTATTAAAAACAGAGTCGACGACGACTCTTCTTCGTTCAGACCAAAACTCTCAAACTCAGCCATGGCGAATTATTACGAACCGCCAGCTTCTGGAAACCGTCGAGACGCAGTGAAAGGTTACAACAGCGGGAGCTTCGACGATTCAGCCGGCGATCAGAGTCAAACGAACGATTACCAGTTAAAGATAAAGAAAAGCAAAAGCGTTCCAAACGCGGATCGTGCGGCGTCAAGAAGCTGGAGTTTCAGCGATCCAGAATCGCGGAGGAAGAGAAGAGTCGCTGGCTACAAAGTTTATTCCGTTGAACAGAAGATGAAGGGATCCATTCGAAAGAGCTTCAAATGGTTCAAAGACATTATCGGTATTTCTTGATATACCTTCTCTCAACTTTCTTAAAATCTCTTCTTTGTGCTGTGAGAGTTAAATATATCTGTAACGAACAAAAAATTGATAGTATTTTCTTTCTCTTGCAACTATATGTAGAAGAAGAGTCTTTGAACTTGAATGAGACAGATAATGAATGAAATCAGTTTTCATATCTACATGTGAATATGACCATACTTCTTCAGTTACAATCAAAACCAATTCTTTCTTCAGAAAGAAAAAGAATCTATTTATAAGAAACTCTATTCAAATTCTTTCTTTCTTTTCATTTTCTTTAGTATACACACACAAACTCACACAATACAACATTCTCTGTCCCTTTCTTTGTTGCCTATTATCTTCAATCCCAATTTTCTTCTTTGGTCTGCTTCCTTCCAGTTCCAATTAATGGATTTTTTTTCTCGAGAAAGAGGAAACTTACTGGATGAGTTCAACTATGTTGTGTGGTGGAAGTTGTATCAGTTGATGCTGAGACGCCACTCAGACCGCTCATAACGCTCAATATGGAGTGTTTTCTCTGGAGCCTTCCTCTCAGCTGGCGGATCTTGGCATCAACACGAGCTGTCACTCCAATCTTGGTCTTCTCTCTAGCCTTTGATCTTTCCCTCGTCCACATACATTCGTCCTGGACGTCGATTCTGAAATGCTTGATCTCTTGGATGATGTGATGGTCCAGAGGGTTTAACGATCTCTGGAACGAAATGTAAGCCAAGTAGGGGAGTGTTGTGGCGGCTATGACCAGCAGTGAGGTAAGCCAGAAGATTGGTGCAGGTGCTAGGGTTTCCGAGAGCATGTGGAAGATGTTTCCTGAGACTTTTGGAGGTAACATGCCAAATAGGGCAAGGAAGATGTACCAGGTGACGATACTTCCCCAGATCAAGACGTGTTGGATCCATGTGAAATGGCTCATGGTTAAAGCTATCTGTACGTTCACTGCCCAGATGATGCACGTGAACATTGCAGTTCCCATTGCGTCCATGTCTGCTGTTTGGCCACCAGAACAGAAAGATTGGACATGAAAGATGCCAATGTTGAGGGAAAATATGACTACGGATGCATAGACTCCATTTGCCATCCACCCGATGATTCTGTACCAGTCAAAGAACAGGTTCTTGGGGCCTTGCTGGTACAGTGCTGGGAACTAGAGAGAGAGAAAGTTATATTAGAAGAAGGGTTTTAGGGGTTTAGATTGAAGAGATATAACTGAGCAAGAGAGGTGTAAACCTGTAAGCAGACTTCTGAAGACACGTCTTGCTCAAAAACTCCAAGGGCGATGACAGGGAGAGATGTGAGAATAACGTTAAACAGCAACAAGTAGGAGTCGTTGTATATGGCTTGACCAGAAAACCCGGTGAAAGCCTCGAAGTAGAAGAGAGTCAGACCAAATGTTATGTTCTTGTAGAAGAAGTAACAGATCTGGCAAAAAGAATATGAATCAAGGTCAGGTTGTGTGTTGTTCGGTGTGTAAATGATGCGCCTGTCTAAATATCAAGTATAATTCACAGATATTTACCATCTGGGCTATTCTTTTGTAGCACCAGTGCCCATGGACAACAAGTAGTCTCTCTAGAAACCGAAATTGGGCTATGGAGAAGTCGCTTGCCATTACAGCCTGCAAACAAAAAATGAGAAATGTATGTGCAATCAGAAATAGACCAATGTGAAAGTCGCATTACATTGAAAACAAATTTGATTACCTGCATGCCTTCCACGCCACTGATGCCTACACCTATATCGGCTTCTTGAATCATTCCAACATCATTTGCACCATCACCAATTGCCAAGGTCGTCTTTCCTGTTCCTTCTTTTGCTAGTCTTGTTACCTAGAAAACCGAGATAGAAATAAGTGATTCCCATCTACAATAAGAAGATTTAACTAGGACTTGTGGTATATCAATCTTACAAGCGCTTTCTGCTTGGGAGAGACACGACAGCATATCACTGAAGCACAGTCAACTGCCAGGGCAAGAAACTGATACTTAATATCATCCTCCAAAGCATATGTAAGTGTCTTTCCATCAATGATCAAAGCAAACGCTGCATGTGGATCCTTCTCTAGTTTGATCATCTGTGAAGCATTTATGATTTGCATCAAAATGTTCTCTCTCGCAGCCTGGCCATTAGAAACAACAAACAAGTTCTCACATCAAAACAAGTTTGTAAACGTAAACAGTAATGTAGGATTTTATAGTATCAGCCTAATACATACTGCTTCTGGGTCTTGGGATGATCCCTCTTCATTTCTTAGAGCTATGTATATCTGCTTCATACCCTGTCTCAGCAAACTGCAGGCATATCTGCATTTCAAGAAAACAAAGAACTTAGTCCACTTACCATCTATTTTAAAATTTCCAAGATTTGGAGTTGTGGTATTATCAGCAACATAGAAGGACAGCACACCCTATGTTAATTGCTGTCTCCATCTTATCTCCTGTCAAAACCCATATCTTAAGACCAGCTTGGGCAAGTTTATCTATGCATTGAGGCACCTGAAACGAACAATAAACAGTAAGGTGAAAGGAAATTTCAAAAATTAGAGTTTTGGTAGTAATCCCAAATAAACTTCCACTACATACCCCTTTCTGCAGTTTGTCTTCCACTGCAGTAGCACCGACAAGAATCAATTCCTTCTCCATCATGTCAGATACCTTTTCGAGCATTTCATCTCTGTCAGCTCCGACTGAAGTTTTGGCTTTGTGAAATTCACTGTTCCATATCGAATACTCGGTCTCATCCAGCTTTCTATAACTGAGTGCCAATGTGCGTAAACCAGCTTCACCGTATCCATTCAAATGCTTTGAAGTGGCTTCCAGATAATTTTTTCCATTCTTGGATAACCGTTCAAATATTATGCTGCAAAAGTTTAAGATAACGCATTGATATTTACTTAAGAAGAACTGAGACACTATATGGAACTGCTTCAAGTTATGAGGCCAACCTGTCAGCACCTTTACAGAGTAGAAGAATCTGTCCTTTTTCATCACGGACGATAACAGACATTCTTTTTCTTTTGCTAGTGAAGTCCAAAACATTTAAAACTTTATATTCTCTGTAAAATATCCTGCAAGTAGTTAGATATACGTTCACTGGGGCCGATAGAAACAAGGGAAAGATCTACAGTTACAGTCTCACCTTTCAACTGGTTGGCCTGAATGTCGTTCACTGATAAACACACTTGATTGAGTTCTTTTAGTAAACTCAAAACCAAACTCCCCAGCGGCAACAAGGAAAGCAACTTCGTCAGGAGACTCTGCTTCATAAGTACACTTTCCAGTATCTTCATCCACCTCGGGGATAGCAGTGTGACAAACCGCAAGTATACGCAGAAACATCAAAATGTCATCTGAATTAGGTTCATTTAACCAGTTTCCACCCATGAGACGTTGATCCTCAAAACTAAAACCCTTGATACCAGTGGACTGGGTCTGATCCCCTTCGTCAGTAGCAGTGATTACAGTCTCCAACTCAATATCTGATGATGTCTTGCTGGGCATTTTAGCATATCCATGCATCCTTCCTCTAGTCCTTGGAAGGTGGGTCACTTCCTCACCTTGCTCCTCGTCGAGATCTATCGCCATTTGTTTTGCAGCAGCTAGTTCCACTTCACTGGCTCGAACACCATAAGAAGTACCCGCAATGGAGCATTTCAGAAAATCCATCTGGTTACAAGTCAAAGTTCCAGTTTTATCGGAAAGGATTGTGTCAACTTGTCCCAGCTCTTCATTTAAATTCGATGTACGTGCTTGAGCTGGAGTCCCACTCTCGCTGTCATACATCTGCAAGTCTTGGTTTATGAAAGTTGCCTGCAAAACTTTTACGAGCTCGATGGAAACATACAATGAGATGGGAATCAAGTACCCATAAAGCAAGACAGCAGTGATCAGATGGACGACCCAAGCGTGAAAAGGATTTCTTGGATTTGTTAACCGCTCAGGCTTATCCGGTCGTAAGTACCACCAATCTCCCATATGCATTTTTGTCATCACTGCAAAACCCAATGAGCTGATGAAGGAGACAAGCACAAGGAGGGCAAAGAGAGTATATATAATGTAGTCCATTCTCTTCTCGATTCTGCTTCTCTTTGAAGGGGATTTTGTTGAATTCTGCATGACTTTGGTGTCATGGCCAGTAAAAACCACCACCCCATAGACATAAGACGTGTTCCTGAGCTTTGAGTCTCTCAAGAGAATCTGGCTAGGATCAAGCGGATAAACCTGACCGTCATATTCAAGATTTCCAACAAAGGTATAGAGGTTAGGATTGGGATCTTCACATTTGATAGTTCCGGAGAAACTCTGGAAAGTATCATCCCGTTCCAAAGGCAAAGTAACATCCAAACATCTTTTCACTTTCAAGTTGGTTTCACCATCTAAGTTCATCGTCTCCACATAACAGATCCCATCCTCATAACTAGATGACAATAAGAGCAAATCAGCAGGGAAAAATTGATCCTTTTCCACCTTTACAACATCCCCTACACGTAACTTCTTCCACTTCCTACGACCAAAATCACCATCCCCTCTGTGAACAGTAGCTTTCCTCGAATTCACCTTCACATCCTGCATAAACCTCCGCCAATCCTCCAACGCCTCTTTACCCATACTAAGCCCAACCACAAAAATCAAAGGAGCGATCATACTCCATTTGTTGAATGGGGAGAGAGGAAAGACAGAGAGAATAGCAGCAACGAGGAAGTAGAAATTGGCAACACGGTGGAACTGCTCATACAAGCATTTGGGCAAGAAAGTAATGAGATTATACCTAGTGGTGGACACATAATTTGAAGTGTACCTAAGGACTTTAGCCAAATGCAAATGAGGTTGGTTACAATGAACAATTCTCGTGTATCCAGGTCCATTAATGATATGAGGTCCTTGATCTTCTAGGGTTTTTGGTCTGAGACATTTAAAGGTGTAGAAATGGCTTTTCCGGATCCTTGATCTTATTCTACGACGCCCCATAATCTCTCAAAGTTTCAGCTCAAGAAACAGAAAGATATCCTTTCGACAACGATGTGAGATCAGCTCCGGTGATTCAAAGACTCCTTGAAAGATTGGTGGCATCAAAATCACCAACATTCCCCAGAAAACCCAAAAACTTGCGGCACAAGACAAGGTAAAATCCCTAGAATGTGACGAAAATCCCAATCAACAAAAAAGGGGGAGAAAGCGAGAAAAACCTAGAATCGGGAGGGTCGTTCATAAAGAACACCGATTCCGACGGAGATCAATCAGACAAAGAAAGCTAATGAATGCAAAATTCGAATAGATGAGAATTTGAGGAAGAAGGAGAAAAGGGCTCGCTTTTTCTCTCTCTGTGTCTTCCCTTTGGACAAGAAAGATCAAAAGGGAAAATAATATCTCTGGATCTCTTTCTTTCTCTCTCTCTTTGTCTGTCTTCCACACTCTCTCCGACTGCAACTCTCAAACCCAACGCAGCAATTTCCGTTCTCTCTGTCTACTCCTTCAGCTGACTCCTATTTTTATATTCCTTTTAATTAATTATTAGCGATTTTCTTTCTCATTATTAGTGTGTTTTTAGTTAAAACTTAAAACCAAATCAGAAATTAAACTATTTAATTACTGATTTGTATTGACTAACAAATGGTATTATTATTAGTTGGCACCAAGTTTTTTTCTTGTTAACTGCCACAATGTTTTAATGGTTTTGTTACTTTCTTTCATTTTCTTTGTCTTTGTCTATCACACAAGTTTATAATTACTAACAATCTATCTATCAGACTATCACTATTAAAGATCACACAACAATTTATAGCGATTTTTAATTTTATTTTTTTCATCAAAATTCAGAACCACTAGATTTTAACCTGCGGTACACCGCGGGACAATTAATTTTTTAATATATAAAAAAGTTTGCAAATTGTATCTATATATAAAATATTTTTATTTTAAAGTTTACAATTGTTATTAAGTAACATCCTGTCAAACCCGTCCCGTAAAAAAACCTATTTATTTTATTAATGTTGATTTTATTTATGATATGTTTATAAATCATTGTATAAATATTTTGTAATTTTGTAGTAATTAACTGCTATCAAA
>Ga0041059_1000386_pt1 | contig 32630 bp, 27 predicted proteins | sample AraColnosormetaG_FD_56232 | JGI IMG/M metagenome (GOLD analysis project Ga0041059, IMG submission 56232) | Arabidopsis roots microbial communities from North Carolina, USA - Col MF nosort | ecosystem: Host-associated > Plants > Roots > Unclassified | place: USA: North Carolina | collected...
GAGAGAGAGAGAGAGAGAGAGAGAGAGTGAGAGTTTTGTTTGGTTTTGGGGTGGGGGGAAATTGAATTTTGGGGAAAGTTAATTTTTGGGGGAAAAAGTGATTTCCATGTGTGCGTAGTAATTTTGACATATGCGCCATTTATTAAACGTTGTTTTACTCTAGTTTTTGGTTCTACAAAATGTGTACATAGTTTTACTTTTGGTGTTTTCGAGTTTAATCAGTATTACATATATTTCAAAATGATTTATCTACTTGTTCACTTGAAGGAACTCTATCACTATTGAATTTTAAAAGTTTAATGTAATCACATATTAACAATATATAAAATTGTTAAATTTCAATCCTAATTGGAGTTTATATCAAAAATGAGTTTAAAAGTATAAGGAATATGTAGGATAGAGTCTATTAACATTTATTTTTACCAAATATTTTTTTTCCCTAATTTAATTTGTTTTAAATCATTTGTAAGAGTTCATTATCTCTTGATAGTCTATGTAATATATGGTGTTGGAAAAAAACATAAATTCGAATTTCAATATCATCAATAGTTATACTTGTTGTACCAGTATTGCATTATTTCTTCAATTGTTATACTAGTATTACCATTATTGCATAATTTCTTAATTAGTTATACTAGTATGACCCTTATGCCAATGAATCAAATACTACGAGTGCCAAATAACAACCATTGCAGCGACTGCCTCGGCCTCCTTTTGTTCTGAGTCTTTTGAAGTTTTGGACGTCTTTTTCTAGTGGATGAAAACCTAAGAACCTTTGTTCTACCCTTCTTCTTTTTCCGAGGTAGAGGTAATACTTTCAACGCTTTGATGTCTTCCGGGATATCCTACTGTGATCTATCCGGGACTAAATAAATAGTCTTATAATACGCCAATGACTACCACTCCGCCCAATAATACTTTAAAACCAATTAATGTAATTCAATACTTCGAGTTCTTGTTGTATATCTCTCGAAGGCAATGAAAGCGGCTAATGCTTGAACACAAGGATACTTTTGGATATCGAACACCTTGCAACTGCAAGTTGATCAAATATTTGTTTTCTTCATCTCTTCGGACATTGTATTCCAGCGGAATGTGTTTAGCTCTATGACTTTTAGTTTCTCAGCATCAACCCAGAAATCAACTACTTGATTGATGTTCAGATGATGATGTTATTGTAGGTGAAGGAGAATTCTGCTCTGCTGAACAAATGTAATCCCTTTATTCCAGCAAATTTAATGTTTTAGTTATTTTCTTTGTTCCAAAAAGTTTGATTTTCTACTGTTTATTTAGTATATCTGTTTAATTAATAATTAAAATAAAATAAAAAATGGAGTGTCATTTTGGTTAAGAAGCTTAAACGTCCAAAAGGTTCACTCTTTTATTTACACTCATTAAATATCAGTATTAATTGTTTGTCATTTACTCTCATTGCCTTCTACAAACCAGTTGTCATTTACTCTCGTTGCTTTTTACGAACCAGTGAAGAAGCTATTTCATTATTTCCTTTTTTTGCTTCTTCTTATGAATTTTTTTTCTCTTTTTCAATGAAAGAAGAAGAAACTAAAAACGAAATGAAGAAAGAAGAAGGAGATTTGATTGATGTTCAACATACTCAAAACAAATCTAACACCATGGAGAGATAACCCGAAGAAGAAGACGACGAACTGGTTCAACCGATTCCAAGCATAACGAATATTGTTCCGAAATTTGATTTGAACAAGCCATATGACGATGAAGAAGACCAATCAAGAGATGTTTATCAGATTTATGACATCAACTCTACATTCACCCGAGAATTTGATTTGAACAAAAGATTTTATAAAGAAGTAGGGGAGCTACATCCTCACAAGAAAACTGAAGATACTATATTGACAATGTTAAGGATATATTTTCCTAATTTTTATTATTTTGGTAGTTTCTAAAATTTTTACTTTTGTTTCCTATTTTCTAGGCTTTGTTTAGATTATCTTTATTTTTTGTTTCCTAATTTCTTTCATTTTTGTTATGAACTTGAAAGGAAAAAAATGTAATTCGTAGTTTCTAAATTTGTCTCTTCTTTTTCCTATTTTCTAGGCTTTGTTTCCTAATTTCTTTATTTTTGTTATAAATTTGAAAGGAAAAACAAAATATAATTCGACAAATACAAAATATATAAAAAAATTTAAGCTATAAAAATTCTTTTTGTTTCTTAATTTACTTTTTCCTTTTTATGTTTCCTAGTTTTATTCATTTTGTTATGAATGTGTGAAATCTTTTTAAACTGTGTTAATGTGTGAACGTGAGAAAACCAAACTTTTATAAATTTATTTTGTTAGTAAGAAAGTCACCAAGTTTGTTCTTTTAAATTTGGAATTTTGTATTTTGCAAATATAAACCATCGAATATAAATTTAAAAAGTTTTTCAAAAATTAAAAAATCTTACAAAATGTTGATTATCAAAATAAAAAACAAACATACAGTGATAATAATAAAAACTTAGATAGTTAAGTAATTTACTACATCTTGTACTAAAATAGGATCACAAGCCATTTGTGAAGGTAGATTACCTTCTTTCTTCAAAATAGATTTCTTCAAATGTGGGATTTTATACTTGTTAGAGCCTCGAACTTTCAGATTTTCTTGCATGCATGATTGCAAAGTAAAAAAATCCGGTTCACTTGTTTTGTGGGATATTCATCACATGAATTTTCTACCGCGGAAACAAGTTCTTCTATCGTCTTTGGACACACCTTGTGTTGTAGTGTTTGAATGGCACTAAAAAATCCAAGATCTAAAATATTCAAATCGGGCAAATTCGGTGGTTGACACATCAAATGAATGTCAAAGCCATGATGAGAAGCAACTACTCGAAATTCCTCATCTCTCAAGTCAACGTGAGTTCTTACATTATCTTGTTGAATAAATATTGGTTTTCCAATATCCTCTTGTGGCCATATTTCACGAATTCTCGGTATAAGTTTTCCAATTAAAACCTCTTTTATATTTTCTCTCTATGTCATCGGCTTTAACTCCAAAGTACCCGCCTCAAGATTTCCACTTCTTCTTTGAGCCGGTTGCATAGTAACAAATGGGAACACTCCTATTTTTCCAGAAAATATTTCATTTCCTTCTCCATCAAATCTTGGACGAGTCATGGCCGCTAAAAACATTCCCTTCCCAATGTAATTTTTACCTTGACATGTACGATACGGCTCTTCTTCAATCGGAAGCAAATAATATTTTTCTTTTTTTCTTGTCATATAAAACCATTTTTCATCGATATGCACAACATTGTACATATCAACAAATTTTGGGTTATTGGGCAAAGAACTATTATCAAGTATAGAGAGACAAAATTCAAGTCGAGCTCTCATATTACCTTCTCTCAAACATGGCTTGATGGCATTTGGATGTCATCTAATGAGCTCATTTTTTAGACATCGAAACAATGTAGTACAGCTCATGTCCAAAGAAGCCGTCAATGACCGTAACGTCTTACGACGATGGAGTGGAATATCAACAATCCGACCAAGATCAATTTCAATATTTTTCCCACCACATCTACCTTTTCTCTGATGTGATACATCAATAACTTCATTACTAGGAGTATTTTTAGCCCGCCTCCAAAATTTTGTACCGTTTGTAAAAGCAAGGAAAATAAATTAGCAACTTCCGTCGTATGAATTTTCTTCAATTTGCCGTTGTTGCTTCTTTCCAAAAGAGCAAGATAAACCTCTTGTCTTTCTCTATCTGTCATTCTTTTATTACGACCATGAAGACTTTGTGATATCTCAACACTTCCTCCTACAAATATTTTGAAAACAATAAAATATTAAAGCAAACTTAACTAAGAACAAGCTAAATAACATGATTCATTTTTAATTCTTTATAAATTTATAACCTCATGATAAATAAATAAGTCATTAAGTACAAATTAAATTTATAAACTCATGATAAATAAATAAGTCATTACATGATTTTATTTTTAAAAAAATTAGATATATATGCAGTTCTTTTAACAAATAATCTGAAAGTTTCACTAGTGAATCACTATGATAAAAGACAGTATAATAAACTATAAATTTATAAATAAAAATACCTGAATTTATGAAAGAAAAATCTTCTTATTTTTGGTTGAGTGGAACACCCAAACCTTCTTGTTATTGGTTGAGTGAAACACCCAAACAATTCTCTAGAGAAGTCTCTCTTGTTGGACTTTTGTTCAAATCAAACAAAAACTCTTGTTCATTATTTTGAAGTGGTATATTTAGATTAAAGCCATGAAAAGCCATTGTTGAATTTGACTCCATAGTATAAATTCACGTTGATTTATATAGAAGATTAGTTGAATGTAGTTAAGGTTATAGGCTCCAATCTATTTTTTTTTGTATTTGACTTAACATAATTGTGGCTCCAAATTAAAATTTTCAATTATTTTGAGTAAACAAGTTTTATTTGGAAAGTGAAAAAATGAAACGGAAGAAGAAAGTGAAGGAGGAATATGAAAGGGTTACGATTTTCAGAGAGAGAGAGAACTTGCTGCATGCATGTGTAATTCTCATTTTCGTTGCATGTGCAAGTAAAACACGTTATCCGTAATTCTCATTTTCGTTGCATGTCTAAGGAAAACATGTTACCTTGAATTGGGTTTTTAATTAAATAATGAGAAAAGTTTTGTGTCTTAATTTGTGTGCAAAAGTTAAACATCAATTTTGCTGGAACGGAGGGAGTACAAGATTGGTCGTATTCCACTTGGACGTAATGATGCCGCTGTTATTGTTAAGTCAGTGTCAGACGCCACAACTTCTTTGTCGAGGCCTACACCATCAGTTTTCACACTTGGTGAAGCTTTAGGGAACAAGATTGTCTGGCATTCTAGACAGTGATGATGTATCTTCTTTTTTTGAGAATCAGACTCCAGGATCTTCGGTAATGTCTTTTTCCCATCACTTGTCAATTATCTAGCTGAACCTAAACACTATACCTACTCACTTAATATTTATGCATCATGCCTTAGGCTAAAGATTCATAAACCGTTAAAATCATCATAATTGATTGGAATATGGTTGATTCTGTTGTTTGTGAGGGTCAATTGAGTTCAACATACCGACAAGAACTTGTGAACAATATGCCTCTTGGTCTTTCTGCTGCAATTGTTAAGGTTGAGAAGATGTTTAACAAAGCCGCGTATTTATGGAGACCAAGTCCAAGAATGTTTGTAATGGGAGATGTACTAAATGAGAACATTGCATGGCCACTTCATAGTATACAATATGTGAATTTATCTCCTCCACTGTATGAAACAGCATCAGCAGATAAAAAACCATCACCTCCACTGGTAAATTTCTCCACTTTAACTTACAGCCTATAAAAGACAATCGCCTGAATGCTTGGTATTATTTTTGATTCTTGTACAGCTTAAGTAACAGTACTGCTAGCACCAGCAAATCTGCCAAGAAGAAATGCATCTTGTTAGATTACAAGAACGGGAGAGAAAGAGTAGCACAAGGAAGAGTATGTTCCTCTAATCCTTCAGACACAGTCCATCATATACCCCTAGGTCCAAATGCGAGCAAGATATGGGTAGATGTTTCAAAGATTGGAGATGTTGCTGGGTGGAGACCAAACCTGAAATTCAAACCATAGCTGATACAGTAGGTAGCATTGTGGCTTGACCTACTGATAAAGTCATGTTCGTGTAAATATTATGTGTTTTTTTTTGTTAAGTACTGATAAAATCATGTTTGACTTTGACATTTAAATGTAATTTCGGATCTTTGATTTTATCTAATATAAATTTCCTTTTGAATTTTAAATTTATGATATAATATTTGAATAAATATTTATTTGATTAAAAATAATTTATGAACTGGAATTAAATAGAGAAATATTGCATAATTAAAAATGCTTTAATTTATTAATATTGCAATTAACTAAATACTATTGTTTAATTATATGTAACAAACTAAATATGCTATATATAATAGTTATTTATAACAAAAACTAGTCACTATTAAATAATTAAATATTGTAACAGTTAAAAGCGATGTAATAAATGAAATAATGATAGCACAAAAAAAAGCGCAAATAATAAGAAAGAGGAAGATAGGGTAAAATCGTCAACACACATATCACTTATTCAGTAGGGGATATGGAGATTAAAACAGGATATAAGAGGTTTACTGTTGACAAAAAGGCAGTTATGAGATCATTTCTCCATGAGTATTATATCCTGAAAATTCACAAAGAATCCTCCATTTTTTCTTCCAAATTCCAAATGTTCTCTCAATCACAGAACGTAAAGATGCATGAAATCGATTAAACAATTCATGCCTATTTCTAGGAGGAGGACCATTTTCAAATTGTGACGTATGATACTGAATATTCCTATTTCGTGAAAATTTATACGGAGCAGGAAAATTTTGTTTTGTGGATAGCCGGAATCAACTACATAATAGTTGTCTGTTGGAGGCAAAGAAAATTCAGAATCATTGTCTTGCTCCATTGTGAATCAACTACATAATAGTTGTCTGTTGTATCGTGACAAAATCTTGGTGCTCCAATCCATACATGTTCAAACCACATATTGCCATAACATTGAATAATGTTCTCCCATGTCGATCCCAATACATTCTTTGTAATTCACGTTTCACCTTAACACAAACATGAACTCCATCCATTGCTCCAACAAATCCACTAAAATATGACCAATATCTTTGGTCTAGTTACAATCGTTCAGGAATTCGGCGTAGTTCTTGCCTTCTTGGAGTCTTTATATAATTACAAGCAAGTAACTATGTAGCTGTTAGGACCTCAAAAAATTTCCTTTTTACTGTCTATTGATTTTGTCCAAATCGCAATCTAATATCTCTTTAAACTTCATTGTGACCACAAATCCATAGAAACATTGTCACCCTCTCTTCGATGTTGGTTGTGAACCATAATTCAGTTGTAATGTTTCACTTAATGTTCTAAAACAACTAAGAGACATTCGTAATAACTATAGACAAGCAGCATCATCTTCTTGTAGACGACGCCAAATGTTTTGCCATCCCAAACCGCCACCTGTTGGAAATGGTCCTCGTTGAAAATACTGATTGTAGTAACTCAATGCTAGCTAAATTATCAAATCTTCAAATTGCTCGTTTTCCAAATTCCACAACTCAATTCTATCCTCGTAACTTAGAAATTGGATTCCTCGTGATCTCAGCTAGCATATACGAAAAACCTAAGATTTTGTAAACATAAGATAAAAATTTTTTAGATCAGTATAAAAGTTTAAAACCATTAATCATTAATACAATACGTAAAAATCATCATAAAACATAAAACAAAACATGACATCCTGACTAATAACAAAACACATGCCTATTAAATTAATCTTCTTCTCCTGAATCATTTGGATGAGTTTCATTTAAATTACCCTGTTTGTTTCATCATTTATCATTTCCATTCGGATGATCCACTTACATGATTCATTTGAATGATACATTTGAATGATGTTTGTTTTATTATTTGTAATTTAATTTAAATGATGCATTTAAATAGATATTTATTTGTTTGATAATTTTGTAATTCATCCACATTCTTATTTAGATAAAAATGACCAAAATCTTCATGCTTTCATTTTGACAAATGACAAATATTCAACATCATTACACATTATCAATACCAAACATATTGGCGGGAAAATACAGTTTTACGGTTTTAGCGGGAAAATATGATTTTGTGGTTTCGCAAAGAATACACGATTTTACGGGTTTGGCGGTAAATTAAGATTTTGCGGTTTTGGCGGGAAAACATGAGTTTTCGGTTTTGGCGGGAAAACATGATTTTACGGATTTGCGAAAACATGATGTTATGGTTTTGGCGGGAAAATATGATTTTGCGGTTTTAGCGGGAAAAACATAATTTTGCGATTTTGGCAGGAAACATGATTTTCCGGTTTCGCCGAGAATACACGATTTTACGGTTTCTGCGGTAAAATAAGATTTTGCGATTTTGGCGGGAAAACATGATTTTGCGGTTTTGGCGGGAAAACATGATTTTACGGTTTTGGCAGGAAACATGATCTTGCGGTTTCGCCGAGAATACACGATTTTACGGTTTTGACGGTGAAATAAGATTTTGCGATTTTGGCGGGAAAACATGAGTTTGCGGTTTTGGCGGGAAAACATAATTTTACGGATTTGTGAAAACATGATGTTATGGTTTTGGCGGGGAAACATGATCTTACAGTTTTGGCGGGGAAAACATAATTTTGCGGTTGGGTGGGAAAACATGATTTTGCGGTTTTGGCGGGAAAACATGATTTTTTGTTTTTGCGGGAAAACATGATTTTGCGATTTTGGCGGGAAAACATGATTTTACGTTTTGGCGGAAAACATGATTTTGCGGTTTTGGCGGAAAAACATGATTTTGCGGTTTTGGCGAAAAACATGATGTTATGATTTTGCGGTTTTTGCCAAAAAAACTCAATTCCACGATTTTACGATTTTTACATAAAATAATAATCCGTGATTTCATGATTTTTAGAGTTTTTTTGTTTCAATATGTAATTTTAAAAATATTAAATAAGAAATTTATAGAAAATAACATTATCTAAATTATGATTAGAAATGAGGGTAAATCTATCTTTTGTTATTTTGAATGAACCATCTCCATCCAAATGGTTCAATCAAATTCATCCAAATGAGTTTCATAAATTTGCCTAAATTTATAAACTCATTCAAATGTATCATCCAGATGATCCATCCAAATGTTTGTTAAATTGTCAAAAACAAACATCATTTTTCATCTTCATTTGGATGGATCATTTGGATGGAGAAACAAACAGGGACTATGTCCTCGTTTTCTTCCCCAAATATTGAATAATCTCCATGCTCTACGTGTTCGTGGTATTTGCTCTGCTGAAGAAGTATGAGCTGGTATTCTTTCACAATCTATGTGTTGAATATTTGGTGTGATTTCATCTTCAAATCCAATTGAAAATCCACATTGAACATTTGCTGGAGAAGCCCATTTGTGAAGAATTCGGTGAAGAGGCCCAATTTGAAACATTTGAGGATGAACCCCATTGTTGATAAGTACTCCAATTTGGACTATTTGACGAAGAACCCCATTGTGGCCTATTTGAAAGGTGTACCCCAATTTGGCGTAGGTTGTTGTGTTCTCTATTCTGAAGCATTTGGTGAATTACACTACTGTCGATCATTTGGTGATGAACCCCATTTATGAGCATTTGGTGGTGTACCCCATTGTTGAACACTTGTTGATGAACTCTATTGAGGAGCATTTGGTGGTGTACTACATTGTGGAGCATTTGTGGGCTATCCCCATTGTGGAGCATTTGGTGGTGTACCCTAGTGGCCACCTGAAGTTTGACCCCATGAATTACCACTAAAGTATGGACTGTTGTAAGGAAAATTACCAGACATTGGACTGCCATAAAAAGGATTGAGAAGCTCCCCGATCCAGGTAGCTTCGTTCTTGATTGCTTAATACCTACTAGCAGATTTAGTCACTCCATGTGTGATTTAGGATCAAGCATCAACCTCATGTTCAAGTCTTTTGCTGAGAGACTATACATGACTAGCTATAGACTGACATGGATCACTCTCCTCTTCGCGGATCGTTCCAAACGAGTCCTTGAAGGTATCCTTCAAGATGTTCATGTGAGAGTTGGTAATTGCCTCTTTTCTTCTGATTTCGTGGTTCTGGCATATGATAAAGAACTCAAGGATCCTCTTATCCTTGGTAGAGCTTTCGTAGCTACAGCTGGTGCTAAGATTGATGTGAAGAATGGAAGGATATCTCTCAACATATGTTATGTGGAGATGGAGTTTTGCGTGGATGGTTCGGAATCTACATTGCCTATCAGTAGCATTGCAACAAACAAGGACAAACCTCCTAAGGCTGCTCTGATTTCAACTCCAAAGCCGACTAAAGAGGCTGTTACAGCTCAGCTCACAAATGAGAGATGCAAAGAAGCAGTGTCGATCGACACCACACTTCTTGTCGATTGACACCATCGCCTTTCACATTCAGATGTTTTGGCACCTCATCCACAGTCCACAACTGCTTCAATTCCCAGTGATAGGTACTCCTCTATCTCTTCTCTTACTATTCCTTCGATTATTTCTTTAGAATCTTTGAAGTGTGCTTCAACGGTAAACAAGCATCGAGATTCTCGAGAGATTGTTGTCTCTACTTATCTTGCAGGAGTGACTATCGATCGACACCCACACTAGTGTCGATCGACACCTGATACTTCATAGAGCCCATTTGTTTACACATTACTTTCGAAGGCGAGATTGCAATCTGCTAAGCAGCACAAGTCCCTTGTCACTCCATCCAAGTCCTGAACTCCGCCAAGTCAATCTATTGACTCTAAAGAAGCGCGTAGTGGGCGGCAATCACCCACTGGTAGGATTGTTCTTTTCTTTTTCTTTTATTTTTGAATTTTTGATTTTTTTCCAGTTCTTTGCGAATTTGAATGCCACCGAGGAAAGTAACGTTTAAGTCTAGGGAGACGTTTATTAACTATGCTTTTATTTTTTTTTCTTATTATTTTTTTGTTTTTATGTTATTGAGTCATTTTCTTTTGGGTGAGTTAGCTCAATAACCAAATTTTGTAATGTTATTAAATAAGTAACACTATAATCGGCAAAATGTAGTGAGTAACGCAACTGGAGTTTGTATTTACAACCCAATTCTTAACACAACTATTTGCAGTTTCTTGGACGTGCATGAGGCAGAGAGAATTAGGACTGATTTATGCTGACGTTGTTGAAGCTAGAAAAAATTTTCCATAGCAACGCTTCAGAATTGTCCCATCAATAACATAGCCTGCACTAAGTTTAATTTGAATAAAATACTCTCCCCAAAAATATCAGAAAAAAATATGCTCTAATTATTGACAGTAAATGCTATACTTTTTACGCACAGATCTCAACCTGTAAACAGAACAGTATTGATGGTGGTGAAAATAGTTCGGCAGTTAATATGAGAATCAAACTGGAAATGTACAAAACCATCGGTTTCCAGTTTTTGTTTTTACTTTCTGCCGATTTAATTTTATATTCAACACTTTCCATGTCAAAGTACTTACTTTCCCTTTCAAATAAACTACTTACCATGATTGTAGATCTGATAAACAAGTTGTTAGGATTTTTTACAATTCGACCTTGATACGTGCTTTCGGTTTTACTGATAAATTAATGACCACGCTTAGTTAAATGGGAAAATTGTGCATACTTGTTGAGATTTATATTTACTTGTTTTTTCTCTCTTTCTAAATCCTAATGACCTCTTTACATACGCCATGTAGACGGCAACACAAGATGAAGTCTTGTTTGTTATTGGCGAGTCGGTGAGGGTTGATAATTTGGCCTGGCAGTTTGAACCTAAGACTGTGGAAGGATCGTCGTACATCCGCCTCCGGACCAACATGACGTACAAAGAGCTAGCTCAGAAGGTGAAAGAGAAATTTTCTTTTCGTGCAAGAGACATCACAATCAAAATTGCTTACCAATATCCAGAGTGGATGGCTATAGATGAAGGAAACGGGTCGCCTCTTCAATACATCAGTGAAGATAGTGATTTTACAATGTTCACTCAAATGAGACGTCACATAGAAGAGGTCAATCTCTGTGTTACTATAGTCCAACATACTATTCCAATTTCTCCTGTTGATGTAGCATGCAAGGACTTCAATTGAGAGGACAGTGAGGAAACATATTATGACTCTGAGGAAGAACTGCACCAATTTTCCTTTGATAGTGCCTTGGTGGGTGCAACGCAAGACCCAACGCCTCCTGAGACAAAGCAAGAGTCAAGAAGTATTACCAGGCGGGAAGTTTTTCCCGCAAGAGGCATCAGTATTAGAGAGCCTGAAGACTGCATCCGGCTTAAAAGCCCTGAATGTGGACCTACTAACAAAGGGAAAGGAATCATGGACAAAAGTGCTAAGTCAACGAAGGCTGGTCCTAGTAGAGCAAGTGGGACATAAGACAACGAGAATGAAGAGGATTTTCTCATCGTTCCATTCACCATGCAACCTAATCTGACCACATTCCAGAAAATGATGATTTAGAAGGCGTTGATTCATATAGGGCTGATGTTGGCAGGCCTCCTGGCAATCATGTTTCTCCTATTACAAATGATGTGGAAGAAACTGAAATTCAAAGGCAGATCATTATGTTTTGGGGGCGGGCAAAAGACGCTTTAAACACAATCCTCTCCGATTTCAGTGATGAGCCTATCCTATTCGGTCGAGACGCCCCACTAGTCTTTAATGATGGAAAAGGTGAAGGTATAACTTGTAATCTGGCTATACATATATAATTGTTTTGTTGATTTGTTTTAAGAACTTGAATTTGCTAGTTCGTTAAAATAGTTTATGTCTTGTATACCATTTTATTTAGACATACTGGTTCTATTTAAGTAGCATAATACATACATTTGCTGAAAGATGTTCATTTTGTTTCAGGTGTGGGCTCTGCTTTCTTTGATGTAAAATACGAAAGAGAGAAGCTGTTTGTTGGCATAGTATTTAAGTCCAAGTCTGATTGCAAGATTAAGATTGTTATACACGCCATCAACCGCAAGTTTCACTTTCGAAGTGCGCGTTCTACTCCAAAGTTTATGGTGTTGAAATGCATCTCGAGGACTTGTCCATGGCGGGTGTATGCTTCTAAGGTTGATTCTTCAGACAGCTTTCAAGTGCGACAGGCAAATCAGAAACACACATGCACTATTGATCAAAGGTGTAGAGACCACCACCACCATTTAGCAACAACTCAAGTAATAAGGGAAATTATGCAATCTCGCTTTCTTGGTATTAAACGCGGGCCAAATGCTGCAGTGATAAAGAAGTTCTTTCTTGACGACTATCATGTTAATATATCTTACTGGAAAGCTTGGCGTGCTAGAGAGGTGGCAATGGAGAAGTCATTAGGATTTATGGTCGGCAGCTACGTACTAATCCCCGCTTACGCTAGGCTACTTCAGCAAGCAAACCTAGGGAGTCTGTGCTTTACAGAATCTGATGATGAGCCAAATGGTCCACGCCGTTTCAAATACCAATTCATCGCCTTCGCTGCTTCTATTAAAGGCTATGCATACATGCGGAAGGTCATTGTAGTTGATGGAACATCTATGAACGGTAGAGACGGTGGTTGTTTTATATCAGCATGTTGCCAAGATGGGAATTTTCAGATCTTCCCAATTGCTTTTGGTATCGTTAACAGTGAGAATGTTAGCGCTTTTGAATGGTTTGTTCAGCGGCTCAGCATTATAGCTCCTGACAATCCTGATTTATTTTTTATATCTGACAGACATGGTAGCATATACACGGGGTTGAGTAAGGTGAGAAACAACATTGCTTTGAAGCATTGGGGCAAATAGTATACCGATAGAGATGTACTTATTTTACATATAGAATCTGGTTCACAATTGACAAGTACAGTTTGGCATCAGGTCTATACGCAAGCCAACCACGCTGCTTGTACGGTTCACCTTTGGTGGAATGTCAAAAATCTCTACAAGCCAAAAAGCCTCTGCCGACTAATGTTTGAAGCAGCACAAGCGTTTCATGTCACTGATTTCAATCGGATTTTTCTGAAGATACAAAAATTAAACCCAGGATGTGCTGCATATTTAGTTGATTTGGGTACGTTTGTTTGACTCTCTGTTATTATATTGGTCAGCTTCCATATAGTTATAGTAAATTGGTTGACAGGATTGTAGCTTACATAACCATGTATATTATAATGTGTATAGGGTTTACAGAATGGACCAGAGTGCATTCAAAAGGCTAGCGTTTCAATATTATGAATAGTAACACATGTGAGTCATGGAACAACGTTATTAAAGAGGCACGCGAGTACCCACTTATTTACATCCTGGAGTACATAATAACAACTTTGATGGATTGGTTTGCTACTAGAAGGGCTGAAGCTGAAGACTACCACTTTAGCTCCGAGAGTGCAGGAAAGAGTTAAGGAAAACTATCAAGACGCCATGTCAATGTCTATTAAGCCAATTTGCAACTTCGAGTTTCAGGTCCAAGTTCGGACTGGTGAATGTTTTATTGTCAAATTGGACGAGTCTACTTGTTCTTGCTTGGAATTTCAGGGTTTAAGGATACATTGTGCTCACGCAATAGAAGTTGCTGCTCGGCTTGGAGTTCCTACAGATTTTTTGGCAGCAAACGAATATTTTAATGAGTTAGTGAAGCTAAGTTACGAGGAGAAAAGCTATCCAATTTAGTCTGTTGGTGGGGAGGTCGCACCCGGAATAGCTTCAGGAACGATAGGGGAGGTGCATCCACCATTTGTTTGGCGGCCACCTGGGAGACCAAGGAAGATAAGAATATTGTCTCGTGGTGAATTCAAGGCAAGTTCAGAATATTAAAACAGTACATAGTCCATTCTATTTTTTAAAAGCTAACAGCTTCTATACTTCTAATTTGCAGTGCAACAAATCCAGTTCCCAGAGGAGGTGTTCACGTTGTTGTGGTGTTGGCCACAACAAAGCCTCCTGCCGTAATGCTATGTAAGTCGCCAACTACTGCTATGGGGTGCTATAAGGTGTTATGAAGTAACTTTCTGGTTTTGGCAAAATAATGGTTGTTCTCGCCTACTCTGCGGAAGCGAGAGTGTTTACTTCTACTAATGGAGGCTACAATACAAGATAGAACGTCGTCGTTTTAATGTGGGGGTAATCTGTATTTAGGGTTTATCTCTTCAATTATCGATAACAAAACAGAGGTTTTGCGAGAGAGAAATTGAGACGAGAGAGTGAAACAAAAATGGGTGATAGAGGGAGAGGGATTCCAAGTCGATGTAGATGTGGAGAGGATGTGGTTTTGAGGACATCAAAAACTGTGAAAAATCCAAGGAGACTCTTTTATGCTTGTCGATGTGGAGAGGAGGTAATGATATTGTAGTGTAAGTACTGTTAAATTATGGAACATGTCTGAATTGTGTTTTTGGTATGTATCAGAATGGTAGTGGTCACTTGTTTAGGTTGACAGATGAAGTAATGGTGGAAGAGATGGAAGACATACTTCCAAAGATTGATGAACTTGAAGGGGCTTCATTGACCTTACAAAAAGGGTTACAAGCTTTAGAATTTGAGATGGAAACTCTGGCAATGGAGACTCGTACATGTGAAGCTGTGGTTTGCGGCTATGAGAAGGAGCTGCTAGGTTTAGAGAAGGAGATTCAAGGTTGCAAGATTGAATTGCGTGGGTTGAAGAAGATTCTTGTGTGTAAAGTGTTGATGACTCTTGTCTATGTGTTTGTGTTGTAGTAATTGTAGTTGTGTTTGTTTTGTATTGATACGCATGTTGTAGTGATTTGGTTCCCTTTTGTGTTATGTATTATTCAGATAATGCACTTACCAAAGATTTAAAGAAGTTGAGTAACCATAATGTGGGGAAAATAAGTATCATTTTGGTTACAAAATCCTTAATCTAGAATTCACATAACATGAAAATATTATCTCATGTATCTTATAATACAAACTTTCTGCAATCTTCTTAAGAACATGGCTAAATAGCAAACATCGCTATTAATTGGTGAATTTAAAAAACAAAGAGTCACTGATTACATAAGAACATTCGGGGTTGGATGGCAGCTTTCGCACTTGTAAGACTCAAGTAGTACGTTCTTCTGGAGAAAAGGCATTGAACGTTTCGATAGCGTACTCTTTAGCTGCCCCTCGCATCCTCTCTTCGTCTAGTTTAGCACAATAGTCCATAGCGTTAACTGAATGTAGCTCAAGTAAGATCACACAAGCAATTCCAACAAGGCTTGAAAATCACACGTGAAATATATATGTCACACAGTCAAATATGAAATACTTATCGAAACAAGATAATGAAAGACAACCATACCTAACGACGAACAATTAAACTGTAAGTTGGGTCTACTCATTGTCATAAGATCGAGCCTCTATGTTAGCATTCTTCCGTTTACACCATGCTTTTGAATAAGGTACAAGAGCATGATTTTATGTGTTCTATGTACTTCGCCAACTGCTCGTCTTTCAACACTTCACTCTTGCAGTCTAATACAATGATTTTCTATTTCATCAAATCGATGACAAGCCCAACCCAATGCTGCCTCTCAACCTGCATTGGGCAGTAGATGACATCAACCTCATCAAACCATTTTGGTCGCACCATGGATGGGACTCTTGTAAGCGTGGTGAAGTAAAAAACTCTCTTACCTGAAGCTGCACAAAATTTGTTGTATTGGCGTCGTAGCTCTGACAAGAAACTTGATGGTAGAAAATCAAAATGCAGCGGCTTCTTTTTATCCCGCCGCATCTGAATGAACCTCACTAAAAGATCTGGTCCTTGTGGAAGTCACTTTTTTTATTAGCACACACCTTTAATACTTAGTTTTCTACTAAAAAAGCAGTGAGCACACAGTTTTATTTGAAACAACACAGATTGCATGTATAACTTACTACTTCATCTAGAAGTGTTTGCGCCTCGTAAATAGTTAGAAATTCAGTATTCTCCATTACAACGCCATCAGCCTGAAAATAAGATCTACATGGTACCATATACCAGCAAGTTAGTTGCGAAAGCAAATAAGTTCTTCTGAAAATATAGGGGCTATAAATACTTACACTCTCCGTTCTATTTGTTTAAGAAAACATTTCACTCTCTCTGCACTTGGAACAGCGAATCGGTCATATGGACCAATGGTGGTGGATTTGGAGGTATCTTCTCCCCTTTTCCTGGCCTAACAACATGAACTTTAGTCGACCCTCTAACAGGTGTTTGTCGCTGCTGTACCGGAATGGTAGGCCGACTCTCTCTTCTGTTGTACATGACAGGACTGTCCCTAATCCGGTCGCTCGACCGCAACACTATGACTTTTGTGGGGAATGTCTTCTTCTTACCTTTTGGAGGTAACCTGCTGATGTCAGCAACAATTTCTTGCGTTAGGCCAACAAAACGTTTGGGGCAATAACATCACAATCATCTTCCAAGTTCTTTTCTGCATCAATATCCTGCATACATATACCCATGTACATAGTTTAGCATATATACATCATTTACCTATAGTTTAACATCTTTGTCATGGCTTACCGGGTTGGTTGCATGCAATTCTTCTTTGTTTCTAATCTGTAATATTCAATTAGAGAAAGTAAGTGGGTTTCATTCAAAAAATATAAGTGCTAGTGGATTAAATATACAGACGGATATAGTAATACCTTACTGCTTGACACCTGCTCCTTCTCTTTAGCTCTTTTAGGTGGCCGGGTAGATTGGGCGTCCATATCAGAAATGGATTTTTTTCTCCGTCCTTTTTGAGAAGCAGCGTCACCTCAGACCTAGTAGTACATCACATTTCTATGTCATATTTACTCATTAAAACAAATGAGTAACAGTCTTTACCGTATGCTAACCTCCTTAAGAGATACTCTTGCTGCCATCTGACACACTTAATCCATCAGTTATGCCACAAACACCCGCTACACTGTCACTTCCTCCAGGTAGCCAAATATCAAGTTCATCCGGCTGGGAACCAACATGCGTATGCCTTGGCTGGTCAGAGCTTCTATGTTCCTATTTCATGAATTGCAATTGTAACATAAGTATATTATGTCACTTAAAATGGAATGGAACATAAATGTTCAGTTTTCTAAGACATATACAACAAATCAAGGTAACTTAACCTTTGTAGAGCATGACTCTGCTACACATTTGTTGCATTCCCCTTTTTGAGCATGTTGTATATTTTGCCCACTTACCAGTTCCCTAACAGATTCAGCAATCATTGCCACCAATTCTTTCTTATGCTTATCTAGTTGAGCATCAAAGTATGCCTTCAAGTCAACTGTGTTCGCCTGTTGAATCTTGAGAAAACGTTTTTCAAATTCATCAGCTGCCTCTTTGATCAATGCACTACTACTATGTTGCCTTTCCCCAGCAATCGGGACATCATGCTGCAAATCTTCTCTAGCCTAAAAACTGTCATCATTTTTTTGTGGTTGTCCATCATCAACAGGAACATCAACACCCATGCCGTCTTCACATACACCGGTTGCACCCTCTTGTCTCTCTTCTGCAGCACCACCATGGACATCAGCCTCCATCTCATCTTCACCATCAATCTTAGACGAATTCACACCATCATCTGCAAGAACTCATCATCAGATGGTTGTACAATATCACAAGCGTCCATGCCACCACTCCAACTGTTATGCTCGTATGGGTGCTCCTCTATTATTAAAGATAGCAGGTGTGATACTTCTTCATCCTCCTCCTCATCAGATAAAGATAAGTCGATATCTTTTGCAAGTAGTTTTTCATTCAGCAGTGATGTGACCCAGTCCTACAATATAAAGTTGAATTGGATAGTTAAGGCATGCACATACAATTTTAATACCAAAATCAAGTAGCTGACATACAATATAAAGTTGAAATTGGATAGTTAAGGCATGAACATACAATTTTAATACCAAAATCAAGTAGCAGTCTACATAATTAAGAACTTACCATGCCATTTTTGGTCTATAGTGCAAACGTCATGCACATTGATATTCAAGCTCCTTCCCAGAACAGACTGAACCAGCTTCTCAACTGAAATTGTTGGGTCTAGTATGTTAATAACCGAGTCCAACGTGTATATGATAGCTGGACATGCGGTAACAGTCACAAGAACTAACGCATGCGGGAACCCTTGTATGGCTCTTGTATCTTGGGGAAGTTCCTTGGTTGTTCTTTGTTTTGCGCTTCTAATTGTAGAAAGAAACGAGGTTCTGCCCATGGATATTTAAGAAATGCAACAACATCTTTAACCATCTCTACATGTTCAGGATTAAGATTGTTCCCGCACATGTCAGGCAAAGAATTCCATCAACTATTAGAAGCAAGGCTAGGCGAAACCGGGTTAGCGGGTCTTTGTATTTCTTCCCCATAGAAAGCTTTCCTACAATCCATTTTGAAGTTGACTTTCTCTCTTTACCAAATAGTGACTTGTAGAAGCTTGTAGGATTCTGAACCGCTTTCACATTCCCTCTAGTTCTTGCATCCTTCTTGTTGAAGTCAGCTTTGCTGAAGTTAAGACCAGTTACCAGCTCAAAATCATCAATGCAAAAGTGAATTGGTGTCCCAACAAACAACCACCGCATCTCATACTTCTTATTTGTCACCAACTGTCTAGATAGAATGTAATGCAAGAACATTACAGAAAATCGATGGGTTCCCATTTGCAAGATACTTCGAAATTTGGAACCATCCAAATTCTGCAAAATGCTCTTCATCTAGTGCAGCCTTTATAATCTCAATCCACCTAAGTGTAAAGTAATTGTTTATCCTCTTTCGACCTTCGGGTTCAGAACAAAGCCGAAAGAAACGCTTTGTCAACTCATCATCCCCCATTTAACAGATACCCTGAAATTCAAAGGTACCATTATCACTTCTTTTCGCTTACGAGATACCCAAAACAGATGTATACAAATCATGTAATCTAAACTGGCACTAAATGTTCAATAACTCACCATATAGGTGGTTAAACCACACATGCAATATGTAGCCATCTTTCCATTAGTTTCAGGATTACATACACGCTTAACTTAACACTACAATCCGACCTTAACAACAAATGACAGCAAATGCTAAAGCGAAAAAACCACATAATTAAACACACAAATCAATTAGGAAATTATTGAATACAGTTCATCAATGATTTGTGACAAAGACTAAATATTTCAACTCATACCTCCGACTTTCTAAACTTTGATAAGACAATCACGTTTGTCGATGGAGCACTTCGAATCCACCAATGTTTCCTGAAATTCGATGTTCGTATAGGTGCCGTCACAAATAGAACCAACTGTTCTCACTTCTATCAACCCAAACAGAGTTAATCTCTAACTAATTAGAAACCCCCAAATGCAAAATGCACAAACCCTAGTCGCAACTCAAATTCGACGATTATATAGTCCCCGCCACAAATTGCACACCCGGAAGTTGCTTACTCGACTTCACCGTCACCAGCCCTGTCGCCGTTATGCGAAACCCCCAAATCGAAAAACCGGATACCCTTGCATCGCCACTCTAACGGTGTCGATCTATATCACTCTTCGAAACTTTCCCAAGTTGCTCGTTTTATGTATCCACGCTTTATTTTGGGTATTGTAAATTCTCTGCAATTCACCCTCAATTTGAATTTTCACAGCGGCAACAATATAAGTTCGAGATGAAAGAAGCAGAATGAAGAAGAAAGAGAGCGTGTAAACCACGCACATGTTATGTTTGGAATTATTATATAAATTACATCACATATAGTTTGAGGTGTTAGTTTTTCAAATATAAAGTTTTTGTTGGTTAGTTTTGCTAATTTCCCTTTTCTTTTTTTCTAACAAAAAGGTAAGAAAACAAAAAGAAAAAAAAAACGTTTTTGTATAGTCTAGTTAGGAATTATGATATGTATTTCTTTAGATTATTGCCTGGTTGATTATTGCTGAAAGTTCGACTCAATCCAACTATTGGATAATCCATATGGCAAACCGAGAGACTTGAGGATATCTTGGTTTCCAACACAATCCATTAAGGTTGGAGCTAATCTCATTCCTCTTCCTTTTACCTCATCAAAACGGTTAGTATTCATAGAACTTTACTCCTTCTTTATACCTGGTAATATATGAGATGATATAGAATAAGTTATCTTCCCCTATGTAATATAAAAAAAAAGTGTGATTGAGATGATTTCTTGTAGTGTAAAGGGTTAGGAATTTTTCCTTTGATCCTTTTATCTTACATTCTAAGGAATGATCAATTGCAAATGTTGAAAAATATACGGAGGATATCTATCCGATGAAGCGAGTACTCCTTTATCCTATCTCTGAAAAGAACAAGTTTGGAGGATAAAAATAATTAAAAAAAGAAAGAAAGAGAATAGTCGAGTTATCATGGTATAGTACAAGAATGAGTCTAGAAAGTTCTTGAATATTAGATTGCTTGATGAGACCCAAGAATGAAAGCCTGGTGGATATAGTTGTGGAACTTAGGTGTGGAATCTAGAATGTTGTGTAAGCTTACGAAGAATTACATGTTGGTTAGGATTTGATTAGACTTGCTAGGCAAATGGATTTAGTTAGAATGATCATGGCAATAGACTAGAGAATGTTGGGAGTTCCTTTGTTCTTCTTCCACGAGTTCGGCTTTTGTGTTTTGCTTGAAGGCAAAGAATAAACTAAGTTTAGGGGAGTTGATATAACCCTATTTTCACTGTTTTTAGCTATGTTTTAGGTATATGTTTTTGAGTCTTTTCAGGTATGCTATGGATTGGGACAAGAATGGATATAAGGAGGCATTTTGGAGTAAAAGCAGAAGAAAATAGGCCAAAGGACGAATTCACTTTCAGATCAAGACGGAATCAAGGGACCTTTCTCTCTCTAAAGGAATTCAATCGGAATCAAGGGGTGGTTCTCTCTCTAAAGAATTCGAGAGAAATAAGAGAGAGACATAATCTTTATAGTTAATTATAGTATTTTCGAAGTACATTTGTCATTGGATGGGTTAAATTGTGATACAACAAATTTGGTACCCGACTTAATATCGAATGTACTTCAAAATCTCACATCGGATATCCATATTTTTCTTTGGATCGGGTAAGATATATACAAAATTATAAATTGTGAAGCGGTTATACCATATATAAAAATATAAATATTTAGAAGATTTGCTTAAGATTTAAAATTACAATTCTCCTATTATTAAACATTTTTTAAATGTTTTGAAACATCACATAATATCTCAAATTAAAAAAATAATCATAATTTTTTTTGTTTTGCATATATTGTGATTTAAAATTTTGAAAAGGGATATATATATTACCCAATTGATGAAAATATGTGTGTTCAACTTCCCAATAGGCCAAAATGAATCCAAAGCCAAATGAATAAGAAATTTAACTTAGCAAGCATCCAAATTTAGCTTTAACAAAACACTAAATTCTTTTAAACCTCTCTACATGCATTACCATATTTTCGAAACCGAGGCGCTACAATTTAGAAAGAACTGTCCACGAGGCAACGTTACCTCTCTGCTTCAGAAACGGATCAACTTGGTCACGACATCTCGTTATTGGAGCTCTGATTGATCTCCAAGCGTCTCATTTGTTCTAATCGTTACGATCTCGCTCTAGAGGTTTGGAAATTCTCGCTTAATTAAACTGAGAGTTTAACCTTTTTATGGAAGTTTCAGATTTTGGTTTTGCCAATATTGTGTATATACAGATGTTGAAGTGGATGGAGAATCAAAAAGATATTCAATTTCGTGTTTATGACATTGCTCTTAGATTGGATTTGATCATCAAAACTCATGGCTTGAAACAAGCAGAGGAGTATTTTGAGTAGCTAGTACATAGTTCTGCCTCGTCGAGAGTAGCAAAATCTGCTTATCTTCCGCTTCTTCGTGCTAATGTGAAGAAGAAAATGGTTAAAGAAGCAGAAGCTCTAAATAAGAAGTTGAATTGATTGGGGGTTTCTTGTGACTCCACACCCATTTAACGAAATGATGAAGCTTTATGAAGCTACTTACTAGTATGAGAAAGTAGTTATGGTTGTTTCGATGATGAAAGTGAATAAGATATCGAGAAATGTTCTTTCGCACTATAAGAAAACAAGCAGTTTGTGATTCTGGAAAACATCCTGAATCAGTCCCAAAACAATAATTTGCGACTACATTAAGACTAAAAATATGGTCGCTTTTTTGGTTGCAAAATAAAGTACTCACAAAATTGTCTCAAATTTGTGACACTTTTTGACAACTATTTGTGGTCGGATATGAAGCAATTCGTACAAGTTTATAATGATTTATAAATACTAATAGCGAATTCAATTGCCAGAAACCGTGTAAAGATGAACCATATTTTATCAAGGATATTCTGTAGCGGAAATAAACAAAGAATTAAATCTAGATCTTAGGGTTTGATTATACCTGGATATTTTGCAGCGGAAAGATAAACCATATTATATCAAGGTTGTTTTAGCACCCCAAATGTTGTGCCTCTACCGATATCTACACGCACACAAACTGGATCAGATCTAGAATGTTAGTTCCTTTAAGATCTAATCTCAAAACTTAGATAAACTATTTGTCTTTTTCTTTTTAGGGTTTTAGGTTTTGTTGGTTTTCTCTAGAGAAAAACTTTCTCTAAAATCTATCTCTATATATGTATCACGTTGCCTTTATATGAGATCATATTAACATAATCGAATTAGGAAGGCATATGGGCTTTTGACAACTACTCCAAATCTAATTTGGATTACACATCTATGACATATCAATATATGAATGTATGTGTATTTAAAATACATATTATTTAATTTATCTAATAAATAAATAAAACCTTAAAACTCCAATATTAGTTTAATCCAAATTAAACCTATATATAGTTTGATCCAATTTGCTTAGGTGTGTGACCCTGTAGGTTCGTATAATATTAACAATGAGTTTCTGACTCATAAATTATAAGTGGTCTCTACCAAAACATTATAACCACCTAATATTATACGAATGTAAAACCTTGACATTACAAATTTAATTAGAGTAAACTGATTTCAGGACATTTCTAACAGGATATTAGCGACTTAAATGAGACATTATTTGGTAGTCGTATATTAGACTGTTTACAATGAGCCTGTTTCAAAAAAAATCAACTGCTTAATGAATGCAGTGAAGGTGTTGAATAATATGAAAAGTATATGTGGATTAAATTGTGTTGAATGAATTCAACATGTTTAAGAAAAAAAATGGGACCTATGTTGCTACATGGTGAACCGTAATTGGAGAAATTGATGAGCGAAGATGTCTGTTTTTTGGTAGTGATATAAGTATTATTTTCTTATTGGTTACTCAGATTTTCGTATTTTTTATATCCCAATTATTTACACTCAATTATTTTATTATAATATAAATTTTGTTACTTCAAAATTTTTATACAAAAATTCATCATTTTTAAGATTTATAAATAATTACTTGTTTCATATGATTTGGACACATAAAAAAAAATCCTCTTATTATAAAACGGATTCTAACAATAACCCTTTAAACACCCAAAATTCTTCTAATAACCCTTTTAACTACCCAAATCCCAACAATTATCAATTTCAAAATTTGTTTTCCAACCAACCCCAAAATATACCAAATTATGGGTTTTCACCAAAAATTTTCATGCCGTCAACTGTTCCAAACTATCAGCCATATTATGGATCAATAATGTCATATCTATCTCAAGCACCTCTATATTCCTCTATTCCACGGAAAAATTGTCCTATAGCTTGGGAAGGACAATTTACTCGGGGAGATAAGGGAACTAGCACTATTAGTTTTGAAGCAGTTGCATCTCATGATTTATGGATTTGGCATACCTTTTTCGGGTGTGCGAGCACATTGAACGATATAAATTTTTTAGATCGTTCACCAGTGTTTGATGACATTGAACAAGGAAATACTCCAAGAGTGAACTTCTTCGTGTACCAACGTCAATACAATATGGCATATTATCTAGCTGACGGTATCTATCCGTCTTATCCAACTTTTGTGAAGTCCATTAGACTTCCTCAGAGTGAACCAGACAAGTTATTCGTACAACTTCAGGAGGGATGTCGGAAAGATATCGAACGTGCATTTGGAGTATTACATGCTCGATTTAAAATAATTTGGAACATAGCTGATTTAGCTATCATCATGAGGTCATGTATCATATTGCATAATATGATTGTTGAGAATGAACGAGATACATATGCTCAACACTGGACCGACTATGATCAATCTAAGGAAAGTGGATCTAGTACACCGCAACCATTCTCGACCGAGGTTCTACATGCATTTGCAAATCATGTGCATGCTAGATCTAAGTTACGTGATTCAATATGTACATCATGAATTGCAAGCAAATTAAGTGAAACACATATGGACAAAATTCGGTAAATAAAAAGATTTTAAAGTCTTTATGTTTGATTTAAAATTGTGTCTGTTTCTTGTTTTAATTAAGTTATGTGTGTTTTATTTAAATATGGTGTCTGTTTTATTAAATTGTAGCGTTTGTTTATTAATATATTGTATTGCAATTTATGTTTTCTGTAATTTTATTTGTCTTCATAATGAATATATATATTTTCTTTATATATTATTGGGAAAAAATTAAGAATCTAAAATTTAAATGAAAAAAAATTGTTAACTCTTAATTATGTTTTATTTAATTTTAATCGTTAATTGTTATTAATATATAATTATAAAAGTAAAAAACATAAATAAGAAAAGGAATATAAATAAAATAAAATAAAAGTGGGGTAGAGTGTTTAATTTTATTAAACAAAACTATTGTAAAGGTTAAAATTGAAATAGGTCTTGGATGATTAGGTGGAAGAGAGAGAAGCTGATGTGGAGTAAAAAATTGGGTGTTGAATAAGTAAACCATTGTAGATAGTCTTAGTAACTCTATTGTGACTATTTGCAGTCTTAAATTAGAGACTAACTTGAGACGACTATAATAGTCTCACATTCGAAACTATTATCAAATCGTCACAATATAGCAACTTATATGTAGTACCGACGTTTTAGCGACAAACAACAAAAACAAATTACTCAAAAAAAACAAATTATTTTTTTAAATCAATCAAAAATTAATTTACAATAACAAATAACTTTATTTATCACATATATATACTCAATACACATCTATATCTATAGATTGGAAACACTTGGTGGACAAAGCAGCGATGGTAGGCGGAGAACAACACCATGGCGCCGGCGGAGGATTAGAGATGTGTTGGTGTTTTGGTTGTAACCTGTCGGAAGCTTTGAGATTCAAGAACCAAAGCGGAATCAAGGAAAGAAGAGATAATGGAAGCAGTGAGCTTCCGTCATAGTCCTTGGTATAAGTTTCAGTATCGATCAGAGCTGCAATCTCCTTCAAATCTGGGCAAGAAAGCATTCTAAGTAATTTAATTTCGAAACACATAAAATAAACATAGTAGCAATTTGTAGACTTAGACAAAACTAAGCCATGCAAATGGAAATTTACCCTATAGCGTTGAGGTAGGAGTAGAGACGATAGATTGAGTTAAGGTTTGATTATCTTTCATCTCCAAAGTCTGGTACAAGACCCGATATCTATCAGCTACAATATCTTTTAAATCTGGGAAAATATGCATTCTATTGAGATTTGATTTGTTGAGAAATAATTAAAACACATGTACATATGAGTTGGGAAAACTAGAAATCTAAATTCGTAGAACTAACTTCTATGACTCATTGATTAATTGACGGTGATTTAATCTTTAACTTGACGAAGCGAAGAAGGTGACAAATAGAAAAGTGAGGAAGAAGTGAGGAAGGAAAGACGTAAGGAAGAGAACTGGAAGGAAAAAAAGGGATAATTTTGTCCCATGGATGGGTTCTATCAAGGCTGATGATAATCCTTTTGATAATCCTTGTGAATTATGATCAACCAATTTTGTCCCTTGCAATGAGAAGATTTCTATATATTTTATTTTATGTCATAATTTGGATATTTGGAGGTTAATATTTATAAAGTATTTTATGAAATTTTGGTTTTTACAGTGTTGGGATTATATTTTTTTAAACTTAATATATTCATATTAGCAAATATCTTAATAAAATTGTGAGAGTTGCTAAATGGTAACAAAAGCGTCACAAATTGCTGATGTTAGTCACAAATAAATTACAGATACAGCTTAAGGAGCGAACAAAGTGTATGTATAATGTTATAATCACTCAAATGATAATACTAAACAACATCAATCTGTTTAATGAGTATAAACATGAAATATACAAAAAAAACATAAGATATTTCAAAACCATTAGTTAATACTATATAAACCTTATGTAAGTACTCAGAAATTTTGTTTCATACATTGAAAACTTTAAGTTTTCTTTTGTATTATTATGATTTAGTATCTTTAATTAGTATCTAAATCAATGTAGAAAATTTGAGACTTAACATATTAACAATTATCTATTGGTAAATATCTTAATAAAATCGTAAGGTTGCTAACCGGTAGCAAAACCTCACAAACTGCAAAAAGCGTCGCAAATAAGTCACATATATAAGAGTATTTAGTGACTACTTTGTAACTTTTTTCCAAATAGTTCTAAAGTGCTACTCTTTTGTGACAATATTTTATGCGTCACAACCATAGTCATATAAATGTAATGCTTAAGAAGCAAAAAGCAAAAAGTGTATGTCTAATTTTGTAATCACTCAAACTACAATACGAAAAAAAATAGTCAACTTAATGAGTATAAACATGAAATATATAGAGAAACTTAAGAAAATTTCAAAACCATGACTTAATATTACACATATAACACTTAATTAAGTTTAGAAATTTTGCATAATACATTGAAAACTAAGTATATTTTGGTATTATAATGATTTAGTATCTTTAGAAGTTCAAATCAATGTAGAACACTTGAGACTTAACATATTAACAATTATCTATTGATAAATATCTTAATAAAATCGCGAAAGTTGCTAAATAGTAATATAAGCGTCACAATTTTCCAATATTAGTTGCTAATAAGTCACATATATGTGGGTATTTAGTCACTACTTTGTATCTTTTTCTCTAAATATTTGCAAAGGGCTACTCTTTTGTGCCCATATTTTATGAGTCACATCTTTATTCATGTGAATTAAATTTTAAGAACTAAATAAAGTGGATGTTTAATGTTTTCATCACTCAAAGTACAATATTAAACAAGATCAATCAACTTAATGGGTATAAAGATGAATTACAAAGAAACTTAAGAAATTTCAAAACCACTAGTTAATATAAAGAACTTAAGAAATTTCAAAACCACTAGTTAATATTATAAGAAATATAAAGTTTTTTTGGTATACATTATAATGATTTAGTATCCATAGTAGTCCAAATCAATATAGAAAACTTGAGACTTGTTGTGAAAAAGAGGGTTTAGAGAACTGTTTTTCTCTGTTATTGATCTATTCATAAGATACAACCTATATATATATAAGATACAACATTAGGGTTAGGTTTATATATCAAGTCATTTATAACTAATGGGCCATATAATAGGCATCCACATATTTTACAATATTATTCATAACACTCTGCCTTGGATGACTATTATGAAAATGTGGTCTCAAATGTGCATGTGAGACGATGATGCCTCGTTAAAAACTTTACCAGAAAAACCCAATGAAAAAAACCATGGGTAAAAGAAAAAGAGTGCAGCGCGTCTCTACTACCCATCATGAGTACATCACTTGAAATCTTCGAGATGCCACGATCCAATTATGATTAAGTAACTTCTTGAGATAGTAGTTGGAAACGCCTTGGTAGTAGGCTCGCCAAATCTTTACTTAAACAATTTTATAGACACGTACATCACTATTATTCAGTTCCTTGGTCTCAGAGGTGACTTGATATGAGTCAAATTACCCTAATGACTACTTTCTCAAATAAAGAGGTTGTTATACAACTTAGGGATCGAATTCCACAAAGTTCTCGGATCACACAATAGACTAACAGTTTCGAGTTAAGCTAAACACAAAATATTAAGAAAATTTAAGACAAGAAAACAATAATAGAGATTGTAGATTCAGATGATGAAAACGTTGGGTTTAGAAAAATTCTCAGGAAATATCTGAATAGTATATCTAGTAGAAAATTAAGATTATTATCAAACCATTCTAGATTTCAAATCACTATTATAGAGTAACCGGTGGTTCGCCGCATTACTCACTATGCTTAATAGTATTGATCCCAACTCTCTTGTAATTCCCTAAAACTAAGCAAGCATTATAATCCGGTTTGATAAGTTTTACCTAAGTATCTAAATCGACGCTAGTCTGCATCTAAATACTAGGCTCATCTAAGGTAGTTCTGCTCATATATGCCTTTTTAAGTACTACCTATTAACCTAAAATCAAGTTCTAAATAATTAATCTAGAACTAGCATTAAAAACAATCAAAATTCAAAAATTCTAAATATATAATCTTGACAGGGTTTTTGATTCACTAATTCATATAAACCCCTAATGGGAATCCCTAAACCCAACAAGAGAACTATTCATACATGATTATCAAAGAACAAAACATGATTAAAGTAGAAATCAATATAAGAAACAATAAGAGAATAGAGTTTAGAAAGATCTTCTCTAGAAGGAGCTCCACAGGGTTTTGGCTCTCAAGAACAAAGTAAAATAAAGGGTAAAGAAAAGTTATCAAAAGTTATTCAGGGTTAGGTCTAAACAATGAACTTAAAAATCTATATATAAGTTCCTAAAAACATGCAAGAACTTCTTTGAAAATAAGGAAACATTCTACGGCGAATTTGGAAATCTTCAAAACTTCAGTAAGTGGCGAGATTGAATTCCCGTTAGATATTGGTGTCGCTCCACACCAGGGGTGGTGTCGATCGACATCTACGCGGTTTTGGTGTGCAGATTGCTTCTACAGCATAAGTTGTCTGTTTTGCTCTAAAATGATCCATAATCTCCAAATGTATCCCAAATATTTAAAGACCAGAATAAGTCTATAGAACACTCTAGAAATAACAAAAAGACTGTAAACACCATACCTATATCACAACTAAAAGCAGTGAAAATCGAGATATATCAACTCCCCAGACTTAGCTTTTGCTTGCCCTCAAGCAAAACACAAAAGCCAAATCCGTGGAAGAGGTTTGAAAACGCTGGAACTCCCAACATTCTCTAGCCTATTGCCTTGATCATTCTAACCAAATCCATATGCCTAGCACGTCTAATCAAATCCTAACCACCATTTAATTCTCTACAGGCATACATAACATTCTAAATTCCATACCTAAGTTCCACAACTATATCCAACAGGCTTTCATCGTTGAGACTCATCAATCAAGCTAATATTCAAGAACCTTCTAGACTCATTCCTGTACTATACCATGATAAATCAACCACGCAATCATTCCTTTGTATTCTTTCTCTCCCCAGACTTATTCTTTTTGGAGATTAGACATCGGAATACTCGCTTCATTAGATAGGTATTATAATACCCCTACCCAGGACTAGGACTAGGCCGAGGAATTTTAGTCGACGATTTAGCAAGCCGCAAAATCGGAACAATCGAAAGAAGTTCTTACGGGACAAGTATTGTTTCGTCGGACCAACTATCTGGCTGTTTTGGAGATAGTCATGAGCAAGTGGTCGGGGAACCGGATGGGTGAGTCAAGAGGACCGAGGATTTGGGTGACTGTGATTAATGTGTTGATGTGTTGACGGAACGCGTAAACCCGTCGTTGTTACGGTTCTACGAGATGATCACAGTTGGTAACGGTAATGTCCCCGAGTGCGTGGGATGTGTTTCATCCCTTACTAGGCGCTGCTTATGTACTATTTTCCAAACAAGCTGCTATGTATTTGTCAAGCATTTGGATCATGTACATCGTGCTTGATGATCGGGGATTTTAATTGCTCGGACCGAGCGTATGATCGAGAGTGTTGCAGTTGTGTTAGTAGCTAGGTAGAATGAGTGGCCTAGAATCTCTCTAAAAAGTATGTGAGCGAGTGTTGAGAGTCAGATACGACTAGTTTGTCCAGAGGAGCTTCCAGGTAATGTCGAGGATCTGTCGAGTAGATTAGTTAGGCGATTGGAGGCTGAGTTTGGATTAGGAGTAGATCGAGTCTAAACCGTTCAGCCGAATCAAGGTAAGTTTCTATTTATGCAGGATTGCGGTCATGTGGTTACATGTAGTCGACATACTCATGATAACCAGCTTGATTGTTTATTTTCTTGATTGTTTATTTTCTTGATTGCTTGAGGTTATGCTTTCAATCTTGTTATACTTCTGCATGCTGCTTGTTATTTTGGGTTTTGGGTTGGGGATTTATTGCCTATTAGAGGGAGCTAGGACTCATTAGGCGAGTAGCGCTCATCCCCCACTCTCTTTTGCAGGTAACCTTAGTTGTAAACTTTATTTTAAGCATGGATGTTAGGGAAGCCGGTTTAGTTTTTGCGTTGACTTTGTAAAATCGTATTTTTGTAAACTAGTATGTATATATGACTCGATTGAGCTTCGGCTTTCGTACCGAAAACCTATACATGTATTTGGTAATTTATTTCAATACATAATATATGAATAAGAAATCGGCTTTTGTTAAAACTCTCGTGTATCCTCTCATTAGTCTAGCCCGTACTAATCCCAACTTGCGGTCGTAGTACGGGTTGCAAAGCCTTTAAGTCATGTGGTCGTGAGGGACGGTCTTTTGTGGTCGGGCTTGGCCTTCGGTGATCTTTTGTCAGATTTGTCTGCGGGCGGTCGCCAACAATACGTGATGCTTTCGAATTTATTCTTAGTTCTAGGACGGTTCGGGGTTGTTACAAGGTTGGTATCAGAGCATGGTTCATGATGCTTTGAGGACGTGGGATGATTTTTCAGATGTTTCATTTAGTCAAAAGAGTCGCAAAAGCATTTAGGAAAACGGTTTCATGTGATAGGTTTAGGTAGTTTAGTTAGGATTACCTTTGGATGGTGGTTGCAGATTTATGAAGGAGAGACGGTCGTGGAGACCATTAAGCTGAGGAGTGAAGAGGATGATGATTATGATCGCCGGACACAATACCCTACGATATTAACTTATGTGTAGCGGATGCGTGGTGGTCATATCATATTTAAGTAAGTAGGCTTCAGTGGTCTTGCATTCCGGCTTGTCTAGTTTTTCAGGAGCTAGTGGAGCGGCAAACCTTCCTAAGTATTTTTATAAGGTTAGGAATAGGTTATCCTGAAATTTTCATGATCGTAAGATCCCATTGAGGTACGTATGGGTTCTAACTTCTCTTGTTCTTGTGCAAATGTTTGCTTGATTTATGTTTTATATTGCTTGCATGTTGATTGTTGAGGAACTCACTGAGTGTATTAGGGAAACCCTAGCTATTTAGGTTAGAACCCTTTTAGTCTTTTAGTGGTTACCAGAGTTGTCTCTTAGTCCTTAGAATTGGAGGATGAATTCTTTTAAAGGTAGGAGAATGTAATACCCCTGCCCAGGACTAGGACTAAGCCGAGGAATTGTAGTCGACGATTTAGCAAGCCGTACAATCGGAACGATCGAAAGAAGTCTTTACGGGACAAGTATTGTTTCGTCAAACCAACGGTCTGGCAGTTTAGGAGATAGTCATGAGCAAGTGGTCAGAGAACCGGATGGGTGAGTCAAGAGGAACGAGGATTGGGTGACTATGTGATATGGTTCAAATTACCTATAACTACTCTCTCAAATAAGAGATCAATTGCAGTTTTTTAGGATCGAATTCACGGAGTTCTTTTGTTCAAACAGTGAGTTAAATGTCGAGATTAAGCTAGCAGGATATGATTGAAAATAAAAGAGAACAAAGTAAGAAAACAGCAGATTGATTTTGTTGTAAACGATTTAATAAAGAGCTAGGAACAGGGTATTCTCACGAAACTATTGGTTAGTAGATCTAATGAAAGCTAGGTTGTGATCAAACTATTCTTAAACTCAAACTCTAATTATGGAACAACAGGTAGGCGTGCCGCGAAACTCCCTATATCTATAGCTAATAATAACCGGAGAAGCCGAGAAACTATCAACCTAAATATGCATTCTTAACGAGTTCAATTGTTCATC
>Ga0041059_1000387_pt1 | contig 32606 bp, 24 predicted proteins | sample AraColnosormetaG_FD_56232 | JGI IMG/M metagenome (GOLD analysis project Ga0041059, IMG submission 56232) | Arabidopsis roots microbial communities from North Carolina, USA - Col MF nosort | ecosystem: Host-associated > Plants > Roots > Unclassified | place: USA: North Carolina | collected...
AAATATTAATATATATAATACACANATATATATATATATATATATATATATGTAAAGCATATTAATTGATATGTAAATAACTATTATAAGATTTTAAGAGTAAATAAATAGTATGCCAAAACAATAATTTGAATACTTATACTACTATTTTGAGTTTTTGATTTTCAATTAAACATTCAATGACAAAAACAAAAAGGGAACTAATTGAATTATTGCATCTTATGCATATACTATATTTCATAGATCCAACATTAAAATAAACTAACTGTTATTTTAGACCATTGTTTTCTTTAAAATAATTGTTGCTTTTTGCCCACAGAAATTAATAATGTGTTGTTTTAGGATTTTAGTGTAAATTCTGATAAATAATGTCTAAACTTTCTCTATATAAATTAATGAAAATATGAAATAAATTTTTTCTTCTTAATTCGCTTGAAAATAAAAAAAAATGACATGAATATGGAAAACATCATTGTGAATTTTTTTGTTAGTTAGTCAGTTAAAGTAAAGATTATGGAAGTTTTGTTTTGGTAAACTTACAAAAACAAATATTAATTGTAACAAAAATTGATTTCAAACTCTCTCTCTTTCTCATTTATATAACTTTATTTTTCACAAATCACAATGCACAACTCAAAAAAATTAGAATGTTTAAAGTAGATAATGCAAACAAAAAACTCTCAAATCGATTTGATATTAATTAAATGAATCTCTTGATCTTCAAATTGAGTTACAATCTAACCTTTTCTATTTAGATAAAATGTGAAAATTTATTTTAGAACTTATACTGAACACAGAGACGTAACGAAGAGAAACAGAAAACTAAAAAATATGTTGTAAATACGACAAAAGACTATAAAAGTTAATGACATTCACGAAATTTACACGTTCTAATGGTCGATGACACAAGGAAACTTTCAATGTTGCCACAAGTGAATTGAGATCTCAAGTCAGCCTCCAATACTTCTGAAAGAGCGGTGCTAACCCTCTTAATACAAAATTTATATATCTAAACAAAACACCGTACTAAACCAAACAATCTTAGATTCAATCGCGGTGCTTACAATCTAACTTAGTTATAACAAAATTTATATATCTAAACGAAAACTAAACACCACATTAAACTCAACCATCTTAGATTCAATCAAAACCAAGATTTAATATATTTTATTTTTCATCTAGAAAGAAAAACCAGAAAACCTTTATGTAATGATTCAAGTTTTTTTTTATACCATCACACTAAAAATAAAAAGATAGCATTCAAAATCCAAAAATAAATAAATATTAAAATGATTACATCAACGCTTCACAAGAACATAAATCCATGAAAATGTCACAGCTTTAACACTCTCCTTCTCTATAAATACTCATAACCTCAAACCTGAGATTCCTCATTCCTTAAACCCCTAAACCTCCAAAATTCTCTGAACCTTCACAAAGATCACAAAAATGGAGGTCGAAGGCAAAGGAGGAGAAGCTGGAACCACCACCACAACCGCACCTCGGAGGTTCGCACTTCCGGTGGACGCGGAGAACAAAGCAACAACTTTCCGACTATTCTCAGTCGCTAAACCTCACATGAGAGCTTTCCATCTCTCATGGTTTCAATTCTTTTGCTGCTTCGTCTCCACTTTCGCAGCTCCGCCTCTCCTCCCTGTTATCCGTGAAAATCTTAACCTCACCGCCACCGACATCGGAAACGCCGGAATAGCCTCTGTCTCCGGCGCTGTTTTCGCTCGTATCGTCATGGGCACGGCATGTGATCTTTTCGGTCCACGTCTAGCCTCCGCCGCTTTGACGCTCTCCACCGCTCCCGCCGTCTATTTCACCGCCGGGATAAAGTCTCCGATCGGGTTTATCATGGTGAGATTCTTCGCCGGATTCTCTCTCGCCACTTTCGTCTCGACTCAGTTCTGGATGAGCTCCATGTTCTCTGGACCCGTCGTGGGTTCGGCTAACGGAATCGCCGCCGGGTGGGGTAACCTCGGAGGAGGCGCGACGCAGCTGATCATGCCCATCGTGTTCTCGTTGATTCGTAATATGGGAGCCACCAAGTTCACCGCGTGGAGGATCGCTTTTTTCATCCCCGGTCTCTTTCAGACTCTCTCTGCTTTCGCCGTTCTCTTGTTCGGTCAGGTAACAAACCAATCACACTCACCGGTTCAGTTATTTTGGTTTTTTCAACTAATCCGGTTTTGAGAATTTATCACCAAGTTATTTTTTGTTTTGGTTAAATTTACTTTCTTTGTATAGTCAGTTTATCCTGTTCTATATAAATGATTAAACCGATTCGTTTAGGTGCAAACCCGGTTTATTGATACCGGTTTGGGTCGTCTAGTAGAGTCTTTAGTCGGTTAATCATGGTCGAGTTTCAGTGGATATGGACAATAACTGTTTAATCATCTAAGTTGTGTCTATTACAAGGAATAGTAAAAGGATACATTTGTTTTGTCTTATGTTTGCTATATGTTTTTGGAAATGAGTAGGATCTTCCTGATGGAGATTATTGGGCGATGCATAAATCTGGAGAGAGGGAGAAAGATGATGTGGGGAAAGTGATATCTAATGGAATCAAAAACTATAGGGGATGGATAACAGCATTAGCATATGGCTATTGTTTTGGAGTAGAGCTTACCATTGACAACATCATCGCAGAATATTTCTTCGATAGATTCCATTTAAAGCTCCAGACAGCAGGGATTATAGCAGCGAGTTTTGGACTAGCCAATTTTTTCGCTAGACCTGGAGGAGGAATTTTCTCTGATTTTATGTCGAGACGGTTTGGGATGAGAGGAAGGTTGTGGGCTTGGTGGATTGTGCAAACATCAGGAGGTGTATTATGCGCATGTCTTGGCCAGATTTCTTCCTTGACAGTGTCTATAATTGTTATGCTTGTCTTCTCTGTATTCGTCCAAGCCGCTTGTGGACTTACCTTTGGCGTTGTTCCCTTTATTTCTAGAAGGTAACATACATTTTGGTATTGAGTTGCTTGATTGGTTATTCAACATTTTTGCTTACAAAAGTTTGTTTATGCAGATCTCTTGGGGTGGTATCGGGAATGACTGGTGCGGGAGGCAATGTAGGCGCGGTCTTAACACAGTTGATATTCTTCAAAGGATCGACATACACGAGAGAGACGGGTATAACTCTAATGGGGGTAATGTCAATCGCATGTTCATTACCAATATGCTTGATTTACTTTCCGCAATGGGGAGGTATGTTTTGTGGACCCTCTTCCAAAAAAGTAACTGAAGAAGACTATTATCTCGCCGAATGGAACGATGAAGAGAAAGAAAAGAACTTACATATCGGAAGCCAAAAATTTGCGGAAACCAGCATTAGCGAAAGAGGTCGAGCCACAACGACTCATCCCCAAACTTGATAAATTCATGGTGTTTTTTTTGTTTATATGTATCGACTGTTGACTATGTTTTTGTCTTCTTCTCTTTTGTTTTTCTTAAGAGTTTTCAAGAACTCAATTTCTTGATTTTATTTATAATTGTGTGATAAGTTGTGTATGTTATGTAAAACCTACTACTGGTTACTGCTTTCTTTGTAATGGAAGGCTTTTGTAAATGTTTGTTCATCATGGAATGAACAAACGTATTTTCATTTAGTATACATATTTTGTTTTTTAGTTATCTTTTGTTGATCGTGATAATAATGATTTGACCACAAGAATACAAACCAGTAGATTCATAATTTATTATACACTGTTAGTCTGTTAACCTTGTAAACCAAAAACGTTTCGATATTCATATGCTCTTTTACATCAAACACTCGGTTATTTGTTTTATCCAAATAACTATGACAATTACATAGTTACTAATTGGTACTTTATTTCATTATCAGATATTAACTGAGTTGAAAACAAAATTAGATAGCAGTTGAATTAAACTTTCTATTAGTATTACATCATTAAGTGTTTTTAGGTGACCAAAAAAAACAACAATTACATTCTTCCCACTTTACAAATACTTTTAAAACAAAACAGCTTGTCTTTTATGTCAAAGTTCATTGAAAGATGAACTTACTTTGGTATATTACAGATACCATGAAACCTTAAAATCTTCAATAGATCACATCTTTTTAGCCCAACATCTTTATTTTATTTACTTTTGGGCATATTTAGCCCAACATCTTTGGCAGGGAAGAAAAACTTTGTAATCTTCTCGCTATGCCATTGGGCTAGAAAGGCCATTATGGGCCTATTCTTATTTCATTATGTCTCTAGTGGGCCTACTACTGTCTTTACTATCTTGGCCAATTAGAATAAAATCTTTATTGTATGTTTCCCAATCTACCACATTGTCACAAACACTCACAATAATTGCTCCGCACGTAGCAAGAAGTAGGCCATATGGAGTCCACGACACAAAGATTTGAATGGTCAAAGATATATAACAAAACAAAAGAAATAAAAGAGTTGTCGCATGTTCTTATATAAACGATTTATATATTATAACTGCATTTTACATTATTGTATTGTTTAGCCGAGTCGTGCGAATGGAATATCAAATCGTCATCCTTTTGATTTTGAATGACAATTATACAGTAATGGAGACACACACACAAACATATAAACTATTAAATTCTACTGTGAAACGCTAAGTCAATAAGATTAACTGGTGTAAAGCTGTCTGATTAACAAAAACTTAAGTGTGAAAGCTGTCTTTTACCACTCTTCCAAACACTCGTAAGTCGTACCAAATCTAGTTCTTTATTTATTTTTTAATCGTTCTCTATATTATATAAAAGAGAAAATAAAACTATTAACTTCTATATAATTCATAAACCATTGATTCCTAAAGATTACAAAATCATTGATCTCCTTCTTCTTCTTTAACTTTAAGCACTCTCTTTCTCTCTTTCTCTTTCTCTTGTCGTCGGAGAATGGAGAAAGATAATGACTTCAAGGATCCGTTTCTGGCGTCAACTGAGGAGGAGGAGCTCGACCCGGCGACCCAAAAAGCATTGATGGAGTATCTTGGAGTCGGAAGCAGAGCATCTTCTCTTGTCTCCTTCTCCTCTACCGCCGTCGATATCCCTCCAATCTCCGGTGTCGGAGACTTTGTCAGAGAGTTTAGAATCGAGTCTAGAAAGCTATGGAAACTAGCTGGCCCTGCCATTTTTACAACGATGAGCCAATACTCTCTCGGAGCCGTCACTCAAGTTTTCGCCGGACATATTAGCACTCTTGCTCTTGCCGCCGTCTCCATTGAGAACTCCGTCATCGCCGGCTTTTCATTTGGTATCATGGTACGTTTTACATTGATATGTCTCCCCTGATCACATTTTTCCCTTTCTGTTATGGAACGTATACATTTAACAAATCTTTTGCATCTCTTTATAGACTAAAATAAATGATTTATTATACTTTCAAATCATTTTTCACACCAAATTCAAAGTATTAAGAATCTACAATCGATCAACTTTAATCTTTTTATATAACAACCTATATATATCATTTTGTTGTATATTTGCCATACTATAAAACTAGTTTAATATGATTTTGGTAGTTTGTATGCAAATTTCTTACGGCTATTATTTGTATGTATGGTGCCTTTAGCTTGGAATGGGAAGTGCGTTGGAAACGCTATGCGGACAAGCGTTTGGAGCAGGGAAAGTATCAATGCTTGGCGTTTACTTACAACGCTCGTGGGTTATTCTAAGCGTAACCGCTCTCTTCCTTTCTCTAATCTATATCTTCGCGGCTCCAATCCTGACCTTTATAGGCCAAACCGCTGCAATCTCGGCCATGGCAGGGATTTTCTCCATTTACATGATCCCACAAATCTTTGCCTACGCTATCAACTTCCCAACGGCGAAGTTTTTGCAATCACAAAGCAAGATCATGGTCATGGCTGGAATATCCGGTGTGGTTCTTGTGATCCATAGTTTCTTCACGTGGCTAGTCATGTCTAGGTTACACTGGGGACTTCCTGGTTTAGCTTTAGTGCTTAACACGTCGTGGTGGGTCATCGTTGTTGCACAACTTGTGTATATCTTTAATTGTACGTGTGGAGAGGCTTGGTCTGGATTTACGTGGGAGGCTTTTCACAATTTGTGGGGGTTTGTTAAATTGTCTTTGGCTTCTGCTGCCATGCTCTGGTGAGTGCAAACCTTTTTTCTCTTCCAATTATTTTGGTCCGATTTGATCCAACCCCATTAATGAATTCATATTTTAAATACAATTTATTTACTTTTGTAGTTTGGAGATTTGGTATTTTATGGCACTCGTATTATTTGCTGGATATTTGAAGAATGCTGAAGTCTCCGTAGCTGCACTCTCCATATGGTAAAATTTGTTATATCTCTTAAACTAATTAACATCTTTACAACATTTAAGGTTTACATGATTTGTTATTTGATTCATTTATTTATTATCAGAGAGATTCTCTGAATAAAGACTAGACCCAACGTGCGTAGTAGTCTCTTGTTTTGTTTAATAATCAATGTCCTTAATGTATTAAGAATTCAAAATTTTGAATACTTCCACTGCAAAGAAATTTCTAATGATTTGTTTTCCTTAATTAATGGTGTGTGGAATATGAAGCATGAACATTTTGGGATGGGCAGCTATGGTTGCGTTTGGGACAAACGCAGCAGTAAGGTAAATTCTAGCGTGTGAAATAAAACTAACTCTTTACAAATTCTACACATCTAACAAGTGCCAAGCTAATAATACATTTTTGTTGGCAGTGTGAGAGTGTCAAATGAGCTAGGAGCTAGCCACCCAAGAACGGCCAAGTTTTCTCTAGTTGTGGCTGTGATATTGTCGACAGCAATTGGGATGTTTATAGCAGCCGGCCTACTCTTCTTCCGCAATGAGTACCCGGTTTTGTTTGTGGAAGATGAAGAAGTTAGAAATGTGGTTAGAGAACTCACGCCAATGCTTGCCTTTTGCATTGTCATCAACAATGTTCAACCTGTATTGTCTGGTAATATTTGTTTAGTGGACTCCAATAGTCCAATATAATATGGTTGTACATAACGTAAACCGAATGTATATGAGATTATGATAAATTTGATAACGCAGGAGTGGCTGTGGGAGCGGGATGGCAAGCAGTTGTAGCGTATGTGAACATAGCATGCTACTACTTGTTCGGAGTCCCATTTGGTCTATTATTGGGATTTAAGCTTGAATATGGAGTAATGGTAATGAAATTCACATCCTTTTATCTAAAAGTAAAACCTTTATCAAGGAAAGACGAAAGACCGGGGTTTTTGATGTTTTGGAAACCTATTTTGATCAGGGAATTTGGTGGGGGATGGTGACGGGAACTTTTGTTCAATCGATAGTCCTGACTTGGATGATCTGCAAAACCAATTGGGAGAAAGAGGTAAGAAACCAAAACACTTTAAGACCGAATAGTCACGACCTCGCTCACCGAGTTTATTGTTCTAATCTTTTGAATGATATATATATTTGTAGGCTTCAATGGCAGAGGAAAGGATAAAAGAATGGGGAGGAGTACCTGCAGAGAAAGAGACTCTTTTGAACTAGAAAGAGTTATTACTTCAAGACATATTGATGAGTCTTTCAGATCACATTTTTGTATACGAACCTTAAAAGCAAAATTTGGTTCTCTCTTTCTAAAAAATCTGTAACTTGTTATGTCATCAAACGCTGACAAGATATGTTATAACGCTGATAATTATCTATAAACAATTTGACTTTTGAGAATTGGGGTCTTAATGAAAAGTTACCAAATCATTTAGAATAATACTACTCGCTTGTCAGAAGTTGCTTAGTATAGTAGAAACGTGAGGACAACAGCACTACCAGCTTCCTTAATCTTCTTTTCATCTGTATTCGACACAAGCTTAGCCTTGACAACAACAGGTTTATTCTCCGGCAAGAAACCTTTCCCTAAAACCTTAAAATATCCAAATTGAGTAACATCAATCATAGACACATAGTGTTTCGTTGCTTAGTCCATAACGTCCTGAGGAACCATCGACCAAAGCTTGTCAAGATTGACGATCTGGCAGTAAAACTTGTTCCTGAGCTTGTGGAAATACCTCATACCAACTTTAACAAAATATCCAGGATGATACTTGTCGAAGAGGATACGGTGTGATGCATACCACCGGCGTTACCACGACTTCCGGGAAGCTTACGGTGCTTTCCAAAACGACCATGTCCAACAGATACGTGTTCTCTAAGATTTCTTGTCTTCTTCCTGCTAGTCGTCATTTCTCACCGATTGAAATTAGGGTTTCACAAGAAAAAATGGGTATTAAGGTTTATATGTTTTTACGCGGCAAGTAATAATGGGCTTATCATTGGGCCTTAAGAGCGAGAAGAGCCAGAAGAATCCGGTTCCGATTTTTTAGTCAAACCAAATAAAGCCGAAATTAAATTCTGCTGGATTTGGTTTGAAAATTCGTTATTTTAACAGGAAATAAAAACGGTCTAATAAGAATAAAAATCTATTCGAAAAATAAGAACAATTTTTATAAAATAAAATAAAAAAATATATTTAGAAAGTGTTATCTTAGGAAAACTATTCGAAAAAAATATTTAATCAATCATTATCTCTGCCTGATTTTATATGATTTTCACTTTTCTATAAATATTTGACATTTCATTGTAATTATCCAATTGTTCATCACATTAATTGTTTACAAAATATTTCTTACCCTTTTTATAGATAATGAGAATGATCTAGTTTTGTTGTAATTTCGTTTCTTTCCTTCTTCACTCGTTAAATTTTCGTTTAATCAGACATCGATCTCAAAAGCTCTCATCTTCAATCTCATTGAGAATGGATCATGATCTCGAGATCTTCCCTTTACTCTCCTACGTCCTCCACCATTCCGATCCCGCTTCTCACGCGCCACCGTCTCTAGCGATTCAGCAATCTCTTGCGAATCGTTATCCCCTTCTCACCAATCCTTATGTAATCTCCTCGTTGATTGAATCAATTCCCAGTACAATCACGCAGACCCTTTTCGTATTTGGCTCTCTTGGGCCACGACCTGATCCTTTAGCTGTCTCTTCTGCTCGGTCTAAGATCCGAGAGATCAAAGAGAATGATTCTTTATCGCCGGAAGATGCGGCTAAGGAAGAGCAGGTTTACGCTGCGGTTGTGAGTTTAGAGGAAGTTCATGAAGGATATGAGAAGCAGTTAAGAGATTTGGAGGAGGAGATTGGTAGGGTTTATGCTTCGGCGGTTGAATCATTGAGCGGTGGTGATGAAGTGAATGAGGAGGTTTTAGCGGTGATTAAAGACGCTGAAGATGGTGGAGTCGTTGAAAGGATTGATCTTTCTGATCATGAGCTTAAGCTTCTTCCTGATGCTTTAGGGAAAATCGTCGGTTTGGTTTCACTGAATGTCTCTCGTAACAATCTCAGGGTAAATTCACTTTAGAATTTGAATCAGCTCCACATGAATGTTCGTGTTACAGTTTTAAAATTTGAATCAGCTCCACATGAATGTTCGTGTTAAAGAATACTCTCGATTATAGTTTCACAGACCTCATAAATCTCAACGAGTTCTCTGATTAGTAGAGGTTGTGAAAAAGCACGAAACTAAGTTATGGAATTTGGAATGTGTGAGTATTATGTAGACTGGCTTTAGACTATGGAATCGATGATCATCTTTAGAGTTGCATGATGACTCATGATTTTGGTGATCCATTTGTTTGTCTTTCAAGACTTTAGAAATCTGTGAATGTTTTTTCTTTTAGTGATTAGTAATCAGCTGTTGTGAACATTGAGTTAAACATGAGGAGATCTTGATCGGATTCATTGAGTTAAGCTGTTTTTTTGTTCTTTTGCAGTTTCTACCTGATACAATCTCAGGACTTGAGAAACTGGAGGAGCTAGATTTATCTTCAAACCGTCTCGTGTTTCTTCCCGACTCTATTGGACTGTTACTTAATTTGAGGATCTTAAATGTGACGGGGAACAAGCTAACTTTACTCCCAGAAAGCATTGCGCAATGCAGGTTTTGTGCTTTTACGTTTGTTCATCTTTCGTTTCAGCTTAGCCTATTACCTAATTCTGAAGAGAGATATGTTCTTGTGATTAGGTCACTGGTAGAGTTAGATGCCAGCTTCAACAACTTGACTTCTTTGCCTGCAAACTTCGGATACGGATTACTCAATCTCGAAAGGCTATCGATCCAGCTGAACAAAATCCGTTTCTTCCCCAATTCCATATGTGAGATGCGTTCTCTAAGGTATCTCGACGCACACATGAACGAAATCCACGGCCTTCCAATCGCTATAGGGAGACTCACAAACCTTGAAGTCATGAACTTGAGCAGCAACTTCAGCGACTTGATTGAACTTCCTGACACAATCTCTGATTTAGCTAACTTGAGGGAGCTAGATCTCAGCAACAACCAGATCAGAGTCTTGCCTGACTCGTTTTTCAGGCTGGAGAAGCTGGAGAAACTGAACTTGGACCAGAACCCTTTGGAGTATCCCCCACAAGAGATGGTTAACCAAAGCGCTGAAGCAGTTCGAGAGTTCATGAGGAAGAGGTGGGAAGAGATGGTGGAGGAAGAGCAATTGAGGAGTGTGATTGAAGCTGAGAAGCAACAAGGAGGAGCAACAGGTTGGCTCTCATGGGGGAGCTCCATTGTTACTAGCCTTTTCTCTGGAGGTACTCATGGTGGTGCAGCTAAGAAGCCTAAAAACTCATTTTTGGATGAACAGCTCTGATTTTTTTTTTTTTGGCTTTACTATATCTAGCTAGCTTTGACGTTTTTTAGAAAAAGAAAAAAATCCGGAGTTTGGACGTTTGACTTGACTGTATTTCAATGGGCCTTTAATAACCCTTCTGAGGCCCATCTTGGGGTTATGTTTGGGTAACATTATTAATGAGCCTCTTATGTGCCTTACTGCCTTAGCCTTACGTAAGGTTTTTTTAGCTGATTTATGAATATTTTACAAAGAAAAAGATGTAACATGAGAGGAAAGGCCTTTGTGAAAAACTTTTTTCCATCAACTTTATGTGTATAGCCCAATCAAATTTCGGGTAATTATATAACTACAAGGAAAAAAATGAAAAAAGTCACAAAATAACTAATAAAATATCTTATCTGTATACATTTTGACAAAATAGTGTAACTAAGTCATTGAATGTTCTCATTACACCAAATCCATATCCATCCATGTTGTTAAACCATGGTGGTTTTGGTCTTTACAAGTTTGTCAAATTGAACTTTAATTTTTTCCAACCAAACAAATTTGAATACATATATAACATTTAAAAAATTATAGAGCATATAAGTTTAAGAAAATAATTAAATTTATTCCAACGACACTTGTGGGACAAAAGCTGTTGAAGAACATCTAGTTACAGAAAAAAGGAATGATGGATCTTGGGACTAGGGTTTCTACATTAATGCACCAATAATATATAATAATATTAAGAGTAATAGTAATAAAAGAGTAGTCATTTATTATCTGCCAGTTTCTTGTTTGCTAATGGTTTAATGGGCGTACAATGTATATGCATACATATGAATCTGACCCTAAGGTATTAGAGGTAGAGAGATTAGGAGACAATTTGATCAGAGCCAAAAAGTACTACTGATCTTACTCTAGTTTGGCAGATCATTTTGCTCCTCTTCTCTTTCTATTATTTTTCCTAATCTGAATTATTGTACACTTTTAATAGATGTTTCTTTTATTATTATTGTTAGTTAGTACTTCAAAAAAATGAAATAGTTACAGCAGATCATTTTTTTGTTTGTTTTACTGATCATATTCATACGTAATTTGGTGTTGAAAAGTAAGCTTATAATTTGGTGTTGAAAAGTTAGCTTATCATAAGAACAATAATCAATGTGTTAATTAGTTATATAGATTAGGACCCAACTCTAGTGTAATTACTCTTCAAACAGTAAGTTTGGTCTATCTTCTCAATAGTCTAAACAAGACGTGAGCTTATATTATAATAAAGAGCATTACACCAGATTTTCCAATAATCCAGAAGTTTCAGTTTCAATCCGAAATCTAGATAATTTATTCAAGAGTGTGGATGCATTTAATGTTATTTGGCCCAAATTTCTCAGTATATTTGAGAGAAGTAAAAATATTTATATTAAGCAATGAATTATAAGTTCTTAAAATATAAAGATAGTCAAATCACAAAGTAATATTATGTAACGCATGGGTGCTCAGGGTCCACATCATAGGGGGCAAAATGATGAGAATGATCTTTTCTTATGTCCCAAAAGGTCATTCACTTTCAACGGGATTTGTTTTTTTAACCTATTTTGTATCACACTTTTATCTCGAAAGATTTTATTTTATTTTTTACTACTTGACGGTTTTTTTTCCTGTTTTTATTAAAGCAAGAAGGTTGATTGATTGAACTCAGAATTTGGAGTTAGAATTCTTTTTGATGTTGATGAAAGATCATTATTAAAGAAATACATTTTATAATTTAGTCCTTTTTAGCAGAATTTGAGTTAGAATTCTTTTTGATGTTGATGAAGGATTATTGTTCTTGGAAGAATGAATAATTCGAAGAAGTGAAATCCGTTTTTCAAGGGATAAAATTGATTGATTGAGTTTTGGAGTCTTGGTATTTGACACTCTCTTTCTTTTGTCGTTACAATATCTTCTTTTTCTCGACCCACCATTTACTCTGTCTTTCAAAATCTATCAAATCATACTTTTGATTAGTTACTATACTATAGTCATTTATACCAACATAGTTCATACAAAAAAGCAACACTTAACAAGAAAGAAAAAATATAAGGGGATTAAAAATAGAGTGGTGAAGCAACGACTCCAACTCTCCCATTGATTAGAATACATCCTTTTCCATCTTTACGGATTTATAAAGATTTTGGTTATTTATAGATACAAATTAACAGTATAAAAACAGTTATCATTTTTTCTTTAGAAAATAAATAATTTTTTATAATATGGTCCATGTTTTCATTAAAAATTATTTGATAAAAATATGGTTATATTACAGTTTTACTAATATATTTCTATCTACATATAAAATTTAGATAAAATTTGATTTCTTTGCTGAGTTTGTTTGGTTGAACTAAAGTCATGTTAAGTTTGATTCGTTTGGTTGTGAGATATGTAGATTGAGTACGGTTTGACTATAAATAATTGGTTCATTTCTTGCTTTCACTTAATTGATTAGGTTGGATATATAATTCACATGTCCAACCCTAATCGAAACCGAAGTATTTCAAGTTGATATTATGATAGATACACTAAAATTATCTCAGAACACGAGCTATCGTAATAATTTACTTTGTGACATCGGAAATCACAAAGACATTTGCATAGGACTGAGCTGGAAACCAAAAGTCTTTAGTTCCCAAAATTATGAAGAATTTCTCAAATTTTTAATAGAAAATAGATAAGTTCACCAATGAACTCTTTTGTTGTTTTTACCATATAGTAATAACTATACTTAACAATTATTATAGTATATATTAACTCAACCTACCCCCCCAGACAAAATCTTATATCAACCATGGATACTGTTAGTTTGGTAATAAAAGATCTTGCCTATGGTTTCACATAGAGTTGTAACATTTCAACATTAGACAAAATGTTATCAGTTTAAGTTCATATTATGACTATGCACATTTTAAATTAAAACATTTTAGTTTGCTTGTAAAATTACAGAATTAACGCAGGGGTTTTAATTGCTGCTTATTGTCTCATTCAGTCATTTGCCGACCAACCAACATAAATCTCAATATAATGAGTTCATGACGTCATGGTCATGGTAGATGGTTTTATAATAATACCTAAAAAATCTCAAATGATGGTAGTAATTAAACACATATGACGCAAACGCAGCCATTACAACGCTATTTCAAAACTTATTTAAACAATTAGTAATACTTACCAAAGCTTTTGAAAGATACTCCAGTAAACTTGTCAAATTCTTATATTGTTCTAATAGACTTTATAATAAAACGTAAGCATCGGGCGATATGGCATGATTATTTCATGACAGAAGAAATAAATAATTTTAACAAAAAAAAAGACAGAAGCAATAAATAAAAAACAAGCTTCTGATACATGAAATACATATATGTCTCATACATACGTTTAGACAAACCTGAAATGTCCTCTTCGTACAATAATATCCACAAGTGTCAGATTTACACTGAAGTGTTGCTATGCATATCTTTTGTTCCATACTTTTCTTACAAAATCATTTATTTTCTTCTCGATATCACCGATTGGTGTATGTTGTAATCATACATTAACATTAACAAACAAAGATACTTTTTCAAGGATTATTCTAATTGGCAGTTTTAGAAATAATGGAATTATCCTTTACTAATCATACAGAAATAATGTAAATATGTTTAGCATGTGTGAAATGACTGTTGGTCGATTTTTAACTTTAATAAATAAAAAAGCAATAAGAACGTGGTTTTATTTCGCCACTCCCACTTGCATCGTCATCATCAAAGAAAAACACTAATGTCTAGACCAAAGATTTAAAACATCTACCCCATATATATATGATGAACAAGATAGCAAGTAAATTTAAATGTAAAATTAAATTTTAGTTTGCTAAGATTAATATACAAAAGAAGTATTATCAATTTATCAGTTATTAATCAAATCAAGTTTTAAGTGCAACTCAAAAGTTTCCATGCTTATATAGTTATTTGTATACTACTATACTGTATGTGCAAGAAAAGCATTTATACTCTTCGCCATATATTTCAAACTTCACAAAATTTAATTAAATTTTTATACCATTTATGTACCTATAAATAGATAGAAGAAGCTCCATCTCTTTCAAACTATCAACCACCAAAATCTTTCACATTACACCTTCCTTTTGTCCTCAAACCAAAACCCTAGAAACCAAAAATGGAAAAAGCCTTGAGAAACTTCACCGAATCTACCCACTCACCAGACCCTAATCCTCTCACAAAATTCTTCACTGAACCTACAGCCTCACCTGTTAGCCGCAACCGCAAACTGTCTTCAAAAGATACCACTGTAACCATCGCCGGAGCTGGCAGCAGCACGACGAGGTACCGCGGCGTACGCCGGAGGCCGTGGGGACGATACGCGGCGGAGATACGTGACCCAATGTCGAAGGAGAGACGTTGGCTCGGAACATTTGACACGGCGGAACAAGCCGCTTGTGCTTACGACTCTGCGGCTCGTGCCTTTCGTGGAGCAAAGGCTCGTACTAATTTTACTTATCCGACAGCTGTCATTATGCCTGAACCAAGGTTTTCTTTTTCCAACAAGAAATCTTCGCCGTCTGCTCGTTGTCCTCTTCCTTCTCTACCGTTAGATTCCTCTACCCAAAACTTTTACGGTGCACCGGCAGCGCAGAGGATCTATAATACACAGTCTATCTTCTTACGCGACGCCTCGTGTTCCTCTCGTAAAACGACTCCGTATAATAACTCTTTCAACGGCTCATCATCTTCTTACTCAGCATCGAAAACGGCATGCGTTTCTTATTCCGAAAACGAAAACAACGAGTCGTTTTTCCCGGAAGAATCTTCTGATACTGGTCTATTACAAGAGGTCGTTCAAGAGTTCTTGAAGAAAAATCGCGGCGTTCCTCCTTCTCCACCAACACCACCGCCGGTGACTAGCCATCATGACAACTCTGGTTATTTCTCTAATCTCACTATATACTCTGAAAATATGGTTCAAGAGACTAAGGAGACTTTGTCGTCGAAACTAGATCGCTACGGGAATTTTCAAGCTAATGACGACGGCGTAAGAGCCGTCGCAGACGGTGGTTTATCGTTGGGATCAAACGAGTGGGGGTATCAAGAAATGTTGATGTACGGAACTCAGTTAGGCTGTACTTGCCGAAGATCGTGGGGATAGCTAGATATTCATCATGATTATGTTTTGAGTTTTGGTACTATCGACTTAGTTTAAAGTTGCTACCTTTCCCAATGTTGGATATTAACTAAATTATGTTTTAAGTTGAATTTGCTAATAGGATTTCATAATTATAATCAAGTTTATAATATATTTTCGTAGCTAATTAAAGTTTATATCCACGTATTCTGACACATTACGCGCTTAATGATTTAAGTTGTATCATAATTTATAATCACATGGTGGAACTTGTTAAGAAGTTACGTAACTCTTAAACAGCTTTAAGCCTCTAACATAGTCGTAATAGCAAGAAATAATATATATGATGAGAGATGAGTAAAATAGGAAAATTCCTTTGTTCAGCAATGTTGGTATCGACCTATTAAAAGTGAATCTGCAGATGAAAAAGTGATATCCTTACATTTATTTGTTTGTAGTCTGAAAAGTGGACTAACGTTCGTACAAAAGGCAGTGTTTGTCTCTGTCTTCTCCAACTTTTCGTGCTCTCTTCATTCTATCACCAAAGGAAAAGCTGAACTACTAAATAACAAAGGTCAAGAACTTTAATATTGATTGATGTCAAAAAAATTAGTAATAAGTACTGATTTTTTCACATGTTGATTAATAAGTACTGAATTTGCAGAAATAAACTAAAATATATGCTTTGACCAAAAAAAAAAAACTAAAATATATGCTTTTTCAAAAAAACTAAAACTAAAATATATGCAGAATGAGTTTAATTCATTGCGAATATATGATGAAATACAAAAAAAAAATTGCGTTTTTTTTTGTATCAACTGTACCCACTACTCATGTTCGCAATTCCGTATGTTTCGTGGTTATTGCGTTGATGTAACATGTATATCCGTCGATGAAATTAGTAGTATACGAAAATTGAAAACCACAAAAATGGTACCAAAGAAAATGAACACGTACGCACACACTAATCATATGTTTGTAATTTAATCTACTGTCTCATATAAGTAGACAACTTAGATATTCCTGTTGGATGCTAACTTTAGAAATCTCAACGAATTAAAGTGAAATCATAATAGGGGATACATTATTAACAGGGTGAATGTCAAATTGTTTCAAGATGAAGGCTCAAGGCTAGGGGTTTAGGGGTATTTGTAGTCTTGTAGAAACATAAAGTTAATATTCATTAGGCAATTGTCAAAACCATATTGTTCCTTTTCTATTTTTTGATATATATACCTTGTAAAAATATTCCACATCAAAAATCCGATTCGCTCAAAAAAAACTCTGATCGTATGATTCTAGTTAAATAAATAAATGGATGAAAGCATCTATTGCATTGTCAATTTCAACACAGCGAAAGCACGGAACTTCAATTGTTGAACTCTATTCGAACTCCAAGCTTAGTAATAGCAAAATTTCTCTCCATACAGTAGTAGACATGGGCGCAAAAAGTTAGGCCCAGTTTTTAATCAGGCCCATTATGAGATTTACATCTGAGAAGTGGAAAGTTTGTATTCTTGGTTTATGTACTTCACTTGAATTGCTCTTTTCCACAACTCCACACATTATTATCTACGTCTGCTAATTGCTGTGACATAACTTTATTATCATCTATGATCCTGAATATTTAGTGGTTGATTACTACAGAGTATTGTTGTTAAACTCGATGTATGAAAGTGCAGTGCATTTCTTAACAAAATTTAAGTTTACCTTGTATTTCTTCTCTTCTTTAATCTTCCCAAAATATACTTTTGTGAATGGTGATTTAAAAGCTTTTGAGACCACTCAAATGATAAAGTGGGGCTTGTGACGTTTCAGACATTGAAAACCTCATAATATATTAGTGGGAGACCTTAAAAAATCAAGTCAACGCCGACTAATCCAACACAGCGTCACACGTTAACGTATGCAATACAACATTAGGATATTTTTATCACGCATCGTTGTTTACTTTATGTTATGTAAAAAATGTTAGAAATCAAATCGAATTACAAAACGTGTAGTTTATCTTTTCTCAAAAAGCCTCCAAGTCGTCGTTTTCATGTACACACACATACTCCACTCGTTCTCATAATTCCGATCAAAATATTATCATCATTCATCCATACGTATAACCCAATAATTTATTCTTATTGAAATTGAAAAATCAAATTTTCCTTACCGGGTGATATCTTACATTTAACTATTTAAGCAATCATAAACAGAGAAAGAAACTAACATACTCAATTCACTATCAAGAGTGGAAAAAATCGTACAAGTAGACAAACACTTATCTTATTTGTCCAAGTAAGAGTTTTATATCTCAATCATAAGTAAACGGCCTTATAGTCAATGTATCTCGCCGACCTATCCAACACAAGTCACGATGATGATCCACTGGCTTTTGTTTAAAAGATTTACAATCATTGAATCATTTTGTCTCATTAAAATTAAATAATTTGATAAGGATTGTTGATACATTGTTACACATGAAATGATGCTCTGTATCCTAAACATTTTAATCATAGTAATAATTCCCTAGAAGAAAGAAGAATATGATTCTTTCCGTTGACCTTTTAAGGATGTCTAAATGGGCCATGATGAGTGTTAAAAGTAAGCCCAATTACAAAGGAGATATTTTAGATGACCACGTGTCACAAGCTTAGTAATGAAGTCATTTACACGACACAAATAAAACAGAGGCGTTGAGTCAGGTCCGAGAGACTCGTGGTGGGGCCCGAGTAAACCGTTATGCTGCTTCTTAAATGACTATATTATCCCTAAACGCTGCTTCCTTAGAGTGGAGTAAGATAAGGGTAAATACGTAAATTTAAGAGAATGCAGAGAAATTGATGATTTTATTAAGAATTTGTGAAATTGGCCCTCTCTTTTCTTAATCGCGTAGTGCCACCCATTTCCAGAGAGGACACAGCCTTTTCTTTCTTCCTCTTTCTCTCTTACTCATTCGTTTTTTTTTCCTTCTTCTGATTCAAATTTATTTGTTTCTTCTCTCTGAAAACGTTTTTTTTTTTGTTTGCTCTTCTTTTTGGTAGTTTCTGTTTTTGTTAAGCTGAGTTTGAGGAGTGTGAGTGATTTGAATTTTGTCTGATTTTCCGGGATAAAAGAGCGTCGTCGGAGATAGGCGACGGATATTTTGGACTTATCGTCGCCGAAAAGAAGCGAGTTTTTGAATTTGAAAAGGTGGTTGGCATTTTGGTAATCGGTGGATCTGAGTTTGGGATGTGGTGGATGATGGGAGAAGCTGGTGGGCATTACTGTTCTAAGAAGACTGATGATATCTGCGGCGGTGTTTGTAGTCAGGTTTGTTCCTCCGATCTGCCTTTTTGTGTGCTTTTGTTCTGTGTCTTAGAAGATAACGAAGAAACTACATTCATGTGCAAAAACGAGATCTTACTTCATCTCCTCTTAAATTGAAAAACTTTCACTCGAATTTGATAATTTAAGATCGACCCATTTATTCGATTGCACGCATGAACTTGCATTTGTTGTTAGCACCACTGTTCACCGATTCTTAATTCTCCAATTCTAAAGCTTTAATCTCTTTTTCTTCAGTTTTTAAGACTTGGATCTGAGTTTAGATTTTTTTAGTTCAGATTTGAGAATTTCTCATTCAAATCGTTCAAAGGTTACTTTTTTTTAGCTCTGCATCTGTTGTGTTAATGTTCTCATGTTTAACATATTGTTTATTCTCTATCTGGCAGGAACCTGGAAGATTCTTCAGCTTTTCTAGACTTTGTTGTGCTCTTCGTGGTGTTGATATGAAGACTTATATCTTCTTATTAGTGATTGTTCCCACATGTGTACTCGCTGGCTATGTCCACGGTCAGAAGATTTCTTACTTTCTCCGGCCTTTATGGGAATCACCACCTAAACCTTTTCATGACATTCCTCATTACTACCACGAGAACGCTTCTATGGAGACTCTTTGTAAACTCCATGGCTGGGGTGTTCGAGACTACCCTAGACGAGTTTATGATGCGGTTTTGTTCAGTAACGAGCTTGATATCCTCGCTGTTCGTTGGAGAGAATTGTTTCCTTACATCACTCAGTTTGTCCTCCTTGAATCAAACACGACGTTCACTGGCTTGCCTAAGCCTCTTGTCTTTGCTGCTCACCGAGATGAGTTCAAGTTTATTGAGTCACGCTTGACTTATGGTACTGTTGGTGGAAGATTTGTCAAAGGGCAGAATCCGTTTTACGAAGAGGCGTATCAGCGGGTAGCTCTTGATCAGCTTCTGAGAATCGCTGGGATTACTGATGATGACTTGTTGTTAATGTCTGATGTCGATGAGATTCCAAGTAGACACACCATTAACCTTTTGAGATGGTGCGATGAGATCCCGAAGATACTTCATCTGCGCCTCAAGAACTATCTTTACTCGTTTGAATTCCTTGTTGATAACAAAAGCTGGAGAGCTTCCATCCACAGATATGAGACGGGTAAGACACGGTATGCTCATTATCGACAGTCTGATGAAATCTTGGCGGATGCAGGATGGCATTGTAGCTTTTGCTTCCGACGAATCAGTGAGTTTATATTCAAGATGAAAGCTTATAGCCATAATGACAGAGTGAGGTTTGGTCATTTCTTGAATCCTAAGAGAGTTCAAAGAGTTATATGCAAAGGAGCTGATCTTTTCGATATGCTCCCTGAAGAGTATACCTTCAAGGAGATAATAGGAAAAATGGGTCCAATCCCGCATTCTTTCTCAGCTGTTCATCTTCCTTCGTATCTCCTGGAAAACGCGGATAAGTACAGATTTCTCTTGCCGGGAAATTGCATAAGAGAAAGCGAATGATCGTTCGAATCTTCACCACATAGAGTCTTACTTCTCATTCATCTTAAGACCTCTACATTGAGAGGAAACAAAGGCTGGCTTGAATCCTCCTCGGGACTAATAACACTTACACAACTGATATATAATCTCTGCAATTTTGTCTGAGGCGTATCGGTGTCGGTGAATGCTGCAGAGTTTTTCATCAGGCACTTCGAGAGGATTATTAAAGGGTGAAAGATTATTGTATATAGATAGACCTCTTTGTTTCTTCAGGATTCTGATTTCGCATCAGGCATGAAAACCTTCATTCTCTGTGACTGTGCATCATCAAACATGAGTTTCTATTCTTCTGAGTTTCCCCTTTAGGGAAGTTTTGCATCAAGACACTCTTTACTTACCCTTTTTTGTACATCTCTTTCTCTCTTGATTTCAGTGGGTTTGTTAAGTATACGAGGATTGTTGTTTTTCATGTATTCGTTATTAAGAGAATTGTTCTCATATATAAAGCTTCCTTGTTAATGAGTAAATGAGAAATTTCCAAAAATTGTAAGTACTCTTCATGGAAAAGGGAACACTAATTTAGCAAATAGTATTCATCAATTAGATAAGTAACAGTATTCATTTCCAGATATTGAAACAAAGACATTGAGAGAAATGAAGTAACGACGGTCAAGAACACAAAAAACGACAAAAATGATCTCTAATAGTTTCTGTAAAAAATTGTGTCCTGTGTATAGTTGCTTAGTTATCATATGAACAATATAACTTGGATTTGCATAATCATCGTATGAACACTCGTAAACATTTCTGGACTCTACCATGTCATTGTATAATCCTTCACTTGTCTTTCTATTTGTTTAGTTTCTTCAGCTAATGAATCGTTGAGTTTGCGATTTCCTTGAGATACTGCTTCTCGGAACTAGCCATTCGGCTTTGGAACATTGTCCATTCCCGTTTACATCTGTCTCTCACCTTTGCAACAAAACCATATAACCATCATCAATTAGTTAACAAGTAACCGCAAAATTCTCTGTTACAAACTTATGTTTCAAACTTCTTACCCCTTGCCACCCTGCTTTACCGTCTTGTGCCTCTCCCTGGTAAAAAGAAAACCAAAAAATCTGAATCAATATATGAACAAAACAGAATACTTGTACTGAAATTGAGAAGGTATTGTCAAGAACCTGGCTGCCTAAAGAAGGAAGAGATTGATGTATGATCCATTGAGAATCCACAACTCCTATCTTCTCATGTGCAGGCTGTTTGTTTTATTAGGAAACTTTTTAGTAGATAACTTACCAAACACATGTCCAGTGTATTTAAGAGTCAAGGTATGTAGGCAAAATGATTAACCTCAACGCATTTACGGAGTGCGAAATCAAGACCCCAACCGTGAACCAAATCGTTCTGAATCATATGCCACACGCAACGCCATGCATCTCTTGAGAATACTGGAGCCATAATCTCTATAAACCTGTAAGAATATTACATGGAATCAAGAGTACTGTATAGATCTATGTTTTTGTAATGAACATTTGAGACTACGTACGCTGCACAGGGAGGCAAGTGAGGGTCATTGCATCGACCTGGTTTCTCCTTCGCATCTCTGGTGATTAGATTTTGCAGACAGAAAATGATTAGTTCCTTAAAGTTTTCTCCTTTTGATGTTTGGAATTTGTAAAGTTACTTACTTGTGAACTTCTCCTTTGGTTTTTCTCTTTGTTATCTCCCATGTGATCTTTTTCTTAGACTCAACAGCAGGCTGCGATATCTCTAGACCGTGTTTCTTTATAAGCCTGATGTACCTGCAGAAGAGAGAGAAGCACATATTCACATTTTCTGGACTAGGATTCGTGCGGCGATTTAAAAACGTTTTGTTAGAATGAGTAAGAAGACGCACTCTTCTACATCGAAGTTTTCAAGGCCGAGGTCTTCATCCCAGATGAATACATAGTCATAAGGTGCCACAATGTCAGGATGCAGAAACCTTTTAGCATACCACCTTAAAATATATATACAATAACCAGAGAGAGTTAATGGTTAAACAAGCTAGCCTCAGGAAGATTGGAGTAGCTAGAGCAAAGTAAAGTTATGTTTACCATTTGGTTTGCTTTGGCACGCTCACGTGTATTGCGCGTTTGGACCATTCTAATTCTTCCCATTCTGTGGTTCGTCCGTCGTAGTGGAATAGAACAATTGTAAAATCTTTTGAAAACTGTGGAAAAAAATAAGAAAGACTCTTAAGCTTTTTGCAGAAAGAAAGGAGAGCCTGCATCAGCTTTTACCTTCTTGACACAAGCATCAACGTTCACTTTCTGACCAAAACCGACAGTAAACGCAATGAGATACTTTGGCTTCACAGGAACATCCTAAAGAAGCAAGACATGAGAACAAACCCACGATCAGACAATTTAATGCTGCTGGAAAGATGAGATTTTAATCCAAAAGATGAAAGATTCTTAAGAGGAGATACTTAAGGGTCAAACATTAGATTACCTCCTCAGGTAATCCCCAAAGTCTGCGTAAGTAGTAATCTGATTCAGGTGCAATGATACCAGGAGTCAGCATCTCTGCACCTCGGGGATTCGATGGAACCCAAATCTGCATAAGCCTCATCAAAATTAGTATACAAGATCTTTTCACTACACTATAATATCAAAGAGAAAGAAATATGCCTTCCAATGCGGTGCATCACTTGAATTAGCCCCATGTAACGGACCCCTAGATGACCATGTATGCAAAAGCGTTTCACTCGATGTTTCTGGTGTCTCATCTTCTACGTAAGTAATATCAACAGAGGGAAGAATGCCAGAGGGAAAATTTAGCTGAAAGTTTACAAGTTGGCCACATGAAACAACACATTAAGCATAAAGTCATGAGAGCATAAAATATTAACAAAAAGCTAAAGATATAGCTCACTTTTGTTAGTGATAGTGTAGGGAAAGATATCCCCAAGAAGAAACCGACAACTATTCCTACGAATGTCGCTATAATGAGTCTCATTCCATCATTTGGCTTTTTACCATTCGAACTGCAAAACAAAAGGAAGTAACATACAAGTTCATTTTTCTAATGTGATCATCTTAACACATGAATCAAGCAATGAGCTCAGGATATTGGTGAATCTAACCAGCGATTCGAGTTGTCTGTTCGGTTAGCCATGTCCTGAATCCGGTTAAGTTCTCCAAGAACAATACATTCAATGGAAACTTCAGTCTCTGGAAATTTCTTATCTGCATCACCAATGAACAAGAATAAAAATGCAATCTTTAGATTCAGATCCAGTACACAAATGAATGCAAGTAGAGATTTACAAGTTAGTGAGAAGAAAACTATAAAACAATTGAGCTGGGAATATTAGCTTAATGCTAAAAAAGAGAAGACATCACCAAAAATGGAAAATTTGAGATAACTCTGTAACAGTTGCTTCCTAACTAAGACAGAAAACATTGTTTACACCTCCTGAGATCGAAATCTGATGCGATTCATTAGCAAATCAAATTGAAAGCTAACGATTAAAAATTCCAAAATCCTAAAGATACAACTAAAAGCAGATCCACTTCATGAATTAGAGATTTACTTTGAAAAGTAAACGTTGTTACTTACTGGCAAGTAAACAAAGTTACGAACTTTGAGCTAATTGGGAGAAGACAAAGCTTAAAGACGACGAATCAGATTCGGACATAAGAAGGGTAATCTCTACTCGAGTAACAGAAGTAGTAAAATCACGTTACGAACAATAAATGAGACGAGAGAAGCAACGGAGAAACAGAGTTTCAGTAACGGAGCAAGATCGTTGGATAAACGTTAAAAAGGATGCAAATTTAAGGAAGAAAATCAATACCCAGAAGAGTGAAACGAATCAAATCTCTAAAAAGCCGTCGTCGTTGAAAACTTTCGGACGAACTTGACTGAGATTTTTTTTTTTCTTTTGCCTGGCGGGTTAATGAATTAAGTAATTAAGAAGGAAAACAGAGAGGATGAGTAAAAATAAAAAAGATCTCTTTAGGATTCAAAAGGAGAGAAAAGAACAGCGAAGTGTGTTTTTGAATTGATCCCATGTGACGCGACTTACGGGTTATGTAGGTCAAGAGAAAGTTGACTTTTTGACTTGGCTTGTGAAGGTACTAAAGCCTTGGCTTGTGAAGACACTAAAGTCTAAAGCTTTGGCTTACTAAAGTCGTTGATCTTCCACGTGGTAAATGATCTTAAGGCTGTAATTCTTGGGCTCATGATCCAATGATCTAGGGTTTTAAACGCTCATGATCCAATGTCCAATGATCTAGGGTTGCATTTGCAGTTATAAAAGAAACACATTTTGGCTTACATTGACCAAGAGATATATTTTGGCTTCTGAGTTTTCAGTGAAAACACTCGTCTATGAGAAATGTTACAACCTCTCCTATGTTAGGAATCATGAGCATCTAACGTAAAACTAATTGACAATAAGTTAACTCATCCTATTTTATATATTGTATTAGTATTAATCGCTTCATACTCCTATTGTAGAATCCTAACATCCTCATCCTCGACACAAGATCTCATCGGTGTAATGTCCAAAATCCGAAACAAGAATGTGTTTTTTTAATAATGGTAGTGAATATAATGGCCAAATATGTTCTCTTTGGAAGTTACAATATTGTTGTATGTGATATAATAACTTTGAGGAAAAAGAACAAAACGACTTCATGGCCCAATGGATAAGGCGCTGGTCTACGAAACCAGAGATTCTGGGTTCGATCCCCAGTGAAGTCGCATTCTTTTTTACACTATATCCTTACCTTCAAATTTGATCTGGAACAAGGAGAATAAGTAGATATATAGCCTTTCCAAGCTGTACTGCGTGAATCCATGGCTAAACCTTTCTGGTCTGGAACAATGGTCTTTACCTTCCAAGTCTTCTTCATTGCTCAACATTGTCGTCACGTTATGTGCAACGAATCAAAAAATGTGAAATCTCACTTTAACCAAAATGACACAAGCCCTTGACTATAAAACAAAGCTACACAAATTTGAAATAGAAGATGACAATAAGACACAATTAGAAACAGTAGTGGTAAATAGAATGTTTAAACAGAGAAGAAGGAACAGAACAGAGTCTCTGTCTCCAAAAATTCTGAAGACACATCAATTGTCACAAGTCTTGTGCTCTGCCGTTTCACGAGCAAATGACCAAAAAAACAAGTAGAAGAAGAAACCATTAGGCTTCAATACCGAAGATGAACCAGTAAAAACAAAAAAAGAAAAAACCCCTAATTAGGTTTTTTAAAAAAGGAGATGAATTTTTCTTATTAATGTTATTGAAGCTTCTCTCTTATCTGTCTTCTTCAAAATCTGAGAATGGTGTGTCAGCCAAACTCCAATCTCATTCCACATTCATCCTTCCTTTCCTTTTTTACCATCCTTCCCTTGCTGACGATGACCTGTGAAACCCGAAAATCTGAAATGTCAGTTTACTCGCATCTCAAGATCTTGATACACAGAAGCAAACATTATAAGGAATGACCCAAGTTTGGATCTTTATACTAACTTTTGGGTTCATGTCAACCCCAGATAAGTAGGAAGGAAGCTATTGAATGCGAGTATATTGTAAGTCTGTTCCTTGGAATGGGATTGAATCAGATGTAAAAGGCTAACCTGTCGAAGTTTCTGTTGTTGAAGAATCCACGTTCCTTGCTTCCTTGGAAGTTTCTTCGATCATCTACTGGTCTTGGCCAATTATCGCCTGTGCCATGTGATCTAGGTCTTTCCATGGATTCAACACTCCTAGACTCATCGATTGATCCAGCCCGTGAATGTGGTCTTTCTGAATAGGAACCGCCTCTGCTTGCACTGGATCCAGGCCTCTCAACTGCTCGTGGCCTGAACCTGACTTTGTCGTCCAGCTCACGGATCAGTAAGTCTAGGTTCTTTTCTTTCTCACGTATGAGATCCGGTAGATTTTGGTGATTACTGTCGGATTCCTGTTGAGATTCCTTGCTCTCAGGTGCAATGGCTGCCTCCTTCTCGAGTTTCTTCCGTAGTTCTTCAATCTCTTCCTTCAACATCCTCTCTCCCTCTGTTTCAGGCCTGAAATTTTTGTGTTTCAAGAGACCGAGATGAAAAGTGAGACCATAGCTAATCAAGAGATGATCTAGAAAGTCATCACCATAATCACAGAGAAGTTATTTATCTACCAACAAGGCATCACAGAGCTCACAAAAGAGTTAACAAAAGAAGACACAAAACTCAGACGAATGTGACAGCATGAGATACCAAAAAATGCAAGAGCTGTCTTACAAGTTACATGTTACATGTTATGCAATTCTATAAATGCCAAGGAGGCTGAATAAAAAAGATATAGGAACAAAATAAGTTCAAAAAGAGCACAGTTGAGAGAACAAAGATCAATCAATCTGCCAAAGAAATGGGCAATGCATATATTTGGTAATGAAGCAACTTTCAGATAAAAGTCTGATGCCGAGATGCTTAAGAAGACATTCATTCAACATGTCATCAAAAGAAAACCACGAATACACTAAAACTTAAGTAGATAAATCATTCAATTAGTTTCCATTTTGAATTTGAAATAATAAGCCGAAGTGGCAAAATTACCTAAAGCTATTACTTTGAATATAATTTACTATCCTCTAATGGTTCACCAGTTCATATCACTTAAAAGATCAAACTTTTCTGATTCAGTATGTTGAACAGCGGATTATTTGAGACATAATTAACATTCAACCCATGGCAGCAACATAGAATTGACGGAAATTCACATTGCTCAGAGAAAAGAAAGAAAATCCAAATGAATAAGGACCTGTCAACCCTGCGATGCTCGAGTTCAGAATCAATCTTGCGCCAATCTTTCCCTTGTTCCTCCAGCAATACTTCCCGAGGTTTTGCATCACCAAAAGGATTCACCTTTGGTCTCGGTTTCACCACATTCTCCACATTGTTCAATGCTGAACTCTCAGACCTGTTAGATTGAGCACTTGATGGTCTGCTCGATTGCGCGCTTGATGGTCTGCTTGTTTGTCCCTTCTTGGCCTCAATATCCGAGTCAAGTTTCTTCCAGTCCAATCCTTTCTCCGCCAAAACTTGCTCTCTCGGTCTAGCTGCTCCAAATGGACTCGGCTTACTCGTCTTCACAGCAGTTGGAGTTTCACTCACTTCTGTATCAGCCTTTCGTGGTTCAAATACAAGACGACGTCGCTCTTCCTGAACCCCACCACCAGAAGGAAGGACTCCTCGAGCCCATCGGTCAGGCTCTGGTCCGGATTCACGGAAACCCGACCCAAACGTAGATGATTTTGCTTTACCCGCTGCCCAATTATCAACCTCATCAGCTTTAGAGAATCCACCTCCACCTCCACTACCAGCACCAGCACCACCGCCGCCATAACTGCCAGCACCACCTCCTCCTCCTCCACCAAAACTACCTCCCCCACCACCATAACGACTACCTTGACGTCCTTGATCAAACGAAGGAAGCGATTTCTTTCCTTTTCCCCAATCATCATCCTCATCAGCCCTAGAAACTTGTGGGAAATCAGAAACCCTAGAATTAGATCCCCTCTGATCATCATCAAATCCACCATAAGATCTCCTCCCACCACCACCACCGCCCCAAGACCCATCAGAATCCTCTCGATCTCGTGACATTCTTCCCGGAGGTCCACTAGACCTTCCTCCACCATAAGAAGAGAATCCACCACCGAGACGACCAGGTTGCATTTCATCCTCAGAACGTTGTCTTGGACCAGTAGGTAGCTGAAGCATCTGCTCTCTCGTCAATCCAGCAGAACTCGGAGCAGTGTATGCTCCTTTGGTAAACTCCGATAAAGTCATCTTCTTCTTCTTCTTAGAAGACTTAGCAGTCGCAGCCTCTTTCAGACTCGGGAAACTCTGTGAATCTGCCGCCGTGGCTGTAGCTTCAGCAGCTTGCTCTTCATCGGCACGCTCAGCCTCATCAGCCCATGCGCCGATTCCACCCCAAGGTTTCGACATCTGTGAATTTTCCAATTCCAAATTCGGAGATTCCCCCAGATCTGAAAAACGCAGGACAGAAATTGAGAGTGACGAATCTAAAGATTCCAATTCAAAGTAGCTCCGAGTGAGAAATCGAATCTAAAGATTCTCTCGTCGTCGCCTAAAGATGAAATTTTTTATATGTAAAAATCGATTTATTTCCTTGTGAAGCTGGTTTGTTTGTAGGTTTCGGAACGGAGGAGCAATGGACGGAGAAAGAGAGATAGCAATACGCGACGTATTGGAGCGTGTGGTACACGTAGAAATCAGTTTTACGAGGAAGTTAATGGCTTGAACGTTGTGCCGTTGTGGTTCACGCGACGTGTTAGCAAGTGACGGTTGACTTGTACAGGAAACGAACGGTCATGAGTCTTTGTTTTTAGCCAATTCTTATCAAATTATTTATCTTTGTTTTTCCCACCAACTTCAAAACATATACATTGCATCCATTTCTTTAAATCGGGTGATTATAGAAAATGAAGACATAAATGGATATGATATATAACACATTCATTTTTCAGATTTTTGAATGGATTCAAACGTGAAATTCAAAAAGATCTTGAGAGAGTATTACACATTCATCGTTTTTCTCTATACATAAACCTTTAACCTTAGAAAGCTAAACTGTGCGTTTACAGCATCAAAAACAAAATGGCTTTCTCTACCCTTTGTCTGAGTTTTTCATATCCAAAATGAAGACAAAAGCAGCAGAGTTTCTTCTAGAGAGATGTGACCTAGTTTCTCAAATCTCTTTCTGAGATCTGAGATAGTTCATTACAGGACCCATAGCACTGCCTCGCAGTGCCTTGTAAGACCATGAGCCTCCACTTGAACTCCCTTTCTTGTTCCACCCATTGTTGGCCTGAGACAACGCTGCTTTCTTTGCACTTAAAGCTTCACTTAGTTCTTCCCAAGGGCTCACTTCTCCATTTTCTGCAATATTCCAATGAAAGTAGATAAGACTCCATCTATTTCAATACAATGTCGATCCAAGATTGATGGAAAATTTACCTTTTGCAGGGGTTTGCAATTCTTTGTTTGCGCTTAGCTTTGGCTTTTTAGCTGACTGGTCAGGCTCGGGCAGTGCTGACTTGGCGACTTCTGCAGAATCTGAGCTGCTAGTTTTGACACTGCGAACATCGAGCAGAGCAGAAAATTCTATCTGCAGAAGCAAAGTCTTTCTTATATTAGAATTCTGATGCTTAGCAAGCAAACAACTACAAGAATGTTCTTGTTCATAAGATATGTATGACATAATGTAAACCATGAAGCATACCTCCAGGGATCCATCTTCTTTATAAAGAGATGTATCAGGTTGCATACAGAAATCGTCGTCCTCTTCTGTCTTTTTCTCGATTGGAAATTCTTGAACAGGCATCAAAGTCACCATCTTGGAGTCTGGATCATAGTAGCTTATCTTCCCAACCTATCAAAAGAAGTATATTGTAAAGTGGATAAGTTCCTCAGAATAAGCGTTGATTGATCGAATTTGGCTTAAAAGGAGAGCCAGAAATTTTACCCGAAAAGAGGAAACCTCGGGTGTCCAAGATGATGTTAACTCAATGAGGCGGTATGCAATAACATCTCCTTTCTGTAAAGTTAACAAACCAGGAGTTAAGGAGTTTAAAAATGCTGAATCTATAAACAACCTGCTGGGGGTAGTAAAGACTATAAACAAACCTTTACTGAGCCAGTGTAAGCCACAAGCTGTTCATAATCAATCGGACAATTAGCAAGTGTCTCTGCTTCAGCGGGCTGTGTCGTAGCATCTTCATTAAAATCCTGAGCATATCGTTTGGAAAACCCTGACTTCTCTGTGCCCCATTTCTGTCCCTTCTTCTTCGTCATGTTTCCATTCCACAAGACATTTTCCTAATATTATTTAGACATAATCATTACAGATTCAGCTTAGGCAAAGCTTTAAGGATACAAACATAGGGTCAAGTCATACCACAAGAGGTTCACTATCAAGAGAGGCTTCATCTGTTCCAGCTGAAAAATAAGCATATAAGGGAAACTGTGAGGAGCCTTGCAAACGCACAAAAGCTATACAGAGAGAAATTTACATAATAATTTACCGAGAGGCTTGAAGCGTATGTGGCCTGGCCTCACTTCCACAGGTACAACTTCATCCCCGAAACCATCACTAACTTCTTCTGCCTGTTGATTTTCAAGAGTTTCACAGTGCTTTTCCTTGGTTGCTTGGTGATCTATAGTGATGACTGGTTTTTGGCTGGGTGCTACAACCAACTGCGTCTGTAGAAGCTGCAAATCATGTAACAATAAAGAAGATATAAGTGTTGAAGCGCAGGCTGTACATCACTAAAACACGTGATGCATACATAAATCTTATCATTTTAAGTTTAAAGTATTTGATGAAGAACCTCTTCCTTCTCTAGTTTTGTTTTCTCTCTCAGCCATTGCCGTTTCGCCTTTTTACGTCGGGCACTTCTGCTAGGTGTCTAAAATAAAAATAAGGAAGAGTGAAGGACTGATAGGAAGCTAAATGAGTAAGTGAAACAAAAGCCAATCCCTGCATCTACAAACATCAAGGAATTTTACACTCTACACATATTGTTCATTCTAATTCCTTGCAACAACTAAGTAAACTCAAACCTTTTTAGTTTCAGCAGATAGTTGGCACAGATCGTTATGCTCTTTGCTCTCTTCTTGTTGTGATGACCTGCAATCACAAAAGCAAGAAAATGGAAAAAATGACTAGTTAGAGATAATTCAAGAGGATTAAAGATTCACAAGCGAGTTTTGACAAAGCAAAAGTCTACGTACCTCTTTGATTTGGTCATGGGTTTGGTACTATCGTTATTCTGTTCATCATTGTTAGCACTTTGTACATCCAATGATTTCTTCTTCTTCTTCTTCTTCACAACATTGCTAACAACAGCTGTGTTTTCTCTTTCGTCGGGAGATTCTTCAGTAGTATCTAACTTACACTTCTTCCTCCTACATTATCTTCAAACTTGAATAACAACAAATAGACATTTAGGTGACTAAGAATAAGTTTTCGTAGAGATCCTACTTGGTGCTCTGGTTTTTGCTTGAAGTTTTACGTTTCTTCGAAGCCTTCTTCTCTGGCACAAACTCTTCTGCTTCCTCTTCAAGCTCATCTTCCTCAGACTCACTTTCATATCCTCCAGTTTCCTTCTGGAATTCCTCATTAGCAAGCAGCATTTCACCAGGACGAATCTGAGGCCTTTCCTCAACCTCAATAGCGTTGTAAACATTCTCATCACTGTCTTCCCCAACAATCTCCAACAAAGACTCTTTCTTCTTCTTAACACTACACAAAAAGCGCAAAATTTAACACTAATGATACTTAGTAAAGCTCAAAGGAAAAAGCTTTAAGAGATTGACGAAACTAACCAAACGATATCTTTATCCTTCAATACACAGCTGGACTCGAAAGGTGGCAAAACGAAACCTTCCATCTGAAAAGCCCGAAAGATAATGTAAGCATTAATGGCGTCAACATTGACAAATTTGATTTCTCTGAAATTAGGGCACAAAGAAGTATAACGTACAGATAGAGAGAGGCCATGAGGACACGCTTCACAGAGGCTAAATGTGTGAAAGATATGATCAGAAAACTCTGATATAGTTCGGTGACATTTACGATTTAGAACAACCCAGCTCCGTGTTAAACCTTGCTTCTTTTGATACTTACTCAGAATCCGTCGGTCTTCAAACACCAGACGAACCCTCACCTTCTCTTCCTCCATCGTAGACGAACTTCAGATAAGTAAAATGAGAGAAATTTCACTCAAGTTTTGAGCTTTCGGAGAAAATCCTTAAACCCCTGTTGAGCTCCAAAGACGGAGAAGAAGGAGAAGGGGAGAAACTGAAAGCCAAACCTAACACTCTCGTTCACAGAGAGGTTTTAGTAAAATATGATTGGGCCTTATTTAAAGCCCATTTAAGCCCATATCAAGAAAGCCTCAGATTAATTAATGTTGGAGCCTTCGTCTTCTTTTTTTTTTTTTTTCCCTCTAGCTTAAGCTCAAG
>Ga0041059_1000388_pt1 | contig 32505 bp, 27 predicted proteins | sample AraColnosormetaG_FD_56232 | JGI IMG/M metagenome (GOLD analysis project Ga0041059, IMG submission 56232) | Arabidopsis roots microbial communities from North Carolina, USA - Col MF nosort | ecosystem: Host-associated > Plants > Roots > Unclassified | place: USA: North Carolina | collected...
ATGTTTTTATGTATAGTGCGACCGAGTTTTTTTTTTAAATAATGAATTTTTGTTTATAGATGTTTAACACATTTGAAAACTAATGTAAAATACTTTTAATTTTTTTTTCTTTTTCGGACCATTATTTAATTTTTATTAGACGATTTTTTTTTTTTATTCGAAAAAAAGAGAGTCTAGATTGGTTTATGCCTATAGAAGAAAAAAGTGCAGTGAAATCTAAATATTGATCAACTCCGCCAGGTGAGAGGGCTGACATTGGTGAACTAGACCGAGCGGGATATTGGAGCGAGACCTTGTTCAAGATCTTGACGGCGAAATGACTTGAATGGGAGATTCAATAAACATAAACAAAGAAGAATCGAAACCTTGTTAAATATATTCGTCTGTCTGGTCCATAATGATGTCATAGAAAAAGAAAAGGTATTGTCATGCATAGGTTGTCAAATTTACGTAACAATTTTATAAACAAAAAGAAAGTTTACGTAACAAAGACGTGTTAGAATTAAGTAGATGTATATTGTAAGTTTGTTAAAGAAAACCCACCAAATACATCCACTAAATTCTTGTAATTAGGGTTCTTGTAAATTGTAATTTTCTTGCTTTTGGCTTTCTAACGAGTAACGACTGTCCCAATCCCACCTCGTTTTAGCTAGATTGGCGTTTTCTTGGGTTTGCTTACTCATATTGATTCTGATCTTTAACCAGTTGGTAACGATTCTGTTTTACATATTTTGCTTCTCATTTGTTCAGTTAATACGTTGGATACAGGTTTAAGAATCTGATCAAGTATTTAACCTTGCTGATCTAGAAACGCCTGAGTGCATATCTTCGTGGAAAGCAGAACAAACATAGCTGGATAAAGAAAATGCATAGAGGTAAGTAAACGGGTAACTAAGAGTAATAGGGGATCAGGTTTGGAGCAGATAAATGGAGAATGTGGAGAAGAGGTTAATCCAACTATTTACAACGTATCTGAACAAGGCAAAACATCACATGCAGGGAGGGAGTGACATGCCAAATGAACTTGTCATTGGTCTTCATTGCCGTGGAGAATTTGAAAGCCACCGGTCTTGGATGCAGCCACGAGTTCAAAGAGGCTTGGAGGAAAGGATGCTATTTTCAAGTCACAAGAGGGCTCAGATATATAAAGAAGCTGCTACATCATCTTTGGTTGCTGCTAGTTCCGCACCTGGAGAAGTTAGAGAAGGGTAATGAGTACACAAGAATCAAAAAGAAACTTTCTAAACCGGATTAATTAACTAGGAGAAAAAACTAATTGATGCATATTCGTAAGAAGGCTGGAAAGGTACAAGGTTTGTCCCTCGGTGACATTTGTTTTTTTCTTTTCTTTTCCCCTTATTCATTCAAGTGTTATTCGAGCGACTATGTATCATTTGTGAGTTTTTGTTTCTGATTTCAGTCAGTATTGTTGATTATGGACTTTTTATTGTAGCCTAGAAAATAGAAAGAGCTTGAACGAGCCACAGAATTTTGAAGGTTAAAATTAGAGATTTTTTTCAGCACCTGGACACACTCTGTGCTGAAGGAAGCCTTCCTGATCGAGTCTCTTTATTTGATTCTGATGGAGAGATTTCTAGCGAGGAAGCAAGATAAATTTGTTCCCCTGCTTTTCATGATAGAAGCAGTTTGTGTCTCTGTTTTACTTTGGAGGAGTTAAGTAAAGACATATATATATATATATATATATAGTCATAAAGAAGATGGATTGTATATTCTTTTCATGTAGGAGAAACAAAACAACAAACTTAAACTCGTCTAGTGTTATGAGATTACAAAGGAGACATTCTCAGTACAATGATACATTAACTTGAGAATTTGACTTAAGATTTCCACATATACATAAATTTACGGAAGCAAATTTGACTTTTAATACATTTAGATCTAACAAGGTTAAAGAAGATCAAATGTAGCATAGTGTTTGTGTTCTATATAATCTGATATTCAATTGTACAAGAAACAAAAACAAACAGTCTGTTACACTCTCATCTTCGTCAAGAACAACCAGACAAATTGATTCAATTAAGGGAACTTCAAAGCAAAAATGAAAAAGTCAAAAGGATTTAGTGACATACAAGTCCCTTGATGTTCTAAGCGAAGTTAAAAATAGCTCCCTATTAATTTGCGCACACAGTCACAGTATATTCATAAGATAAATTAACTTCATTGTATTCAGAAACAGTAGACTTACAAAAACACCCCACAGAAACAAATGCACTTAACACGATAACTTTAGTTTATCATCTCAGCTATATGCGACGTCGCTTTCCAAAAGGCTGCTCATCGTCAGAGGACTGATTCAAATCATTTTTCGCATTGGAAAACCCACCGAGAAGCGTCAAGTGTCCTGAACGCTCATCAATGACTCTTCGAACTATAGCTTTGCGTTCAACATGCTCACCAATCTCATCACCAATAGGAGCCTTGGCCAAGCCCTTAAACGTTATGTAGACATGTAGACTTTTGGACTTGAGTCTCCTATTCGGTGGCTGCACATCTTCTTCCTTAGTTTCTATTGCCACTTTCAGAACCTGCAACTTGGACAGATCACTCTGCATGCAGCAACAGTTTGAAGCAAACCAAACCTGTTAATTATTGTTAACAACAATGGCACTGATCATTGTATGTCATTGTTTTGCAAAAGAGACACAAAAACCTCTGAAGTCTGCTGATAACGTACACCAACTGCAAGTTCCAAATATAGACGGATCCAATCATTGGATTGCAACTCGCATTTCTTCACCTACAAAAAGCAACAATAAAAACAGATCACTGCTTAACTGATCTAGAGCAAACCAAAAGAAACGATGATCAATGTCTTAAATAATCTTACCATGTAAAATCGTTTTTGATTATTCAGATCACCAACTGACGGCCAATCAGGCAATGCACCTTTGTAGAAATCATCCGCAGCTGCTTCACAATGAAAGTGATGTATGAAACGCTTCTCGGTGGTCACTACGCAACATCAATAAGAATCAATCAGTCAAAGATTTTATACTAAAAAAACAATGAACAATAAGGAAGTCACCTTTCTCTTCATCATTAGGTCTAGCAACAGAGACCGTCAAATCCAAATCTCCAAAACTTTTTTCATCAACTCGAATCTGAAAAGTTTTCTGCAACTGGCTAGAAAGATCTACTGCAACCGAAGTTATATAGTAAGAGCACACACAGTTCATTGACTCGTTGTATTTTAGTAACTCAAGGTGCTCGAAGTTTGTCCCCTGAGAATGAAATTGAATGTTGTTGTTGTATAAATTAATATTATTGAACAACTAAGTAGCAAGCAAGATGAGACTGATTAAACAAGTAGCAAGAAATTTAACAAGTAAGTAGCAAGAGGGGACTAATTAAGCTTTACCCTGAGCAAATTGTAACGGTGAAGACCAACCATAGCATAAATCTTGGGTAAACAAGCCCTAAGCCTAAAACGTGGGTGTTTACAGTCGACAGACCACAGTCCAGCTCTGGTTCCTCTTGGTACTGGAACATCATCGATATCGAAACCCTAAGCAATCAATCTCTCATCTCAGTTAATTATAGGTTTGCTACCAAAAAAAAACTAGACGAAATTAGATCATAAAAATGAAAGAAGAACGTACATCGGATTCGGCTATTTGACGCCAGTACTTCATCTGCCCATCTACAAAATCCTTCCGATCATTTACCGACAGAGACGTCATATTCCTTATTAAGGTTGATCGGAAATTTCGGCGGCAGCGAACCGTCGACGCAGGTCTGAAAGATTTATTCAGGCGTTATACGTATTATATTCATCCGACGGAATGAATTCATTTATTGGCTTCTGTTGGGCCTTCTCAACCCAAATCTCATATCTGATATAGATATTCACGGGCTTGGCCCAAGGGCCGGGATTTGTTCACAGGTATGCTTCAGCTTTGCTATAGAACTATCTAGATTTTTAAGTTCAAGGAGGGAAAGTTTCCCGTTCACTTCGAAGCGTTTGCTGTAAACAGCTGATTCATTGAACGTAGTCCTAGGACTGGGCATTCGGGTCGGATTCGGGTAAAACCCGATCGGATATAAGTTTTTCGGGTAAAAAAGTTTAGGATCCAATAAAGTAAATCTAAAATATTGGTTCGGTTTTACTTTGGATTCAATTGGGTTTGGATCAGTTCAGATATAGAATTTCAGAATCATTAAATACCTGAAAAAATCAGATATCCTTTAGGTTCGAGTATTTTATACCTAAATACCCAAAATTTTACCCAGTTACCCAAAAATTTACACAAATAACCAAATTTTACCCGAATAAACGAAATTTTTTTCAAAAATCCAAAACACTTATAAGTATCTTGCATATATAAATATTTCATCTTAAGTATTTAAATACAAATACATTTAATTTTTCGTACTTATTCTTGGATATTTGGATATAAATGTATTTCGATAAAATAAACTTTTATATAAGTATATGTAATTTCGGGTAAGCGGGTATCCATTTGGATATCAGGTTTGTATCCAGTTTTATCCTATATATACATGTACGATAATTCAAGACACAATAGGATAAATAGCTAACACTTCGTATCCACCCCGTAGCAGTTTTTTCGGGTCAGTTTCGGTTCGGGTTTTTGGTCCGATATTTTTGCCAAGGCCTAGAACTTATCAAAATGCCAAAAAGAGTAATTTTAAGCTTAGGTGGCGAATCTAAAAGAGTAAAGCAAAACTACTAAATGATTCAGAAGGTTTGCCCTTCCTGAGCAAAAATTAAGTAGGCCTGGGCATAATACCCGAACCCGAAGAACAAATCCGAACCCGACCCGAAAAACCCGATCCGATCCGAACCCAAACTTTTAAAATACCCGAACGGGTCTAAACTTCAAAACCTGAAAAATCCGAACCCGAATAGATATCCAAACATATCTCAAATATAAGTATATATTAGTTATATTTATACTTATATATAGAAAATATTAGAATTTTTTTGGATATTTTAGTTAATTTTATGTATTTTTAAATATTCAAGTAAAACAACTCGTGTTATTTTAGAATTTTTTAAAATTTTCAAATAATTTAATAGATTTACATACAAAATTTTGATAGATCAATATATAAATAAACCCGAACCACGAACTCGCCCGAAATATTAAATTACATCAATATATAAATAAACCCGAACCACGAACTCGCCCGAAATATTAAATTATCCGAACGGATCTTAAATTTCTATACCCGAAAAACCTGAACCCGAAATATCCGACCCAAACCCGACCCGAATCAAGATAGACGTTAATTACTTTCTTTTTTTTTCAAGGGTCATTCCTCTTCCTACTTCGTTTGGAGTGAGAGAACAGTGATTTCTTCAAACGCATTTGCTTTGATTTTTTCGATTTCATCTTCTTCTCGGAATCACATGGAGAAGCTTAAAGATTTTGAGAAGCGACTTAGAGAGTCTACAGAAAAGTCTCAGGTTGTGTTTTCTGTACGGGAAATTCTGTGTTATTGTGTTATTCATCTTTGTTTAGGTCAGAGTAACAATCCCAAAGAGATTCGATGTTTTCTGTGTTTATATGACAATACAGTTCCTCTTAAATTGCAGAATCTTAAAGATTATTTAGGGATTATCGAGTTCTCCAAGACGAGCATCGAGACCAAGGAGCTTGGAGCGGATCTGATTCCTCGGTACTTCCAGTTCTACACCAGTCACTCAAACCAAGCTTTTGATGCGTACAAAGATATAATCGAGGCAGTGGATGTGAATCTTACGGTATGTACATAGTCTTTTTCACATAGGCTAATTATCTACAAGGACATGGTAGATTTAGTTGCGCTTGTGTATCCACAAGGGAACTTCAGTGCTCAAACTTAGTTTCACTTAGGATAGATAAGCTGGATTCTCTTTCAAACAGCAGAATCAAAAGAAGTTTTTTTTTAAAAAAATCTGTGTGTGTTGTTCTTAACTGTTTGTTTTGGAGTGACACATGACTTTGAAAGGAGACTGGAATCGGGGCCAATTTTTTCTTATTTCCAAGAGGATACAGCCTGATTCTGCACAATTCTCAGTTTCTTGGTTGTGTGATATTGTTCTTTCCTTGAAAACTTATCATGTTCTTCTTATTTGTAGGTACGAGTTCAAGCCATCCGCAAGCTTCCACTGTTCTGCAAAGATGCACCTGAGCTTGTATCTAAGATAATTGATGTCCTAGTACAGTGTCTAGCCATTGGTAATTCTGAGATTTTTAGTCGTTTAGCTTTGATTTACCTATTTTGTTTTCACCATCTGACTCGAAGTTATATGATGCATGCAAATAGATCAACAGGAGCAGCATGAAGCTGTGCATGAGACTTTTATGTCATTATTTCAGCAGGACACATTATCCGATTTGATCAATAAGGTTAGGCCAATCATCATTAGCCACATGTAGTTCTCCTTGTTTGTTTTTTTGCATGGCTTTCTTCTTTTAGCCGTTTTCTGACATTTTTCCAATTTTTCCAGAGCTTGGGCAATCTATATCGTTACTTTAGAAGTGAGTTTTTTTGGTCATCTTAGTATTTAACAAATCCTTTTTGTACCAGCTTCCAGAGCCGAGGAAGCTTGATTTGCTTGAAGCTCTTGCTGAGATCTCACCACACACAACAACTCTGATAGCATCCGAGATGCTTCCCCCAATATTTGAGCTCTTAAAGGTTAATCCTTAAGCAACATTGCCACATCTCTTCTTGTCTTATATCAATTATTTACTGTTACCATTTGCTTTCAGAAATACATGCATCTCTTTTATATCAATTATTTACTGTTATCATTTGCTTTCATCTCTTTTATATCAATTATTTTCTGTTATCATTTGCTTTCAGAAATACATGCCTGCCAGGAACACTGTGGAAAAATCAGACTCCAGATATGTTGAGTGCTTATTATACGTGTTTCATCATATGGCGCACAAGGTTGTCTAACTATTTTAAGCTGCTTGGTTAGGTCCCTTTTCTTAGTTATTTACTAATCTGTTATCGTTGAACATATAGGTTCCTGAAGCAACAAATAGCTTGTGCGGGTACAAAGTTGTGCCCACACAACCATCAGATAGAATCGGGGATGACTTTTCGAAGTTATACAAGGAATCCACTGAGAGGTATTGTAAATAACAGTAGTATGGCATTCTGTTTTCTTGTTGTAAGATGTTTTTTGCTGTTTTGTTTCAAAAACAACTGTCTTAATAAAAACGGACGTTATTGCAGATTGATCAATCTTGAGGATCTAATCAAAGCATCAGTGGAGCAACTGGTACAAGAAATGAGTGACCACGACAAAGCCTATTTGCTTTTTGATTCTATGAGCGGTGATGATAAGGCGATATTGGTGAGAGCAGTAACTTATCACTCCTTTCTCTTTCCCTTTCCACCTAGTATAATATATTCTCTTTTGCGGTTTAATCTAGCCAACCCTCCTTTCAGTATATGAAGAGGCAAGATACAAAAACTGAACTAAGAACATGCATAAACATACTCGCAATGACAGAGGTGAAAAACAGAGCCATAACCTCTTCTTTTTTTCCCCTTTTTTCTTTAGCTAACTCAGATTTAGCTATGTTGTCCATGTATGTTACAGGTTTTGCATGCAGAAGTGCCTTCCTTTATCGGGGACACCAATGTTGTTAAGCTTTCTTGGAAAGAAGCCACAAAGCCATTAGCCTATACAAGAGCTTTGTTAGTATTGTTAGTTTTGCAGGTTTCTTATCATGCTTCCCAAATATGATAAAATGCTTATCATGGCTCATCTTCTTTTCTGATTTTTGGTTTCTCAGATATACAGACCTAATGTATGGCATACCCCCGGATATTGATGCGTTTCATAATTTTATGGACAAACTCTCAGAAGACTTGCTGAATAAACTAGATATGGAGGGAATGTGCGAATTAGAAGATGATCAGGTTCAAGCACTTGTGGGTTCATCAGGACTTAAACAAGCACAAGACACGTTACCAGAAAGTAGGATTTTCTTACATGAAAATCCAAAAGTACCTTGTCTCTTTTGGAGGATACGAGAATCGGTAATATTCTATATAATAACCATCTACTTATTACCTTTTAAGAAATTATCAAGATTTACTTTTTTGTTTTTGTTGTAGACATTATTAAAATTGGTGACGTCCAAGTCATGGAAGAAATTCCTAGGTTTTATTAGAGACCAACTCTTTCACCTCATTTGTTGGGCTTATGCAGCCTCTGACTTAGTCAGTGCTACTAGAATTATGCGCAACTGGGAGGTAGAGTATATTCCTCTGTGTCCATGGTATCTTTGCTCCTTTTGTCGACCAGAGTATCTTGGAGAAGATGAAAATCCTGAGAAAGAAGATGATGAAAATCCTGAGAAAGGGCATTACTGTTATGGAAATGATATAGAGGATTGCCTACTATACATCAAACAGCATGGCATTCCTAGAGAGATCTGCAAGAAGTTTGACTGTAAGGACTGGCAGCCTCCAAATGCTGACGACCCACATATGCACACGACAAAATTAAAGAGTGTTCGAAAAATTGAATCAATGGAGGAGGCGTTGCTATTGCTTCCACATTTTCCCATAGGAGCGGACTTAGTTGTTTTTAAGGAATTGTGGACCGTAGGAGAGGAGATTTATTATGGTCCCGGAACAAATTCCAGAGGTTTCCGCTCATATCATGCAGTGATAGTATCCAGTATTGAGATCTATAAAGGAGAAGTGGTGGCCATCTGTAAGATGAGCAATGGTACTAAAGTTTGTGACGAAGGATATGTTAGGGTTTCTCTAGCGACAACATACATGGTTGTGGGTGCCAGTCCTAAAAAAAAAGAACATGTTCGGGCTACTTCTAAGCCGATGCATCTTCTCTCTGAATTCATCATCATAGATATAGATGAGAATGAGAAAGAGAAAGAAAGAGAGAGAGAGAAAGAAACTGAAAGCGAAGAGGAGAATCCAGAAGATAACCAGAAAGGGAATCCAGAACATAACCCGAAAGAGAAGTCCGAAGAGATGCAATATCCTGACTTTGGTGCTAGCAAGTTTCATAACTCCTTGAACGAGCACATCATGCCTGATTCTGACAAGGTACAGAGACGTGAATACCTGTGTATATCTCCTGTTTTACTCAAACCAACTATTTTGGTGTGGCACATGAATTTGAACGGAATCGGGACTCAGGGCCAATTTTTTTCATATTTTCCAACAGGATAAATACCTGATTCTGCACAATAGTTTCTTGGTTGTGTGATATTGTTCTTTCCATTATCGTGTTCTTCTTATTTTAGCCGTTTTCTGACATTTTTTCAATGATTCCAGAGCTTGGGCAATGTAAGTGGAGAAGAAATCAAGATGGTTACGGAAGGTTTGACAAGTTTGAGTAAATTTGGAGAGAAAGGTCCTCAAGAAAGAATGCACGAACCTGTAGAAATTGTTGAAAGGTAAGCTGATTTGGATCCAAAGTTGAATGTGAGTCTTTTGAATGTTTGTGACTTGTGATTCATGGTTGTATGTTTCCTTTTTGCTACGACAGAGGAAAACGGCCTGCAAATGAAGCCGGTAATGATGTGGGTACAAAGAAGGCCCGTACAGAGTCATCAGGTTGTGCACATGGGATTTGAGGGAATCACTTTCATGGCCTATTTTAGTAAAACAAGAGTATTTCTTTTGTCTATTAGCCAGGTACAAGTTTTTGTTGGCTTTTTAAGGCTCCTTAACATGTCACGGGACGAAAAAGAGAGAAACAAAACAACAATACCAAGACATTGATATGCAAATGGGCCTCATAAGTAGACCCATTAAGAATATAATGCATAATGAAGCCCAAATTACGCCGTTTCTCCGTTCCCTTTGTCTTCTGAGCGACCTTGCAAGGCTCTCTCTTCTTTTTTTCTTCTTCTTCTCAACTCACCCACCGAGTTTCTTCTCAATTCTCGCGGGACATTTCGCGGGCGAGGGAAAAAGGTAAAATTTTTGGCGGATAGAGAGATCGAAAAAGCTTAACATTTAGTGTCTGGGTTGTTTTCTTATCTCGTAGAAATTTAGAAAATTCAATACTCAGCTTAGCAATACCCAAATCTAACCTCGTTATAGCTAAGATTACTTTATCGCGTTTTTTCTTCTCTTGTGCTCATCGAAAACCATATCAAGGGTCGATCTGTGTTTTTTGTCTGATGTTCTTGTTTAAGATCTCTGTCAAGCACGTAAGTAGCTTAGGAACTAGACGAAGCAATCGCAGAAATATTTACCAAGCTCCCATTTTTCTTTTGTGGGTTTTTCTCTTGTGTTTGCTCATATTGATTCTGATCTGATATACGTGTGTTTTGCTTCTTTGTTTGATTATATAGGAATCTACAAGTATTTAAACCTTTGCTGATTTAGAAACGCCTGAGTGCATCATCTTCGAGGATAGCAGTATAAACATAGCTAGTTGATTGTAGAGAATGTATAAAGCAGTAAGTAAGCGGGTAACTAGAAGTAGTGGATCTGGTTTGAAGCAGACAAATGTAGATAATGGAGGAGAGATTAGTCCAACTGTTGACAGAGTATCTGAACAAGGCAAATCATCAGAGGCAGGGAGTCACATGCCAACTGATGCAAACGGAAATGGACATTTGCATCATGAGATTATGGATCATGGAAAGGGGAATGAAGAACAGAAACCAACCCCTCAAACCGTGAAGAAGGATTCTAATACCAATACCAAATTTTCAGGGTCTCATCGTGAGCTTGTCATCGGTCTTCCTTGCCGTGGACAATTTGAAATCCACAACCGGTCCAGGGCATCTACGAGTTCGAAGAGGTTAGGAGGAGGTGGAGAAAGGAATGTGTTGTTTGCAAGTCACAAGAGAGCTCAGAGATCTAAGGAAGATGCTGGACCATCTTCGGTTGTTGCTAATTCCACACCTGTAGGTCGACCAAAGAAAAAGAATAAGACTATGAACAAAGGACAAGTTAGAGAAGATGATGAGTACACAAGAATCAAAAAGAAACTTCGATACTTTCTAAACCGGATTAACTATGAGCAAAGCCTAATTGACGCCTATTCGTTAGAAGGCTGGAAAGGTTCAAGGTTTGTCTCTTGATGACATTTGTTTTCCCTCTTATTCATGCATTATTTGAGAGTTATAGGTATCCTCTGTGAGATATATTTCTGATCTCACTCAGTCTTGTTGATTATGTGTTCTTTGTAGCCTGGAAAAGATAAGGCCAGAGAAAGAGCTTGAACGAGCCACAAAGGAAATTTTGCGGCGCAAGCTTAAAATTAGAGATCTTTTTCAGCACCTTGACACACTCTGTGCTGAAGGAAGCCTTCCAGAGTCTTTATTTGATACTGATGGAGAGATTTCTAGCGAGGATGTAAGAGAATATTGTTCTGAACTCAACCTTTGTTCCCTTGTTTATCCTGATAGAACCAGTTTGTGTCTCTAGAAGTATTGATAATACGAGCAGTTGTTTAATCGCAGATCTTCTGTGCAAAATGTGGTTCAAAGGACTTGTCTGTTGATAATGATATCATACTATGCGATGGGTTTTGCGATCGAGGCTTTCACCAATACTGTCTTGAACCACCTCTGCGGAAAGAAGATAGTAATATTCTCTGCCTACGTACTTGGTAGTGTTTTAAGCAGTTCTTGCTGGTATCTACAGCTGTCTTTTTTGTTGGTTTTAATTTTTGTAGTTCCTCCGGATGATGAGGGTTGGCTATGCCCCGGATGTGATTGCAAAGATGACAGCTTGGACTTGCTTAATGATTCTTTAGGGACAAAATTTTCGGTCAGCGACAGTTGGGAGGTATATAACTATATATGTTGAGGTTTTTATTGTTAAAGAGGAGAAAACACTTAAAAACACACCTGCCTTGAACTTTTGTGTAGAAAATATTTCCTGAGGCAGCAGCAGCGCTGGTTGGTGGAGGTCAAAATCTTGACTGTGATCTTCCTTCAGATGATTCTGATGATGAAGAGTATGATCCAGATTGTTTGAATGATAATGAAAATGATGAAGATGGCAGTGATGACAATGAAGAATCTGAGAACGAAGATGGTAGTTCTGATGAAACTGAATTCACATCTGCATCTGACGAAATGATTGAGTCATTTAAAGAAGGGAAAGATATAATGAAAGATGTAATGGCCCTTCCATCTGATGATTCTGAGGATGATGACTATGATCCTGATGCCCCGACTTGTGATGATGATAAAGAAAGTTCAAATTCTGATTGTACATCAGACACTGAAGATCTTGAAACTTCCTTCAAAGGAGATGAGACTAATCAGCAAGCTGAAGATACACCACTTGAGGATCCTGGCAGACAGACGTCTCAGCTCCAAGGTGATGCAATTTTAGAGTCAGATGTTGGGCTTGATGATGGTCCTGCCGGTGTATCCAGAAGGAGGAATGTTGAAAGGCTGGATTACAAAAAGTTGTATGATGTGAGTGATCTCTCTTTTTCTTGATAATCGATTTCTATCTGGCTTTGGAAAAACCTCTGAATGGTATTTTTCTTCTATGTGCAGGAGGAATATGACAATGTTCCGACTTCGTCAAGTGATGATGACGATTGGGATAAAACTGCAAGAATGGGAAAAGAAGATTCCGAGTCGGAAGATGAAGGGGACACTGTACCTCTGAAACAGTCTTCAAATGCAGAAGATCATACTTCTAAGAAACTTATACGGAAGTCGAAAAGGGCAGATAAAAAGGATACCTTAGAAATGCCACAAGAAGGTCCTGGAGAAAATGGTGGTTCTGGTGAAATTGAAAAAAGCAGCTCTTCAGCATGTAAACAGACAGATCCCAAAACTCAGGTAAAAAGATATAGCTGTCTTGAGGCTTTAAGGTGCCAATCTTACATTATTATGAGGGAGGGAGCAATGGATTGAAAGGATCCCTCTTTTATGCAGAGACTGTACATATCTTTTCAAGAGAATCAATATCCAGACAAAGCCACGAAGGAGAGCTTAGCCAAAGAGCTACAAATGACAGTTAAGCAAGTAAGAAGTTTCTCCTAGTAAATTGTTTGTTTAGTTCTCCCTTTTAGTCGACCTAGTTTCATCTCTGCTAAGAACTGATTATGTTCTGTAGGTTAATAACTGGTTTAAGCATAGGCGTTGGTCGATAAACAGCAAACCTTTAGTTTCAGAGGAAAATGTCGAGAAGTTAAAAACAGGCAAGGAAGGTGAATGTGAGACATCTGTTGCTGGAAGTAGCAAACAAACTATGGAAACCGAGTCAGTTGCAGAGAAACCAACCAATACTGGATCACGGAAAAGAAGAAGAAAGTAGACTTTAGATTCAATCATGAAGGTTTTAGATCTAATGCAAGGACAATACTGGAACACATACTTACCCAAACCCCGAGATATGAAGACACCAAACCCTGCAAAGCATCGGGTTTGTTCAGTTCTTTGTTTCACATTTTTGGGGTACTTTGAAGACCTTGAAATTTGAGGCAAAAGAAAGAAAGAAAGATTTTCTTCGAAATTGGATGATAGGTTCATTTTTAACAGTTAAAGAAGTTAAGGCTTTGTGTTATGATTATGAAAGTTTTTGTTTATTTCCATCTGGAGAGATGTTTTGAGTTATGGTTTCTGTAATCGATAGAGACCGGTTTAAGAGATCAAGAGATTTAAACTTTAAAAGTCTTGTTTGAACCGGTTTTAAACCCTCAAATGTGAACGTTTAACCGGTCTGTAATTGCTTATTATTAAAGGCCCATTAAGAGCCCATGGATGTTTATGATACAGTATTAGAGTCCTAGAATTGGGTAACGTGTTGCAGAAGGTAAACGAAAATGAAGAAGGTGCTGAGAGTATACGGCGGCGTTATGAGGCTGGTGAGACTTTTGCCGGCGGATTCAAGGCCGTATTACGCCAAGTACGCCAGGGAGAATTTCGTTAATTACCGTGAAGTCGATCAAAGCGAAACATCCCTCGACGAACTCTTCCAGCGAGCCTATAATCACTCACTTTGGGTACTCAAGAAGGTAACAAAGATTCTGGGTTTCTTTTAAATCTAGGTACCCTTTGTGTTAACTGTCTGTTCTCAATCATTTGCAGTACTCAATTGACGAATCAGCAGCGACGAAGTTGAAAGAGATTTGTTTTGAATAATAACGCACACCAAGTGTTCGACGTTATGTCCCTGAGAGTGTTGGAACAAGTTTGGACGATTTGTTAAATGGGTACCATCAGTTTTCTACTTTTGATAGCTATATCAAGAACAGGGGTTGTTCATGTGTCTTTGTCTTTCCTTTTTAGTTGTCTTGACTTTCTGTGATTGACTGCTGAATTGGTCGTTGTCTTGTTTGAGTAGCTAGCTTCTTGTTTGTTTCCATGATCCTGAATAAAATTGTTACATTCTTAGATTCGAAAACATCACATTACTTAATCTCATCTTTGGTAATGAAAGAAACTCATCAGAGCAAAGTAGAAGTGGCAGTTAAGTAATAACGAGAGAGAAAGATTAGGGATTGTTTGGGTAATTAAAGTGATATATATGTAGCTAAGGGACAATAAACAGTAGCTAAGAGTTTAGGTCCTTGTCGAAAACTCGAAAATCTTATATGAAACCAACCTAACCAAAACCAAAGTCTTTTTGAGATTGTTTTTGCTTCTGGAGTTAAAAGTAGAAGCTAGAGAGAAAAGTTGGACTACTTAATAATCTTTATGATTTTTTTTTGACCTTTCCTCTTATGGATTTATTTTAGTGGTTTGCCAACTTGTGGAGTTCACTTTCTTCTTACCACACACGTGTTTGCAGAGTCTTTGCACGTGTCAAACCTGGTACATGTCAGTTAGTAAAAATTTAGTTTAATTTAGTAGTTGTAGTTTCATGTGACTGTATGTTCATAACTATATGATAAACATGATAGTGGTAATCTAAAAAATATTTGTATGGTTTGGTAATAATGGTTTTATTGAATAAATGAATAATGAGTACTAGTTCGATATTGAATACGTGTGTGACACTCATTTATTATTTTGTCTAACTTCTAGAAAGAGAGACTCAAAAAAAGGGAATGCAGCAGTTACTAAGAAAGAAAAAGGTGAGAAACGAAACATCAGCTTCGTGTAAATCAAAACTACAGTTTTCTCGGGCCAGGTGGCTTTGACCCAATTTTCTCTTCAACATTTCTATAATTCCCTTTCTATCCCTCCCTTAACGACTTATCAATCAACACTAATCATCATCACTTCACTAGATTGTTATACAGAAGTATCCATACAAGTGTCACATAAACTGAATACCCATTATCAACAAAAGTATCACTATCTTTTTTCTTGAATTAACAGTTTAACACTAACCAAATAGATAGATAGTATAATGTTTTTGATTTTAAGAAAAGAAACATTACATTTTCCTTCGTAGAATTTAGACAGGTGATGTTAAAGAAAACAAAAAAAGAGAAAACTAATAATTGTATATATATATGTATATAAATAAATATTAGAACATCAGCCATTTTGTGAATAAACCAGTTATAAAAGTCTAAAAAAGGTAAAGAGAAAAACATTTCACCAAAAAAAATCCTCTGGTTAATGTTTTCTCACTTTCTCTTTGTTTTCTTTCTAACCTCTTTCCACGAAAAGTCACGATGGGAGATACCGCAGAGGATCAGGACGACCGAGCTATGATGGAAGCTGAAGGAGTAACGAGCTTCTCCGAACTTCTTATGTTCTCTGACGGCGTTCTCAGCTCCTCTTCCGACCACCAACCTGAGGGTAATGTCGGCGATGGTGGAGAAGACAGTTTAGGTTTTGTATTCTCCGGCAAAACTGGCTCAAGAATGCTCTGTTTTAGTGGAGGCTATCAAAACGACGACGAGTCACTCTTCCTAGAACCTTCTGTTCCAACCTCCGGAGTCTCTGATCTTGACCCTTCATGCATTAAGATTGATTGCAGGAACTCAAACGACGCGTGTACGGTCGATAAATCTACTAAATCATCAACCGTAAGTCTCTCATTACTGATTCTTTATTTGCATAGTTGCATGTAATTAAGGATTACAAATTTAAAGATGTGTTTTTTATTGTGTGTGTCTTGTGAAGAAGAAGAGAACCGGAACGGGTAATGGGCAAGAGTCGGATCAAAATCGAAAACCGGGCAAGAAAGGGAAACGAAATCAAGAGAAATCATCAGTTGGAATTGCAAAGGTGTGACATTTAATAGTATGTATATACACATTTCTTTATGATCCATATTGTTATAGATTAATATTCTCTTGACCATAATGTTATAGATTTACTGTTTATCTTTTTTCGTTTTGGTTGTTAAAATATTAAAATTAGGTCAGGAAAGAAAGGTTAGGGGAAAGAATTGCAGCGTTGCAGCAGTTGGTTTCTCCATACGGCAAGGTGATTTTTATATCTAACTCAAATTCTTTTATAATGATGCAATTTATGATTTTGTTAAGTCAAGCAAGAAAGACCTCTAATCATAACATAACACCAAAGTAATGAAAAATAATTTGTTTTGAATATTAATATAGTATTTCATATTGAGTTTTTCCAAAAGGAAGCTTAAGAAGTCGCGATTTGGGGTAGTGTAGCATAAATTGGCATCCAATGTGAACTTCAAAAAGACATGAAAGACAATGAAACTTGATCAATAAATTAAAGTATCTTTGTTTTTCTTTATTCTAGTCTGGTTTATGTTTAACCATCATCATTGTACATTAGTTAAACAATGTGTACCTTTTTAGAGGGGTAAAATTACCAAACAAATATCTATAAATGACCCTATTTGCAATAGTAAAATATCTATAAATGACACTATTTGCAATAGTAAAATTTGACTTTTCTGACTGATACAAAAATAAAATTAAATGACAGACAGATGCAGCTTCTGTGTTGCATGAAGCGATGGGTTACATCAAATTCTTACAAGATCAGATTCAAGTCCTTTGCTCTCCTTATCTAATCAACCATTCTCTCGTAAGTAGAAGTCTCTCTCTTTCTCTCTTAATTATTTTTTATTAATGAAATGATACTTCTGACATGTCGGCGACGTTTATTAGGACGGTGGAGTTGTCACCGGAGATGTAATGGCGGCGATGAAAGCGAAAGACTTGAGAAGCAGAGGATTATGTCTAGTACCTGTCTCATCCACCGTACACGTGGAAAATTCCAACGGTGCTGATTTCTGGTCACCTGCTACTATGGGTCACACTACGTCACCGTCGTTACCTCAAGGATTTTAATTAAACGGTCGTAGGCTGATATATATTAGTAGTATTTTAGTAGCCTTTTTTCTTGGGTTTTGTTTTTGGCTGAAGAACTATTACTAGTAAATGTTACACCCAGACATTTTTTTGGGATTATCTGGGTGGTATAAAAAGGTTGGAATCTTTTGTGTTTGTAAAATTAGATTGTCTAAGTTTTCTTAAAGTTTCTTTGATGTCACTGTCACAGTTGCGACGAGTAGTGATGGTACTTACTGAAAGGCTAAGCTTATTCACGCTCTTAAAGTGTTGTAATGCCACCAAGTCACCAACCCACATAACTCACTCACTCACTTGAGCTAAAGACGTGCAAAACGTTTTTTCTTTGTTTTCCCACATTTTCACAAGCGCGGTAACAAAGAAAGCAAGAATACTATAATATTATTAGACCAAATTATTAACATTTAAAAATAGATTGAATCTTTTGTGTTTGTAAATTTTTTCTGGTCCAATTTTTCTGAATGTTTCTCAGATGTCAGTCACGTCGAGCAGTGGAACTGAGAGGCTAAGATTTACTCACACCTAAATATTGTAGTAATGCCACCAAACCACATCACTCACTAGTCACTATAGTAGACGTGCACAAATTCTTATTTGTTTGTTTCTTATTTCAACAAGCAATAATCAATGAAAGGTTTATTTTGTTACTAGACCAAATTAGTCTAAATGATTAAGAATAGTTTAATCCCAATCATGTCCCAACTTAAAAAAAGAAGACATGAAAATGAATTAATTAGAATTTTTAAGCATAATCAGATTAGTTAGAAATTATAGTATAGTTGTTTGTGTTAGTGTTATGGATGTTTTTTCATCAATCAATTAGATATGAAATGTTATTATTTATTTATTTTGAAAATAGACTGAAAATTTGAAATTTTTTTAACTAGTTAATGTGCTAAAATATTATGTAACTTTTCCAGTAAAATTATATTAAGCTTAAAAGTAGTTGTTTTTGTTTTAAAGGGATTAGATTGTAAAATCCCAGAATTTAAGATATTTGCAAACTACACAGACACACTTCTACTTTGACCGGTAATTTCATTACATCGCCGGACGGCCGGAGATTTTATCGCTCTCTCTCTTCCTCTCCATCTTCACTACTTAAATCTCTCCCTCCGTATCTTTCTCTGGTGTTCGCCAATGGCGGTGTTTCCTATCGGTTCTCACTTTGCACCGCCGCATCAGTTGACGAAGAGACACGTCATCGCGACTTCATCACCTATCTCCATCTCCACCCGATTGCCGCAAAATGTTTCCTTTTCGAAAGTATCTGGAGTTACAGGCTCGACGAGGTTATCCAAACATGGTGTTCTCGTGAGGGCCGAGGATAAGATAAGGAGCTCTTCTTCTCCTTCTTCTCTCGATGAACCAATCGATGAGGTTCGAGTTTCCACGATGTTGTCTTAGTACAAAATTCGATTTTGATGATTACCCATTTTCGCTTTTGATCCAATCTTAGCTAATTACTCATGAACAAGTCACATATTTTCTAATTGGATAAGTTTCATTCATATAGTGACCTGAAGAAGAACACTAAAATGGGTGTAGTAATCGATGGTCATTGCTACAGAAATGAAAGTTTATATCTTTCTGTGATCCACAGGATTTGATGGACTCATCAGGATTATGTGACCCGTTATGCTCGGTTGATGAACCTAGTTCAAGTTACTTTGAGGCGAATTATCAGCCAAAGACAGATATAATCAAAGCTCTTGCTATTCTTGCAGCAGCTCTTACAGGAACAGCTGCCATTAACCATTCCTGGGTCGCTGCTAATCAGGTGTGATTCTTTGTTTTTATGTTCTTTGGTTTCAACTCAAAATGCAGAATTTTGATTAACAATTATCTATGGACAATGTTATGTTACAGGATGTTGCTATGGCATTGTTGTTTGGAATAGGATACGCTGGCATCATCTTTGAAGAGTCTTTAGCTTTTAATAAAAGTGGAATAGGACTTTTGATGGCTGTGAGTTTGTGGGTTGTGCGGAGCATAGGGGTAAGAATCTGCGCAAAAAGTTGTCTATCTTATACTTAAATTTATGATTAATGTATATGATTTTTGTGTATATTGAATTCCTTGTTAACAGGCTCCTTCAACTGAAATAGCTGTTTTAGATCTTCAACATGCAACAGCTGAAGTTAGTGAAATAGTATTTTTCTTGCTTGGCGCAATGACCATTGTGGAGATAGTTGATGCTCACCAAGGGTTTAAGTTGGTTACAGACAATATCACCACTCGGAAGCCAAAGACACTTTTATGGGTGGTATGTGATTTACTGTAGCTTGAAAGTTATTAGCTTCTGTGTCTTCTTCTTTAAGGACATGAATTTCCTTTTTATTGATTTATGGCGTCGCAGGTTGGCTTTGTGACTTTCTTTCTCAGTTCGATTCTAGACAATCTGACCTCTACCATTGTCATGGTTTCTTTAATAAGGAAACTGGTTCCACAATCAGAGTACCGCAAGTATGGAAACCTTTTCTTAATGCTCTCCTATTAGTTAGTTAGTTTTTGACTCCCTACATATAGACCTTAAGATTCTCAAGGAAACATACTGGCCATGTACCTAGAGTTTAAATTTTGTTATACCTCTTACGATAATACTCTGTATTATAACGTTAGTTTGTACGCTCAATGACCAATGGCAGACTTCTAGGAGGTGTGGTAGTGATAGCAGCAAATGCAGGAGGAGCATGGACTCCAATTGGTGATGTTACTACAACTATGTTATGGATTCATGGTCAGATATCCACCTTGCCGACTATGAAGGTTCTCCTTCTCTTCTGAGATAGTTAATGTTCCTCATTTTCTTTCATAAGCGCAAGTAGCGAATGCTTAGAAGTAGGACTGAATAGTTCATGAGTTTAGATTTGGTTGTTTAGTAAAGAGCTTGATTCTGAAAGTGGCTGGAGATCACAATTTACCACTAAGCTCCCTGCTGTTAATAATTAGGTAGCTGTCTATATCAAAGTTAAGATGCAGACCCTGAACAAGATCCTTTGTTTCGAATTTCTGGTATTGAAAATTTGTGGAGTTGCCTGTATTTGACTCAGAAAGAATAAGAAAGTAAAGGTTGGCTAAAGCACCAGTGATTCTGAAGTTACTTAATGTCGTAATTTTTTGTTGGAGCCTCTGATCGTGATCATGGTACGACAGCTGGTTTTGTTACTCGGCATGCTCTCTAAGTGTTTTGAACTGTATAGACAAAAGTGGTTAAAGTATTCCCCTATTTGGTCACTCCAACTTTGATGTTCTTGATGGAGGTTTACTTACATTCCTTTCAGGACCTTTTTCTACCTTCGGTTGTGTCTCTTGCTGTTCCACTAGCCCTCATGTCTTTGACCAGGTTAAGTTCTTCTTGCATCCTCAAACGAAAAAGGAGACTATGTTTGGCTTCAACTGTCTCGTAAATGTTTGCAATGTATATGCTAATTGATGTAAGTTTTTTTTCTTTCTCAGTGAGGTAAATGGAAAGGAACAGGATCCTAAAGATGTATTGGCTTCTGAAAAGATGGCTCCAAGAGGGAAGCTAGTTTTTGGAGTTGGCCTTGGAGCATTGGTTTTTGTTCCAGTCTTTAAAGCTCTAACTGGATTGCCTCCTTACATGGGTATCTTGTTGGGTCTTGGAGTTCTTTGGATCTTGACAGATGCCATTCATTACGGTGAATCAGAAAGACAAAAGCTCAAAGTACCTCAAGCCTTATCTCGAATAGACACACAAGGTGCTCTGTTTTTCCTCGGGATTCTTTTATCCGTAAGCAGGTATTAAATCAACTGTTCATCTCCAAACTCCTTATGTTCCATTACTCTTAAGAATTCACAATCTTTTCTGATGTTGTTTTCCTTTTTTCCAGCCTTGAGGCAGCTGGGATACTCCGGGAGATTGCAAACTACCTTGATGCCAATATACCCAACGTTGAGCTCATTGCAAGTGCTATCGGTGTTGTATCAGCAATCATAGACAATGTTCCACTGGTTGCAGCGACTATGGGGATGTATGATCTCACATCGTTCCCTCAAGATTCTGAATTTTGGCAGCTCATTGCATTCTGTGCCGGCACTGGTGGTTCGATGCTTGTCATTGGTTCTGCTGCTGGTGTAGCCTTCATGGGGATGGAGAAAGTCGATTTCTTTTGGTATTTCCGAAAGGTAAGATACATTCTTCCGGCTTGTCTAACGATCAACAACACAACATTGCATTAACCAGACTGAAACTCAATACTCTTGTGGCTCTGCGCAAGAAACTCAGTTTTTTTTTTTTTTCTCCATGCAGGTTAGTGGTTTTGCTTTTGCTGGCTATGCTGCTGGTATCGCAGCTTATCTGGCCGTTCATAATCTTCATTTCGAGATCCCAACAACTGTGGCTCAGATCCCATTTCTCACTGGTTCATAGGCTCCATCAATCTCTGTATTTCTTCTCTCTGAGAAAACAAGAAAAAATCCCTGGCTGGCTGCAACAATAACACATCACTTCGTCGACATGCCGCTTTGGAAAAAATCAACTATGTAATTTGTTTCATGTACACTCGATTGTATCATTAGTACAGAATAAATCATCATTTAAGATTATATCGATCTCTGAGTTTTTTCTTATGTGCATCCATGTAAAGTATTAACCTATAGTTTGAGGAAAACAAACTCTTCAATGGCAGGAATGTCTCCGATTTTCTTCAAAGTTTCTTTGCTTGGTTGTTCATCTACTCCAATTGCCATCACAGCTTGCTTGCCTGGAGCGATTCGACCGACGCTCATGAAGCTCACGTTGACGTTTTCATCTCCTAAGATGCTAGCAACTTTACCGATCATCCCAGGCTGATCTACTTGCCTGCACAGAATCACACTCCCTTCTAAACTCACATCCACTCCAAATAATCCGACTTTGGTAAGACTTGGAACCCCTTGTTTCACTCTGCCTTCTACTTTGATCTCACCGGACTCTGATAAAGCGCTGGCAAATCTTGATTCCACGTTTGCTATCCGAACAGTTATGTATTCAATTGGATTCTCAGGTGAGCCGTCTAGAACCATACGTTCTTCTGAGATTTTGACTCCACGTTGTTTGGCAATATAATCGGAGTTAACCAGATTTATGAATACGCTGGAAATGGGTTCGATGATCCCCTTTATGACCATGGCTCGGAGAAGTCTAGTGTCGAGATCATCAGGAGCTCTGGAAGAAGCATAAGTCACTTTCACAGCATTCACACCGCTTCCACCAGTTACCAATTGTACAGCCAGCCTCCCAAGCTTCTCAGCAAGTACAACATACGGCTTCAGCTCCCTCAATACCTGAAAACAGATAGCAACTGAACAGTGTCAGAGAATTTGCAGGACAAATCATTATCACTACTTGCAATATCACCAAGAACTAGAAGAATGAAACTTGATCCTGAATTAAGGACTCTATAGTGAAGTCTGAAATTACCTCTAGTGGAACCATTGGTGCATTGACCGCGGTAGCAGCAAGTTCTCCTCTCAAAGCTCCAATAACAGCTTCTGCGACTTCGATAGACACTCCTTCCTAGGCGTCAAGTAAAGGTTTCAGGAGAGCAGAACAAAATGCACTAAAGGCAAAACGAATATACAGTATGTAATACCTGAGCCTCCATAGTACTAGCACCAAGATGAGGTGTGGCAGTGACACTCTCATGTAACACCAACTTATTATCTTTAACAGGTGGCTCTACTGTAAAAACATCAAGAGCTGCCTGAGCAACAATACCCGAGTCAAGCGCTCTCAAAAGAGCTTCCTCATCAATAACTCCACCACGAGCAACATTAACAATACGGACTCCTTTCTTCATCATCGCAAAGGTCACATCATTCATCATCTTCGAAGTAGCAGCAGTAAGAGGCAGATGCAAAGAGATGAAGTCAGCAGTTGAAATAGCTACTTCAAAACTAACAAGCTCCACACCAATAGCTCGTGCACGATCCGCTGGTGCATAAGGATCATGTGTAATGACATGCATACCAAGTCCCCTGGCTCGTCTAGCAACCTCTGATCCAACTTTACCAAAACCAAGAACAGCAAGAGTCTTCCCCACAAGTGAAACACCTACATACTTGTTTCTCGTCCATTTGCCTACAAACAACCACATTTCTACATTTCACATCGCAATTTCTCAAATCGCTATTCAAATTCAACAACCGTTTAAAACACTCACCAGCTTTGATAGAAGCATCAGCTTGAGCAATGTTTCTAGCCATGGCGGTCAAAAGCGCAATTCCGTGTTCAGCAGCAGCCACAGTGTTCGCAGTCGGAGCATTAACAACCAAACACCCATACTCAGTCGCCGCCGCCAAATCGACGTTATCAATCCCAACACCAGCGCGTCCAACAACCTTAAGCCTCCCACGCGACGATTCAAACACATCTCTCCCAACCTTGGTACCACTCCTGACGATGAGCGCATCACAAAGAGAGATCTTCGTACAAAGCTCCTCGAGACTCAGATCATAAGAGCAATCCACATTAGCGTACTTCTTAAGCAGATCGATCCCCGCTTGGCCTAGCTTCTCCGTTACGAGAATCGTCGGTTTTCCTCCACCTCCGGAAGAAGAAGACGTAACGAGGATGATCCGTCGCCTCTGACGGATGGGAAAAACAGAGGAGGGAGTGGTGACGAGCCTTGAGGAGGAGGAGAAGATCGATGATAGATTCAGAGACGTCGCCATCGCGATGGCGGGAATATAATGTAAGTAAAGGTGTATGTATCGTCAGCAACAGAGTAGAGAGATATGGGTTCATCTTTCGGGTGGGTTTTGTGAGGTTTAAATATGTTGTGCTAGATTACGCTACATCCTTTGTTCACTTATATCTTCACTTCTTAAGTGGATTTTGAAACTTTATATAGAAGAAAAAAAAGTTACAATTTAATAATGGTTTTGCTAATAAAATACAAATATACTACATTCTTAAAACAAAATAATAATATATCAAATATTATACTATTAGGTTATGTGGTTTAAAAATTGAAAAAACACATTTTTTTATATTGATTTTAAATTAAATTATAATATAAATAGAGATACATTTATATATCTATTAGATAAGGCGCGTTTAAGTAAGGCGGATTGTAAAAAATAATGTAAAAGTTATCGATGACATATGAATTCTATATAGTAATATGTATTTTTTTTTAATATTTTTATTTTTTCATGCCTGTTCTTGATAGTTAGCAAGTATATAATATTGAAAGAATTGTATCTCTGTTTCTTTAGATTTAGACATCTTTCATATCGTCAAATGCTGAAAATTTGTCTAACGTTCCAAAACTCTTCTTCCAGTCAAACTTTAGTTTTATTTATTGTTTGATGTAGTAAGAATCTTCTGGTGAAGGGTTTATTAATTGATTTGGCAACTGGCAAGGTCAAAATACTAGGCAGATGTCGTTGGAGGATATCACCAAGTATTGGAAACGCCTTGTGGAACACAAGAGAAATAGTAGTAGCGTAAAGCCTCATGATTCATCAGTCAGTAGCCGCTAAATTTAAGGTAATCATATGAGACATACTAACCACTATTATTTTGTGATATTCGTTGAAAGATAGCAGAATGAGTGGACAGACCACAAGGACAAGCGCTGGTCACCACATTAAGGAAGGGAGTAAACCTGTGGCACACGAAAAATCGTTCTACAAGTCCCTGCTTCAAAATCATTCTACTCCATGCTAGACAATTAGGATAGAACAATAACTAACATGATAAAAGGATTATGCTATAACTTAAATTGGTAAGAAAAACTAAATATATCAAGAGGTATTTTAGCAGCATGTCAAGATCTATATCACTTTTGCAGAAGACGCTGAACAAAGAGGAAGAAGATATGAGCACATTTTATCTGAAATATGAAACACCTAAAATATGAAGTTGATATAGTACAGGGCCATAGTGAAAGCTTTTGTGAGATATCTCAGATAGCTAGCTATCTATTAACCTTAGCCTTGTTCCTTACTAGAAGAAAGAGAAGAGAAACCTCTCTAGTTTTGTCTAATGAACAAAAAGATCACCCGTTCGACTTATCTTTAACTGCTACTGTGTTACAATAGAAAAAGAAAACGATGAACTATCAATACCTAAAGACTCTTGGAAGAAACGATGCATGCTTTCGCGGAGAATGCCAACCAAGAAGCATACAGTTTGCTCCAACTTAAGGGGACTGAAAGTAACAAACGATTAGCTGCAGGGGAAGGAGCGTGTGCACCATTTGGAAACGAATTCAAATATATATGGCAAACAAAAACAAGTATGAGAAACAAGTTAATATGTTATTGACTAACAAATAATGATCTTGTTCAAAGAAGATGACAAAAGAGGAAGAAAAAAAGTAAGCAAGGAATAGATGGTCGACTAATTAAGTTGCACTAGACTTGGAACATAAGAGCACACAAGTGGAAAACACTTTCGGTCTGAATCTCCGAGATCAACTGCTTTAAAGGATCCATCCACTCCAAAGATGTAAGCTATGTTGCGCTTATTATCGTAGTCTTTATCAAAAACCACAGCGACTTTCTTCTCCTCGTCGATGAAGAAACTCCCAAAAGTTAACTGAAACTGAGGGCTGACGAGTTGTTTTAAACTCACTGATAAGAACACCTTGCTGTTCCACGACACAGCGTTGGGCTCAATCTTAGACGTCACCCAGATGTCCAACTGTAAATAATCCCACGGCTGATATAATACAACAAGCTGCTCTTCTCTAACACTAGATACACTCATAGTATCTTCAGAAACAGCAAACTCAAACGGAAGAGGCAAAGGCGGCCCAAATGTCTCGCTTGTGAAATCAAAACAGAGTAAGAAAAAATGGTCTGTGTCCATTGTTTCGGTATAATTCTCTCTAGCAAACCAGTAGGCATTTCCCTTGAGAGACACGCCATGGAGCATTTGCCATAAGTGCCACTCCGGAGTTACATCAAGATCCCTCCATAAGTCAGAGTTAAAATCGTAGATTTTGAAGGGATCCAAACAAGTAATACCCCTCAAGATTTTGTGGGATTTGCGGCTCTTGTCGTATCCGAGAGCATACGAATAGCTATCGAATTTGTTGAATTGATGTGTGGGCTCGAATAACCGGGTATGCCCCCAATACGGGTTCCAAACAACGAGCCTAGTCTTGGATTCGGTGATGCTGATGCATAACAATAAACCGTCACAGTGAAAGACTTGAGATATATCAGCTTCTTCATCGCCTAAGCTAATAAGTTTAGCTTCACGTTTTATACATGATGATGATGATGATGATGATGATGATGATGATTCAACAACGTTGTTTTGAAGATTGACTCTCATCAAATAAACCCTAAAATTCATCATCAAGACCACCATAAACTCCTTTGCGTCTGCTAGTACTTTTGCTTGAGCAAGGTGCTTCTTTGCAAAGCTCCCACATTTGGATAAAGTGCTCCACTTTTTGCAAGTAGATCGGACAGGCCTCAGAGATGTCAACGGAATTCTACAGAGCACCTCCTCCGGCAAATCTCTTGGAAGATTGTACATCTTCTTCATTATCAACCAGGACCAATGTAACGCAAACTAGTTAATGTCGGAAACTATTTACGTTAATCTTCTTAAATAACAACAAAGAACAAAAAAACTGCACCTTATTCTTATTTTTCCTCTGTCTGTGATTACAGATTTCTTCGGCCTCTCGATATATATAAAACAATTGAAGACGGCAGTCACGGCACAATCCCTTGAGGATTCGATTAAGACAGAACAAAACAAGAGCAAATCCCAAATAACTTAGGTTAACAAAGAAGAAAAGATCAATTATCCTCAGGAATCACGACCGACAGAACAAACAAACAAGAACCCATAAAGCTCAATCGGGTCCATGTTCACTGAAAGTGGACTTTAAAAGCCCAAAAGCCTATCCAATGTGAACGAGAGAGAGATAAGACGACTAGGCACATATATCACATTTTGTTTTGGTTGAAACTGTAACTGTAATCTTTAATAATCAACAAATTAATTATTGAATAACCTCTCAAGTTGTATTAGATTCATCTTTCTCGTTTCTACTGGAACAATACTGCAACAAAGCATTCGTGTAAACTAAAAGACCAAAAAAACCAGAAACTCATGAATCTTGAACACAACAAAAACACACAAGAAGAAAACTCCTAGTAAGCGAAACAGAAAGAAATGAACGAAAATCTGTACTGTGATTCACTTTTTTCCGCTGCTCTTTGACTATCCTCTTGTAGCATTACAGTAATGGCTCCTTCTTGTAGCTGTAATTAGTCTGGTGACCAAATGGACTGTTTTTCACCTGCAGCGTTTCAGTAAAACCTCAGTCGAAAACTAACTCTTTCTCGGACCACAAAGGATCAATTCATCAGAGACTACTTACACTACCTACTGATGTTTCTTCTCTTTGTTTATGGGCAATGGAAACTTCCTTGAGATATTTCGAACGAATTTAGAAGTCGAGTTCACTTTCTCATCAATGTGGTCTTGGTACTTCTCATACACAATAGGAAAAGAAAGACTGAGAAGAACTCCTGCAAGATAAAAACAGCGACACATTAGTTAATCATATCAACCAAGATCATAGACTATATAACCGACAAGAAAAGGTTAGACGCTCACCAATGTAAACAAGAGTGAGGGAGTTGATTAAAGTCCCAACATAGGATATAGCCCACAAGACAAGAGAAACCTGTTTCACAGCAAAAACAAACGAGATGTGAACAGTGAGATACATCACATGCAGAAACAAAAAGATACAACAAATGGTTTGCCACAAGTGATGAAAGAAAACCTGAAGGAGACGAATCGGATTTCTAGCTATGGTGATATCACTTGCAATTGACAGTACATAATTGATCCAAACCCGAAGATCATCAGCAGCCTTATTTGCAAACTCCTCAGGGATTTCCATATTCGGAACTGGAGGTAGCGGTCTGAAATAAAACCACATCAGTTGTATACTTTATAAGAATAAAAACACACATGACTCGGGTTGTCAAAGCAAAGTTCCAGTATTCATAAGCTTTTATGCTCCAAAATAGTCTCTTTCAAATGGTGAAGCAGTAACTTAACAAAGAAGAAGCTAATGCAAGCTCTACTATCAACACAATCCATCAATGCCGCATAAAGGTTTCATCTTTTTCCACAACAATGCAGTGAATAGAATAAGCAGAGATTTACCGGTTGAGAACTGTAGCAGACTTGGCCCATAAGAAGAAGATCGCAACGAGAAGAAGCAGAACATTGGAGACGAAAGACAAGAGATTGTATCCAGCTCTCTCGAATAAGAACCAAAACCCAGTAGAAGAGATTAGCAAAATGACTGCACCAGTCCGGTTTCTCCATAGCAGCAAATCAGCAACTGCAAAAAATTGCATTTAAGGACACAAGAGTCACGAGTCAAGAGATTCCTAAATGTCTCCAAATACGTGAAATTGTTGTTCATAATTATGATCAAGTTTAAAAATTCCCCAAATGCACATAACAATCAAACAAAACCCTCAATTTACGCCAATCAACGCAACATTCCAGATTCCGAATAGAGCGAAACTCTAGAGCGATTGAATCGAAAGCGAAACTCGAGAAAAGCCAAAATAGGCTTCAATAAATCGAATAGAGAGACTGACCAGAACCAGCACCAAGAGATTGATGAACAGAAACGCGGGATGAAGAAGAAACGGAATCTCCCATGGCGAATCAATTAGGGTTCTTCCGCATAGAGTTCCAAAGCAAAAATGAAATACACGAATCGATGTCTTGCGTCGAAAGATTTGCCGAGAGACCGCTTCGTGATCGCAGAACAACGCAACTCCTTTGGATTACTCGATTGCGCCTGCTCTCTTCCTTTCCAAAGATCAAAGATTTTTCCTTAACGCTTCCGCGAAAAAGTTTTTAGATTTTAATTATAATCAAATTATTTTCCTCTTTTTTTTTTCTTATCAAAAAAGTATTATTTTCTTTTAATACTTAGCCCAAAGTTGGTTGGCAATAAAAAGATTTCACTTTTCTTTATAATCACTTTAAACTGGTTCTCAGTTTCAATTGGTGTCAGCCATAATTCAGATTCAGAATTGTTAACAAATTTGAGTTCAAGTGGAAGAAAATTCTTATCATAATGATTTTCTTGTGACAAACACACGTAAACAGAAAATCCACATTGATTAGAAAAAAATAAAGCCAAAGCATTCGTGTTTGAACCATTTGAAAAAGACAACAACAAAACATTCGTTGGACAAACAAGCCCGTTACAATTTTTCGTTCATGTATCAATGTGCCCTGCCCTCTTTAGTTTGTAGTTGTTGCAGCCTCCTCCACCAGATTACTTCCTGCAACATCAACCACAAATCTGTAACGAACATCGTTCTTGCGAAGCCTCTCAAACGCAATGTTAAGCTCATCGATCTTCACAGTTTCAATCGTCGACGTAAGCCCTTTCTCTTTGCAGAAAGCCAACACTTCTTCTGTCTCTTTAATGCTCCCTATAAAGCTCCCTGATATCACTTTCCTCCCTGTCAAAATATAGAAAAAAACATCAGGTTTGCTATTGAATTTTGTTGTTATTAGCTAGATATGATTTAAACGCAAGAAATAGTACTGACCAAGAATGACGAGAGGGGTCACGAACTGAAGAGGAGTGTTGATAACACCCATGAGAATCAATTTCCCGTCGAGTTTAAGACAAGCCAAGTAAGGGTCGAGAGGGTGAAACACCGGTACGGTGTCAATGATGTAGTCAAGGGAATCTGCGAGTCTTTGCATCTCTGCTGGATCAGAGCTCACCACATAGTCGTCAGCTCCTAAATGTTCGATAGCTTCTTCTTTTTTCTTATCTGATGAGCTTATCACAGTCACATGGTGTCCCATTGCTTTAGCTATCTTCACACCCATGTGCCCTACTCCACCTAACCCTAGAATCCCTCCTTTAAGCCCACTCGCCATTAGACCGAAGTGGCTCAACGGACTATAAACCGTTACTCCCGCGCAGAGTAGCGGTGCAGCCTGCTCCACCGCCATTCCTTCTGGAATCTTCACCACAAACCTTTTGAAACAAAAATAAGTTACTTGTGGATGAAGAAACAAATGCTCTGTGTGTTTCTTGTGAAACAAGGTGTGTGCGTGTGCTTACTTTTGATTGACGATCATGGTGTCGGCGAAGCCACCTTGAGTAGGTTTTCCATCGGTGTAGACATCGTTGTAACTCCAGATTCTCTTGTTACAATACTGCTCAAGTTCTGAGCTGCATGGTTTGCAGCTACCGCAGCATCCAACGACCACGCCGACTCCGACTACATCTCCTACGGTGAACTTGCTCACATCTGATCCCACTTCCAACACCTCACCTACTACCTCGTGCCTGTAAATCAAAATTACACTTTTAGTTATTACGGAATCTTACTCGTATATTTCAGTTACCCCTACAAGTCCCACATTGACAGAGTTTTTTGTTTGCATATTAATTTAGAAGACTAAACAGTGACAGGTGTGGTTATAAACGAATGTCAGATGTGTAACAGTAGCACGTTCAATTATCTTCAAATTAACAATAATGTCAAGTCAACTTTATACCAAAATCTTCTGTCATACCACAAAAGTCATTTAACAACATGCATCATATAATGGGTATCTAAATTCCGAGAAGAATATATCAATAACATTTGTACAAAATATTACATATCATATGGTTAACTACTTACTAATCAACTCATCTGAACCATTAAAAATAAGAATTTCATGTATTTACAATCTAAGATTATCTAATATTTGTTTTTGCCCTTAGGTTATCTAAAATTAAAATATATGTCTAAACAATTTACTTACATTTGAAAATGTACTGTTTGGAGTTATCTCTAGCACGCTTAGAAATTATTAAGCTAGTCACAAGTGCTAATATACTTAAGTTTACCAACAATCTATGCATAACTTCAAATAAATTAAAAAGATGTAATTCCATTTAAAATCTGAAACCATCTTATTTATATATGATTGGGATCTAAATTGAAGTCTAGCGATAACATCCATTTTTAACAGATGAAAGAAAATCGCCATTCATGGACACCAGTCAAGAATAAAGCTGAAAAATAAGGCAGATAAGAAAAGAGAGAAGAAATTACCCAGGAACCATAGGATAATTAGACATTCCAAGATCATTTTTAATTTGGTGAATATCAGTATGGCATATTCCACAGCATATAACCTTTATATACACATCATCTGCTCCTGTGCTCCTATATATTAACAAAACCAAAATTCAATTTTCAACAAAAACAAGTTCAATAAAACCATAAAAATTCTACATAACAAAACCAAATTTTCTTGTGAAAGGAGAAGAGGAAACAAAACCTTAAAGTGTAGGAGTAAGGAGAGAGAACACCAGAAGGATCTCTTGCAGCCCATCCTAAAGCCTTCTTTTCTCCTGCTTCTACACTTCCCATTTCTTTTTTCTTGGTTTCTCCGATTTTTCTTTTTTTGTTTCTTTAGTTTTGCAGAGAAAAACAATGGTGAGAGATTATGTCTATGGAAACATGACTGTAGAGGCACTCTATTGACATATGTTTATATATACAGAGCAAATGGGGAAATAATAAAATATTAATGTAATACCAAAAGAGAGGAGGAAAAATGGGATATATTGTTTTAATATTTGGTGGACGTGTATATTTTTTAATCAGTAAGCTCGACCAACCAAACCTCTTATCTTTTTTTTCCCGGTGGTACAAATACAACCATACCAAAAAGGCAAAAACGTAGCAAAGTGAGTTTGGTAAAAAAAACTAAACCAACCTCGAATAAAGATATTAAAAACAATGTGGACGACGGTAATTAAATAGATAGTCGTTGAAAGGGAAACAGAGATATCGGCAGCCTAACGAAATTTTGGACATGATTTTTTGGTTTTTTGTCTAACATTTTGGACATACATATCCATAGAAAAATAAGATAAAATAGTTGACAAAAGATATATGACACAATCAATTTTTGGTGACTATTCTTGTTTTTTCTATAAATCCATAAAGTACATAATTATTTTTATTTTTATTTGTGTGGCGTTACTGTAAACACGTTAGCTTTAATACGCACTTCATAAAATAGAACAAACAAACTAATTGGTTGTGACCAAAAAAAAAGAAAAACTAATTGGTAATGTTTACAATGGTTTTATTTGCGAAAGAGTTGCTCTATTACGAAATTATCTAACTACTCTTATCTGATTAGTCGAAATAATATCATATCTTAAGCTCATTAAAAGATTATATGAATACACTATTCGGTAACTACACTCATCATCCTTAGTAAAAGCCCGAATTGTTCTCTAGTTAAG
>Ga0041059_1000389_pt1 | contig 32481 bp, 25 predicted proteins | sample AraColnosormetaG_FD_56232 | JGI IMG/M metagenome (GOLD analysis project Ga0041059, IMG submission 56232) | Arabidopsis roots microbial communities from North Carolina, USA - Col MF nosort | ecosystem: Host-associated > Plants > Roots > Unclassified | place: USA: North Carolina | collected...
GTCTTCTAGATATGAATATGATATATATATATATATATAATTGTAATTGGTTCTAAAAGTATATTTTATATAATGAAATCATTTTTATATCTTCATAGAAAATTAAAAAAATACAAAATTAAGAAAATCTCCTTACAAATTTGTTAATTTATGGATAAGTTAATACTTTTACAAATTAATAGAATTTCACGGTACCGAGATTATTAATTTATAGAGGTTTTACTATATGTGAGGCAAGTAAATTAATTTCTTATTAGAATATTACTCGAGACTACCATATCAAAAGCTTATGCAATGGGATTTTCTTGCATATAAGAATTAGCTAACTCCAATTAGTATGAAAGAAATTTGGGTAGCAATGACAAAAAATTATATCAAGATTGCGAGAGCATATGATACCATACTAGGAACCAATATAGTTTTCATGGATTTTTGCTTGTAGAGCCTTTAAATAATACCCGAGTCTAGGTTCAAAAAAGTTCAGACTCGGAGAAATGGATTTGAGATGCAAGTTCGTTGTGTACGACCATGTTCAAAGGTTAGATTGATATTACGAATAATATGCATCTATACAATGGATATAATTGGAAACGGTTGCTTTTGGGCTGTCTATGAGTCATCATGTAATTCATGGACTTGGAATTCTTTCTTGAAGTTATGACCTTTAGCTGAGAATTTTCTAAAAAGCAACGTGCGGAGTGGAAGAAACACATGTGTTCTCATCTTTGGAAACATCGACGTTCCTAGACCTAGGCAAAATGAGAAGGAATGGATGAAATTAATGTATTATTCCAAAACATGTATACTTTTCAAGGGCTTGTTTTCTTTGCTCTTCATATGAGGAGTCAACGGACCAATTGTTCCCAATTTTTTTTTTTTTGCCTCTAAAATATGACGCCATATTCTTCCATGATTAGATCGTCAAGTCTTGTTCTGCTCCAGGTCGGAGCTTCTTTTTTGGATCATGATTCACTCCCCAACTATTCTCAGAAAGATAAAAGTTCAAGCATCATTCTTCCATTTATGGAAACAAATGAACAATTTCCTCCGTAACATGCAATCGTTATCAACACACACAATCTTCCAAATGATTGATTGAGAGATCAAGAATATTATCACCGCTAAAAGAGAAACACAACACTTTAGCAAGTTCATGCCCTTATGGTTGTGATGAAACCCACAAAGTTTTCTCCAATTTTCAGCATTTGGTTTTTCTTTTTTTTTCCAAAAAATGTCTTATGTTTTCGGTTTCTACTATGTACATAATTTATCACCTTAATTATATTTACAGTTTAACAAAAACAATAACGATGCATTTATGACCGACTACATATATACATGCACACTCTTTAGATAAGAATATCGACTATTTTATCAAAATTGGCATTTATTTAGCATGTTGAATTGTTATATCCCTTATAATCTGCAAACTTTTTTTTATTATTATTAAATAATAAATGTTTAAATGTTATTATTATTCTATGACTATTATTATTATTAAATGTTTCATTTGCACTCATATTTTATATTGCAATATTTTAAAATTCATATATCTAAAATTTATATCTATAATATTGAACTAACTTTACCAATGAGGTTTTAATATCAAAATACTTACACAAAACAACCTACAACTACAACAAACAAAGTACATCAAAACAATTACAACAAAAATTCTAAGTCAACAACCCAACCAATCACCCACTAACTAACCATACTTAAATGAAAATATACAAATGTAAATATTGACATTACACCAACATAGACATAAATGTTACATATAAAACTATAAAAGGAAAGCATGTTAGAATATGAGTTGATAATGGTTCAATGAACACATGGCTCAATATATTTCTTCTTATTTATATATCTATATGTTAGTTTATGTTAAATCATAAATATCTACATGATTATGCATGATTAACATAATTAATTGCATGATTAAACATGATCAACATATAGCTATTTAATAGTTTTTGTACTTCATGGCATGAACACACTAAATAGAATCAAACCATATTTTCTAGATCCACAAAATAAGAAGATCAACTTTGTTTAGTTTTTCTTTACTTAGATATGCATAGGAATAAGCAAGATTAATGGAATATTTTATTTACATGAAGTTCAATTTGTTCTTTAAAACTACATAAATGCGTTTCATCAAACCAGTCAAAGACTCAAAATGCTTCTACTTAAACATACTCCATCCGTTCTTATTTAGTTGATGTTTTAGGAGAATGCACACATATTAAGAAACCATTTTTTTTCTAAACTAAAACATCATTTATTGTTTAATCAATCAATAGAAAAATAATCTGCAGAATAAAAATCATTAAAACCAATAAAATATAGTTAATTTTGCATTAAATTTAAAATATCATCTATTTAAAAACAAAAATAAAAGCTCAAAACATCATTTATAAAAGAACGAAGGGAGTATATAATTATCTCGAACAAGATTCTCTACATCAAAAATCGTCATGAACAATTGGACCATAAGCACAATTCCCACACATTTGCATGTGGCAAAATCTTAGATCAATAGATTTGACACGTGTCACAATCAGGTGAATTGCTAAATTTGAAAATTATACTTTATATAATAAGATTTTAATTTGATTTATAATCTAATAAAATATTAGAGAAAACATGTGATCAACTAACTATTATTAAAATATAGTTTAATTAATATGATTTCTAAATCGAATAAATTATTAGAGAGTCATGTGATTCTGTCAGAGTGAGTAATTTCATGATTCCAAAAAATATCTTATCTATCTTTTATTTGAACATTTAATTTATAACTTTTCTGGTTGGAAGAAAAATATATCATTTAATTAGTTTAAAATACTTCATCTTTATACTGTTTGTAGATTCAAATCCGCTACTTAATGACCGTGAACGAATTATGCTAGCTTTTTCTCTGAAATTTTTTTTTCAGTTTTTTCCTTTTTCTTTTAGTATGCTAAACAACTAATTTCTTATTTTTTGTGAAACAACAACTAATTATTATGCTACCTTAACAACGAAATCTGAACTTTAAACATAGAAACTCGGTCAGCATGAAACCCAAACTGAACACCTTAAAGAAGGAGGCTCGAAGAATTACACGCACTACAAAAAAAAGACAACAAAAAATTGTAAATTTTCTACCATTTTCATACGATATTTGGTTTGAATTCTTAGCAAGTGAAGTTTCAAGGATGGTTGAGTCGATTGAGCTTCTATTGGTTTTAGTGGTGTTTTTTTTTCAAGGTAGAAGCCTTCGATGGGAAGATATTTTTATTAAAGGTTCTTAAAGATGAAGATTTTGGAGATATGAAACAAAGCATGTTGAAGTGTTTAAAAGAGACGAAAAAGATAAAATAACAATTTGTTTTTAAATTTCTATGTAGATATATAATCTCATTAAATATCATAAATTATAATTAGGTAAATTTATATATAATATATTAAAATATGCTTTTCATTATTTTTTAAAAGGTATTATTATTAGAATTCATCAATAGCTTTTATTTATCAAACGATGTTATGTCTTATAGCACTGTCAACATATTTATAATAACAGTAACCAAAATATTTAATAACTTTTAAACTTCTGAATATACATACTTTTTATATTGATAGTCTTATACGTTACCGTTACTATAAAAGGCGAATACTATAATCCTTTTATTGAAAATACTGGATTTGAGTGTTGTCAGTTGGGAATTAACCCTTGTCATGCCAAAACAGTCTAATTTTGGAGCAAGAAGCACCAAAGTTTGCTTTCTATTATTAATTTATAAAAGTTTTACTTTTAAAGTTTTATCTTCTTTCTACATATTGCAAGTTTTCAATAATAATTTTACCTTTGTTTAGGGTAGCACTTGTATTGACCCGAGAACCCTAATCTAACACACACGCTTAGAAAAAAAAAACCTAATCTCGGTGAAACAGAGAGATAGGAAAATATGAATTCCTTACCTGAGGATCTATTGGCGATGATACTCGTCAAATTACCAATAAAGATTTTCACAACTTTCAAAATTGTTTGCACGCAATGGGAATCGATGGTGGATTCTCCATATTTCCGTGACCTGTTTCTATCTATTCATCAAAACTCGCATTATTCATCATGGTCGATCCTGTCTCGCTGTGATGAAGAAGTCATAGCTCACTATGGATGCAACACTTGGGGACTCCAACGATCTCTCCACTTCTACATCTCGTCTTTCCTTACCAAGAAGTTTGAAACACAAAGAAACAACTACAAAGTATGGTCTTACAGTACTGATGTTGGAATGATTTTGATCAGTGAAAACTGTATCTGCGTGAAGAACCGATCCTTGTACGTAGCTAATCCAGTTTCACAGGAATGCGTAGAGATCCCTTCTCATGGTTATCTCAAGAAAGTCTCATGTCCCTTGGGAATTGCCACACGAACTGAGAATGGCGTTCTTTTGGATTACAAAGTTGTTTTGTTTAATGGAAGCGATACGTTTAGAAGGTTGCTGATATATTCATCCCAGACTGGCATGTGGAGTATCAACACTGTCGATTTGACTGTGTCAGGTTTTCATAACCAGTCTCCCATTAGCTTGCACGGGAGTATTCACTGGATCGCCAGCACTAGTCACAGTGAAGATGTTGCTGTATCCTTCGATTTATACGCCACTGGTACGAGCTCTGTTCAATGCCGTGTGACTACTTTCCCTGATTTCGGAAAACATCCCAAATTCACTAGATCGTTCTCCACTTGTCAAGGATCTCTCATGTATATGAATATAATCTCTATAACCAAAGTTGATGGAAGTCTAGAGATAATATCTGCAAGACTTTATTGGTTTCTCAAGTATTTATTTTATTTTGCATTACGACTCTTAGTTCTTTTGTATGAAGGTGTTTCAATTATTTCGAGTATTTTGGTTTGGTCTCAATAAGAGAGAAAAATGGAAGAAAAGTGTTACCACAATGTCAGCCGACTCCATTATCATAGAAGTGAAGAAAATACATAAACAGAAAAATAACGTAGCAGTGTTGTTAACCTTGAAACCTTTAGAGACATGTATCTGTGCTCACTCTCTCTCACTCACTCGTTTGTACTTAATTACTTGCATGCAAACAAAACAAAACGACACAATCGGGTTTATTTTTCAAGAGGCACAAGTAGCTAGGTGATGTAGATAACAAGTTTCAGTAATATAAAAGTTTTATATCATTCTTGTCTAAGAATGATCGCTTACTTTGGTTCTTCCCTCTCTTACTCCTCTGTGAAATCAATATTTTAACTAGGTTTGCATAGGATAACGATTCCAATTGGTTGGATCTACATAAGTAGAAGGGCTCGATCGATACCAATTGGTTGGATCTTCATCGTTAATGGCAAAAATCTATTTTCACGTCAATTCTCGTCCAAATATCTCAGATAGGATAATGAGTTTTATGATTATCCCAAAGGAAAAGTATATATTGATTTGATCTTATATTCTCCTTCCGAGCGTTAAAATTTTCATATTTCAAGATTAAATTTCGTACGCTTGGTTTAGGTAATTTTGTTTGGTCGAAAGAAAAAAAAAAGGTGATTTTATTTGGTCATTTAATTTGTGAAAAGATGAATAAAGCACAAGTTTTTTTCAAACTTTATTTCACGAATATACGGGATAGAGGTACATATCAACCAATCTCTCGGATGGTGAAATTACAAAACATATAATATTTTAAAAAGGTACAATGGGATGATTAAAACATACTAAAATATGGATTTTGAACAACAAACATCGTTAAACAAAAGATTAACGGTTGATCTTTTGCAGAACTTGAAGTCTGGCCTTTGCAATCAACTTGCTATGATCTTCCACACTTTCACCAACCTCCGTGATTTTCTTTGTTAATTTCTCTACTTTCTTACTGATCTGAGTTAGGACAATTCTCGTGGCCGCCTCATTATCTTCATGGTCAATAGCATTATCTACAAGTTTCAACATATTTTTGATACGGTCTTCTAGCCCGTCGACTAAAATCGATACGGTCTCCGTCGCTTCTTCGTTGGTTTTTATACCTTTCTCCACCGATTCTTCTATCTCTTCCACTTTCTTTAGACCTTCTAACTGTTTGTTCAGAGCATCCTTCTTTTTATCCAAGGTAGTGTAGACTCCAGCCCATCCTGCCGCAAGCAGTGGTGCGGCTAGAGCCCCAAAGCCGGCAGCCGCACCCACGCCTGTTGCAATTAGAGCTATGGATGCAACCGCAACAATAGCAAACGCAGCGCCGAAAACCACGTTCGTAATTAAAGTTTTTTTCTCTAGATTACTAATTTCGTCCTGAATCTTTTTTCTAGTCTCACTCACTTCCTCCAGAAGGGATTCTTGCTGCTTTTTGATCCGCTCGAACTGAGTTGTGAGAACTTTGCCGTCAAAGGGATCTCCCATCTCTTTAAAACTCTTGAGGTCCTCCAATGTTTTTTCATACTTCTTCTTTTTCCCACCAACATCTTTTTCTGCCGACTCTTTCTCAAACTCGGCCAAGGCCTCTCGAATGAGAAGTTGGCCCATTTCTGCGTTCTCGACGCAGTTCTCTATAGTTTTGAAAATCTCTAAAGTCTTTTTAGTATTTTCAAAATAGGCCAGGACCAAATACTTTAGAGCTTGGTTGTCCCACACATCGTCTTCGATTTCGGTAATGAAGTCTGCCACACCTTGGGTAACTTCAACTAGGTGCTTGGAGAGCTCCATGTGTGCGTCGTGTGGGGAGGACGAACCATTCTTGTCTTCAACGGTGAGTGAGTCTATCATTTTGTTGGTTCGCTGCTGAAGGGAAGCATCAAAGGATTTTAGTTTTGGGTGTTCTTCACAAGCAGATTTGTAAGCACTCATCATGTCTTCCGAGCATTTCAACATCAAATCTTTGGATAACGCCATCGATGATATTGCTGAAAGGAAAAATAATCAAGATAAGTTAGAGAGATTTAGGACAGTTTTAGAGGAGTTAACATCCACAAAGTAGTTATATAGGTTTTTTCTTCTGTTTATAAAAAGTGATTTTTTTAGTTGTCTTAGTGAATTTTTATTACTTTTTTTTTTGTGCAAAATGAATTTTTATTAGTTAATCTTAATAAATTGTTAATTTCAATGAGCGACAATTTTGAAAGTAATTGGATCTATCGACATTATATTCCTAGATTTTGTAGAATGGTTTTAAGAAAATATATTATCCTTGATAATGAAACATAGTTTTGTACGAATATTTCTATATTAATTTTAATATACATACATCATTCTCGATAATAATATTTATTTTATTTTCAAAACAATAATGTATTTGAATTTTACATAGAAAAAATACAGTTACCTGTAAAAATCATGAGGAAAAAGAAAATTATGATAATAAAAATAATATACGTACAACACAAAACATAATAAATTGATCATTAAACTACGAATAAAAAGAGAGTTGAAGAGAGAAAAACTTAACCAGAAATTGAATCAGAATCTTGCTCAATACTCTCACCAATATATATAATAGGTATGAAGTTTTGAATGATTTCTTGGGTTTGTAATTTACAAGTATTTATAGGAGAAACCTGTGTTGGCGAGCTCAAGTTGAGTGATGAGGATTTAAGATAGAATGAAAGAAATGTCGATAACGATTTTTTTGTTTTATGTGGGTTATTGTGATATAAAGATGTGGTTTTGATTTTTATTTTTATTTTTTTTATTTGAGTAATATTAAATGGGAAAAGAGAGAAATGAGACAAGGATTTTGGGTCTATAGGAAGAAAACAGATGGCACTTTCTAGAGAAGAAAAAGAATTTTGATGTGGTTGTGTAATCAGTGTGGCTCGTGTTTTGGTTTCTTGAAGCAAAAATAATCTTGTTATTTAGTCTTAAAAACCAAGGAAAATACTTTATAGTCTCGTTTTTATTTTGCCCAAAGAAATGTCTTGTTTATATTTGATTTGTCTGAGTTTGAGATGTGCAGAATGGTATTAGTTTAAAATTATTATTTTCGTTAGATGGTAACTGGAAATTAAGTTTGGAAGAGGAGTGGAGTGGCGTTGCCGGTGAAGTGATAAAATTATCAAGGCATGGGAGAATCTAACTGGAGCAATGGGGATTACGTGTTTAAGGGATTAGATGTTTAAGGTCCTAAGTTGAAGGAGTGGATTATTGACACGTCGTATATGAATAATTATTGGGTTCACAATCTTATTCATCCTTTTAATTGACTAATTAAAATATAATAATATACCATGTCTTATTATCTTTAAAAATAAATTAAAACTATAATCATAAAACAAAACAGATTAAGAAAACAAAATATCTACTAACCAAACCAACATATAACTCTATTTAATTGTAAAATCTAAATCAGACTTAATTTTTTATAAACCCAACCCAATATATAATTTTGTTTAATTATAATATCTAACCATAACCTCGTTGTTATAAATCCCAATCGATACATAATTTTGTTTAATTGTAAAATTCTAAACCCTAAACCCTAAGCCTTAAACCATAAATCCAAATTGACATCTAATTTGCATAAGTGTAAAATCTAAACCCTAATATTTATTTTATCAAACGCAAATCAACATACAATTAACCTTAAAATATACATATTTTGTTTCTTTAACTTGTTTTATATATAGGAGAAATCTGTGTTGGCGAGCTCAAGTTGAGTGATGATGAGGATTTAAGATAGAATGAAAGAAATGTCGATAATGATTTTTTGTTTTAAGTGAGTTTTTGTGTGGTGATATAAAGATGTGGTTTTAATTTTATTTTTTTGAGTAGTATTAAATGGGGAAAGAGAGAAATGAGACAAGGATTTTGGGTCTATATGAAAAAAACAGATGCCACTTTCTAGAGAAGAAAAAGAGTTTTGATGTGATTTGATGTGGTTGACTGGTTGTGTTTTGGTTTCTTGAAGTAAAAATACTCTGCGATATTGTTGTACATATGTTATTTAGTCTGCATGTTAAGAATCTTAAGATAATTGTTGAGGATGACCAAACATTTGTAGCGTTAAAAACCATGTAAAATACTTTATATATAGTCTTCTTTTTTTTTGGCTTAGTTTGAGATTTGCATATGTAATGGTAATAATTTTAAATTATTTAATTTGTTAAATTGTAACTGGAAGTTAAGTTTGGGAGAGGACTGGAGTGGCGTTGCCGGTAAAGTGATAAAGATATTAACGCATGGGAGGATCTAACTCGAGCAATGGAGATTGCGTGTTTAAGGGATTATATGTTTAAGGTCCATAGATTCGAATTTTTATAGTCTTTAAAAAATCGGTTAGTATATACTATTTATATACAACTAAAAAAGAAAGCAACCAAGTAAAGGAGTTGTCAATTAACAAAGTCTTAATATTATTTCTTGTACTTCGATGTTTTTTAATAATACCCGTTCTAATACGTTTTTTGTTTAAATAAATTTAATTATCGTAGATGAAATATACTCTTCTAGTAATCTATAAGCAAAATATTGGAATACCTAATGGAGGTAGTTAGACATATTTATCTGCACACAAAAAATGTGTGTTAGGTATATATGCATATGATGAGTACCAACGTTTCTTTTGGGTTTTGGGTTTTTATGTTTGGTGTAAAGAATTCTTTATCGCAAAAAAAAATCCTTTCCACCAAAAATATTTATTGTGAAGGTTTTTTTTATGATGATATACTAGGTAGTGATATTGGTATAAAAATGTTTTGCATGTACATACGTGTCTTGAGATTTCACGTCGGTATAAATTGGACCAGATAAGGTTTCTCGAATTATCGACCAGAAAATATTTGTTCAACATTTGGTTATTCAAATAAAATACATATTGTATAAGTTCAAGTTGTACCTAATTTAGCATAAAGACGAATTATCGACAAGCACAGTAGACAGTAGCTTTAGCCTTTAGCAATCAAACAACAAGAAATGGACCCAAACGCTCTATACCACAACATATTTGTAGACGAGGGCTGTAAAAATATGAAATACCAAATTTACCTTGTTTTTGTTATTTTAAGTAACTTTATTGTTTGTTTCTTCTACTTTTTTAAACGTTACATATTGAGAAATATATATATTACATGTTACAATCGTTTAGGTAATATATTGTTTGATTTGTCAAAAAAAAGTATCTATTGTCTCTTGTAAATAATTAGGTTTTAGGAATGGTTTCTCCCTCTTAATATTCAATTGTACAAGATACAACATATATATAGGGATACAACATTATGGTTTATGTTAGTGATATACCTTGATTTTCACCACTTTAAGCTATGAATTAGCTATTAGTTTTAGAGTCTTTTTATTATTTCTAAAGTATTTTTATTATTTTTAAAATCTTCTTATCAGGTATTTTTTTATGATCGGAACTGGATTATAGATAAGAAAACATTTTGGAGCAAAACCGACGAAGTTAAGCTAAAGAAACGAATTTGGAGTCAGACCATGATTTCAGTGTCAACCGACACTAAGAGAGTGTTAAATGAAAACGGACTCGTTTTAAGTTACAAAGTTTCTTTTATTCATCTAAGACAGACTTGTGGAGCTCCAACATTCTCCAAAACGCTATCCCATTGCGCAGTGTTGAATGGTGCAATCCCGTTAGCTTGAACGGAAACCTTAACTGGTTTGGCTACATCTTAGACAGTGAAGAAATGTTGTGTCCTATGATTTCTACGCTACTGAAACGGAATCTGATAGATACAGAGTTATTTTTTTCCCTGATGTATGAAAAGATGTGAAAATCAAGAGACTTTGCACAACTTCTAAGGGATCACGTATGTATATGAACATTTTCCTAGAACCCAAAGACGATAGTGGTCTAGAGGATAAGTTATTTGTATGGAAGCTAAGGAGTGGAGAATGGCAACTAGTATCTGAAATCTCGTTGGATTCTACAAATCCCCGTTCCAAATATTTTCCGTTGGCTATAAATGTTTTGTATGTACTAACTTGCACAAAGGCATATTTGAGCTTTACTACAACTTGGAACATATAGCAGTGATGGTCGCATTGTTAGCATTGCTGGAGAATGGCAGCATATCACATACCTCCCGTTTGTTCTTCCGCGTTGGCTGCATCGGATCTCGACGTCATGAGCACAGTTAGAGGACTTTCCCTTGTTTCTTATTTATTGTTATTTTCTTATGCAAGAGGAACTGAGTTGTGGACGTTGTTATTTGATTTCTTTTTAGTCTTTGGTCTAATTATGATGGAAAAAAACTGGTTGTGGCCTCTTTAGATATTGGTTACTTTTATTGCCTTGTTAACGATACAATATAAGAATGGAAGACGTTAATTTCTGCGTCTAGATGCCAAGTATGGGACTGGTTAACTAACTTAATTTGCATAAACTGTATATCTCTATGTATCGCACTCAACATAACAGAGGAAAAAATCCTGAAACCGAAAGAATAATCTTGTTTTATTGCAAATTTGTATAACATATGCAGTTAAGTATTCTAAAGCCCTAGGCGATTGATTAGGAGACTCCTGTTAATTGAAAACTCGTTTCATTGTAAAGTGATAGAATTCTCAAATTTATAAAGTGATAGGAGAATCCTGTGAGATTATTCCCTATCACTTCACCCATTTGCCTCGCAGTATCATTCGTATGCTTCTCTTTTTTTGGGCTTAGTCTCCAAAAAAATCTTGTCATAAGTTTAGGCTTATTATCCAGAACACATTCTTTGATTTGGTTTGGATAGTCAGAAATTGGACATAAAATTTAAGTTATATCTACTTTTTTTCTTAGAGATAATTAATTAACATACCAACATCGACCATATGTAATTAAGTAGAGAGGTACATATTGGTATGATATTAAATAAGATGGTTTGGACAATGAAATAAAGTTTAGATAATAGAAAAACTGAACAATGATTCAAAGTTTAGATATCATAACCAAGAGTTCTTTGTCTTGTAAGAGATACGATCGCGAATTTTTCTATGCTTTACATACGAAATTCATATTTGCAACTTCCATAGCCTGTCGGAAACAAAAATAATTTGAGATCAAACAAAAGAACAAAACATAGATTATTGTATAGTGAAAAAGAAGAGATAGATAAAACTCACTAGGATCAGTTATGGCAACGAGACCAGAGTCTCCGAAATTGCAATTCCAAAAGTTTCTTCCTTCAGCTTGGTAATAAAGATTCATGACGACAGAAGCCATATTATAGATATTATCTGGAGAATAACATGCTCCTCTTGTCGATATAATCTGACAATCGACTATCGAACACGCGTAGTTTAAGTTATTTATAAGTTGTTCGGTCAGCGTGCCAGGCTTAGCCACACACCATTGCATTTGGCCCTGCAAGTAAGAGCACTCAAAAGGATATAAAACTATATATAAAACTATATATGATAATTATTTTTGTTTACTTTTCAAGTTTCGTTTTTGTTTAAGAGTAATCTTAAGCATGTACCTGTGCATTGACTCCCATAAAACTTCCTTCTGTAAGAGAAACATGGAAATTAATTAAACTGAAATTATGAAGAAAAAAAGTTGGTATATTGATTGTTATATCAAACCAGTGATTAGATTACCTGATATGATGTATAACAAGATGATGAAAGAAAGACATATATGTGTTTTATAATTAGCCATGTTTGAAGTCTGAAAACTCCTCCATGAATTCTAAAGTTTTATACTAATGGTTATAGATATTTTAAGGTAATACTTTTTGTTTGACTAGAAGTAATTAAGGCATTTCTCTTGCTTTATTCTTTAGTACTTGGTTTGTCATCAGACTGTTGCACTTGCCAATTTTACAAAGTTTTATTTATTATTAATATTTGAGAAATTACCTAGAATGACTCTGAAAAAGTTATTGGTTTACTCTAATAGCAACTCCAACAAAAAAAAAAAGTTGACTAGAATAGCTCTTAAAAGTTGAAAATGACCTTTAAGTATTTTGTTGATGCCATTGTGAATTAAAATGAGGAAGAATAATTGAAACTAAAAAAGGAAAATAAAGATAAACCATGAGTCTTAGTTCTTGTTGTCTCTTCTGGTTAGACTCTGTTTTTCTTCGTGGTGGTGTCCGCCTGGTTCTCGGTTAGCCTCTCTACCTTGCTGGTTTTGAGCAGAGGCAAACCCTTATCAAAGTTTCGTTATGAGTTCAAATGTTCTGTTGGTTCAATGAGTTTATCTTCTCGGATTTAGTTCGTGTGTATGCTCACTCTCGGTTCATGGTGTTGGGTGCGTTTGGTTTGTCCGGGATATTCCTTGATTCTTAGATTAAAGTGCTCATAAATTTGAGTTTATAGATAAAAATGATATCATATTCTCTAATGAGAGCTAAAATGTTTATTTAATTCAAATCATACGATATGTATGAAGCTAAAATTTATAATTTAATTCTCTACAGTTAAAATTAAAAAAAAAATACAATAAAACGAAACTTATGCTATTTATATCGTTTTTAGAACATTGATCTTATATAAATAATAGAGATAAGTTGAAGACTATGCAGTTTTTGGTAAAATAATTTGAGAACTAGACACTTTTAGAACATTGGTCTTATATAGAAATAGGCAGAGAAGGTAGTTTTATCTCTCCTCTCTAATAGAGCTCCTCCTCTAATACAGCAAATAGTAAAGTATCATTTTACCCTTTTGTGCTTTTGATGAAAACAAATGGGTCTCATTCAAACCAGCCCAATATCATCTACTTGCTGTTTTCTCATGGGCTAATATCATCAACTAAAACCCATATTTTCTTAACTCATTGAAACCAAACACACTCATAAACCCTCGTCGTCGACATCTTCATCTGTACAAACCTAGACCTCGTCGTTGTCAAAGAAGGATAAACCCTTGTCGTTGCCAAATTCATAGATACATTGTCAATTTCATACCAGATGGAAGGTATGAATTTCATAAAACGTTGTAAAGTTTATGAATTTTTCGTTTTTGTTTACTATGACTCTGTAAACGCTTACTATGACTCTGTTTTCGTTTTTCTCAGGGGACGAATCCTGCGTCTCCATGGTCGGCCGCTGGATTTGCTACCCGAATGGTTGGTGGGACTTCAAAGTTGATAAAACTAGGCCAGGAAAGTCTATTAACTGCGAAAAAATTGACACTTTCAAATCCCTCGAAGAAGTTATCCGACGAAGATTCTCCATGGTTGGTCACGACGTGTTTGTTGAGATGTCATACTGGGCTAACGACGTTTTGGTGAGGCTCAATGGTCAGGAAACACCTCCGACTGAAATCAAAGATGATTGGTCTTTCAGAATGTTCAAGTCTCTTCTAAGGTCTGAAAGTTCTGTGAATCTTTTTGTCACCTTTAAGAGAATGGTAGACGATAAGCTTGAGTTCCTAGATCCCCTTGAAATTGTTGTTCCACCTTATAACAGAGGCTTCCCAACAGAGGCTTCCCTGCTAGTTGACGCCATAAGAATTTGGGTTTCTCTCAAATGTCTCTCTTATCAAACTCGTTCCCTCTCGATTTGTTGTACACCACAGTCGGCTAGGGTTTGTGATAACGAAGAAGAGTAAAGTAAAACAATCCCTACAATAAACTCGGGCTCAATAATTTCCTGAATAAAAACGAATTGTTTCATTCGGGCTCAATATTTGGGCTCACTTAAAACGAAATAGAGTAAATGGGACTCGAATTTGTTTTTAAACCCATTAGTCTTTGTTTTTTCGAACCCAGACGAAATTTATGTTTTTAAAACACAAGGCTACAATAGTATTTGACACCTCTTTTGGACTTTAGCCACAAATTTTCTATCTCACATGGTTTCTATCTCACAAGCCCAATAAAAACCACCTAATCCACCTATTTCTAAAAAAAAGTGTCTATTTCTCAAAAAAAAAATCTAAAAACTGCCTACTTCTCTAATAAACCCTAGATAATAATGATGCATCTCAATATGAGTTCTTTAACGACATAATTTTAGAGGAAAAATAACGAAAGTTTTGTCATTAGTCTTTTAGATTACATTAAGACAAGAGTGATTAATTATAGGCCTATAATATGAAACGCAGCTTACATGGTCATTGCAATAACCTTATTTTTAGAATAGAAAATCGTATTTGATTAAGAAATTGTAAAAATAGGGATGACAAAAAAAAAAAAGTTGTAAAAATAGTGTTTGTGTTCTTTAGTTCTCGATGAGCTTTGCCTGATTGCCTCTCTCCTCCGCCAACTCATGAAATGTTCATATTAACACAACTCTATTGACCCCTTCTTCTTGAGGTCTAATGTCCTCCCTGATGCTCACGTTTCGGAGCTCTTCATTAACGTTTTTGACTTATAGTTATATTGATATTGCTTAGTCAAAAACGAGAGATAAATTTTCTTAAAATGAAACATTATTGTCCCCCGGTATTATTAATTTATAGAGGTTTTACAAAGATAATAACAACAGAAAAAAGCATGCAATGATGCAAATAGATAACATAGGAAAAGGAGGTTAGTTCTTGATTCGGATGCTGCGGCTTGTGTAGGGATTGATACCGCGAGTTTCTCCTGCATATGGACCCACTTGCGTCCTGATATCTCTGACCTGTCCTTTGCGGTTAATGACTATTTTCTTGTGCTGATCCTGCAAACAAAAATTCAAGATCCAAAAACATCTTAGTTAAAGGCAAATAAACATGTCAAAGGCAGAACCAGCAATCCAAGGTCGTTTACCCGGTACTTCTTTCTCGGGTTTTTATGGTCCTTGTTGCGTTTCCGGGTCAATCCTCTGTTACTAGCCATCTACGTTTTGGTAGAGATAAAAAAAAAAAGGAACGTTAAAACTATGTTGCTAGGTATAGAGAAACAGATGATGTTTGTTGTTGTGTGCTTTGGAAAACATTCTAACCTGATTTGAAATCAATCGTCTTCCATCCACCAGATCTGGCGATGACGGGATCAAATATGGTTTCCTAAACCAACACAAAACGTTCTCATTGAGATGAACAATGTTATACTATAAAGGTTAATGTAAGATTGTATTATTATTATTTACCTTGAATAGATTTCTGCTTTGGCAGCTTTTTTAGCTTCTTGTTTCTGTTTCACTTGTCTGTAAAATTCATCTTCTGAGTCTTCTGATTTCTGGCGTTTTTGAGCTTTAGCAGACTTTAAAACAGTAGAACCATTGCTTCTATGTTTTCCCTCTAGAGCAGCTCGAAGTTTTAACATTTCCATATCAGCTTGATCATTCTGCTATAACAAAGAAAGCATAATTTGTTCAATTTAAACGAAGAAGATGTACTAGCTAGTAAGTAAGAGGACGAATTCTAATTCACCTGGTGCTTGCGTTTCTGTCCTTTTTTCTTCTTTTCTTCTCTAGCGTTGTCAATTTTCATCGTTGATCAGCTCGATCAAACAGTTAGATAAAACTTTCTACGATGGAGATTTATCAATGGTGTGTCGTCTGTGAAGAAGATCGAAGAAAGGCGTCGATTAAAACCCTATAAGGACTCATACGAAAATAAAAACAAAAAAGAAACCCTAATTGGGTTTTAAATTTATTGGGCCAAGAGAAAGGCCCATTATTATGTAAATAAGCCCAACTTTTAATGAGCCTTTGACTCATTCGTCTTCTATTTTTCCATTTAGTTCTTTACCGAAGAGTTATTTCCTTTTGTCACAAGAATCCTTGCCGACATGAAACAAATTTATTTGTATATATCTATATTCTTAGGGTTAGTTAGTCTCTGAAACAGAGTAAACCTAGCCCGATCTAAAACCTAAATCAATGGAGTCAGGAACGAAGAAGAAGAAGATAGATTACTACACAGAAGATCTCGTGGTAAATATATTAGCGAGATTACCACTAAAGAGCATCACAGCTTTCACCTTGGTTTGCAAGGAATGGAAATCAATAGTCGAATCTCAATATCTACACGAACTTTTTATGTCTCATCATCAAGACTCGCATCCTTCATGGTCACTCATGTGCAGAGAAACTCATAAAGAAGTCATTGCTCACTACAGATGCGACACTTGGGGACTTACACAATCTTTAGGCTCTTACATCTCTTCTTTCCTAACACACAAATTCGGAATCCACAAGGAAAAGGTTACTGTCGAGGCTTACACTGATGTAGGATTGATTTTGGTTAGTTTGAAACAGACCTACTATGTTGCTAATCCAATTTCACGACAATGTGACCTCCTCTTCCTCGTCTGCCTCGAAGAGCTGATATATACAAACCTTCTGGACTTGCAACACGAATAGAAAACGGCGTCGTTTTAGGTTACAAAGTTGTTCTGATGAAAGATACCACCGATACCGACGACATTAGCTTACTCATATATTCATCTGAGACAGGCCTATGGAGTTTCAACACTGTCCAATCTCCTTATCTTTTGAAGCGTGTTGCTTGGTTCAATCCTGTTAGCTTGAATGGAAACCTTTACTGGCTTTGCTACAACAACTATCGTGATCACCTTGTTGTATCCCACAATTTATATGCTACTGGTACGGAATCTGATCAATGCAGAGTTATAGAGTTCCCTCATCTAGAAAACGATGTGTATTTTAGAAGAGCTTTCACAACATCCCAAGGATCTCTTATGTATATGAAAATTATCAATGAAGAAAAAGATGATGGAAGTTTAGGGCTTAAGTTATGTGTATGGAGGTTAAAGAGTGGGAAATGGGAAATAGTATCTGAAATATCTCCGGCTTGTATCAAGAGTGGTTTAGATTACTTTCCGTTGGCAATAAACCCTTTTGATGCTAATAAAATGTATTTGTGGAGTGAGATGCATAAATGTTTAGTATCTACTAGCTTGCTCAAAGGCAAGTTTCGGCGTCACAAGAAGTTGGAATATAGTAGCGATGGTCGCATTATGAGCTTTGCTGGAGACTGGAGCCCGTTTGAACACCTCTTTAACCCATGTTTCTCCAGGTTTGCTCTCCCGCATTGGCTGCATCGGATCCCTTCCTCGCCTCCAACCGACAAGCTTCGAATGCGAATAAGATTACGGAAAAGGGCAACTTAACAAAGTAAGCAGTAATTACTCAAACTGTTATGTTTCTGATATTATTTACCTTTCTTCTCTATACATGTTTAGAATCGTTTTGGCTGAGGATTTGTAGCTTAACTTTTATGTAAATCTTGTCGTAGGGCTTAACATCAGCGGCTTATATTTTTTATTTTTATTTTGTCTACAATTTTTTTATGAGATTTTGATAACACTAGAGATTGTAGGAAGAGCAAAACTTTTTTATTAACCTAAACTTCTTTAGGATAGTTAAGGAATCTTGAATTGTCTATTTGGACGTAAAGTTAAAACCATCCAGAGTTGGAGCTCCCTTCTTTAGTTTCCTTTAGGATAATCAATAAGTGTTCTGTTTCCAAATGAATGGTTTTAGAATCAATGTGTCTTTGTGACTTGTGATGCAAGCAAAGAGCCAAAAACTGTGTGGATAGGGTTGGATTTTCCTCTTTGATTTGCTACGTACGTTTTGTCATCTCCCTTCCAAGCCTTCATCAACTAGTAGAGAGTATTTTCTTTGCTTCTTATTTATTTCCTAAAAGGAACGAGTTGTATTAGATATTGGTAATTTTGATTTGCTTATTGATGATTGTTAAAAATACAATGAAAGAAGAGTATGGATTGGTTACATAGCTTAATTTACATAGAGTATACATGGCAGATATATTATACATTATGAATTGCTTGGTAGATCTATATGTATTATATACACTACATAACCAGAGAAATAATAGAGTAACAAACAGATGAAAGAGAGCAAATAACAAAGAAGCACTCGTGAAACTTAAGAACATGATCGATGTTTATTGTTGGTGCGCAAAGCTTGTTATTATTTCAAATTACTATCATACGCGCAAACTTATTCGGTTGATTTTAGAAGTGTTATTCCACGGTTAGTGTTAGTCTTAGTCGCAGCTAGAATGAAGTAAGAACAAGAGTTTTTCAATGGTAAATTAAGACTGCTTTTATTCTTAGTTTTCATTTATTTAAATAGGAAACAAGTACAAGAAAAGCTAGCTTGGAATCAACGATTTCTACAAACTAGGGAATTGGGAAAAGTGGGAGATAGGCTCCTAAACCTTAGGAAGACCAATCCTCCAATTATTAGCACAAAAACACTTAAAAAACAGAACACAATTGGTTCCAAGCTCTCTGGTTTTGCATTATGCAAAACTTAACTTGGAAAGTATTTTGTGTTAGAGAAATCTTCAAATTCAATCTCCATCTTCAATGTATCATTCACAAGAAGACCTTTAGAAGTATCCTTAAGATCAGCAAATGGTACAAACTTCTGGAATCCCCAACTGTTTGCTTGATCCGACCAGCTTTCAACTGTCATTAAGTTAGTGTTAATTAAACTCTAAAAGAAAAAAATTAATAGAGTAAGTAACATTAGCCACACTATTATGGTTCGATATAATTTACCTTTCTTCTCCATGTGTTTAGAATCTCTCTGGTTTATAATCCGTAGCTTAGCTTTTAGGTAAATCTTGTCATACGGCTTAACATCAACCGCAACAACATATAACGACAACGAGTTACCCTGTCCTTCGCCATCGCCACTTGGATACACTTTCAAAGCCCTAAGAGTTGTATATTAAAATATTGTAAATAGTTAATTTTTTCTTGAATCAGTATTAGTAAGCCTGCGCAAATAAACCTAATCGAATGTACCGAACTAAAATCGAAACAAAATAACAGAATCGAACGGAATCAAAAATTAAAAAATAATCAAATGGATACTAAATTCTATATATAACCGAAAGAACCGAAAGAACCGAAACTAAATGGCTACGTACCAAAATATCCCGGATAACCAAAATATCTGAAATATAAATATATTTCCAAAAATATTAGTTATTTTTAAACTAAATAATTAAAAATATTAGTTATTTTTAAACTAAATAATTAAAAATATATATAAAATAGTTAAAATATTCAAAAATAATCAAAAATATCCAAAAATAACCGAAATATCCAAAAATAATTAAAATATCCGAAAATATTCAAATCAAAATAACGGAATGGATACTAAATTTAAAACCGAAAGAACCAAACCGAAATTTCAAAATAACCAAATAGATAATAACTTTAGAACCGAAAAAACCGATAACGGAATGGATAACCGAACATCCAGGACTAAGTATCAATATGTGGCTTAAAGAATTTATGACATGAGGAACTCACCAGCTTCTCCCACCGATCACGAACTTGTCAGAGACATAGTACTGTTTCTCTAGTGACGAGAAATTGGGTAACGTCCATTTGTAAAGGCGGTCATGCAAACTCTTAGTGAATGAGAACACTTCCCATTTGTTAAAAACTTCAGTGACAAATACGTCCACACCGAATAAAACATTGTCACCGTCGAAAAGCCAACCAGCATTGGGATTAGCCACGTCGGTGTAGGGTCTAACATTACCATATCCCCAATATGGTTTGAACAGAAAAAAGCGTTTTGCATCCGTCTCTGTGTACCAAGACATGCGTTTGAGATTGTGTGTTTTTAAATGCAAATTTTGGCATTTGAAACTATGCAAACTATCAGCGTCTCAATTGTTTTAAATTTAAACGTTGAAAATTTGATTAATACAATATAGTTTATAAATAAGATATAAATAGGGCGTTCGGATGTATATACCTTGATATGTTAAGTACTTGTCCTCTTTCCGGTTATAAATGAAGAATTTGACTTCTGCGTAAACTTCTTTTGGAGAGTTAAGGAGTGTTGAATTGTCTATTTGGACGTACATTGAAACGTAATTAAGTGGAGCTCCTTCCTTAATGTTTCCTTTAGGATAGACAATAAGTGTCCTGTTTGCAAAAGGATATATAGTCTTACAATCAAATGTGTCGTTGAAAATTTGTGATGCAAAGACATATGCAAAATGTAGGATAAAATACTACTTACCAGTTGTATCCACCGGATTCAAAAGGACGGGATTCGTACTTCTCGGCGTTTGGAGAAGTGGCGAATTTTATGAAAGATTCGATTTTGAGACAATAGGTAGATGGTGGGATAACTCTCCATATTTCTCTCCTATCAGATAGCTTATGGGAGGACATTGGGCTATCGATAACGGCAATGGATGATGTTGTTGTTGTTGAAGGTTGTGTTGTTACGATTTTCATGAATTGGAATGCAAAGAAACAAGAAATGAAGCAAGCCAAGCCAATTGCTCCATAGTTTGTCTTTCTCTTCTCCTCTTGAAACATGTGGTCTTCTTTTTTTATCAACCCCTTTTCAGACATGTTTGGTTAAGTGACTGAATTGGTAAGTGTGACGGTTATAATTTATAAGCAAATGACTGGAATATGTAATGGAGTTAGTTAGATATATTTATCTACACACCAAAAAGGTGAGTTAGTTATATATGTATGATGAGTACCAACATTTATTTGGTATTTAGCTTTTTTTGTTTGGTATAAAGAGTTCTTCACCACAAATATTTATAGCGGAGGATCTTTTGTGCGTTCGATAAAAGTGATAATGTTATTATGAACAAGTTATATATTCACGTGTCTTGAGATTTCACGTCGGTATAAGATGGATTGCGACCAGATAAGATTTCTTGAGTTATCGACCAGAAAAGATTTGTTCAACACGTGTTTTCAAGAAAAAGACAAAAGTTTAAGTTGTACCTAAATTTAGCATGTAACGTCAAACACTCCAGACATAGCTTTAGCTAACAACAAGAAATGGACCCAAACGCTCTACACCACAACATAGTTTTGTTCTTCTGTTCCGATCCTAGCCTCTGTTTTTGGATTTAGCTTTAGCTTTAGCTATAATGTAGAACTTCAGTAATCAATACAAAGACTAAAAACTATATTTTATTATATACGTATCAAAACTATCGATTAAATGCTTAATAATTAATTTTTAAAAAATGTTTTTATTTGTAGAAAATATTTTTTATTAATTTATAGTATAATATATAATAATATTTGAGTTTTTATTTTATAAATATCTAGAATTTATAATAAATAAATTATTAGGAATGACCTTCCAATGCTACTCATTTTTAATTCTACCCTTTCATGTAATTCATTTTCATTACTCTCTTTTAATTTTTAATAACCATATATCCTTATTTTTTTAATGTTTAAAGTTAACAAAATAAAATTGTGTTTTTCCTACCAACAATATTTCGACGATAATTTTTTCGCCAAAAATAGTTTTTTTTGTTTGTACAGACGGTAATGTTTTTACATATGATGGAGGCCAGATTCACACACTTGTGTGCATGCAAGAAAATTTTTTTAATAACATGATGGAGTCGGTGGGATTGTCTTTGTTTGGGCAAAGGATACGGTATAAGCTTCCTTTTGAGAAGTTTATAGAGCTGAACCGTTGTATACTAGAGATGATATTTTCGAGAGAATGTGTCTAGCTGCAAAGTGGACAAAAGCGGTTGTTATATTTACGGAGAAGGAATAGATTCTTGAAGAATGTAATGATGAAAAGAGCTTGTGAAAACGTCAATGGTGAGAATGCTCGAGTTTGTGATGATGGAAATGATGTTAGAGGAGGTGATGATGAGAATGACATTTTTAATGTTGGAATCCAAGCTAAAAGTCGGCCACAAAACAACTTGGTGAAGGTCTGATACGTTCATGAGAAGTTGGCACGTGTGAGAACTGAAGTGAGAGATCGGAGTCACGTGTGAAGAAACTTATAAATAGTAAGAGTCTAAGAGAGAGTAGAGAGAAAAGCATCCTTCGTGATCATATTGATGTTGTGAGTAGAATTAGGGCTTATGCATGTGCTCTGTTCTTAGGAGATAAGATTGGAGAACTGTAACTTCAAGCTTATCGATTAGGGTTTTGATTCTTTGTAATTGGATTGATAGATAAGAAATACAAAGGATTACACTTTCATTCTTATCAAGGTCCGAATCAAGTATCACAAATTTCACTTAGTGATTAATTGTGTAAAAGCTTTTGGTTTGGGAAACTTATGATGTTCAGGATGATGGTTTTAATTTGGATTATCGGATTTATGTGTAACATGATGGGATGATGGTTTTGACTATGATCTCGGCTTCAAGATATAGATTATGGTTTTTGGCTATTTGTCTTGAATTTTTAATTTGTAGGATAATGGTTTTTGTCTTGTAATTGCCTCGGGTTTGGTATGTTATATACAACATTATTATGTTATTTATTCATTACTTTTGTGGAGAAAAGAGTGATAGAGATTGCTTGGTAAGAAAATAAACAGACACAGAAATTGGTAACCGAGTTCACGGCCTCAACCGCTACGTCTCGGGGTCTCGGGGGAGATCTCTTGCTCCCAAGCTTCACTAACTTGTGATGATGTCTTTTGGTTTTACAGATTTGCACTCAAGAAGAACAAAGATTCAAGAACAACAAAGAGGAAGAAGAAAGCTTGTTTAGGAAGCTCTTTTATCTCTCTTCTCTAGAACTCTTTTTAGATTCTTTTCTCACCTACCTCCACTATACGTCGTACGTTGTAATGCATATATAGGTGACTTAAATGAGCAACAAACTTTTGCCCACATTTTGTTCTTCTTCACCTTGCCAATTTCGTTGGCCCATTAAGGCCCAATGTTTGTGTTATGTAAAACCCAAACAACAACTTTCAATTGAAACTCAAACTCAATCCAATAAAATACAATCAGAACTCTTAACTCAACAAACTCATACTAACTTTTCATACTTAAAAGATGAAAACATAGACTACAAACCATAACTAAACTACACCCGATAAAATTTTTGAAGTAACGTCGAGATTGAATCTCTTTCTTACTACAAAAGTTCATGGCTTTGAGCTCTCCAATCTCCTTCTCACATCCTTTTAAAAATGCTTTGATGACTTCAATCTCATTTCCATAGCTACTTGATATGGTCACACATGTGCGTGTCTCACCTGCTAGACTCTCCATCTCAGCTCCCACATCATATAAACCTTTCTCTAAGGATCACACATCTACTTGTGTCTTGTAAACAACACTCTCAACCTCTTCCATCTCTTCAACCATAGCTATATCGGTCCATTTGAAACAAATGTCGATTAGCGTACAGCAAAATTGAGTATTATGTTAATGATATTAATCACATATTCTCTTTTGTTCACAAATCGATTTCAGCATTACCTCATTTAAGCCATACGAACAACAATTCAATCTTTGGGTTCTTCAATGTATATGCAATCTAGATTACAGACACTGCACCACATTTACATTTTCTAAGTAGTCTTCTTACTGAGTATTGGAACCGACCCAAAAAATTGGACCCAAAACCGAATCTAAAAATTTAGAAGAAACTTCCCAATGAAGTTAATATTAATAAAAACATTCTTCTTCCTTCTCTTACGAAATATTACTCATGAAAATATTAATCTTCTTTCTTGCAAACAATGGAAAATACATGAGAACATAAAGAAGGAATTGGTTGATGCAAACTATTGTTACAAGAGAAGAAACTAAAACGATCTAACTGATGGTGAAGATTTTGATGAAACAGAGCTCCCTCTTCCACACCCTTTCTGGTTTCTTAAACTCAAAGCTTCCATAAACCTCTCGTTCCACCTCGAGCTTGTTCCCGCGGTATTAATGATCTTCTTGTTACAGACATGATCTGTCGGAAACCGGTGTTTCAAACAGAACTTGACTCCACAATATTTGCAAGTAAGGTTATTCGCAAAAGTCAGAATCTCTTTGCAACGTTTTACAGGACACGTTGGTTTCTTTTTCTTGTTTGGATCACAATCTCCGGATCTTTCGTGTTTCTCAAGCAAAGATTTGATTCCTTTTTCATCAAAACCAGTTGTTTCAATCGCTATTGAACATGTTTCACAGATGGAAACCGTTCTGCTCCCATGATCGGATTTCGGACAGTTATGTGACTTGTATGATCTATGCTCCAAACAAAACACCTTCACACACAAAACTTCTCAATCAAGAAACATTCAGTTGTAGAAAAAAATTGAAAGTTTCTGAGAAAAAGCTCTTACCAATTTGCAGCCGTCGCAAGTAAAAGGGAGAAAATCGAGTAATTTGCAATCAGGGTCTTGGCAATGCTCTCCAAGATCAGGAAACGCTTCTGTTCCTCCTCCTGCCATAAGCTTCTCTTCTTCTTCTTCTTCTTCTTTTTCTTCTTATTCGTGTGTTCTTCTTGTTGTTGTTGTTGTTGTTCTATATTTCTTGTGTTCTTGATTCTATATATATATAGAGGTTGGGGCTGACTTAGAGACGAAGCCAGCGTCCAAGTTGGATTTTTCTTTTGGTTGTCATTTTTAAGTTTTCTTTATTTGGATTTTTTCCTTTTTACACGTAACGCGGTTTTAGATGTTTCTAGGCCCATTTAGGCCTATTTGTTATGAATAAATTCAGACTTTTATCTTTATGTTTCTTCTGTTTCAGAAACTCGTGGGCTATATTATTACTTTAGTCCAATATAAAAAACAATTAACCCATCTTGACCCGAGAACCGACTCGTTCTTTTATAAGATCATCGAGGTGTCTGAAAATGTTCCGCTATCCCATTAGCTTGCACGAAAATGTTCACTAGCTCGCCCGCAATAGTAACAATGAAGAAGTTATTGTATCCATAGATTTCTACGCAACAGGCTCTATTCGATATCGTGCTAGGCCATGTGCTAAGAGCTTTTGTGATATTGTGCTAAGAGCATCATTATTGCTAGTGTCTTAGATTACTCTTAACTTAGTTCTTAGAACTTTTTATGAATTAATTTTAAAATTTCTGAAACAAAAACTAAGAAAACTTCAATTTGTCTCTTATATAAGAGACTCTCTTAACAAATATATGATTAAAAACATTAAATTCATAACCAAAGTTTTCTAAGAATTAACCTAAGCAATTATCAATAATGGTGCTCTAAGAGCTTCTAGAGTTTCTTTCTATTAAACAACTACCATTGAGGGTGCTCTTAAGACTCTTTCTAAGAACCGACAAAACTGGACTTGTGTCTGAGCCGAGATGAAGGAGGACTAATAACTAGGTTTGGGCTTGATTGTGTGACTACTTGTAACTGATCCATTTTTCAAATGCACACAAATAGCATACCACATTCTGTCACAAGATATAAATAAAACACTAGAAATTTACAACTTTACCAGAAACCAAGGCCTAATTTTTGTATATGGGCCAAAAACTATAATCTTTTCCAACAAGAAACCACAAATATAGTTAATTAGATCGAAGAAAGAAGGTTTCCATTGTAATGTAAATCTCTCTTTATTGTTGGTGGTGCTCAAACTCTAAACCCCCTAGATGCTCCAGATTCCAAAAGTTCACTCGTTGAGCTACCAACTCCGTATCCATTAAATCACATCTCTTATCTCAACCAACATATTAATTATCAATCAGCCACTAATGAATGATTACCAAACTCAAACTACAACTACTTCAGTTTGGTTTACTCTCACTGAACCGGACTCAAATTTTAGAGCTGAAATGCAGAACATTTCCTTTACATAATCATCAAATTCAATCTCTGCACAAAGGTTAACAATCTTTGTACCAAAACCAATCTCTTAATTAGAACAATCAACCATATATCTTTTACATTACACAAAAACATATGAGTGTAATAACTCAGAAGATTCACAATCCAATATAACCCAAAAATTAAATAAATTAAAAACATAAACTCAATTAATAGCATCGCACCTTCTTCGGATCTCTCCTCTTCTACCAGTCTGTATACCAAAAAGACTCAACTTCTGCATAGCTTTAGCAAAATCTTTGAAAAACAGATCTTGATTCTTAGCATAAAGATCAACAAAATATCTGGTTCTAGGGTCAGAATATAATCCATGATCCGATTCAAGTAACCCAAGACCCTTTTTAAGATTCTGATAATACATATTATCAAACTTATTAGGAGTCATAATATCATTAAACACAGAGATAGTCGGATCTTTAGGGTAATTAGCACAAGCTTTCTTCAAAGCCACTGCGAATCTCGGGTTATACCCGGTATTATTCCGACCCACCCGACCCACAAACTCTTTACAATGTGAAAACCCTATAGAATGTGCTCCACTAAGAGCAACCATTTCTTGAACAGTGAAACCTTTTGATTCAAACTGTTGAATGATTTTAGAGATTGGTGTGGAAGGAAGAGGAAGAAGATCGGTTAAAAGAGAAGATTTCGACGTTCTTGAATCACGACGGCCGAGGAAAACGTCGTAGTAAGGACCACCGACGGTGATTAGAAGATCACGTGTTGCGACGGAGATGATGTCTGAGCAAGAAACTGTGTTGGGACAAGCGAGTTCGAGAGCTGTTTTGGCTCGGACAATGACGTCGAAACCGTCTCCGGGGAGTGAGAGGTTGATGGAAGAGTCACGTTCTGCGGTGTTGAAGGCGGTGGAGGAGATGAGGACGGAGGCGTCGCAGCCGTTAGGGAAACAGTCGTGGAAGAAGAGACGGATAACGGCGGCTGCGGTGGTGGGATTAGTGATTTGTTTGTTTGTGATTGTGTCACGGATGATGTCGAGGAATCTTGGGCATGTTTTTGAGTAGAAGTTTGTGGTTAAGCGAGATTGAGCTGTGAAGAAGAAGAGGAAGAGGAGGAAGAGAGATTTGAGTGAAGCCATTGTTGAGAAGAGAGAGAGAGAGAGAGGGGGGTTTGGGATTATATGGAAGGAGATGAAGTAAGTGGGAGGGACAGTGGAGTTCACGCGCCGATGTACGGTCCACACCAATCACGGGGATGTGTGTAAGGTCAAAGCATAGGGCATTTCCATCCATGATAAACCCACAAAATTTTTCGAACAAAAAAAATTTAATATTATATTATAATTTGATTATTTGATTAAAAAAATTATTTTTGTTAAAAAATTAAACCAATAGTAAGATGAGAATTGTCACAATGGGTTGTAAAGAGTATCTCAGAGTTTTTCAAGTGAGAAACTTTCTACACTCTCTTTCCTTCATTTTCATTATTTTTATTTTTTTAATTATGAGAAACTCTTATGAGATACCCCCAATAGAGATGGTCTTAGGTTGGATCCGGTTTACTTGTGTAACTTTAATTACAGTATATGGATTGGTTTATTTAATGTAGACCGGTTTACGTACTAAAGATTTAGATTTGAATCGGTGAAATTTCGAGCCAAACCAGAAAGAAAAGTGTCTTGTAATGGGTTATATTTAAGAAATTTTACAAAAATAGTTGGATAACCAGAAAATGAAAAACTAATCCAAAATTTAGATTATTTTTAATTCGGTTTAGCAGAAATTTCCATTATTTATAAGATGTAGTTAGTTAGATAACAAAATTTTGGTCATATTTAAGTAAATAACTTTGATGACAAACGTTAAATTGTATGATTTTATAAAATAGTGTATAGTTATTTGGCGAAAATGCGTTCGCTAATTACTAATTTGAAGATCAAATGGTAATTTTCCAAAATATTTTTTACTTCAAAAACAAAAGAGAGAGGCCAGTGTAATTATTTATCAGAAATGTAAGATCATCAAAATGCCTATTATTTATAAACTAAAAACCTAGTACAACATTCTATATAGAGATTTAGGTGAAATTTGATTGAGGTAAAGAAAACATTCATATGTTTGGGTAAAGGCAAAACTAATAAGCGGTATTGCCGTATTGGTTTAGGAAAGGAAGTTACTAAAAACAGAATTTGCTATGTGTGCATATAGGGATATTACATAAATGATAATGCATGTGTTTAGTTCAATTATTGGTGTAAATAAATTAAGTTAATAGCAAAAATTGGCGAAACAGAGAAATTGACGGACATTACGTAGTTCACATGCAGCCTAAACTCTTTTTTTGTATGTGTTATTGATCTCTCATCCACGCGGAGAAGACAGTGAAGCAATCTCCACAAAGTCTCATGGATTTTTCATTTTTGTTTGATTAATTTAATTTTACGTGGCGATTCGGTAATCCAGCATATACGATATGGATGGGTTTTATAAAAAAAATCATTTACATGTTATATGACATGAAAAGTCTCACTTTCTCTGTTTTTTTTTCGACTCTACAGTCTTACACGTACTATGCCGATTTCCGACTTTACCCATATTCGATCCGTGGAGATTGAACATGAACATATGTTTCTACTTTTGAAATATATTTTGCTATGAGTTAAAATGTGTCAAAAAGACAACCTTTTGTATAATTCTTTGTTTACTTGAATATACATAAATAACGACACAAATATAAAAGAGTAAGTTGAACGTAAATAAACTATAAGTAAAGAATAATCATATATACATAAAATAAATTTATAAACATAGAAACGACAACTTTCATTGAAAGAAATATATTGAATGAATTTGACCATATATATATATATATTGAAGCCTAGATAAAATTATGTCACCAATATCAAAGAGAAATGTCTCACTTAGGAATAATCTAATATTAATCAAGTGGCATCATAATAATTTCAGAAGACACGCATTACCAATTTACCAGTGTTTTTTGAAGTAATATTTCACAACTATTAACTGAGTTTTCGCACATAAATTATTTCGATTGTGAATCAACTTGTGTTGAACAATTACAAAAAGAAACGTTTGTTTTGGCCTTGAAAAAAACTACATATTTTACATTATTTTAAAGTTTAAATTGTACCGGTAGTTTAAACAAATATATGATTACTTTACCTATGCAGAAATAATAACGGAATTGTCCCCTAAATCATAATATACTAAGCACTAAGTTTAAGAAAAAGTTTTTGGGCTATAATGGCTGTCCAAATATCTATGTGACGATTCTATATAATAATCACCGCATTAAGAATTAAAATATATTTGTGATTCTCTAATTTTGTATAATGTCGGTGCTGAATGATAATATAGAGGCGTCTTGGGTTTTTGTTAAGAATTGTTATTTTGTGTTTGTAAATACCCAAATAGAAGAAAAACAGCAAAATACAACTGGAATTGTCCAAAATATCGAAATGAAATCGACATTCGACAGTGAAGAAAATCCAACAATGCTTCTGTCTTTCTTTGTTTTCCATCTAATTAAGAGGGAATACAAATATTAATAAAAATGTGAAAAACATATTTAAAACTAAATAATTGTTTAGGCTGAAATATTTGAAGATATATTATGTTGATTTTTTGTACCAACCATTCTTTTCTTTTTTCTTTTTCATGTTTGTTTCTTTGTTTCACACCGAACATATATAATTTGATATGATGATAATATGCTGGTGATGATGGTAATCGAAGTTGACATAAATTTTTGTTAGATACATCTTACATTCTTAACTTTTTTGGACTAACCCGTTGATTGTAGAATCCTAGATTATCGCACGTAGTTTGGTTATAAGAAAACACGTTAATTTATAAGAATAATAAATTGAAGGATAGGAAAATTTGTGTTTATATAGGTAGACCACAGTTGTGATATTCTTATGAAGCATGTGATTTATTGGACCCACATTGTGGAACATTGTATTGAACTCGGCCGTCAAAATCATAAAAGAGTTGACTACAAACCAAATATTTAAAGAAATTATTTTAATTTTCCATGGTTTAACAAAGTATTGATCATCTCTATATTCGTCAATTTGTACTAATATCAAAATTAAATTGTTTACAATTTTTAGTAAATCATTCACTGATGACTAGAAATTCACAGTCTCATTATTATTTGTATTTAGGACCAAGGAGAACCAATATGGAGGTTGGAGGATTCTTAGGTTGACGGTGACAAATCTGAGGGTTAGAGCGCGTTATTTCGGGTTGCTAGGTCGGGGACTCGGGGTTCAGGTAGTGGTTGTCTTGTTTCGGTTTATTCTGGAAGGGAAGTTACAGGTTCAGGCTTAGCGGCGGCTTCTTCTGAAAGGCGGATCTGATTACTCCTCTTTGAGCTTGTCGTCGTTTGCGAAGCCGCAAAGTAGTCTCCCTTGCAATCGCCAGAGCTAGTAGATGTGTTTTCTTGTTGCTTCCTTCCAGACCGTTCAAATCTCAGATTTAGGTTTCGTCGCCGGTGTTCTTTTCGTTTTGTATCCGTTCTCCGCCGTTGTATCTCGTTTCGTGTGCCCATTTTGGGATTAAAAGCAATAATATATATATTTTTTTTTTTTTTTAAATACGGAGGTTGGATTCATCAGTCTAGAAACAGCATTCGACCAATCCTAGTTAATTTCATGTATATTGTTTTAGTTGAAGGTCAATATTTGTTACTTGATGAAGAAACATGATGGGCTCATATACAATGTTACATGCCCATTCGAGTTAAGGTTTTTGTTTGTACGTGATATTACTATTAGGAATGTGACCTAACTTAATCCACAAGTTATCTCAAAAGTTAAAGATTGCCACATTTTTTATATAATGTCCAAAAATTTTAATCTCAAGCGATGTGGGACATTCTAATAAGCTTACTCCAGATGTGAGTGGAAAACGGTCCAGCGGGAAACAGTCCAAGCCCAACATCTCGGAAATACAAAAAGACATGCCACTTGTATGGACCACATAGATGGAAAACCATTTTTGTGGGAATTTATTTGTTGGGCCAACCTGACTCTCTGATACCATATTAGGAATGTGGCCTAACTTATTCCAAAAGCTAGTTCAAGAGTTAAGAATTGCTACATCTTTTATATAATGCTCAAAGATGTGGGACATTCTAATATAATTATGTTTACGATTTGCTTTTGAAATTCATGTTCATATTCTCTGTATTTTTCTTTAAATTTTTAGGTGTTGGTATTTGTCTATATATGTATCAATAAAGTCAGATTTAACTACCAAATAGAAATGATATGTTGATTAATCCATAGCTTTTGATTGAGACCTATCAAAACATAATATATTTTTGTTTACCTTTTAGCATAACTAGTGGAGTAGTGGTGGAGCCGGTGTGGTTGGAGATGAAGGTGGTTTTTACCCGGCAGGGAGGCTGGAGGTGTGACCACTCGAGTTAGCCGTTGAACTGGTGAAGGAAGTGGGTTTTCACTTAGACATTAGAAAGAAAAGAAAAGAAGAAAAAAAACCTTTGATTATAGATACATCCCCATAAAGGCAACAAAGATCAAAACAGAGAAACTTACTATTATTATCTTTAACTCCTTCTCGGATTTATTGAAAAATTAGATAATGGACATTGAGTTGGCCAGTGTTAAGCTCAGTGATTTGCGTGAAGCTTTTATTTAGAGACAAGATAAGTTTTTTGGTAGTAAGTGAGAAAGTGCAATGGAACTGATTCCTTATCATTTCAGCTTTGATAGATCGAGGTTTTGGTTGCTTTAAGTTCAACAGATCGCTTCATTGTTGGCAAAGCTTGATGCGTCCGAATATCTAATCGACTATCCCTAAGTGGACTCTACTCAATTTAGCATCTATAAGAGAAGTTAGATAGCGACCCGAAAAAAAAAAAAAAGAGAAGTTAGATAGCATTAAGATTCATACACACGGTCAAAACAAACATACATAGAACAAGGTTGAGCAAGAATATAGAGACAGAGAAGAAGAAATCACTTAAATTCATTGATCAATTTTTTTTTTTTTTTTTTAACAACAAATTCATTGATCACTTATAAAAGA
>Ga0041059_1000390_pt1 | contig 32479 bp, 17 predicted proteins | sample AraColnosormetaG_FD_56232 | JGI IMG/M metagenome (GOLD analysis project Ga0041059, IMG submission 56232) | Arabidopsis roots microbial communities from North Carolina, USA - Col MF nosort | ecosystem: Host-associated > Plants > Roots > Unclassified | place: USA: North Carolina | collected...
CCCCCCACACACACACATGTTCTGGGCTAATCCAGATTCCTGCTGTCATTACAGACATTTTGACCAGTCCAGCCTTAACAAAACCCTTTCTCAGATACACCCCATGTTTCTTAATCACTACCTTATCAGACTCAAAGTTAACGGTAAAGCCATTGTTGCTTAGCACTGTTCCAGAGATGAGATTCTTCTGCATGTCAGGTACATGCTTCACGTTTTACAGAATAAGCTCACGTCCTGAAGTCAGCTTCAATCTTCAACATCGCCGTGTTACCCATGAAGGGTTTACTTGTTCTTCACATAGGTGGAGAACATGGTCCTATCAGAGTAGATGTGTGCGGTTGCACCGATGTCCTAGTACCACTCCACTTGGTTGTCTTCCACTATGTTATATTTTCAGTGACCACTGCAACCATATCTTCTTCAGTTAGGTTTGTCTGGCTCTTGATATCCTTGGCTTTGCTCTTGCAAACATCAGCTTTGTGTCCAATCTTGCTACAATGATGACACTTTCCTTTGAACTTCCGCTCATGTTTGCTCTTCTTGAAATTTGTTGTCGATGAAACCTTCAAGTTCTTCTGAGGAATAGAGAACTCTTACACCTAGATACTTTCTGATTTTTTGTGTTAGATCTCTTCCCTTTGACTAGGCTTAGGAGTCTCTATATATACTTCACTAATCACTGGCAGCTGTACTTCTGAAACTATTTCATCATCTCTCCGTGAAATGACATACCTCGAGACGTTTGCTTTATGCCGATCATGGAGGAGAAGTAGTACTGGTTTATAAAGTATATTACAATACCGGATTAACTCTGAACCCTCCAATCTTTAAACACACAATGGAAATGTGAGTGGTGACTAAAATTACTTGAATTGAAAACTTGATAACAATTACATTTATTAATGTACCAAATCTTATTTCTAGCGGCAAATGAAAGAGAAATGTATTTGTGATGATAGGAAAGTACTGCTTAGTAAATTTGGTGGAGATATGGTATTAGACAAACGCAGTAGAGATAATAATTATAACAAAGGCATAATCCATAAACCAAATTAAATTAACAACATTAAAAAAACAAAGAGCACAGTGAAGTGCAAAAAAAAAAATTAAAAAAAAATTAGTTTGCAGTATCCGAGTTTTATTCAGATAATAATGATACGAAATCCCCAACATGGGAAAAAAAAGTAAGAAAGCAAAATGGATGTTGTGCACACAAAAAGAAAGAAAAAAAAGCATTGGATGTATATACATCAAGCTTTGATCTCAAACCTTGAATACTTAATGGATCCGATGGAGATATCGATTTCAATGAGATTATCTTCTTCGGTAAAATCGTTAATTTCATTCAATAGATCAAAGAGCCTGAAATCTTGTACTTTGTTGTGGATATAGAGATGGTTCTTGTTACTATTGTAGTGGTGACCAAGGTAGTGACCACTCGGTAAAGACAGCTCTATGAGGCTCTCATCATCCGGGATTGCGCCATCGTCATCCTCTTCATTGGTCTTCTCCAGGTTTTCCTCCGATTTCCCGGTAATATCTTTGGTGGCAATATAGTGTCCTTCTTGATCTTGATCTTGTTTTGATGATTGTATTGAAGAATGAGGAAGTGAGATTGGGAAGAAGAAAGAGGAGAAGAACAAAGCAGTACAAGTAAGGAGGAGATGTAAGAAGCGAATGCCAAGGATGTGAAGAAGTGGAGGGGCGAGGAGAGAGACCCATGAAAAAGGTCTCTTCAACAAAATTGAAGCCAAACTCATCAAAACGTATTCTTCTTCTATGTTATTCTCAGGATTCATTTCAACTCTCAAATAATATGAAACCCTAGAAAAAAAAGAAGAAGAAAAAAAAAACCAAGTGGGTTGATGTATAAGAACTTAAGTACTAGGGTTTGGATTCTTAGTCGGAAAGTGCTTTGTAACTTTATTTAGGAATATCATCAAAAAAGAAAGGCTATTAATAGTAATACCACCCTAGGTAAATGCAAGATTGGTTATATTAATGAAAATAGAAAACCAGAAACCAGTACATTGTTTGTTTTGCTTCGAGATTTGAGGTGCAACAACAGCTCCAACCTGCACTCACTACTCCCGATTTTCCAAAATATTACCCACTAATTATATAATTTCGACTAGTTTTACTCTAATGTATTACTATGCATTCCTCTTGAAAAATAATGCATCTAATTTTAGAAATTTCTTCAATGATATTTCTTATAAGAAAAAGTAATCTACACCTTTGTTAAATAACTTCACAATATTTAATAGCAGAAGTTACATCATCATCTTTTACTTAACTTCAATATTCCCCATCCATATCTATTAATTGACCCAAAAAAATATAACCTAAACAAGTACATTTATAATAAGAACTTGAGCATCTGAAACTGATTCTCTTGGAGACTTCAAAGTCACAAAACCCTTGAGCTTTGAACTTTGTACACTCTCCAAGGCATAGAGAGTTGGTAAGCCATGTGCCACCATCGGGCGTCATCTTACTTACTTTAAGATTATACAATTATAGTAAGTTTAAAAACCAAAGATAATGCGACAACAATACTTATCAATATCAGGGTGGTCAAATTATCCGTTGATTCGTTTTGTTTTGTTCAAAAATTTGAATTCTTTAATGTTTCGAAGCAATAAAAAGCTAGTATGAAATAAAAAAATTCGAATATGAAACAAATCACATATACTTGCCATGATCCATACATTTTATATGTGTATACTTAGTTGTTAATTAGCGCTTAAATAATATCCATAAATTTTTGGTAGTCATGTCTTAAAAGTATAATGTAGAATAATAATTTTAAGTTTGTAACCATTTTATATAGTAACATCATGGTTACAAACTATGGAACTTAACTACTAAAAGCTATTGAATTTGTAGTCCAGATATAAATAAACACTATTAAGTGATAATACATAAAAAGACTAAATCAATTTTTTTTTTAAAAAATTTGTGATAGTTAACGCATCATTATATATATGCAAATACAAAGAAGAAAAATGAAATTCCTACAAAAAAGAAGGTGCCACTTGTCGGCCAGATGCAAACCTATATCTAGGTTGCCTATTGTTTGCAATATAGGCTACAAAAAACCTTGAAACTATGAATCTGATTAATTATACTTATCCAACTAATCTTTTGATTAACCAAAGCTTTAGTTAATGGTCTCGAAAGGAATGTTGTTTACCTACGAATATGGCCCAATCTTAAAGTTAGGAACCATCTTAAACTTACGAGTATGCATGAAACTCTAACTGTTTTGAGTACACTCAATTGTTTTTGTTAGTTTATCATTTTAAATGTGAATATGCAGTCTGGTGTAATTACTTGTTTTATACACATTAATAAAAGTGTTTGATATCAATTAATCTTTTATAAAATTACCAAAACAAATAAACAATTTTTTAATATCATGGTCACCTCTATCAAAAAGATATTTGAATCACACGTAAACATTTAACCGACCAACGAAATAAATTGACTAAAAAATAATACTCTTTTTAATAATTAAACTTTAAAGTTAAACTTTTTTAATTTTTGTGATTTCCATTTTTTTTATAATTTTAAACCAATGATATTTAATGATTTGTTTTGAAATTTAAAATTCATCAATAATAACTAATAAGTAGTGCATTGAAAACCTAAAAAACTCTTCTTTTTTTACAACAAATTGTTTTCTAAAAAATCAATTAATAAGAAACTGAAGGAGTATTATCTAAATGAAAATTAACTAAAGGATGAAAAGAATGGATCAATGTTTTAGTGGACATAACCCAAACCTTTAGAAATAAAAGCGATGGCGAGAATCGTAAAAACAAAAGAGAAGTAGAGTTGTAGACACAAATAGAGTACTGTGTCCAAGTAATGCCGTGAGAAATGGGTTTAAAATTTAGTGTTTATCAAAAATAATATTTTTAGTGGGTCGTGACAACAATGTTACGCTGCAACATCCCACCAATCTTTGAGACGTTCGACCTATTACGAAATAATGTGGGAGGTAATATTTCTCGAAATCTCTCGTTTTTGTCCTAATAGAAACAATTTTGTTAGAGACGAGAGAAAGAAGAAAGGTAAAATTTCTCTGTATTTCTCATTAAATGTAATAATAGTACAGAGTGTTTCTTTTATAGTAAGTGGCAAAACCCGGTTTATCTTATACCGGTTTACATTACTGAAACAAATGTATGGTTATCTCTAAACCACACTCTATTATGCCCCCTCAAGATGGCATGTACTTCAATGACATCTTGCCAACAATAGACTTGAACTGTGTCGGGTACAGAGACTTGGTAAACACATCTGCCAGCTGAAGATAGTAGTCACATGTAGAATTTTAATCGGACCACTCATAATTCTGTCTCTAACGATGTGACAATCCAGCTCGACATGCTTGGTCCGTTCGTGAAATACAGAATTGTTCGCAATATGTATTGCCGTTGTAGAATCACAGAAGAAAGCCACAGGAGCATGTTGAGGTACTTGAAGATCAGATAAGAGATGAACTAACACACAATCTCTCTGACAGCATATTGCATAGCACGGTACTCAGATTCTGCAGAAGAATGAGACGCCATTTGCTGCTTCTTAGATTTCCAAGAGATCATTGATTCACCTAAAAACATGCAATAGCCAGAAGTAGATCTTCTTGAATCACGACATGAAGCCCAATCTGCATCCGTAAATCCTTTAAGAACAAAGTCAGAAGTAGCAGAATAGAACAAGCCATTTCCAATTGTGCCTTTTATATATTGCAGGACTTTAAGAATAGCTTTCATATGTGACCCTTTTGGTGCTGAAGTGAATTGACATAACTTGTTCATAGCGTAAGTGATTTCTGGACGAGTTATAGTCAAATACATCAGTTTCCCTACCAATCTTCGATAAGAAGCCGAATCATTAATGACAGGTTCAGCTCCATCACCAACTAACTTGATACTCGGTTCCATCGGAATAGCAGATGGCTTACAAGCCAACATACCAGTTTCTTCTAAGATATCCAGGGCATATTTCCTCTGACAAACAGATATACCCGAGGCAGATCTTGCAACTTCTAATCCGAAGAAATATTGCAAAGATCCCAAATCTCTAAGTTTAAAAGCTTTCTTCAAATCATCTTTTAGATTTGCAACCTCTTCATCATTGTTGCTAGCTATTACTATGTCATCTACATAGACAAGAACAGCAATGTACCTGCCATTGTTGTTTTTTCACAAATAGAGTGTGATCAGCATGAGACTGTTGAAAGCCTAGAGACAGCAAAGTAGAACGAAACTTCAAAAACCATTGTCTCGAATCTTGTTTTAGTCCATAAAGAGACTTCTTTAGCTTGCAAACTGCATTAGGAGGTATTTCCTCTCCTTCTTTTGGTGTATATCCTGGCGCTAGGTTCATGTAAATCTCTTCATACAAATCCCTATTAAGAAACGCATTAGATATATCCAGCTGATGAAGACTCCACTTCTTAGCAGCTGCAACTGCAAGTAAGGTCTTAACTGTTGTCATTTTTGCCACTGGAGAGAAGGTATCTTCAAAATCAACTCCTTCTTGTTGCGTGTAGCCTTTTGCTACTAAACGAGCCTTATAACGTTCTAAGGTTCCATCAACATTGAGTTTAACCTTGTAAACCCATTTGCAACCAATGGCCTTTTTATTTGAAGGCAAAGAACAAATCTCCCATGTAGCAGTGCCTTCTAGAGCCTGCAACTCTGCATTCATAGCCTTAATCCAATCATCAGACTTCTTAGCTTGAAAAAAGGAAGAAGGTTCTGAAAACTTTGTAACTGAACAGATATAAGCTCGATATGGAGTTGAAAGTTGATCATAAGACATATAGTCAGAAAGTGGATATTGAACTCCTTTTCTCGATAGATTACAAAAGTAATCCTTCAAATGAGCTGGTTGTTTACTCTCTCTTTTAGATCGAGAGGTTGAAGTTGTAGGAACTGATTTCGGAGCTGAATCCTCATGTGAATCATTGACAGAATCATTCACAACTGTAAGAGGTTCACTCAAAATAGGAGCCTCACTCACAACTACAGGAATGTTACTGTCAACAATTTCTGTATCATTCTCAATAAGAGATTCATTTATGCTGCCAAAAATATCAGAGAAAGGACCAGCAGAATCACCTGAACTGAAGGGAAATCTGGTTTCATGGAAAACAACATTCCTTGAAATATGAATGGACTTGGTTTCCAAATCCAATAACTTGTATCCTTTGTAACCACTAGGATATCCCAGAAAGATACAAGCTTTGGCTCTTGGCTGAAATTTGTGTCTGTTCTTCGACGAAGTTGAACTGTAACAAAGACAGCCAAAGACACGTAAGCCTGTATTTTGGTTTCTTTGAAGTAAGAACTTCATAAGGAGACTTATTCTTCAGTAGTGGTGTGGGAAGTCTATTGATAAGGAAGACTGCGGTGAGAACACAATCTCCCCAATACTCTTCAGGAACCCGTGACTGAAACATCAATGACCTTGCAACATTTAGAATATGTTGATGCTTGCGTTCAACAACTGAGTTTTGTTCTGGAGTCTCTGGACATGAATGATATGCGATGATACCTTTCGACTTGAACAAATTCACAAACTTAAGCTCAGGTGCATTGTCAGACCGGACTGCTTTCACCACTGTCTTATATTGAGTCTCCACCATCTTCAAGAAATCAGGGAATATCTACAATACATCAGATTTTGCTTTCAACAAATACAACCAGGTGACCCTAGTATGATCATCCACAATGGTTAAAAAGTATTTGTATCCTTATGATGTAGAAACAGAAAACGGTCCCCATATATCAATGTGTAAGAGATCAAAAGCAGATTCACAGATGTTATTCTTGGATGGAAATGATAATCGTTTCTGTTTGGCCAAGGGACATATAACACAATGAAAATCATCTTTATTCCTTTGTTTGAAACCAAGTACATCTGTAACAAGATCTGTTTTGACATTAGATGAATGACCTAGTCTACTATGCCATAAACTAGAGTCAACAAGAATTGCAGAAAAAACAAGTGGTTGAGTTGAATTCTTCACGAGAAATTGCATATCCAAAACGTAGAGATTTGAAATCTGTTCCCCTTTACCAATCATCAACCCCTTGATATGATCTTGTATCATGCAACAACTTTCATCAAAACTTACACGATATCCCAAATCTTTGGTTAACTGACTCACACTCAGTAAATTTAACCGAAAGTCTGGAAAATATAACACATTCTTCAAGATCATATGATCACTTAACTCCACTGAACCAATTCCTGTTATTTTAACTCCATAACCAGTAGGTAAGGTAACAGAATCATTCATGGTTTCAGATAATGTCTGAAATAATGTTATATCATGACACACATGATGTGTAGCTCCACTATCTATCACCCATGAGGATGAAGATAAAACATTTCCTGTAGCTTTCAAGGCTCCAATAAAACGTAATGTGGAGGAAGAAAAAGCTATACCAGGTAATGCAGTAATCGTAGCACCAGATGGAGAAGCCATGTCACAGAACCATCATTGAGTTTTCCTTAAAAATAAGCAAGAACCCCTTGAATCTGATCTTTTGTTAGAGTTTTTGCCATTCCTGTTAACAAATCACTCGAAGTAGCATTAGTAAAAGCTAACTGAGCAACAACAGGTTTTGGAGGAACAATCTGTTTATCCTGTTGAGCATTCTTGTTCTTGTGTTTAAATCCTATGGGATAACCATGAATTTTATAACACTTATCCACAGTGTGACCAGTGTATCCACAATGAGAACAAATCACTTTCTGCTGCAGTTTTGAATGATTATAAGTAGCATTAACAGAAGCTTGAGTTGGTTCCATTGCTGAAAAATTAAAAGCTACAGCATTCTGAACAGGAGTGATATTTCTTTGACTCAAATCCTGATCCAACAAATTGTAAATCCCAGCAAGTTCTGGAATATGCTTCTTCATGATTATCTGACTTCTAATGACGGCATAGGATTCGTTTAAGCCAGCCAAAAATTTAATAACACGAGCATGTTCTGATTTTGTTTCCATAGCTTTGCAACAATCACAGTTTTTACATACTGTAACACAATTAGCGCCATCCAACTCATTCCACAATGTCTTCAGAGTAGTATAATACGTAGCAAGATCCATTGAACCTTGTTGTAGTGACCATATCTGCTGTGACAATTGATATGATCTTGGAAGGTTTGTAATGTGAAAACGTGTGGCCAAATCTTTCCAAATCTCAGATGCATCACTAAAACGAAGAATGCTTTTATAGATCTGTTTTGAAACCGAGTTTAGAATCCAAGATTTCACTAAACTGTTGCATCGTGACCAAATCCTGAACATAGCGTTTGTTTAACTAGGTCGAGATATAGATCCATCAATAAAAGCAATCTTGTTCTTTGCATCTAAAGAAGTTTTCATCGCTATATGCCAATCATCATAATTTGTACCATCAAGAACCTCAGAAATTATAGAAATTCCAGGATTATCACTGTTAGAAAGATGATATGGAGAATGAATACTATCTGGATTATCAATCGATGATGTATAAACGGGAACAACCGGAGGAACAACCGGAGGAACAATCGGAGAAACAATCGGAGGAACAATCGGAGGAATTTCTGGCGAACTCTCATCATCATCATCACGATTCACTTGTCTTCGAGCTGACGAAGCTACACGAGATGATCGACGAGGGATTTTGCGAGTTACAACCATTGTTAACAGAATCTGAAGAAAACTTGATCGATATTTGTGATTCCGGCACGTAAACCAAACGAATCTATCGAAGAAGAAGAAGATCAATGAGAATCATCAAAGAACAAAGCAAAAAACGAAGAAGAATCGAATGAATTTTGAAAATTCATTGCTCTGATACCATAATAGAAACAAGTTTGTTAGAGACGAGAGAAAGAAAAAAGGTAAAGGTTCTCTGTATTTCTTTTATAGTAAGTGGCAAAACCCGGTTTATCTTATACCGGTTTACATTACTGAAACAAATGTATGGTTATCTCTAAACCATACTCTATTATGTCCAAAATTAACTTTTCCCATAATATACAAGAGGGGTAGTTCCAAAAGTACACAGTTTGAAAGTCGTAAGTTTTCACTTGTGGACAATCTATGGCCTTGGAAATTTTTGTGGAGAAATCCATGTCCTCGTTCCTACGTACATTACATTCTACCCATAAAATCTTTGTTGGAACCGGATGAGCGAGTGCTGAATTGGGTAGCAGTCGCAATAGTATATAGACTTGGTGTGTTTTGTCGATTAGTGATCGGACACATCTTTGCTTCGATAAAACTTCGCTCTAAGGTCAGAACTATCAATCCCATCTCTCACAGTTTGTCTAAGAATCCGTCAAGCTTCTACTCCATAAACTAGTTCGTCTACTGTTTCTCTTTAATATTATTTTTTTTCTTTCCTTTTGCTTTGTAGTTTTATTTTAGACTAGTCGTCGTAATTTTATCTTTGGTGATTTTCTAATAAACTTGTCGATGTAATGATTGTAGTGCTCTTACCATTTCGTGATTATCTTTGTTTCTCATTTCTCAATTATCAATCTTGAAAGAGAAAATCTTTAGAAAAGCTAAAGCTTTACGGAAAAATCTTGACGAGTGAAATCGTAATGCTAAAATTTGATATAGATTTTTATCGGTTACAAATTAAATCACAAGATACTACAAAGAAAAATATACATTGATAGCGTAACGGCCTAACACAGATTACTCAAGATTAACTGTAATTTTTGTTTTCATATAAATAACATTTTATAAACGTTAGGACATAATTTGGCTACTATAACATTTTATTAACACTAATATATAATTTTATTACGCGGAAAACTATAATAACTTGTTCCGCTAAACTTAGCCAAAATTTAGTCTTCTGCCTATATTAACGAAAATAATTCACTCTATCATTAACACTTACACATATTTTTCCCTTTCACCCAAAACTATCTCTTCCTAACCTAATTCTCTAATCCCTTGTTTTGGTTAGCTAACCAAGAAGATATCATTGAAGAGCTAGTGGCTTTGCTTTCTCTTTACCTCATGACCTATTAATTACAAACCCATTTCTCACGGCATTACTTGGACACCCTTGTTAGATAATTGACATGCAGACGTACAATATCTTCTTAAATCCTATCGCTCCATTTTATCTCTATATGCACGCCTAAAGGCTAAAAGTTATAACCATATTTTATCCGTCTTCTTCTAAAGTTTTCACCGACGTCAACTATCTTTTATTTTTGTTTCTTTACTCTTTGGAAACCATAATTAACTCATTGACACCATATACCTCTTTTCGTGGCCCAACAATAATGATGGCCCAATCTATTTCCTTCACTTGAAACATTTTCACCTTTTTAGTTTTTATCATCAACCTAACAAAGAGGAAATTTTAGAAACGCGACATTGATCGACATGCATCCATAGAGTAATGACTTTTAATACATCTATCAAGTCAATGGCCTTTTGTGACAAAACACAAATCAAGTCAATGGTCTTTTAGTTTTGGCGTGTTTAATGACATTTTCAATGGCAAACAAAAGAAGCTTCCGACAAAAAGAAAATTTACGAACTCAAGAATTTTCGTCGAAGTAGCTTATAGATAGTGACCGTTTCAAGTTGTGTGTCGAGCAAGTTCTAAGTACATTTTGTTATAAACTGATTTATCACAAATACTATTTTCATTATATATATAAAAAAAAACTTCAATTGCATTAGGGATAACGTTTGATTTATAAAATATAAACGTAAGACATTTACCTTAATATATATTTTAAGTAGAGTTTAACTACTTAAGTTATTTTCTTTCATTAGTATTAAAAAGGTTATCTCTTATATCATCGAAAACAATTAGTTATTTTTTCTTAACAAAAGAAAGCTAAGTAAGTATTAAGATCTAGAAGTAAACAGAAGTAATCAAAAAGGAAGAATTAAAGATTAATTTGGTTTGAATGGTTCAAAGGAGAAAATAAAACTGTTTAAACCAAAAGAAAATTAGTTAAAATGATGAAATCAAACTCAACCTACCCAATCATCTATAAAGAGAAATGGGTTCCCAAACTTGTCATTCATCAGATTGTTTTCTTCTAAATCAACATTATTTGCTTATCATTCACCATTGTTTTTCTCAACTAAAAGGGGAGAGGAAGCGAGAGATAGAGAGAGAGAGATGGAATCCCAAAAGCTAGGAAGAAAGATGAAGGAGATAAAAATAGTAACTAAGATCATAGCATTGGCATCCATTTTCTCATTTATACTATCTTACTCTTCCTTAATCTCTTCTCTTCAGCAAAGACTCCATTTGCTTTCAATGTATAGCAATCTTGTGGACAAGAAATACATGTTCTTGTTATGCAATGGGATTGTGGGCTTTATCTTGGGGAGTTTCCATGGGAATTCTGAATCCCTTTCGCAGGGTAAAGCCATTAACATCATTGAACAAACGAAAGAAGTAGGGATCAAAGACTTGAAAGAAACAAAACTCAAGAAGGTAGTGGCATTACTTGAAGAAAAGAGTGTTTCTAAAGAAGAAGAAGAAGAAGAAGAAGGAGGAAGAGTTGTTTTATTTAGAGGAATCGAAGAAGAAGAAGTGTCATTGGTTGTTGAGGTAGATGAGGAAATATTAGTACAAGACCTCGCTATCATTAGAGTAGATGATCATCATGATGACGAAGAGATAAATGATAGTTTACTAAGTGTCGAAGATTTGAACAAGAAATGTGAGGATTTCATCAGGAAGATGAAAGCAGAGATTCAATTCGGGAAGAGAAGTATATAATTTTCTTAGTCCTCGATAGCTAATTTTTTAGAGTTTAGCTAAACTATCTTTTGTATTCATATAGGATCAATGATAGGATCCAAACCTCTACAATACACAAATTGAATCTAGTCCAATGATTCAATTTGTGTCATGTCTCATGTAGACGTTGTGATGCATAATATAACTGATATGCACAATTTACCCTTTGAACCACTCTCTCAAATTAAGAGATCAAAATGTAATACTTAGGCTCGAATTCTACAAAGTTCTCAAGTTTACACAATAAACTATCAATATTTGAAAAAACGTTAAACAGAAAGATTGTAAATTAAAATAAGCTAGTAATTAAAATCGAGCTAAATTCAGTTGGAAAAAGAGTTAGAGTTAGGGAAATTTTAGGTAATTTGGAATTGCAGATTAAATAGATTATCAGGGTTGTTATTAAGATCCAATCTTGAACTCTAAACACATTAGTAAAATTAACCAGCTCTGTTGTGATGACTATCTATGCCTAAATCTAAAATTCCAAGTCACTTTGCTAAATTCCTCAATTCAAACAAGCATTAATTGCAGGTTTGATTGTTCACAAAATACCTAACCCAATTCTCTTTATGAATAGTTATTTTGCTCATCTAAGATAGTTTAGGCAATCAGTTACACTCTAGTTTCAACTAATCAACCGAAGATCAGATTCTAGTTCGTGAATCTAGAATTAGTAATAAACACAATCTAGATGAAGAACTCCATTGATTCAATCCTAACAAATTAACAACCTAACAATTCATCATAAACTTTTGAAAACCCTAAACCTAACAAAATATATACTCATATATGGTGAATGAAACAAACATAATGAATAACATAGATTGCATTAAGAAATCAATAAAACAAATAAAGCAATTCTGAATCTTCTCTTAAAGAAACCCGATTCTTCTCTCTAACCTCTACTACAAATCTCTCTAAAAAATAAAGCTTAGAATAAAACTTAGAATAAAACTTAAATCTAAACAATGATCAATCCTATTTATTGTTAAAAACACGATTTGAGCTTAGTTTGCAAATAGAGAAAAATTTCAAGGCATATTTGCAATTCTTCAAAACTTCAAAATTGTCTAAAGCTTCTGTCCACGACCGGTGTCGGCCGAAATCTATGAATGGTGTTGATCGACACCATCTATAAATATGGTCTCCGAGTTGTTTTTTTCAGCACAACTTCTCAGTTTGCTCAAAAAACGTTCTAAATTTTTCAAATGAGCCTAAACATACCTAGCTAAACTTGTAAAGACTCTAAAAGATTTTACAAACAACAGAAAAGTCTAACAAGTCTTAAGTGAACTTGAAACACTTAGATTAACACCAATTTAAAAATCACTCTCTTTCTCTCAAAATGCTCAACAGTCTTTCCTTGAGGCTCACCAAAACCTAAGGTCACGTCTTCCTATTTATGCACGAGACCTTTTATACACAATGACTAAATGTTAAATATTGTATATATCCTTTATCCTTGATCTAATGGATATTTTTTTATGATACTTACAAATCTTTTGGTTTTGATTTGAAGTTATTAATTTTTAATGGTAGTAGAAACTCCGAATGATATTTTCTAGATTATCGTTGATAACGGGAGACCTTCTTCAGATGACCTCTACTACATATTTTTTTATTTTTTTGATAACTTAGGGTAAATCCCCCAACCTATGGAAGGGTTTAGGACTAATCCCCGAACCTCTATTACATGTGGAAAGACAAGATCTCTTGTAAAAAAATTAATACACACAAACTCTCTTATGATTAAAACATTATGAAACGGCACAGAACCAAGTATTTTATTTGCTTTTGAACCCTATATACGTGGCATTTGTAAGAGATTGTAAAAAAGCAATAAAATTTTAAAATCAGTAGAAAGTACAAGATTTTCTTACAAAGAAAATGTTTAATATATTAAAAATGTAAAACTCAATTGACAGTGAGATTCGTTGGTAGAAGGCACCATGCAGATTCATATAATAGATCTACCAAAATGTAAAGAATCTTATATGCGTAGTTGACAAATGGTGTCATCAGTTCAATAATTTACGCCAGAAGTTAATAGGCTAATGGGAGTACCTGACAGGCCAAGAAAACCAATCTATTTATTTTGCTTACAAATTCTGAAAAAATTAAACAAAGATTTTGGTAATCTCAATACATATGCCCATATTGACTTAATCTAGCATGTGCCTAGGAAGTCCATATACTAGAAAGTCATATATTATCATCATTTCACAGCTGTTTCCACGTATTGCCAACTCATACAAACTTGAAAAAAAAGAATTAAATATCACCTTGATTAATCGCAACAGATAATAGATCGAGTTTGTTATTGACTTATTGTGTATAATATAAGTGCATTGATATTCTTTTGCAAACTATATCAAAATCGTTTTAATTTAATTGTATTTTGACAAATTTTCAAAATTTTCCTCTCAACATTTTCTTGTCGTCCGATTTCAGCTACACTAAATATAACGGAATACATGATTATATATGCCAACTTTTGAAATGTACAACCAACTACATGAACTAGATGTATTACATATCCACATCACGAACATCTTTATCCGGTATACCAATCACCAAAATCCGGTGTTGACCATCTTTGATCGACATTTACCAACAAAAATATTCAAAAAAAATATTTATATAAAAAAAATATATATATTATTCTCTTGAATCGTTTATAGTGTTTGATAATTTAAAAGGAAACATATTCTATATTCAACATAAAGATAGTTTGAATATCTATTTAATACATTGATTATTATTGTTAGATAGTTTTTTCAATTTCAAAAGTAATATAAAAGTGAATTGATTTTTTTTACATTGTTAATAAAAAATTTATTTTATTTCCTTTTTAATTTAGTTTTGAAACTGAAAAAAATAAATAATAGTAAGAATTATACAAAATATATTTTGTTAAATATAGTATGTATTTATTTATTCTACAATACCATAAACCATTCAATAGAATAATTTGTTTTAGTAATATTAAAAATAATAAAAATCATATTTTTGAATATTTTTGTTGGTCAATACCGATCAATGATGGTCAACACCGGGTTTCGACAATTGATATACCGGAAAAAAATGTTTGTGATGTTGACTACATGTCATCATATAGTTCGTATATGTGTGACCATGTATTCTATTATAGTTGGTGTAGCTGAGTATTTTTTTCCATATATAAACGAAAATACCTACAAATACAAGGATATAACCTCGAAACTTGCATATTATTTCTTTATATGAATTAGTTGGCACCATGCAGTATTGTCCCCTCAATCACCATTGATAATATAAAATACAAAGAAAAAAATCAATTAAAATGAATTTATAAGTTGATCTTTCGACGACGTCTTTAAAAAAATCAATTAAAATGCAAGGAAATTAAGTATATATATACCAAGAGGAGCCCTCATAAGATAAAAACTCAAACTAAAGTTCGGCTATGTTTTTCTTTCTTTTGGTGAAAAACAAAATGTCTTCTACCGAATCCAAAGTAGAAACCATAACCCAACTCATGTCTTTTCATCATCATCCTCTATTATTTACGAATGCCTCTTCTATTCATTGCATTTTGTGCGAAACAGAAGAAAGTGAAGATAGCTTGGTCTGCCAATGCATTGAGTGTGGCTTCTCATTGCATATAGAATGCGTAGAGATCTTCGAGCTCTTCCGTGCAGTCACTTTCCCAAGATCTTCATCAATGGAAATCACGATTGTCATTTTTGTAAAATTGATCTTTCGACGACGTCTTTGTATGCTCGTTGCACGATATGCAATGTAAACATGGATCTAGACTGTATGGTGAATCTACCACCACTCACTATTTTCGAGCCAAAGCACCATAAGCATAGCTTCAACCTCTTGTTACGAGTAGTCACCTTTACTTGTAATGCATGTGGATTGGAAGGTGACCGTAATCCTTATGTATGTTATGAATGCCATCTCATGGTACACAAAGATTGTATTGAAGGTCTACCGGGAGTCATATACATCAATCGGCATGATCATCGTGTCTCTCACACTTTTCATCTTGGTCAAGAAGAGAGAGATTGGGAGTGTGGAGTTTGTCGTAGGACGATTGATTGGGTCTACGGAGCATATACATGTTCTCTTTGTCCTAGTTATGCTGTTCATTCAAAATGTGCAACGAGGAAAGAAGTGTGGGATGGTAGAGAACTCGAAGATGTGTCCGAAGAAGATGAAGAAATTGAAGATCCATTCAAAGTAATTAATGAAACGGATATCATACATTTTAGTCATGAAGAACATGTACTTAGATTGGATGAGAATTGTCATATGGAAAATGACGCTACGCGTTGCCGGGGGTGCATTCTTGCTATTAATGGCAATCTATCCTACAAATGTCTGGAATGCGATTTCATCATTCACAAAGTATGTGCAAGTCTTCCGCGGAAGAGACGACATTTTTTGCACAACCATAAACTCACTCTACGAGTTGACAAGGCTTCTATATTTTTATGTTCTACTTGTGATACCACTCCTAATGGTTTCAGATACGAGTGTGACGAAGACCATGGCGATGAAGAATTTGTCTTTGATCTTCAGTGTAGTTCCATATCAGAACCCTTTCTACACGATTTGCATCCACACCCGTTATACTGGACCTTGGAACATTCCAAAAAGTGTAAGGCTTGTGGCACCAAAGCAGGTTATGATCTCAACTGTATAGTGTGTGATGATTACTCATTATGCATGACGTGCGCTACTTTACCAAGTAAAGTAAAACATAGGTGTGACGATCATCTTCTGTCACTACGTCAAGGTGCTTCTGACTTCGATACTGGTCACTTGTGGTGTGATATTTGTGAGACCAAGACAGATCCGAGTGTATTTTACTATACTTGTGATGATTGTGGGGTCAGCCTTCATTTAAAGTGTGTACTTGGAGATTTATATAATGCGAAGCTAGGACTAATAGATCCCAGAGATCCCGCTCATGAAGTACTTCCCAATAATGGTGTTACTCGACCTTTCTGCTTCCATTGTGAACTTCGTTGTAAGTTCCCCTTCCTTATAAGGAGAGCTACAGAAGAATTTACTCTTTACTATTGTTCGCTAAATTGTTGTTTAGAAGCAGCCTTCTATATTCCACCTGTAACAGATGAAGGGTAGATTTTAGATAAGCACGAGTAATATGTAATTTCATTTTATTTGTTTTGCTTCAACATTACATTTAACTCTATTATTTATTTTAGTAAATATTCTATCTATCGTGGAATTACCATTTAAGGTTTTAATTACTCCCTCTGTTTCTAATTAAGTGTACTTTGTTGTTTTTATTTTTCTATGCAAACATTAAATGTATTTAATAGTTTTTAACCAATTATATTTTACATCATAGTTTTTTATTGGTTGGATTAATTATAATTAATGATGTTTTTATATGAAAGAGATAAATTAAATGAGATTTGTATGTTTTCTTAATTTGTGTGCAAAAACCTTAAATTACAAATATTCAGAAACAGAGGGGGTATTAGTTTATAGAATTTTAATGTTTTTTAAAAACAATAGCTAGTTAGACTTATTGATATTGATTTTTTTTATTTAATCGTCTTTGAGAAATAGCAAAGTTGCAAAACAAAACAGACAAAGTAAAATAAAAACAGGGGACAAGGAGCAAAGTAGAGTCTCATCTTCCAGCGTGTTGTTCGTCTTCAATCCGGTTGAGCCATGTCGGACCTCCTCTTGCCAAATAATTAACAAGTGAATCGTCTTCTCTTGTAACGCTGCAAGCAATATCTATGGCCAACGAATTAGCTTTTAGTGAAGAGATGTTGAAACTAACCTCCCGCATCACCTATATTACTTAGTTGATCTTAAGAATTTGGGACCAGTACTTTCGCCAGTCCTCCAGTTTTGCAATACCTCCAAGGCAACATTACAATCTGACCAAATGTTCGGTTTTACATGAGGATCATGTATGTTGCGTACAGCCTCATGCCAAAGTCAATGGAAGCTTAAGAAAAAAATTAAAAATGTGGCCTAACACATTCTATTTTGAGAGAAGATTTTTTAAAAAATGTAAAAAAAAAAACAAAGCAAATGTTGCTCAATTTAAAATTTTTTTATCGAAAAACAAGATTTAGTAGTTAATGAAAATGAAAAACAAATAACAAATTTCCATAAATGTTGAATGATTTTGAGTTTTGTTTCCAAAAAAAAAAGAGTCCAAAAACACTATATAAAAATAAATGATTTGCCTAGTTTAGAAAAAAAATGTAGCCTTTTATTTTTTATTTTTTGGTGCCCTATATAGGTTAGGCATGACACTGGGTGCGTATGCACCAGAGTATGTCATATAGTTCTGCAGCAATGCAGTTCACCATTGGTAGAAAAGCACCTCGAGCATGAAAAACTGTGTCTCCTAAGTGGTTCCTTAGAATCCAAGTTATACCTCCAACGTGACATGAATCTTTTATCCATCAAGTATGAATGTTACATGTTAATTTACCCATCAGTGGCTTGACTCATCTTCTCTCACAATGTAGTTACCATTTGATCATCCGAGTATTCTCTTGGCGAGTCAGTGAGTTTTGTTTAGGCCATTAATCTGCCTCCTCAAAAGCCGCAGCGACCAAAAAGTAGGGATCATTCAATTTATCCGCATAAAGAGTGGAGTTTCTTGCCTTCCAGATTCCCCAAAGCAGCCAAGGGATTGCATCACAAAAGTTCTTAGGCAACTCTACTTTCTCCATTAGATTCAATAGATGGCTAATCTGCTCAGTTATGGAGATCAAAGGACTTTGAGTCTGCATAGGTATAGAGAGGTAATTAACCAAACACTTTTCACCAACATGCAGTCAAACAGGACATGAGTGACGGTTTCGTTCTCGCATGATAGTTGACATATAAGGGGTTTATGTTAGCTTTGTAGGTTTCTTTTGAATTTGTCGTTGTAATTTTACGTTTGGTGGTTTCTAATAAACGTTCTTGATGTAATGAGTGTAATGTTCTCACCATTTTGAAATATGGTTCATGTGATTCTCTATGTTTTATCAGTTATCGATCTTTAGTAATAAAATCTTTAGAAAAGCCAAATTGTAATGTAAATTCTTATCGGCCAAAAATCGCCAAGCTAGTGGCTTTGCTTTGTCCTTACCTTCCTGAATCCTATTACTCCATTTCACCGACAACAATCTTATTTTAAAAAGAAATTGAGTTTCGTAAGTCTTGGGAAACCACAAATAAACACATTGACACCATTACCTCTTCTTCAGGGCCCACCAATAATGATGGCTCAATCTATTTCTTTCACCTAAAAAGATTTGATCCTTTTTTCTATTATTAACCTACCAAAAACCTTCCTGTAACAATGACGAAATTTAGAAAACGCGACATTGAACGACAAGCATCCATAGAGTAGCTGACTTTGAAATACATCTATCAAGTCAATGGCCTTTTGTGACAAAACACAAATCAAGTCAATGGTCTTTTAGTTTTGGCATATTTAATGACATTTTCAAAGGCAGACAAAAGAAGCTTACGACAAAAACAAAAATCCACGAACTCAAGAATTTTCGTGGAAGGTAGTAGCATTGAGTTGCGACCGATTGTTGTTAAACATTTGCTATCTTTTCAGAAAACAAAACTGATATTTTTGATAAACATTTGTTTCAGTTGACAATAAAGACACTATTGTTTGAGTTGTGACCAAGTGACATTAGCTTAATTGATAAAGACTATAGACGAAACATAGAGGTCACCGGTTCGAGTGACGGTTGGAACGAAACTAATATTACATGTTGTGGTTTTTGGCATGGAGGTTTACGGACTTCGACCCATAACCTTTTGGTATTAAAAAAAACACTATTGATTTCTAAAAGTATAATTTTAAGACATTTATACACATAAAGTATAATAATACTTGTTTTTCAATTAGTACAGTAGAACCTCTATAAATTAATACTCTATAAATTAATAACCTCTATAAATTAATAAATTCTTCAGGTTCCGAGTTGGGACCAGTGTAAAATGTGACACAAATCGATAAATTAATAAGATAATAATTTTTTTGAAAGTTCTATGTAAATATATGGTCTCATCAATATCATAAATTAATAATTATATAAATGTATCAACTATATATATATATTATATGTAATAAAATTCTTAAAAATATATTTATAATAATTTTTTGCTTAAATTCATATTTACCCTTTGTTTTACTATAATTTACATATTTTACTCTATCAAAATTTTTGGTGTTGTTTTCTAGAAATTATTAATATGTTTTACTTGTAACTGGTTTTAGAAACATAATTTCTATAATAAAAAAATTATAATTTTTTTTAAAAATTATTAAATTAGGAAAATCTCTTTATAAATTAATATTTATTGATTTATTGATAAATTAATACCTCTCTAAATTAATAAAATTTCACAGTCCCAACATTATTAATTTATAGAGGTTTTACTGTATTCAAAAAATATCTCTTATATTATCGACAACTATTTGGTAATTTTTATTAATTTATTGATAAATTAATACCTCTCTAAATTAATAAAATTTCACAATCCCAACATTATTAATTTATAGAGGTTTTACTGTATTCAAAAAATATCTCTTATATTATCGACAACTATTTGGTAATTTTTTAAGCTAAGTTAGGGATATATTAAAAATAATCAAACAAAAAAAAACTAAAGATTAATTTGGTGTGAATGGTTCAAAAGAGTAATTTAACCAAAAGAAATAATAATTAAAATGGTGAAATTATACACAACCCACCCACTAATCTATAAAAAAGAAATAGGTTCCGCAAACTTGTTGCGCATTCACCATTCTTTTTCTCAATTCAAAGGCAAGACACATAGAGCAAGAGAGATATAAAGAGAGAGATAGAGATAGATGAGATGGAATCTCAAAAACAAGAAAGAAGCGTGAAGGAGATGAAAATAGTCACTAAGATCATAGCATTTGCATCCATTTTCTCATTTATACTATCTTACTCTTCCTTAATCTCTTCTCTTCAACAAAGACTCCATTTGCTTGCCATGTATAGCAATCTTGTGGACAAGAAGTACATGTTCTTGTTATGCAATGGGATTGTGGGCTTTATCTTGGGGAGTTTCCATGGGAATTCTGACTCCCTTTCGCACGGTAAAGCCATTAACATCGTTGAACAAACCAAAGAAGTAGGGATCAAAGACTTAAAAGAAACAAAAGTCAATAAAGTAGTGGCATTACTTGAAGAAAGTAATGTTTCTAAAGAAGAAGAAGGAAGAGTTGTTTTATCTAGAGAAGAAGAAGAAGAAGTTGCATTGGTTGTTAAGGAAGATGAGGGAATACTAGTACAAGACCTCTCAATCACTAGACTAGATGATCATGATGATGACGATGCGATAAATGATAGTTTATTAAGTTCAGAAGATTTGAACAAGAAATGTGAGGATTTCATCAGGAAGATGAAGGCAGAGATTCGATACGGCAAGAGAAGTATATAACTTTTTTGAGTTTTGTTAACAAGTTAAACTGTCTTTAGTATTCATATTCGGCAGGAGAAGTATATAATTTTCTCTCTTTGGACAAGTAGATTCTGTATTTTTGGTGCCCACTTTTATGTATGTCATCCATATGAATCCATGCAACATAATGCTTTCTATATCAAGCATTATCAGCTTACTATGTTTTACTCTCTTAAGCTGAACTGAATTCACTTTCAGCTTCAGCATTCGCATAATCATTTCGATTCATCTTCTCTGTACCAGCTAAACTTAAGAGTGTGAAGCAACAGTGACACACAACATTTTGAATGGATTGCGAAGAAAGACAAACTTATGCAACAAGAACACCAAGGAAACCAACAATAGAGATATTGAAGAACAAAATATAAAACAGTAAGTATCTTGCAACAACAGTGATGTTTTATCACCAGAAGTCATACGTCTCACAAATTGGAAATACAAGCCGGAAAAAAAAAAAACAAACAAAGCCTTAGATCCTATCGATATCTTCGTCCTCAAACTCAACATAGTCATCATCATTATTATCATCATCATCCTCAAGATCACCAACAATTCCTTCATTAAGACGAGTATTCTCTGGAAGCTCACCATAAGCCTTAAGAAGCCTAGCCTCATCAGACATGTACTTAAGGATCACATCCGCTTTGTCATCTTGGTAATCCCTCAAACCAACAAGCACAATATCACCTGCTGCAATCCAAACCTTCTTATGCATCTTACCACGGATATGGCAAAGACGCTTGGTTCCATCGATACACATAGCTTCACATCTTCCATTTCCAAGCATACGAAGGACTTGTGCGTATTCTTGTCCATCTTCTTTGAATATAAGCTCTCTCTTCTCGTCATCTGCTTCGTTCTTTCCTCTCTTCCTGTTCTTTCCTCCCTTTCCCTTGTTCTTCGGCATAGTATCTACATACCAATCATACAAATGTTCAGTTAAAAGTTCTTCCTTTAAACATGCAAAGCAATACTCTTCTCTCTTATAATCTACATAAGCCTCTCAAACTTAAAGGACCAAAGCAAAACAAATACCAAAACAAGAACCTTTAAATCGCAAATGAAACCTAAAACCAAAAAAGAGACTTAACGATTAAGCTAAGCTATTAGATTGAATCAAAGTGACAAACTTGAAGAAACCAATCTAGGGTTTTCAATAAAAATCGTAACTTTGAATTGGGATTGAGCAATTTCGCATGAAAAATCAAAACTTGACAAGAATCAAACAAAACCCAACAGTTTCTGATCAATAATTTCTAGATAAGGAAGATCGATCGGCGATAAAGACTTTCGCCGCCGACGCAATTACTGAAAACCCTAAAATCGAGAATCAGGAGTAAGAGACGAAAGAAGAACACGAAGCTCACCACTATGGAACGATTCGAATCTGAGATTAAGCTAGAGAAAACCCTTGGAAGCGATAGATTCAGAGATATCTGTTGAATTTGGGATCAAAAGTTTTGTAGCTTGCGGCTGCGAAAATGTTCTCGATATCTCCAGAAATCTGTTTATAATAAAAGTAAACGTGTTTTGATTGTTGCCCTTAGTTTTAGGTTTTATTACGGAACCTTACCACTCATTCAATCTGAGTATCTGACATTTGGTTTGGTTTAGTTTTTCGATTTTCTATTTGGTTGGATTGAAAAATCGTTAGTTCGGTTTGAGTATTATATCAATTTTGGATCTAAGACCGTAAAACCTTTCTTAAAAAAAAGAAAAAAAACAGTTAAACCTCTAAAAATTATAATATTACAGTAAAATTTCTATAAATTAATATTCGATAAACTAATAGTTTTTATAAATTAACAAATTCTTCCGATTTTGAGTTGTAACTATAGTAAAAATTAATACAAATCGATAAATTAATAAAATAATTTTTATTAAAAAAATCATTGTATAAAATTAATATAATATGCTCTCATCAATATCATAAATTAATAATTTTATAAATTCCTTAAAATATATATATATAAGAAATTTTAGTGAAACATAACCTTTGCTATATTCCTTTTTCATTTTTAATATTTTTACTACATTCAAAACTCTTTTTGTTGTTGTCTATACATAATAAATTTTAATTATTTTGTAATTGGTTCTAAAAAGATAATAATTACAAATAAAAAAAATCTTTTTTAGAAAAAATCTTTTAAAAATTACAAAATTAGTTTAAACTCTCTATAAATTAATAGTACTTTTATAAATTAATAAAATTTTATTGTATGATGAATAGTTGAATACCTCTATAAATTTTGTTACAAATGTTGGATACATATATACAAATTACAATCTATACTAAACCAAATTAACCGAAAAACAATCCTAACCAGCATTAAACCGGAGCTATACATATGTAGTAGATCAGTTTAATTTGGTCTCACTCAATCCCAAGAAAAAGGCCGTTCTTTGCATTTTCTATCGTTTCATGTCTGAGTGACAGAGGAAACCCCAAAAACCTCCGTAAAACCTCACAAAAGAATGCAGCTTTCTTCTTCGTTTCCAATTTCACCTCCCAAAATCTTCCCTTCCACCAAACACCATAAACCTCCAGTGATTACTCACCAGCTCGCCGCACAGATACAGAGCAACCGTAGACATTTCGTGAGTCCCGTCAAAGTCTCTGGCTATTTCTCATCGATTAGCCGAGCTATTGAGGAAGAAGAAGAGTATCGGAAAGCACGCGCTGCAGTGAACCGTAAAGGTGTCGAATTGGAGAGTTATGCAATTGAAGGGATCTCTGTAGGTGGGCACGAGACTTGTGTTATCGTCCCTGAGCTCAAATGTGTCTTTGATATTGGGAGGTGCCCTTCTCGTGCTATTCAGCAGAAGTTTCTTTTTATCACTCATGCCCATCTTGACCATATCGTGAGTTGTTCAAAATTTGAGTCTTTCTTCAAAACCCTCTTTAGATTTCGTTTAAAGTTTCGGCCTTTTGATTGAATTGTGGATGAATCTTAGTGTTGAATTGATGATACATTTTAGTTCAAAATAGAGCCATTGTACTATGATTTGGAAGGATAAGGATTAGTTTTGTTGAACATACTTTTAGATTTGGTTTGATGTTTCTGCTTATTGATTGAGTTATGGGATCTTTTGTATGAATCTTGTGGCTAAGTTTAGTGTTTTCTTCAGGGAGGGCTTCCAATGTATGTAGCGAGCCGTGGTTTATACAATCTTGAGCCACCGAAAATATTTGTGCCACCATCTATTAAAGAAGATGTTGAGAAACTTCTTGAGATTCACAGGACTATGGGTCAAGTAGAGTTGAATGTAGAATTGATACCACTTGCTGTAGGTAATGACATAGTGACTTGTTAAAAGCCAACCTTGTTTAGATAGCGAATCTGAGTTCTTTGTTGGTGGTGGCAGGTGAAACATATGAGTTGCGCAATGACATTGTTGTTAGACCATTTGCAACTCACCATGTTATACCAAGTCAGGTACTACACATCGTGAATGTGGCATGAGAGCGTCTTTTTTTTTTACTGATCTTGAGTTCTTTTAGGGTTATGTCATCTATTCGGTCAGGAAGAAGTTGCAGAAGCAGTATGCTCACCTCAAAGGAAAACAGATAGAAAAGATTAAAAAGTCTGGCGTCGAGGTTTGTTGCTTATAATAAGCCATATTTCTGATATTGAGGTTTGATAAAGTACAATAATATTGAACTTAATTACAGATTACGGACACGATATTATCCCCCGAGATAGCCTTCACTGGAGATACAACTTCAGAGTATATGCTTGACCCTCGTAATGCTGATGCGTTGAGGGCAAAAGTTCTTATAACTGAGGTACTTACTTGAATCCTATTGGCGGTACTGTTATATCATTTTAAAACTTCACTGGATTATGTTATAGTTTCTGAGCTTAACCGATCTGGCAGGCAACTTTCTTGGATGAAAGTTTTAGCACTGAGCATGCGCAAGCACTCGGTCATACTCATATATCTCAGGTACGATCCTATTTATGTTCAAACACACCTGTAAAAAGCACACTGTAAGAGGAATTTTCCATGAACAAATTGCAGATTATTGAGAATGCAAAGTGGATCCGGAGCAAAACTGTATTATTGACGCATTTCTCATCACGTTACCATGTAGAGGTGAGAGTCTGAATTTGGCTTTCATGTTCTTAGTAAAAGTTTTAGCCCCTTATGTTGTATTTCATCTTAATACTTGTGGTTGCAATGGCAGGAAATCCGTGAAGCTGTGCTTAAGTTGCAATCGAAAGTATCCGCAAAAGTCATTCCTCTTACAGAAGGTTTCAGGTCAAGATATTCTTAAAAGAGCTTAAAGGATATTGCAAGCAAAAGTAGGCATTTGAAACATCTTTGTCTGTAATTTCATAGGGAACTCGCTAATGTAAGTTAAATGAAAAAAAGTTATCAAGATTATAAAAAAAATACTTGTTAAACAAGCAATAGCAGTATCATAAAAGATTAAGAAAGTCGTCAAATTGCAGAGATGGGTAAGTGATGACACTGTGACGGAGTGATTATTATCTTTGAAGTTGTTAGTGAAGACTTGTTCAATTCTCATTAGCACGTTTCTGAAACAAGAATGAGCCTTTTGCTGTAGTTGTGGATTATCTTGGTTTCTTACATGATTGAATTTTAAGTGATTGAATTTTTGTATTTGTGTTACAATAAGAATTTGAATTTTATAAATTTCCAAGCATAATATACATCTATTTCATACAGAAAAACATTATTTTCTTAAAGATAACTACAATTACATATAAAATTAAATTTAAACAATTTTAATACTTTTATTTTTAACAAAAAACTATATAACAAACACATCATAATGCACCATAAAATACACATTCTATATAATGATGCGTATAATAAACAGGTTTTCTTAACTAAACAGAATCAAACCAAACAAATACTAATATAACATCAAAAGTAAATCTATATAAAAAGTAAGATGATAAATTCAAAATATAACTTGATTATCTAAATGTAGATGATATTGAATTGAAAAAATAATTTAATTTCTAACGCAAATAATCAACTCGCGGTGTACCGCGGGTCTATATCTAGTTCTAGTAATAAACAGAGAGAATAAAAGCTACCAACTTTACAAACATGGAGCAACACATACAAGTTAAGATACTACAATAATCGATCAATCACCAAGAATGCAAAAAAGGTGAATTACATAGATTTGAGTTGTATCCACGTAATATTACGCAACCAAATTCGTCAAAGACACTACCAAACCCTAATCCTAATCTCTGAATATCTTCTGACAAAGCCACTTTGCAGTTTGAGTTTGAGCTTGAGATGGTATCCTCTTTCGTTTCTTCACCTTGGGAATCTTCGAGAGTCCTCTCCTGATTACATATCTTGTGTTGGTTCACTACCATTAGGTGTGTGATACGATTCATCAATCGTATGTCAAGAAAAAGTCAACTCCACGTCAGCTAGAGTCAACAGAAAATAGACTCACTAAAAGAAACATAGGCTTTGAGGAAGAGAAAGAAGAAGTGAAAGACTCTGGATCGGGAAGAGGGTTTGCCGTTGGTGTTGACGGAGCTTAAATAGCCGTTGGAGCTCATTGTTCTTTTTATTGCTATTTTCTAGATGGTTCAGAGAGAGAGAATAATTTCTGTAGATGTTCCAGTAGCGATCTATGTTGATTGTTTTATCGTGAGCTTATATGTTTGAACGATTTGTTATGCAAATCTTGCTGATTATCTCCTTGGTAATTGATTTGGATCTTGTATTTATGAACTGGCCACATATTTAAATTATAAGATTTTCATTATAGTTTAAGATTGTCATCTAATAATATTAGTTTTTACGGTTGTTTTTAGTACAAATTTCAAACAAAAATTAAAATAAGTGACTATTAGTCAATGGAAAATTCCCCCAAAAAAAACAACAATTAATTTTTATTTAGATGCTTAATACCAAGTAGTTTTCGGTTGGAAAAAAATATACTTATTAATAAAACTGTACAATTTAATATCCAAACAATTAAATGTTGTTATTTTTATACTTACGATCTAACAACAAAAATAAATTCCAATATTACCTTTTCCAGCTCAATTAACTATTACTTTTAGATGATTTGGCATTAATTTTCTAATTTTTAAAAATTACTTTTTGTTCATATTTTGTTTCTATATTATTTTTTTAATTAATTTATTTTTAAAATTGAAAATAAAAAAATAACAAAAAATCTTTAAAAAAAGAAAAACAAAATTAGCTATTTTTATGAATTGATAAATTTCGAGAAAGACAATGAGATTTGGATTGAGATTTTGTCGAAACTCTTAATCGTGAAGATTTAATTCGAATGAAGAGTTTCTTAGGAAGAAGAGGAAGTTCATATCAATACTCGTGGATATCATATCCATTACGACAAATAAAATCAAATAAATTTAGATAGCGATTAAAATTTTAGATAGGATTAAAAGGAGATCGTCAATGGTTATCAATTTTAATGTTGGCAAAAGAGGGGGACATGAATTTTTTACCTGCGATTCTCGTATCGATTAATTGAGAAAATCTAGAATCGAAGAAAAAACGTCTTTTTGATATTGCGACGATGAAATAAGACTGTAACATTAACTATTTTAAAATATAAGTTATTTCTTCTAATGTTTATGTTGAATTTTAATATAAAATAATTATAATAAAAATTAAAATTTAAAATTATAGACAACGTAAAATAAAATGTTAACAAATTAATTTTTATCCAAAATCATAAAATTAATGCCACATCATCTAAAAATTAATAATTAACTAAGATGTTAGGGTAAAATTGAAATTTTATTGTGAGATCGTGACTATGAAGATAACAATATTTAATTGTTTGGATATTAAATTGTGTAGTTTTATTAATATGTGTACTTTTATTATAACCAAAAACTGTTGGGTATTAAAACTTAATTGAGATTTGTTTTTTAGAATTTTCCCATTAGTCAATTATAGGTTTTTAATGCTCTAGTTCTTTTTCATATATAATAGATATACATGAAGTTAAGAACTTCCCCTTTGATTTGTTCATCCATAAAATCACATCCTTGATTATATCATTTGATATCAGTGCTAAAAACTTTATTTGAAAAGGATATTGCAAGAAAACTTTATCTGTAATTTCATAGGGAACTCACTAATGTAATCTTCTATGCAATCAAAGCAAGATCAGTTCAAAACTTTTGCTATGCTGTTTACACAAGTTTAGATAGAGGCAAAGAGCAAAGATGCATTTGTTCCTCCAAAGCCAAACGAATTCGACATTGCTGTCCTAACTAACATCTTTTTCGAAGTGGTTAAAGGCATGAACCTCTTGTCGAAGATGGGATCTGGATTCTTGACATTCAGCGTCATAGGAGCAACCCCCTACCAAGTTTTTGCAGGTTCTGGTTAGGTCACTAAACCTTAATCATCACAACACAAAACTAAGAAATGAGAATGCTTACGTGATGTATAGCAAGGATACTGAAAATAGCTTCCACTGCTCCAGCTGCTCCAAGAAGATGACCAGTAGCCCCCTTCAATCAAAACAAGTCAAATTATTTACAGACAAAATTTAGCAGACATATAGTTATCACTTGGACTACAACTTCAGTAACATCATGTCAATAAGAAAAATTATGTCTTTTTACCTTGGTGGAGGAGAATGCCAAGGTGCCTGAAGTAGCATGTTCAGAGAATACCGTCTTGATAGCTCTCGCTTCCACGGCATCGCCTAGAAATCGTGGATTTGTTATCAGAATCATCAGTTCAGTTTTTGTAAAACCAAAGAGAACCAAGACGAGGTTTCAATCTTTTTACCTATTGGGGTTGATGTTGCATGTGCGTTTACATAATCAATTTGGTTTGGACACAGACCAGACTGAAAAGTCATGGACATTTAACCAAATCATTATAATTCAAACTGCTAAAGCCAAGATCATAAATGATCATCAACAGAAGTACCATAACAACAAAACTGCAGTTAACCAATGGCCGATGATTAATAATATGGAGGTTACCTGTCTTAAGGCACGCGTCATGGCCAAAACAGCTCCTTTTCCATCTTCAGGAGGTTGAGTAATATGGTGTGCATCGCCTATTTATCATGAAGATTCATTCTTAATGAATTCATAATGTGCTTCACTATTATTATCTACGAGAGTAAAATTCGTTTTACTATTTATCTATGAGCTTAACCTGACATCCCATATCCACAAAGCTCAGCATAAATTTTTGCTCCTCGTCTTTTTGCATGCTCATATTCCTTTTGTCATAACCAGAAATCAAAAAAGTGTTTGGATTAAGACCAAAAAACGGCTGAGGGGATGACTATCCAAGATTCCAGAGTTTAAGTAAAGGACCATAAAATCTTACCTCTAATACTATAACCCCTGAACCTTCCCCTATCCTGCAACACCAAATCAAAAAAGATGGAATCAACATAAACAAAACAGGGTTTATTTTCACATAAACAACGAAGAATGTGACTTACACAAAACCATCCCGGTCACAATCAAAAGGCCGTGAAGCTTCTTGTGGAGAAGAATTGAATTTAGTTGACAAAGCCCTTGATCTGAAAACAAAAAAAACAGGTTCAAAATTTCATTAAAAACATTTTTGTTTGTTGTGTCTGTGCCTATTTAAGATGCTGTAGCATAGTTTTTAGACATTAATGCGGTAAAAGTAAATAGTAATCTGCTGACTTTGGACCATATGCCTTTATTTTCCAAGAAAGAAATGAGCTTTAAACACACAAAAAGCGTGTGAGACCGATCATTAGTTACCTAGAGAATCCAGCTACGGACAGAGCATCAATGCTAGACTCAGTTCCACCAGCCACCATAACATCTGCATCTCCAAATTGAATCATCCTAGTGGCATCGCCTATAGAATGTGCACCAGTTGCGCAAGCTGTCACAGCAGCATGATTTGGCCCCTATATTCAAAAGCATGGCAATGCTATGCAAACGGTTTACTACTTAAGAACATCAGAGGACTATTCTAGACACGTTAATAAAAAGTATGTTTAAATCCCATATCATTATCACCCCATTATCACAATGAGAAAGAGTTGCATAATTAAAACTCTCATTAAAAAAATCCAAATCAACCACCATTGGATAGTCTAAGATGTTCATACTCTTTTGCATAAAAGAAAACTGGAAAATTCAACACACCTGAAATCCATACTTCATGCTCACATGACCAGATGCCATGTTTACCAATATTTTTGGAATGAAAAACGGACTAAGCCGCCGCAGCCTCTGCATCACCATAATCGTTGTTAAGTCTTACACGCAACTAGGATAAGACAATCCTTAAGAGACTCTAATTCCTGAGAAAATGATGCATAGACAACAGAAAGGTTTAACCTTTTCACAAATCAGCTGCGCTGCCTCCACAATATCACATATACTTCCAATTCCACCACCAATAGAGACTCCCTGGTATTACAAAATTTCAAAAATCAGAGAAACCAAATTAAAAAGCAGAAGTCCTCATCATTTGATCTACAGATGAGGAAGACTTAACTGTTCTCTCTTTTTCTTCTTCTTCAGTTGGTAACCACTCTGCATCTCTCAAAGCTTCATCGGCAGCACATACAGCATATCCGATAAAATTCGCAACTGCCTCCAGGATTCAAAAACAACAATAACAAAACCTTTACTTTTTGCATATCTCTGACAAACAATATTAAGCTTCCAAAAGACAGAAAATGAGTAGCACTAATCCCAAAAATGGTTTCCTCCATGAGAAGGTACAAAGACATTGCTGCTCAGTGAGACAGTGTTGTCAATAGCAAGCAACACGTAAATGCTTCTAATCTAAAACTATATAATATGAGATGAGATTTGACTGTGTTCCTACTAATTATGTCCTTATAAGCTGCAAGCCAGTTTGTTTAAGAAGAAAGAGATACCTTAGAGTTTAGCCAAAGGGCTTCATCAAATTCACCAGGGTTTGATCCATAAGGCACAAAAGCAGCAACTTTAGAAGAAAGCTGATCAAAAGTATATAACTTTGTCTCTTCATCAAAAGACTTCATCTTGAGATCATCAAGAGTCAATCCTCTAATCCCACATTCTCCATCAATTAAACGCCTCCACGTTGTTTCAACGCCTCTACCAAGTGGAGTCACCATGCCTAGACCTACAGGAACAATGTCGAATCAGAGAAATTACAGAGATAAGTATATGTGAATACATGTACATGGAGAGAGAAGGAGACCAGTGACAACAACACGGCGATGTGAATGATAAGAAGAAGAAGTAGAGATGAAGCGGTTTAAGCGGAGGCGACTTGCGCTCAAGTGTCTACGGAGATTAGATGTCGCCATTTCACAGCGACGGTGACGGAGACGACGGCGATGATGGGACTTTTTAGAATTTATCAGGGATTTAAATTCGTCCTCTAGATATGAAGTTAACCAATGGTTTAATCATATTTAACCAATCGGTTAAGCCGGAAATTAATTGATTCTTGCAAATAATCGTTAACCAGACTGATTAATCATCAAACCGTGCACTGTAGGAGCTTTTCGAGTCAAACGCGACAACAATGGAATGGTTATTTACAATGTTTTCATGCCCGACTCGGACCGTCCGGTCCGACTGGTTGATCGTGATCCGAACATTTTTCCGGTTTGGATAAAGTGCTAAAACCCGACAAGTTCAAAAACGAAAAAACCCCACAAAAACTCACCATTAACCCATGACCTGGTGAACCGGTTGAACCAGTCGGGTGTCGGTTTTAAAAAACTCTCTTCATTTTGAAATAAAATATAGGATTTTATACTTTATTTAATCATTTTTAAAAAAAATTTCAGTTGTTAAACTCATTTGATATTTTAAATTTCGACGAAGACTTCACAGTGCCGTCTTAAAAAATAAATCGAATGGTGAGTGAGACACCCGGTATTAATTGTGTGAATTCACAATATTTTATTAGTTTATTTTCGGCATTGGTAATCTCCTACTATATTTGTTACAGTATTAAACATTTAGTTGGATTTAAAAAGTTTAATCACATTATTATTGTTTGATATTATATATTATATATATATATATATTATTTTTTTTGGTGTAAATGATTTTACTTTTTATTAAACATAATCTGATTTTATATTTTATAAACATGATATGATTATTTTTGTTTTTAAATTTATAAAAATTCTAAAACTCTAAAATCTCTATTAAAAAAAAAAAAAAAAAA
>Ga0041059_1000391_pt1 | contig 32438 bp, 32 predicted proteins | sample AraColnosormetaG_FD_56232 | JGI IMG/M metagenome (GOLD analysis project Ga0041059, IMG submission 56232) | Arabidopsis roots microbial communities from North Carolina, USA - Col MF nosort | ecosystem: Host-associated > Plants > Roots > Unclassified | place: USA: North Carolina | collected...
GATACATCAGTAGTTTAATTTTAAATAAACGATCTAAATTCTTGAAAAAAATTTCCTCAATTTTATCAATATCCTTAGATTTATACTAAAAGGTATATGTACGGAGATACTACAGAATATGCCAAAATACGTATACGCAGCAAAACGTACGTGCATTAGATACGGAGGGGTGTTTTCGTCATCTTAACCATTCAACTTATTCCGGGCGAATTTACTAACTGACTCCGGCCGAAGTGGACTCGCAGACACGTACCCAGCAGAGAAGCTTTGAGGGTAGTGTCGACTTTTCTCAATTCAATAGTATCGTATCTTAGCCACATGTTAAGAACGAACACCGTTGATCTCACGACACGTGCCCTTGATCATTTTACAGATTTAGCTATTTCGAACACGTAGGATACACACGTGTACATCAAATCTCTTTCCCTTTATAAAACCTCCCCAAAACAAAGCTTATCCTCTTTAGTCTTTACTCTTCGCCACATCACAGATTTTGTTTTCTTCCGTTTCTCGAAATTCAGTTTCATCATCATCCTCTCTGGATTTATAAATTTTCAATCTACCTTTCAATCGCCGGGGGATAATCGAAACCCGATCTGTGTAAAAAAAATGATGAAATCGACGGCGAGATTTGCGTCTGATTGTCGTTATAATGATCACAAAAGCATAAAAGCGTGACGTTTCCGCGTCTTCGCGTATCTCGGAAACTTTAATCCGTATCTAAAGAGCTAAATTTGAAGCGATCTTTCTCTTTTTCTTTTAATATTGTTTTTTTTCCTTGAAGCTTGCCTAGTTTCGAAGTTATTCCATGTTTTATCTTCAATTCTAGATCATAGTTTTTGGAAATTTAGGTTTTAGTTTTTTTTGTTAAGCTCGATCTGGATTTGCCGATTTGAAATTTTGAGTAAATCGCAATGCCATTACATATGAAAATCCAACCGATCGACGAATCCGATGTATCGGAAGAGGTACCTTACCCGGAGACGATGAGACAGATGCCGAAATCGAGGCTGAAGCGTCTCTTTGAGCGTCAGTTCACTAATAAGAACGTTTCGGAGAAATTTACCGGCTCAGATGTTGAGGCACCGCTTTCGAGAGGTAACTCTGGAGATTTTGAGCCGAGCTCTGTTTGTTTGGCCAAGATGGTTCTAAATTTTATGGAGGACAACAACGGCGGCGAGAAACAGCGGTGTGGACGTAGCCGATGTAACTGTTTTAGCGGGAGTGGTACAGAGAGCTCTGATGATGAAACTGAATGTTCTTCTGGTGAAGCTTGTGAGATCCTCAAGGTATGATTCTTCAATTTTGTTCTGGATTCTAGGTTTTGTTAGAAAAGCAGAACTTGATATATGGAGATTCGATTTTGTAGAGTTTGGTTCTCTGTAAGAGCATCCGTGTGAGGAATTTGCTGACTGATGTGACCAAGATTGCGGAAACAAGTAAGAATTGCAAGCTTAAAGATGGATCGTGCTTGAAAAGTGTGGCTAATGGGTTAGTGAGTTTAGGTTATGATGCGGCTCTATGCAAATCTCGCTGGGAGAAATCTCCTTCTTGTCCTGCTGGTATAGTCTATAACTCTTTATCTTCTGTGAAAAGGCAAAGTTGTAAAGCCAAGCCATTTCTTAGGCTTCTTGCTTGACAGTAGAGTTGATTGTTTTGTGAAATGAAACAGGGGAATATGAGTATGTGGATGTGATAATGAAAGGTGAAAGACTGTTAATCGACATAGATTTCAAATCGAAGTTCGAGATTGCTCGTGCAACAAAAACGTATAAGTCGATGCTACAAACTCTGCCTTACATATTTGTGGGGAAAGCGGATAGGCTGCAGAAGATCATCGTTCTAATATGTAAAGCGGCAAAGCAGAGCTTAAAGAAGAAAGGACTTCATGTACCGCCATGGAGGAGAGCTGAGTATGTGAAATCCAAGTGGCTGTCTTCTCATGTTCGTGTAGACCAAAACTCAAATGGAGAAGTCAAGCAGGAATCAGTAGAGGTGATCGCTGAGTCGGTCAGTTCCATAGTCTTCGGTGTCTGAAGGTTTATATATATGGCATAACCTTCAAGAGAGGTGTGAGATATAGGAGTATTCGAATCCCTTAAAGTTTTTGATATTAAGGGTATGTTACAGGATCCATGCATACGTAGAAGTGTCTCTCCCTTGTCTTTTTTTTGGGTGTAAGGGAGAGTGTGATCCCACTCTATGGTTGTTGCTCTATATGAGGATTAATAGTATTTTAATTACTACGATATTATACGTTTTTGTGACATTTGGTAAATCAGAGAGAAATGTAGTGTTGATCTACTACTTAATTATGCTCTACAAGTCGTGATCTTGATGTGGTCGTTTCTGGCATTGAGAGTAGTTGAAATTGTTTTGGTTTTAAGAGGAAAATCATGTACCAAATTATTTTAATTGACTTTTGCATAAGCTAACAAGTTACCTAATTTCCAAATTAGAATTGACTTTGGCATAAGCTTAAATAAGCTGACCTAAGCATGTCTTAAAATTACAACAGTACCCTTGAGAGCCAAATTGTATTAAGTTATGAATTACCTTGGCGTGGGGAGCAAGATCCTCGTTAATCAATTTAAAATTGGTTTGTGCTCAGATTCTCAATTTTTATAAACGATTATATAAGAAGACTGCACTTGAGAGGTAAAGATCATCTCAACACATTTTATTAACAGAAATTACAAATCAGTTCTTTGGGGACGACCCATAAAACAACAGAACGCCAAAAAGGCTATGGATTATCCCCAAGGCATCAACAAAGTCTCCACTTCTGTTATTGATTATGACAACAACTTGAAGAAACATAACTTAGAAGCTGAGAAGCGACTCAAAAAGGTGGAACAAGATTATCTACACACAAGTCAAAAGTACACAGAAACAAGAGTAAGTTTTTAAAACATGTAATCCTGAAGACACATACCACCCAAAACTCATTATGGTCACTGAAATGCTTTATCTATTTTTGTGGGCAGTCACAGTGGTGGAGCTTAAATGATGAGAGATACCGCGCTGTCAATAGCTGTTACTGGGCTGCAAACTTCATTAACCGCTGCAACAAGCTGGTAGAGCAATTGCAGAAGGCTCTTGACAAGCTACCTAAAGGAGAAACAACCGAAGAAACCATTGATCATGTAAATGCTCAATATCATTATGAGAACCAGCTCAATATATAGAGCAATTCTATATCATATTTAACATAACCCTTAAACTTTATCTGCATGTTTAGAGCCTGCAGTTCTCGTTACTCCAGCAGAAAGCACAATTTCAAGAGCTAGACTATCATGGAAAATGCGAATTCAGAGAATTTAGCAGAGAGGTACTATTACTAGTGTTAAGCTTAAATCCACCTCAAGATTCATCAAAGTTTATTTACTAGAACCATTCTGAAATTTTCACTTACCATATAAATAGCTAGACTGCATTCGGAAAAAAATGCCTAGGAGTGACCGCAGAAAAGCTGCACATGATCTCCTAAAAGATGTTTGTAACCCCACTAGTCATGACAGTTTGAGAAAATCTGTGGAGCTGGAAATAAAAGTAAGATCTCTCATCTTCTTTCATTTGAGCACTAGTCTATCTTACTTTAAACTAACCAATGGGATGATGTTTGCAAATTAACTAGGCTTTGAAGAAGCTGATCAGAGAGCTTCAAAAAGACTGGGAAGAAAAACAACATGTAAAGCAATATACAAAGAATAAATATAAAGATCTCGAACAAAAGGTGAAGCATCTAGAGAAGAAAAAGGAACAACTTGCGGGACTGCGGGACGAAGAAAGAAAAATCATGTTCGGGACGAAGAAAACGCATGATAGGAAGATAGGTACATACCCTGAGGCTTATTATATCAAAATGTTGAATGATAAATTACCATGATGAGTTGTAATGAATTAATTTGGGGATTGATCAAAGCATTAATGTTCCTTCAAACAAAGAAAGGCATAGCAATCTCCAGTTATTTCGTCATTCAAGTGATTATAAGGAAAAGGTTTCATAAGAAGTTAATTTCCAGAATTAAATCTCTCATATTGAAACTCCCACAATGAACAGCAAATTCAAGTCAAAAAGCCTTTTAGCATCAGACTAAAGTATTGAGACTAAATTAGTGAAGTTAGAACCAAGCCAAAATGGATAATTTAATTTAATACATACAAACCTAATCAATGATCCAGTGACTAATAATCTAACATAAAGACAATTAGCAAAAGTGTTTTTCTTTCCAAGAAGGTAAACTTCCACGAAACAACGGAACAAAAACTATCCCTTGTTCCCTAAGCTTGAGTGCTTGACCCAAAACATTTCAAGTCATTTCTCAATATAAAACAATAAAACTGAAGAACTCAAAACCAAAGAAACGTCATAAATATCACAGAACCAGCTTAAGCCTCAAAGTCACTAACCTTTTGAATGGCGGCATCATCATCATCTTCTTCTCAAGTCAAATTCATAGAAAAAGCTCTTCTCGCCACCGGCTCCTTCGCTCTATCATACACAGATCCTGATCAAAAATGGCTCATCAGAAAGCACCTAACTTCACTCCTCCAAGATTATCCAAACTTCGAACTCTCAACCGATACTTTCAACCACAACAACGGAGCCAAAGTTCAACTCTTTTGCCTTGAAGGATCTCTACGTATTCGAAGCTCCACTACACAACTCCCAACCGTACAATTAACCATTTGGATTCACGAAAACTACCCATTAACCCCTCCTCTAGTGTTTATAAACCCCAATTCAATCCCAATTCGCAACAACCACCCATTCATCAATTCTTCAGGATACACAAAGTCTAGATACATCGAAACATGGGAACACCCACGATGCAATTTACTCGATTTCATTCGAAACCTCAAGAAAGTTCTCGCTAATGATCACCCATTTCTACACACTGATTCATTAATCCCTACTCGGAATCAATCCGTTTCCAGAACCGAAGCCTTAGATCGATTAGCCACGAGTCTCCACTACGACGTTCTAACAATCATGGAGAGATCAGAGGAAGAGATTGAAAACCTATGGAAGCTTCAATCAGAGGTGAAGCAAAGATCTGAATCGGTTAAATCAATCATCACTGAGCTTGAGATTGAGAGAGGGACATTAAAGGTGAGAGCTTTGAAGCTCAAGGAAGATTCCGATGTTTTGACGACATGGGTAGAGATGAACTATTTGAAATTGACGTCGATGGATATGGGAAGAATTGAAGAAATGTTCGAAATTGAATCGGAAGTGGAGGGATTGGCGGGAGATGACGCCATTGAAGATGTGTTGAGAGTATTGGAAGAAGCTGCGGAGAGAGGAGAGTTGGAGATTGGTTCGTATCTAAAGCAAGTGAGAGTGTTGGCTAGAGAACAATTCTTCCTTAAGCATTTATCATCGTTTAAAACTCAGAATTTTCATATTTGAGTATGTTGTGATTTTTTTTGTTTTTTTTTCGTATTGATGGATTGATTTTGTTATTAAAATTCGTCTAAAGTTGATGAAATTGATGGTTTATAAGAGAAAAATCATATAACAAAGTTGTTTAACTGACATTTATTTGGATAAGCTATATAAAAATAAGTGATCTAATTGGCAAATTAGAATTGACTTTTGCATAAGCTAAATAAGCTTACATAAGCATGTAAGCAAATTACTATAATACCCTCAAGAGCCAAGTCAGCAGATGTTAAGATTGTAAAATTGGTAAGAACGCTAATTGGGTCAAATCGACAATTGATTGATTTGGGTTTGTTCATTACATTACCCGCTTTGCTAGGAAGCCTGCGATCCAGTGTTCCTCATCTCTGCGGGTGCACCGATTCTTAACGTACACCCACTTCCCCAGGTTTCCAAGATCCCTTCTTCTTCTTCATCCTAATTCCTACAAGTCTGGGTCCTGTCTCAATTCAATTCCCACGTTTTTGACTTTAAACGGCAATCTGGTTTTGATAACGGATCGTGTTCTATCTTGGTCAAAATCATGGAGATTCCTCGCCGGACCTTTGTTTTCTTCTTCTCTCTTTGTCTCTTGTCGTCAACGTCTCTCTCCATCGATAATTTTCACCAAGCGTAAGTCTAATTTCTTCTTCTCTTCTTGCCATTCCCTCAGATTTGTATTCTTCTAATTGGCAAATTATCACAATTTGGCTTTAAAGTCTTGATTTTTATCTTTGTTTCTGGACTATTATAGTACCGCATCTTGTAGTTGTAGTAATGGCAATGGGAAATAAATACACAACATTGTAGCAATGGATCTGATATTTGATTGAAAGACAGGTTTTTTGTTTTTGTCTACATGAGAACCTATGAATCTTCTTGATAATGTATTGTCTATTGCCAGTTGTTTCTCAAGTCTTAGGTTTGTTATAAGCCACATTGTTGCTAGAGAATGTTACCACTGTATACCAGTAGCAATTTCCTGTCATCAACTGTAGCAAACAGCTCCTGATGATTGATCAGTTGTGATGGGCAAACACTTTTTGGAAATCATTTGTGCTTGTTTTTTATGCAGTTTTCCTATTGTTGAACCTGCTCCGGGTCATACAAAGCTTCAGCTTAGCAGAGAAGGTCTGGAAGCAATTAGCAGAATTACAACTCCTATTTCTGCTGTTGCGGTATGTGACAGTGATGTTTGACTCATTATCAATTCTTCGTATGTTCTTTCTATCTGAACCTGGTTTTCTCGGACCAAGATATTTGTTACTTTGTTTCTCACGATTTGCTTGTTATTTCCTTTGGTGTTGAAATACTAGGTGATTGGCCCATATCGTTCTGGAAAATCATTTCTACTCAATCAGCTTCTTTCTCTTTCTTGTTATGAAGGTGCTTCTTATCTCATATACTCGGGCTCTGCGGTTTACTTACTTTTTGCTACTCAACATTGACTTCCAATATTTTCAAATTCATCAGGTTTTGGTGTTGGACACATGCGTGATACCAAAACAAAAGGTATAGCAATAATGTCTAGAGGACACTACCATCTTTCAACTGCATATATATATTTCTAGCTAATAAAGGTTTAACTTTTTGGTTCGGAATCCACTTCATTGTTGCATACAGGTATTTGGGTCTGGGGAACACCATTAGAGCTGGAGATTGATGGAGTAAAAACTTCCGTAATTTACCTCGACACTGAGGGATTCGAAAGTGTTGGAAAGTCAAATGTTTATGATGACCGGTACCCAGACAGTTGCAACATTTGCACATTTAAACTTTTCTTTGCGGAAGCTCTGAATATCTAATCAATTTCTGTGTAAATATTCAGGATTTTTGCCCTGGCAACGGTTATGAGTTCTGTGCTTATCTATAATCTGCCTGAAACTGTAAGTTGTCCTACCTCTTTGTTTGCTCAGATTGCTTATGCTTCTAGATACATTATACTTATAATCAAAGAGAGTAAATCCTTACAGGGGTTTCTTTATATCAATATCAACTATCAAGTCATTAGTAAAACCAAAGACCAAAGTGTTTTCGAAGACCTAGGTAGTTCAGACCTAGGTAGTTCATATGGTATCAAACAATCCCTTGTGATGTTTAGTTAGAAGTATACAAATATGGATGTGTAACAGAGTAGCTAGTATTTAAAAGAACTTCATCTACAATTTCTCTCTCTGATATGAGCTCTCATCAGATCCGTGAAGCTGATATTTCTCGGCTCTCCTTTGCTGTTGAGCTTGCGGAAGAATTTTATGGAAGGTTTGCCCAATTGTACTCTGCATTTCTGTCTTGTTTAATATGATTGCCTGCCTCTATGAATACTGACTGGGTTCTGTTTGATTGGCTCATGCAACTCAATTGACAGAGTAAAGGTATACCCTAACGGAATGGCTGTTATTCTTGATCCATGGCATCCTTCAAAACTTCGTTTCTGATTTTTATATATCCTGTAGGGTGAAGATGTTGCTTTTGAACCGTCAAAGCTTCTGTGGCTTATCCAGCGTGATTTTCTGCGTAAGTGCATGGTGCTTTTGACTACAACATTCATAATAGTTCCATTTAAACAGTGCTTATATTCTATGTAATCTCTGCCTGTTTTGAAATGCTTTTCTTTCTCTTCTCTGATATAACAAGCAGTATTTTTGTGTGCTCCTGGTCCTGTGTGATCCATTTCAATGTTCCAGTTTTCTCTGTGTTTTATGCAAGTGATCTGGTCATGATTAACACTATTCCAAGTTTCCAACTTTATGCAGAAGGGAAATCGGTGAAGCAAATGGTGGATGAAGCTCTCAGACATGTCCCTAATGAAGATGGTTAGCGCTCCTTTTTGTTCTTCAACTAATGTCTCCTAGACCTTTGTTAATTGTGTTTTCTTGTTTCTTATGTTTTCAGGTAACAAAAATATTGACCAGGTATGTTCTCTTGTGTTCTGCATCGTACAGGTAATCATCATTATTATCTCAGAAATCATTCTTGTTGTCTCCTTTTTCAGGTTAACCAGATTCGGGACTCCTTGGCTATAATGGGTGACAACAGCACAGCCTTTAGCTTACCGCAGGTAAGGCATTTGTGTGTTCTACTTTGCATATTTTCCAGCCTTTCTTTCAGAAAGAAAATACAGAGCATGAAACTTTAATCAAAATGGCTATCTTTGTGCATGAACATTTATGGTTATCTTTGAATATCTTTGCTGAATCATGCGCGAATACAAAACTTTCTTAGTGTGGTTGTGGTGGTTACCTTTAACTTTAAGTCATCCTGAAGTGTGCACAAAATCCTTAGATTTCAGTGCTTGTGTATCCTTGAAGTATAGCTTTTCCAAAGTTCTTGGGAGGAAATTTTATTTTTTCTTCCATGTGGAACATTATGAAATCATTGTCTGATCTGACTCAGACGTGGAATCTTTGTTGCTGCCTTGATAGGGTGGTCTTCGTTTTGATAACTTTGTTCTTGTTTTTGTTATATAGCCTCATCTCATGCGTACGAAGCTGTGTGATCTGAAGGATGAGGACCTGGATTCTACATATGTTGCAAGGCGTGACCAATTGAAAAAGCTCGTTGCTAGTATTATCCGCCCAAAGATAGTGCAGGGGAAAACACTAAACGGGAAGGAATTTATTTCTTTCCTGGAACAGGTGAGTGTCAATTTCTTTTTCTGTATGGTTGTATGCTTTAAATATCTCAAACCATTTATATGACTGAGTGGAAGTGTGTCGTTGAAAGATCAAAAGGAATAAGTGGCTGCTTTCTCTGGTGCTCTTACATACTTTATCAAGTAAATAGACATGTTTTCTCTTCTCATGGATGGCTGTGTTTCCTTGCTACTTTAAGTTATCCAGTTAGCTTGTTCTTAAAATTTGTATAAACAATGGTAGAGAACTTTTTTTAATGTGGTCATTTTGATTCATGTTGTCCTTGATACTTATAGTTTCATACCCTTTGGTGCTATGGTGGTATCCCATTACGTATCAATTTATGAGTGCGTGTTTTTATAAGTGATGTATTTGTTACTAGAAATCTGATGAGCATAAGTACACGTTGTTGATATGTAACACTATTGGCTTATATGATTTCTATAATATGCCTTATATGCTTACGAAATGGTATGTTGATATATTCCAATTCTGATTGCTAGATATTGGATGCGTTAAATAAAGGAGAGATCCCATCAACAGGATCACTAGTTGAGGTTTTCAATAAAGATATTGTTGAGAGATGTGTGAAGCTGTACAATGAGAAGATGGTAAGAGTGCGACTACCTATGTCCGAAGAATCTCTCCAAAGTGCCCATGAAATGGCGCATAATGAAGCTATCAAAGCATTTGATGCACAACATTTTGGCAGACAACATGCAAAGAAATCTGTCGATCAGTTGGATGAACAAATGCAGGAGGTATGAATTCCTATGCTAATATAGAATTTCTATTAAGTGTGGCTTAGTGGATGAAACAAAGGGATGATTCTGAATTTCGTGTTGGCAAATTTGGTAGTCTACGGAAAAATAAGATTTCCAAAATTACTTTCTTATTCATTCTTGTGCACTTGAAATATTGTCCAGGTATATAAGAATTTTGTTCTTGCAAATGAATACCAATCGTCGAAGCTCTGTGAGGCGCTATATACAAGTTGTGAAGATGACATGGACCACTTACAGGCTCTCCGACTCCCTTCCATGGCTAAATTTAATGCAGGTTTTGTGTACTGCAACAAAACGTTTGAGCAGCAATGTGTTGGTCCTTCAAAACAAAATTATGAGCAAAGATTAACTAAGGTAATATATACATGTCTATGTTATGTGATAAGTATTGAACTGTAATTTGATATGAGAACTTGTGTGCAGATGATGGGAAAGTCACGGTCTTTGTTCATCAAAGAATACAATAACCGACTGTTCAACTGGCTGGTTGGGTTCTCTCTTGTAATGGTGGTTGTGGGCCGGTTTATCATAAAATTCATTTTATTAGAAATGGCGGCGTGGATACTTTTCATATTCTTGGAGACATACACAAGGATGTTCTGGACAGCAGAAGCTCTTTATTACAACCCAGTCTGGCATTTCATCGTTGGGACATGGGAAAATGTCGTGTATAGTCCTGTTCTCGACTTGGACAGGTAACAGAAACAAGTCTTGAGCAAACTTCTCTCAATCTCTTTGCTCACCTAAATTTGTTTGTGTTTTTGGTAAATAGATGGGCGATTCCTATAGTCTGCATAATTGCACTTTGTGTGCTATATTGGCGGTGTTATGGAAAGAGGAAACACGGGGCTCGCTGGCTTCTTCCGCTGTACAACAACCAGAAGAATGGCCGGAATAGGGAACGGTCTGAGTAAAAACATGTTCCTCGTCGTTCCCATTATACTTATAGCATCTTCTCGGGCATGCTCGTTGTTTTTATCATCAGAAGCTCTCTGCCCGTTACTACCAATTTTTTGGACGCAGAAGAATGAAAGAGGATGATTGATCGATCCAAGTTGGTTTGATTGTACCATTTACATAGAATGCCTTTGTAATGTTTAACTCTTCATATACATAAATGGTTTTATACTCTCTCAATCACAGCTAATTTGAGCTAACAAACCTTAGAGTCTGTTTTTATTTTGTTTATTTATTCAAAGTAGTTTGTTTATGTTGGTATATTATAAATTTATGAAAGCAGAACCTTCGTGTTGCAATTTTGATTGTTGGATTCATGAATCGTTGTGCAAAGACATATTTTATAAAATCTTCTTCTGTTTTTGCTGTTCTTAGATTTCTCTTTTAATCTATTCTTTAGATTATAAGGCCAATAAAACAGAACAAGCTATAGCTCAAAACAAGGCCCTAAAAACAAAACCATAAATGAAATAGTTAAATTTTAGAAGCGACCAAGTTACATTAGTAGTAGAACAAAAAAAAAACATGAACAAACCACTAGCCAGCTAGCAGCTAAACATTATTACATAGGGAATCGCTATGATATCAATTTTGGGTGACTTTGGGGAATCGCTAACAAGCAGTCCATCGTTCGTATCCTCCATCTTCTCGACATCGGCACGGAATCTATATGTAACCGTATTTGGATGAACGAGAAATATGACTACACATAAGATATCAAGGTCTAAACAAATTCTCATAACAAACGCCCTGATAAGAGAAGTTTTGGTATGATTACGTAAGACAAAAGTAATGTCCAAGCGCATCAAATCTGCTATTTCAAAAAGGATGAACAAGTAGATGACGACGTGTTCCCTTCTCACTGCAAATAGTTTGGATTCCTCATATTGCTTTCTTAAAAAAACACTTAATCTTAGGGAAAGATGAAGTGATCCAGTAGTCAAGTACTTCTTGGACAAAGATTTTCATCCATATCCAGGCGAGTATTAGAAGTAGACTTTGAGGTGACTTAAAAGTTTCCATCGACACAAAACGTAGAAGAGACATGGCTAAAACCCAGTGAATGATGATATAGAAGAGAAAAAAAGATTATGGTGTCACAAGCAATCCAAGAAAGAAAAAAAGAGAGTATTCAAGCTAAAAGATATTAACTTTTCTAAGAAATATTCTTCTGTTTTGATCTAATGGTTTTGAGTAGGGGTTCAAAAGTTAGTCACTATATCCTATGCAAACTAAATCTTTTATGTGGTCAAAAAGAAGCAGCAGCTACACAAATCAGCTTGATCACCAAACTACATGCTTTTATTTCCAAGAAGCAGCTACAATATAGTTTGTTAGGAGTGCCATGAACTCATGAAAGCAGAGACACTACAATCGAGCTCTTTTGTTTTTCTTTTCACTTCAATTGAGCAAATTGAAGATATGATTTTATTACTCAAACTATCTTTTATGTTTTTTAGTTGCAAAATCTTAGAACATGACAGTTAGACCAAGAGCAGTTGATAAATCAAACAAAAAGGCAGGCAGATCCGTGGCTGATGCTGCCGTCACAACCTTCCCATCAGTTACACATCCCTTTTCCATCACAGCCTCACCTCCAGCCACCTTCACCATCACCTTCATCCCTTTCCCACTCGCGCATCGCTTCCCCTGCAAATCCATAAAGAGAAACACCACATGAACAAAATTAGTTAGTTACTAGATTCCACAAGCATGACTTGATATAAACATTGGGATCACCATTGTATCCTCAACATCACATTTTCTATATTCATTACAAGATTAGTGAATACTATTTCCTCCAAGTACATTTTCTGTTTTGACAGAGCTCATAACCTCCCAAAAGAAAAGACAGGTGATGATTTTACCTTAAGAACACCAGTGGCTGCAAGAAGCAATTTCCCCTGTCCAATAGCTGCAAACACCTTATCTTTCTCTGCAAAACTCTTAACCAAAGCAACAGCCTTTTCATTCATCACCAATAGCTCAGGTGATCTCCCTCCTGGAACCACTACACAGTCATAATCATCCACACATATATCATCCCACGATGCAGTCACAAAGAAGTTATGTCCACGCTTCTCTGCAGGAATCTGCCGTCCATCCTCAAGGTCATAAACCGCCGTTGCACACACTTCTCCCTTCTTCTTGTTCGGTGTCACAGCATCCACTTTACAACCTAAAGCTTGTAGTGCTCTAAACGGTACATTGATCCCATAATCTTCTACATAGTCCTAAAAACAGAGTAATGCTCAACGAGTCTGATGATCAAAACAAGATTGATATAACTAAAGATTACGCCTTTTACTCACCCCAATGAGGAAAAGCACAGAAGCTTGCTTCTTCTCCAAGCTACAGACTTTGCCACCAAGAGATTCAAGCAAAAGCTTAATGCCGTGACCAAGCGTTGGCCAACCAACCGTACTCATGAAATTCCCGTCTTTAACGCAATCGGTGATCTCGAACATGCTCTGAATCCCAGGCTGTTGCCACCACTCACCGCCGGAGAGTTCGATCAAAGGCTTTATGCTTTCAAACGCCGTGCATTTCACACCACCGGCGAGGATTCCGGCCGCCATCAGCATAACCTGGCTATGACAGCTAGTGAAGATCAGCTTCTTGGATTCGGCGAATCGCGCCACGAGGTCAACGCATTTCTCGTCGGCGCTGAGAAGCTCCGTGAATCGGCCTCCTGGGATGATGATGACGTCGTAATTCTCCGGAGTGACGTCATCGAAGTTTGCGTTTAAAGTCAACTGGTCAACGACAAGCTCGGTGTATAGCTTTTTTAGAACAGAAAAACAAAATTAAGCGAATTATCACAAAGAAAAAGAAAGTTCGAAATTCGTTTTAGTGGGAAAATTGGAACCTCGAGGCCCAAGAAATCGTGGGCAGACATAACGCAGCGATCGCCGGCGTTGCGGTTGGGTGAAACGCAATGAACGCTAACCCCAAACGATTGGAGAACATAGAGAGGAACAATCGTTTCATAGGCTTCCATGTAGTCTCCACATAAGAGCAACGCTGATTTCTGAACCGCCGATGCCATTTTGGGTAAATGTTTGTGTGCATTGAATAAGACAATATAAGAAGAACTAATCTTATTTATACTGATTATCTATTTGTCATGTGGAACTTTTGAATCCCCCCACCAACTCACTTTCACCTACTTTTTTTGGTGGCTTCAAAGTCCAACTGGTGAAAAGTCCTTATTACAAATATATAAACTAGCTATAACTTTGAATGGTATGTAGTTTCTGCTAACTATTATATGTGGCTGAATTGGTATACTTATGAAATGGACATTGAATTGGTATACTTATGTTGAATAGTTCCATTTTGTATTATTTTACATCCATTTGGTTGGTGTAAAATAATACTTTTGGTAGATTGAATGTGATGTATACAAAACGTCGTGTATGTATTTCATTTAATGCACATGACTCGTGAGTTAACGTTCAGAGTACGGTCTCTCGGAAGCTAGAATCTAGAAAATCTAAAGAATGATATGTAGCCATGTTTACCAAAGCCTGGACTATGGAGAACTTGAGCTACATGAATCTCATGTTTGTGGAGTCAGGATTCTAGAGCATATTGGCTACAAGGAGCATGTATGCATAAGCTAAGCTTGGGCCTCGATAAACCTAGACTATGCATGGGACCCTTGGGTTGTGGAAAGCTTGGATTTAGGAGAGCTTCTGGGATGTGTATGTGTAGAAAAATCCATGTGTATTTTGTAGAAAAATCCATGTGTATTTTGTAGAAAAATTCATGTGTATGATGATCACACTAGTCACTAACACGTGTAATAGACCTCTACAAGATGATCACACTAGTCACTAAACGGTCTATTAGCTTAAAATACTCTTGTAAAATTTTGTTAATCATATGACTTTTTCTAAAATTTGTATATATCATAAGTGCTTTAATTTATTTATTTTGGCAGCAAAACAGGCCTGCTTTAATTTATTAATTTGTACTTCACTTATTATTTTATTTATTTGAAATGGTCCATTATCCATTATTTGCTAATTTTTGGTTTTCCTGATTCTTGCTTGGAAGAGCTTCAAGGCGGAGGACTAGGTCGGGGTGCTCCTTCTCCCCTCAACCATTTGTTGTCTACACGTTGCCACTTGCCACACGTGTTTTTCTCTTAGAAATCGTTATCACAATCTGTTCTTTTGAACTTTAAATCAAAAAATTTGGCTGACAAAAAAAAATTGAAACATTACAAATTGAAATATAGGATACTATTTTCATTCATAACTTTAGGCATCAGTAACACAGAAATTATGAAGGCAAACGATTATTATTTTACATGATTGATTACTAACCAACCACGACTCGTCTATAGCTTTTTCATTATGAATATAGAAATTATACAAGTCTAGCCGGATTTGGGGGTTTTGACGACGATACGGTTTCCATCAACAAAAACTCTGACCCGGTCGCACCTGAAGTCTGCGGTCACCGGACTCCCATCCAAAATCACGGCAGCATTGACGGTGGGGTTCTCTCTCTCTATCACCACGGCCGCATAGTCACCATTTGTTCCCGTAAGCTCCGGCCACGAGTTCTTCCCTGCGATCACGTTACGTTAGATCGGTCAATCATTTACGTTTGGGATTTTGGAGATCAAGAAGCTCATATTTGAGTAAATGAAAACAAAAGAACTAGAAACATCACCATGGATTGACCATATGTAACATAATTAACCTTCTAACAGACTTTAGAAAATGTAATCATATATGTTATAGCTATTGAATTACAATTTTAAATGCCTTGAATCCATATCTAATTGAACATTAGCTAACTATTTACAAACATATAAAACTTTAATTATGAACTATACAATACAAATACAAAAACTTACTAGGACATTCGGTCGACATTTTTCTTCACTCTTGTATATATTTATGTAGTCTTCTGATGTATTTGTATGCTCACCTTTAGAGATTTGAGTCCCATTTATAGAATCGGATACGTACGTTACGTCTTGGTGTCGGTGTCGTCGGTGAGGTTGCAGATTCAAAAGTCAAACTTTGACGAAACCAGCTTTTAATAGCCCCTTCGTTGACATTATTAATTTGTTTGGTAAAAGCTTTGACACTTCTGATTTTGTTTTATAAAGCTTTGAAATGTACATATTTATATCACGATGTTCAAACCTTATCGAGAACAAGATAAGGTTTCTAAGGCTAAGATAATGTCGAAATTTGAAAAACAAACGAAGGTGAAAAATATTTCTAGCGTCGACTGAATTCTGTTTGCATGCAAAAAAACGCTTCTGCCAAATTTGGCACTTAGCCGACAAAAATGACCAAACTGTCCTTCATAAAATTCATGTATAAAAATACTATAATCAATTGTTGTCACACACACAAACAACGATAATGTCAATTATGTTGAATTGTTGACGTACATAAAATTTGACAAACAACATCACAACTTAGTCATATAGTTTTTTTTTTGTTCCCGTTTGATAATCTTGTCATATAGTTAATATTCAATTTGATATGTATATACAGTTTAAAACACGTATATACAGTTCAACTTAGTCATAGTTTTTCTTTTGGTCTGTTTAAGATTGGTAAAAGCACGTATCCGGAATAAAGATTTAGGTATTAATTGGTAACAACTCTATATGCGGGTTTCGAACAAAATTACAAAATCACATATTATATGAGACCAAGTCACCATCACACTTAAATATTTGTGGTTGAGAATTAATTAGTGTTTAGTTTTGTGTATGTTTCACACTGCCCAATGTTACAAACTTGTGTGTGTCAAGAAGACGAGGCCGCCTGAAAACAAAACATGTAAGCCCATTGAAACAGACACCAAAAGACATATGGTCTATAAGCCTCTCCTTGTGCTGGAGCTGGACACAAATTCTTTAAGACCGAGGTTTTCAAACGTAGGCCCAAATAAATAGAACCAAATCCAGTTAGAAGCCCAATAAAATGTTAATTACTTATCTTTGTATTTTAATTTTTGTTCTTTAAAGTTTAGGATTTTTTACATAAGTAAAAGAATTTGTTCTTTAGGCACTTTGAATCCACATTGTCGTTGGTATTGTTATTAGAGTATCTTAATTTTCTATGATTTATTTACGTAGATAATTCATTGAAAAATTAAATGAATTTATGTTTAAATTCTCATCTAATTATTATACAATAGATTGAAAAAGTCACCCTTAGTCAAATTGTTCATATAGTTTTCTTAAATTGTCTAATTAATTACCAAATTAATCCTTGTCTGAAAACTTTTACAAAAGCTAATACAGAACAAATACAAAAAAACGTGTAATCATATCATATAAACACCAGTCGCAGCGTTTCGTAGAAAAATTCGATTTCTCTAAAGCCCTAAAACTAAAACGACTATCCCCAATTCCAAGTTCTAGGGTTTCCATCTTCCCCAATCTGTACGCCATTTTCGATTTCCTTTTTTGTTGTTTACTTTAGCTTCATCGACCATGTTTAGGTTTCAAATTGAGTGTTTGTTCTGTTTCTGTAGAGTATAAATGGCGGATACGCCTTCGAGCCCAGCTGGAGATGGCGGAGAAAGCGGCGGTTCCGTTAGGGAGCAGGATCGATACCTTCCTATAGCTAATATCAGCAGGATCATGAAGAAAGCGTTGCCTCCTAATGGTAAGATTGGAAAAGATGCTAAGGATACAGTTCAGGAATGCGTCTCTGAGTTCATCAGCTTCATCACTAGCGAGTATGCATTCCCAATTTTTCTTCTTTCAATCGAATTTGTTGGAAAATATTTTGCTCTTTGGTGAAAAAAATTGATCATTTGTTGGAACTTTGGGTTTGTGAGAGATAGTTTTCTTAAACTAGCTATGGATTGAGTTTAGCTCAGAGAGTTTTTTGAAGTTTATAGAGCAAAGATTATGTTTTTTTTTTTGTCACAATGTTAATCAACCATTGTTTGGTATGGGTTTACCTTAACCTAGTTCCTTTCCTATAGACCATTTTGCAGATTATTTCACATGCTTCTACTGTGTTATATCTTAACTCTGTCAAATAAATTGTTAGATTTTTTTCTTCATTTAACCATCTTAGGGTATAAAAGCCGTATCTTGATCATGTTTCAAAGATTCTTTTATCTTTAGGATCTGTTTGTTTTTGTTCCTTTTTGTTCATTTAAGGCAAAAGATATGTTTTTCATCATGAAGGAATTGCTTGTGTTGAATGCGTTTTAGGTCTCTGATTGATGAGTTTTATGTTTCTTATAACATCAGATGCCCCCGTTCTTTGTTAGGAAGAAATAAGTTATCATGTATGAAACTATGATTTATCTATTGGTTCAAGATAAGCTTGTCTGATGTTGCGCTTAAGTCTCTTTTGCTGGTCTTATGTTGATTCGTTGACTGTAATGGCCAATTGACTGGTATCTGTTTCTGCTAATCAGGGCCAGTGATAAGTGTCAAAAAGAGAAAAGGAAAACTGTGAATGGTGATGATTTGTTGTGGGCAATGGCAACATTAGGATTTGAGGATTACCTGGAACCTCTAAAGATATACCTAGCGAGGTACAGGGAGGTATGTTGCTTTGACTCCCTAATCATGTGTTCTGAAATCCTTAATATCCTAGTCAAGAGATTAGTAGCTGTGAGTAACATCGAAGCTTGCCATGATAGCAGTTTTACAATCCCTTCAATACGTCTTGTGTAGAATTTTTGAAGCAAGAAAGATAAATCTAGACCAACAGTCAGGATGCATATTAGTAAATTTTGAAAGACATTTATTACTCTCTCTTTTGTGCTTTTGTTGTTAACATACATAATAAAATCAAAATGTTTCTTATTAAGTTGAGACTAATTCGGTTCTTTTCATTCCCTGGGATTGGTTGCTGACACACCACCTGCTGATGCAGTTGGAGGTAAATAAACCACATACTTATTTCTACTTTATATTCCATTCCAGTGTTGCCCATTGGCTTCTTACGTTTTGTTGTGAAATTATGATAGGGTGATAATAAGGGATCAGGAAAGAGTGGAGATGGATCAAATAGAGATGCTGGTGGCGGTGTTTCTGGTGAAGAAATGCCGGTATGATTTTGACAAGTATAGATGATACCAATGCTATACAGCCTATATTGTACTTAGCTCTGACTTCATCATTTTGATTCAATCACAGAGCTGGTAAAAGAAGTTGCAAGTAGTGATTAAGAACAATCGCCAAATGATCAAGTAATTCTTCTCTCTATCACACGGCCTCATGTACACAAATGAAGAGCATAGTCTATATGCATGTAGGTTCATATCCAATCTTCACTTCGTTACAACTGATGATAGTAGGACATGCCTTGTAAACTTGCTGATCATGTTATATTTTGCTGTGTGAATGAACTATGGCTAGTTTCAAAATTGTTTGTCTAACGTGAAATTCTCTAAAACGGTGCAGGGGAAATTAGAGATCAGTGAGTTGTTTATAGTTGAGCTGATCGACAACTATTTCGGGTTTACTCTCAATTTCGGTTATGTTAGTTTGAACGTTTGGTTTATTGTTTCCGGTTTAGTTGGTTGTATTTAAAGATTTCTCTGTTAGATGTTGAGAACACTTGAATGAAGGAAAAATTTGTCCACATCCTGTTGTTATTTTCGATTCACTTTCGGAATTTCATAGCTAATTTATTCTCATTTAATACAAAATCCTTAAATTAAATTTGTACAGTACCTTTGTTTTGGGTATAGACAATTACATTTTAAGTCAGTTGATCTGTATCAAATACTACACTTACAAAATCACAAAGTAAAGGCAGCAATTAATTTTGCTTTGAATTGAAAAGCTTTGAGAGAGTAATCAAATGCTTAAATCACGAAAACTTACAAATTTCAAAATTTTGTCTCTCCATAAATTCTCTTAATAAAGGCTGTTGTTTTTCCAATTTGAAAATTCTATTTTTCAAAATCAAGAACAGGCTATGGAATTTCAAGAAGCTGGTTCATCATCAAGTAGAATCATCTTCCTCTGTTTCCTCTCCTATCTAAAATCTCTTTAGTCTTCAGAAACTGATTATACTTTGTGCAGCAGCAAGAGTAAAGATTGACTTTGTGCAGCCGATGGCACACAAAGAGAGCAAATGGAACCATCGCAAAAGCTTGGCCTGGGACACTGCTTTTTCCACCAACCCTGGTTTCTTCCTATTTCCTATAGATTGGTTTTGTGTAGAAACAAAATGTTAAATTATATGATTCCAATGATTTTACCACTTTGGTTTGTAGGAGTGTTAGATCCTGAAGAATTGTTTGGGAGCTTAAAGATTGACGAGAATGAGATTGAAGTTGAAGTAAATCATAATCACACACTTCCTTCGAAAACCGATGCTCGTCCAAGTTTTGCTTGGGACAATGCTTTTTTTACCGATCCAGGTCTCATCTTTTTACTTCAAAGTTCTTTACCCTACTTGATTAGTCAATTATTTCACACTATTCCACTATTCCTCTCATATATAACAATCAAACCTTATAATTTAGCTTTGACTCTGTATATTCAAGGCTGACATTGTCTATATTTATGCTAAGGTGTTCTTGATGCTGAGGAGTTGTGTCTTGTGAACAATGGTTTCACCAGTAACACGCAGCTTCGTAAGTCTGCTGATACGACGACAACTCAAGGAAGCAGATTTTCTGTGGCCAGCATTGAGTTTGATCTGTTCCACGACCTGAGAGCCTCTTTACGTAATTCACCGAATGTGAAGCAGACAGTAACTCAAGAGACCCATCGTAAGTTACCAGATGGTATAAAGGTAAACGGAAAACCTCAGAAACTGTTTCAATCATTTGCTTTCATCTAAATTTTACTTATTAATTGGTTTTGTTTGTCAAGAGGACTAAAGGATACAAACAGAAAGTTCAACCTTTGAGTCTCATTCCTCAACCAAAAGTGTCTTCTTCTTCTTCTTCTTCTTTTTCTTTATCATCCATCTCCAAATCTTTGACTCCTAGTCAAGCTATACGCGAGAAGAAATGTGTTGCAAGTGAACTCGGTGAGGACATGATTGATGATACATCTTATTCTTTCTTCAAAACGAGAAGAAAATCAAAACATCTTTAAAAGTTGCACATCTTTGTTTTATTTTGAAGAGAGGAATAAGGAAAAACACAAGAATCATGGTTTTGAAGAACAATCTGGATCGAAATCTAACATAAGGTCATCGTATTCAAGTTACGCAGTCAAGGACTTGACATCATCCTACTCTGGTCTGAGGTTACCACTTCCAAAGATGGGATTTTTCGACTCGGTATGCTTCCTAAGAAATTCGTTTTATTGAACCTAGCAAATATCTTGTAATGTAAGATTCCTGAGATGATGAAGAAAAAACAAACTTTTGTTACAGCAGGAGAACGGAGAGAAAGAAAACAGAGAACCAAATGCTCTTGAAGCAAACAGAAGAAGAAGACACAAATCCAAACTTGAGACTTCTTCTACACCAGAAAACCGCAGCATTCTGGGACAACGCAAAACACGAAAGTGAAACGGGCAATGATATATATGTCTTGGGTGCGTTACAAGGCATCGTTTGCATGTTGAGTTGGATAAGTCAACTGTCTTCTTTTCTTTTGGTTGTAGTAGCTGCCTTTTTTTTCCTTTGTTGCTTTAAGAAATAGCCCGAAAAAAAGAATGTTCTACATTTCGGAGCAGAAAACTAACCGAATGAGTTTTTGGTCGGATCATCGGATCGATCAGATATATTTTGAGTTACGAACTGTTATAAAAAAAGCCATAATTTTGTGTTGAGTTTGCAAAATACCTTATAACTTGTTATTTGAGATTGCACCTCCATATATATTAATTCGTAAGAGTATTTATTAAGTAAGCTTTAGTATAAATCCTTTTTTCCTTTAAAGTAAGTTAATGTTCTACTAAATAATAGTAAAGTTGAAGAACCGCTCCGTTTTACACCATGCACGTGTTATCTAACAAAGAAAATATGGTACACCTAATGGCTAATGCAAAGGACAACACAATGAAACTAACTTGACTCTGTGTTATACAAACCCATAGACATCTGCATACATCCTAGTATTTGTATAAATTGGACTCAAATTCCTGAGGACAATCATAGCAAACAATCACATCATCGCAATATACATAAACAAAAGAGGAAGAAAAATGGCAACCGAGTGGTGTAGTTATATTGGTTCGTCTTTCATCCTCAATTTCTACTTTTCATTCTTTGATATTGGTACCGCCCTTTATCGATTTTCTTTAATCTTTTCTCTTCTCGCTCACGTCAAATCGTTTACTATTATTTAATTCTCATGTGTCAGTTTCACATAGCACATTCTTGAGGAAATTAATTATAATTTGGAGCATGCATTGTTTATCGATTGACACAGATTTATGTTTCATCTATTGTTTGAATAACAATGGATTACACAACAAATCCCCAATATATGATATTTGGAGAGCCATATAGTATTAGTAGGGATATATAGTTTGATTCCATAATAACCGTTGGACCTACTGTTTTACCAAATGCAAATGATTTACCAATCTGATGTGGTTGATTTGACCACACACAGGGAAGAACTCATGGCCGGAGCTTTTAGGAACAAATGGAGACTATGCGGCTTCGGTGATAAAAGGAGAGAACTCGAGCCTCAACGTTGTCGTGGTTTCGGATGGAAATTATGTGACTGAAGACCTCAGTTGCTACCGCGTTAGGGTTTGGGTTGACGAAATCCGTATCGTTGTCAGAAACCCAACCGCCGGCTAGACATGTATATGGACCACCATTATGCTATAGCCATGTAGGCGCCTTACTATGAATAAATGAAACTATATATAATGCATGCATAGTTGGTTGGTTGGTCATAATGTAACATCTATTGTTTGCTTGAATGATTCTGGTGTCCGATCATATAACGCATTTGAATGGATGATGTGGTGTATATTTTGGCAGCCCTGGTGATTTAGGAACTAAGCAAAAATAGTATTTTATTTAGCGAAAACGCAAGAGTTGTTTATTACAAAGAGCGATAAGAAAAGAACAACAAAGGCTAAATAAAGATTATGAAAAATTTACAAGAGAATTTGGTCATCATCCGACAAGAACGTAGATAGCATAGATGATCCCAGGGATGTAACCCAGTATCGTCAACAAGAGACAGATCCAGAACTCTACCTGCATTCATTAACACATTAATTATCAATAATCAATTAACGATTCATTCATTAATCATAAAACTAAGTAAAGATGTAATTTAGTGCTTACCCCACAACCATATCGAAGGAAAACGCCGACGGGAGGTAGAAGAATCGCCAGAATAATTTCCAAGAAAGTTTCTGATCCCATTTTTGATGTTTTGGAGAAGAAGAGAAACAGAAACAGAAACAAGAAAGAGAGGTTTTGTGGACAGAAGGGAAGTGGTGTGAAAGTTTGGTCAAGAAGTAAAAGAAGTGGTGTTTGACACGTGTACTGCTTGCAGTGTATCACGTGACACGTGGAGACGCTTTCGTAGCGATGAACACGTCAAACAAACTGCTTTACTTCAAAACTGCTTCCACTAATTCCACGGAAATCTCACAGATATTTTCAATTTCTCCTTTTTTGAGAGGCCAAGAAGATAACATTTTAATGTTTATGATTCGAATCTGTTTACTCCATCCCCTCTTTTCAAAGAATTTTTAGTTTTATTGTGAAAAGATTAATAATTTATCACTCACTAGATTTACATATTAAAATCGATATTGTGTAATAATTTACATAAACATTTTCAATAATTTCTAGAGTTTTACATTGACCTACTAAAAGTACATATAAGAAAAATGAAATTACAATCTTTGGTTATCTTCCAAAGTGAAACCTATACATTTTTTCTCCTAGTTGAGTAAAGGGAGAGTTAAAGGACATGACTCATGAGAAACTTAAATACAAAAAAAATGTGGAACAGAGAGGACAAAAACCTGCTCAAGAATGCTAATGCTAAGCAGTAAGCAGCCCATATACATATATCCACAAAGATTAAATTATACTTAAAAAGAGAAAAGAAAAAATAAGTGTTGGAAAAAATGGGGTCATTGAGGTTTTGTTTCTTCAACTCACCTTTAAACCCATTTTGCCAAAACCAGTGTCTTGCATCATATCCACAAACTCGCTGTAGTCTATTCTTCCATCCTGACAAAAACAATCATATAACATCATTATAAAGAACAATGTTCTTGCAAGTAACTATAGGTAAAGCATATCAATTGCATATTAATGAGTTGTTACGTTGTCTTTATCGACTTCGCGTAAAATGTCGTCTAAATGAACATCCGCTAAGCCAAATTGCTTGCAAGCTTGTTGGAGCTCGTCTCTGGTTATATAACCACTTCCATCTTGGTCAAAGTAAGAGAATGCTGTGAACAAATGGTCTTCTTTCTCTATTTTGTTCAAATGCACCATTGCTGCTATAAACTCTCCATAGTCTATTGTCCCACTGTTATCTATATCCGCCTGATCAAATGTTCATATTTTTCCAAATTATTATCTCACACATCTCACATCATATAGTAAACAAAAGGTGATTTCAGTATAAAAATGGACTTACTGCTTGCATTAATCCTAGTATTTCTGAATCTTTAAGGTCAGCACCAACTCTGTCCAAACCTTTCTTGAGTTCTTCGAGAGTGATGTGTCCACTATTATCTGTATCTATCATCTTGAACATTTCCTTCAATCCTGCTATTTCTTCCTCTGACAAGCTTTCTGCTATTACCTGAATCAAATACATCACGTATAACTCTCTATCTTGCACATAATTTGGTATAGATGATAGAAACCAATTCAAAATGTTTACCTTGATAGCTATTTTCTTGAGCTTGTTCATGGCTGAAAATTGTTGCAAACGACTTAGGACAGCAGAATCAAGAGGTTTATCAAGAGCAACACCATCTACTCTGGCCCATGGATGACCTAAAATATAAATTCAACATTTTACAAATCTTTATAGTACTTACTCTTATCAAAAAGATATAACTTATTTGGAAACAAGAACACTAACAGAGAACTTCATGAGTAGTCATTCGCTTCTTAGGGTCTCTGATTAGCATCCGACGGACCAAATCCTTGGCACTTTCTGATACACTAGGCCATGGTTCTGATATAAAATCAAGGTCACCTTTCAAAACCTGCTCAAAGATCCCCTGTTCCGTTTCTGACATATAAGCACAATCCAATCAGTCTCTTTATCACTTCAACATACCTGAAACAATGAATCAACAACTGTCTCTTACCATCCCAAAACGGAGGGACGCCACTTAGTAAAATGTAAATAATAACTCCGGCACTCCAAACATCACATTCATGACTATAATGTTTCCTTAAAACTTCTGGTGCCACATAATAAGGACTACCAACGACATCAGTGAATGTTTCTCCTGTAATCACCAACATATATAGTCAAGATCATATTGTATATGGGATCTGTTAAAAGTAGCATTGGGGACATATACTATACCTGGTTTAAAGAAAACAGAGAGGCCAAAATCAATAGTCTTGAGAGCAGCTTCTTCATCTCCACTAACAAATAAAAAATTCTCAGGCTTAAGATCACGGTGCATTACACCTAAAGAATGACAAGCTTCTATAACACCAACAATGATCCTAGCAAGCTCAGCAGCTTTTTTCTCAGTATAATGCCCTCTCTGTATAATCCTATCAAATAACTCTCCACCTGCACAAATCTCCATCACAACATGAACAGCTACTGCATCTTCATACGCACCAACGATCTGAATCACGTTTGGATGACCAGACAAATGATGCATTATCTGAATCTCTCTTCTCACATCTTCAACATCCTCAGGTGTTGTTAATTTCCTCTTAGCTATCGTTTTACAAGCGAACTCTTTACCTGTCTTCTTATCCACGCAAAGAAACGTTGTTCCAAATTGTCCTTGACCTAATTTTCTCCCAACACTGTATATATCTTTGAGATTCTCTGTTTTTCTCCCAAGAACTGAGTCTATTTGTAGACCTGCGCTTGCCATACGTTTCATGTGCGCTTCTTTCTTCTGCGGTTTCGAATTCGGATCTTCTTTGTTCTCTGTGATAGGTTTTGGTGGTGGTTCTTCGTTGGCCATTTTCACCGGAGGTGGTGGTGTGCTCGGTGTTGGCAACGTGGATGGTGCTGGATCCACGGTGGAGGAAACGTGACCGTTACTGTCGTCGCCATTAACGCTTTTATCGTTCTTTTTTCGACTGCTCTCGTCCTTGCTGCTCTTAATGCTATCGTCTGGTTTCTGATTCCGCCACACGGCAGCACTAACGGATTGAAGGAATCCATTAGGGTTCAGATTCGGACCCACGCATGTGTTTCCCATTCAAAAAATTTAACCTAAAATCACAAAACCTAATTTTGCTTCTTTTTTTTTCTTCTCTCTGTTTGAGATTATCTATTACTTCTCCGACAATGAAAACACGAACCACTCATTAGCGTCATCAACGTGAATGATGAATCCATATAGAATATTGCCGTGTCTTCAAAATCGACACAGCTCGGTGAAAACCTGAGATAATGAATTGACCACCTAAGTCGCTCGCAAGCAACCTTGTTCTGCACGTTTTCCGGATACAAAATGGTCGAGAAACGTCTTGGAATTGTAAAATGTGGCTAAATGATTTGATTCGGAGAAGATCTGATGAGCTGATGATCAGAGGAGGGGAAGAAGGAACGAGAGAGAACAAGGAAAGGACTATGCCATTGCCGTCCATTTTTACGAGAAAATATGGAAAGTTTTTTTACAGAGCCCAATTTTAGACTAGGACTCACTTTTATCAAAAACAATTTCTTTTTGTCTTTTAATTTTTAACAATTAATTAATTTTTTTGAAAAAATATATAACGTTGAGTGATTATATTGTAGGGAATTAACTGCGAAGGATTTAGTTAATAAATATTTTGATTGAAGAAAATATACAATAAGAAGAAATTTTGTTTATCTAAAGTAAAATTCTGAAACTTGTGATGTATATAGACATGAACTGATGAACGTGTGTAATCTATTGACTTGTCTTTTAAACAATTAATAAGGAACAACATCCAATAACATCTTAAACAACACAAAAAAGTATTTAAACACAACTCGATTTATGTCTCACCAAAGAAAAAAAATAAAATAAACCTCTCCTAATTATGATTCTCTCTCGAATCTGTAATGTCTCGGGCACGGCAGAAACAAATAAAAGTAATATATCTTTTTTTTTGTCATCACCTTTTGTTTAGATGAAGTTAATAATTGAACTTGAAGAGATACACCATTAATAACCGATCATATGCTTCGTCTGTTCATTCCAAAACATCTTCGACTGCTTCACCATCTCAGACCGTTCATTCATCATCCTCTCCTTCCAATATTCTTTGCTTCTACAAAAAAATATATTATGCTTTCATCATATGACATTAATAATTCTTGCAATATAAATACAGTTTGAACAATATATACCACCCCAAGAATATATTCAGATGTTTATGAAAGGCTCACTCATAACGACTTCAAAACTTAAAAAAAAAATTAAGAACAAAAATTCGATCGCAACTTCATTTTCTAGTTACTTAACGAATGAAAACACCATCTTGCTATATGAATGATAATAATCATCAGTTCAAATTTTATGGACACATCTATACTGATTTGGTGCAATCTAAAATTTGAGACTTGTCTTACCGTGTCTTTAAAAGAAGATGCAGCTCGATCATGTGAACTGCTTCCGCGTAAACTCCAGCCTGATACCGCAAGGAATAAATCAAGATTGACCTCATTATAGATATTGGAAACAAAAGTTGAGAGAAGAACACGTTTAATGTTGCAAGAATCTAAACAAACCTCTCTGCAGATGGGACATTTTGAATGTCGGGGCGCTGCTTTAATGCCTTGGAAAATCAATACAGAAGCAGCCGAGCATGCACACGAGTTACAAAATATGTGACCGCACTTTAAAGCATAGGGATTGAATACCGTTTCCTGCCCAAATTTATCCACAACAAATTACTATTTTCACCTCCAGATATGCAAACTACATTTTATTTGTGAAAAAATGCAAAGAGATTTTTTATTACGAGGCAGATTGCACAAGTTAGATCATACTCCAGCTCTATTGAGTTAGGCAGCATGAGTTTTAGCACTGGTTGATCTTCGTTGAGATTTTCACAAGCGACACGGCCAAACGAATTCTTGAAGTTTCCAACATTATCTAGCCCAGAGTTGAGATAAAAGGCTCCAAGTTCTATGAGCCATGGTGAGTGCAAGAGCTCTATGCGCTCCGCTCGCATTTTCAACTTGAAATTCTTCCCATTCTCTGAGCTATGCACCTGAAAGCATTTTTAAGCAGTTTACTTTCTCACAACAAATGAAGTCACATCTTCTTATTTTAAAATGAATTATTATCTTTGCCATAATCTCTAACCTTGTCATATTTCTTGAGGATTTTACGGATAGCAATTGCATTCATGGTGATGTATTGAATCAAGATTTGGCCCTCTTGGACTAAAGCTTGTTTTTCGTCAGTGAAGCATCTGCGTAGGCGAATCATGTATCTCTGCATCCCAGTGGCTACATGAAGATGGAGAAGATGCCTCACTCTTGACCTGAAAAATCCCGCTATGTCAGTAGCTTCTTTCATCAGCTCCTCGAAGAACATCTGATCACACCCTGCATTGTAATTAACATCATCTTTTACATCAACCACCTAATCTCAAATAATTAAACAAAAAACTCACTCCACTCCTTAATAATTTGAAATCTTTTACATCAATAAACATTTAGATTATTCTAGTAGGATTCACATCAGAAACTAGAAAAAAATCTACAGTATATAAAAGAATTAGACTAATCCATTCATTGTCAATTGGTTTAGAATTAGAAACTTAACATGGTATCTCATTTGATCCAAGTAGGGTATATGTTTGCTTATCTTTCAGTGGATTTCAATTTGAGATGGACGAAAGAATCATCATCTCCAAATGACTTGTTAGAATCTCACATCAAATATTCTTTTAGAAATACTTAAAAACATATACGAGACATTGCCCAAATCTACTCGTTACTAATTGGCTTTAAGTTAGAAATCCATGTAACTTAAGATATTCAGAATTAGGACCATCTTTTTAAGTGTGTCATACATACCAAGTAGATCGTTACGTTCCCCATTAGACTGTTGCACAAAGATTACTAAGTTAAGTGAAGACTAGAGGAAAAAGAGAGAGAAGTTATACATACAAGGGCAAGCTTTGCATTCGCATGAATCAGACAAAGATGAAGAAGTAGCAGATGGGATGATTTGTCCATCATCAGATTTTGTAGAGTTACATGTCTTGCACTTCTTCAACACTTTCTTAAGTTTCTTATATTCAACGAAGCGACACTTCTCCAGGAACCATTCCTCTTCTCCATGTAGATATTCCGTGAACGTCTCACCAAACTTCATCTTCTAACATAGTACACAAATTTCAATCTCAGGCTGCAATATTAATATACACCAAATATGATTTTTTTGTAATTGAGTAAACAAATTTATGTTCTAGTAAATTCCTCGGAAGGAAAATATCGAATTGTAACAGATTTAAAATTGGATACTTTGGAGATAGTGAAATTGAGAGAAATATTGACAAAATAAAGTAAAAGAGATCGAAATATTTTGAAGCCAATTACCTTTTCGTCACGTCAAAAACAAGGGATCTAGTGATTAAGAACAACAGAAGCTGGTGGAGGAAGACGAAATCTCTACCGATTAAAGTCGCTATTAACTTTATTGGGTATTGTAATTTCTATTTTTAGGGTTTTGTTTTGCTTTTTATCTTAATCACGGTATTTTTAGGGTTTTGTTATACAAACCATATCAGCTAAGTTGCTTTGGTAACCTGAATAGCTTCGTTTTAAACGGCATGCCGCTTACGTGTTAAAGTATTAGAGACCAAGAAAAGGCGTTAGAATTTGATCCCATCTCAACAAATTGTTCTGCCAGTTGTCCAATACTTAATAACTTAAGGGTATTCAGTTTCGTTTATTACATTCGCGGAATAAATAAAAAATAGCGGGGACATGAATGATAATTAAATTTCCGAAGAATACTAAAAAATACAAATTTATTCTTGTTAATTAAAAAAATATATTTTAAAGATATCCCACTTACATTTGATTTTGGTCCAATGGTTTCTATCAAATTCGTACATCAAAGGACGAAACAAATCTATCTTGAATGGTAGAAGACATAATAACGGATGAAGTTAAAATCTTTATATGATGAAAAGCTAAACAATGTAGTCTAAAGTATCTAAATTTTTCTGCCAATCTCTGTTAAGATCATTTACGTTATTTATAAAAAAAATTGAAAAGAAAGACAACAATAGTATGAATGAGGTTTCATGGAAAAAAAGAGCATATTCCATACCTTGTCACTTAGCCGTAACAACATCTCTTTTGTTAAAGGTAAAATTGATGAGACTAAGCTAATTTAATTGGAAAGAATCATGAAGCCTCCACTTTTTCTTGTATGCTAAACAAATCTCCGCTTTAAACGATAGCCTTTGGTATTGGAACTTCCACTAATAATTAAATTAATTGATACTTACTACTAGTATTTAGTAAGATACTAATTGGGTTTTCCTTTTTTCCCTTGTAATGCCAACATGAGTGGCAGAGAAGGTTTCTGCCTTGGAGATTATGGGAAATTAAAGTCCATATTTTATGTCGAGTCTCAACGATTCCGCTTGTAACCAAAAAAATATTTGCTTCTTTATTATTCTGATAACGACAAACACTAACACGATGTATGGAATCAAAACTCTCTTTTTTTCTTTCTCTTTGCGTGTAGCAAAATAATTGAAGACAAATAACTAAAATTAGAACACAATTACAAGTTAAGTGATACATTTGGTAGAGATTGGACCCACAAGAGAATTTTCTTAGAGAAGAATACTGAGAAAAAATATCGTACATTGGAAGTAAAAAAACGGATCTTAGTTCTTTAAGAGGTTGAATTTTGAGGGGAGTAAAGATAAAATATTTACTTTTACTTGTACGGTAACATAAAATATTTGTGAGTCGAAGCGAACAAATTTTTTTAAAAAGAAATTTAGTATTCAAAAGATAAATGATGTACTTTTATTCTTTAGTACGTATCTTACACTAAAACAATCGGATCATAATATCGCTTTCTTCGTCTGAGGCTTTTAATTAGGCAGACTTGAATTTCTAGAATTGGTTCAGGTGTGGGTGCAATTAACCCTAAAAAAGATATGTTTTCGCCTTTTATCCCAAAGAATTGTATAAACGATGCATGCAGGAATCATGAGGCCGAATAACTTTTGTCATGTGGAAATCCGACTCCGTTAACTTTTGATGCCATGAAGAAGAGGCAACTTTGGTTCAAGCAAAAAGTAAGATTCTATACGCAAAAAAAGTTGAGGCTATGTGATCTATCAACGCTTTTGGCAAAAACTCACACATGTGCATATACGTATATGCATATATTAAATTTTAGTATTATTCTTATTGAAAATGACGACCAATAATTCCCACCCATAATATGTTTAAAATTTGCATGTATTAGTCCTCACCTTTATATTTTCAAGCAATGACTTATCTACATTTTGTTGTTTAGTGTTACCGACAACTTTGATTCCCCAAAGTTGAATTTAGCTATTCAATTCAAAGCAGTTTTGAATTTAGTCGGTTTAGTATTAACGTAATGCCAACGTTGGTATGATTAACGTTTAAGTACTCACAACACGTCAACATATACTACGCTTGTGTTCCTGGCTAAAAGAGTTGCATCCGGAGAAACTGATGTCTGAGGTGTCGGAAAATTTGCTGAAGGATCTAGCTGACGATCTAACCCTGCCCGATGTGCGGTAGGAGCAACACAAATGACTGCTCTTGGATCTACTTACGTGATCGTCCCTATGAAATTGACAAGTAGAGTTTTTAGCTGTCTCTTTACATTGATTGTTTAGATGATCTTTTAGATAAATCTGCCAAAATTATGTGTTAGCCTTAAGTTTGATTTTGCACGTTTTTATATTTTATATGTTTCATACAAAAAGGAAGAGAGAAAACGCACGAAACACACTTTGGATTTTGGAACATAGAGACATATGGACAGCCATCATGTCCAGATTTCAAGTACATTTTGGAGTTTCGAAACAAAGTTGATTACATCCTTAGGAAATTTGTATGACAAATACGAGCCAAACGATAAGCCACTACCAAAAATATGGCCATTATTAACATACGGAAAACGCTATGGTATCGTTTACATTGCGGATTCGTGTAAACGCATAATTAGTGCGTTTGATAATTATCAACTATATTTGGGCTGAACTTTAAAAAAATCTGCCTAAAACCAAAAAAAAAACTACCTTTTTTAAGAAAATTCCATACCTATTTTTCAAGATTTGATTATTTTGCTTGGACTTCCGAAGATGGGGTTGATATTAGTTTGCCATTTTCCAAAATAAATATCGTATGAGTTAGTCAACACTTTAAAACCTAGTTTGAATACTAGCTATACTTTCTTTTTTTGTCATGACTCAATGACAACAAAATAATTTTGTTTGGACTTCAGAAAACAATTAATGGACTAGGTTCTTTTTTTTTTTTTGTAAACTGTTTTTTTGTTAATGTCTAATGGTGAGA
>Ga0041059_1000392_pt1 | contig 32430 bp, 23 predicted proteins | sample AraColnosormetaG_FD_56232 | JGI IMG/M metagenome (GOLD analysis project Ga0041059, IMG submission 56232) | Arabidopsis roots microbial communities from North Carolina, USA - Col MF nosort | ecosystem: Host-associated > Plants > Roots > Unclassified | place: USA: North Carolina | collected...
CGAATCTACTTTCTCGTCTGCCCATTCTTACTGTCAAGATAATCTTTTTTTTTTTTTTTTGGAATAGACGTCAAGTGAAAGTGTACAAACACAGGTAACACTAATGATTACAAACATTTAGTAAAAAGAAAACCCAGACAATTAGGATTTTGTTGAGTCTCATTTATTTATCAGATATGGTAAAGTGAGAGAGGTATGTTGAATCTTAAGGACTACATGAGGGAATAGGCAGGGCCTCCACCACCTTCAGGCACTGTCCACTCTATGTTCTGCTTTGGATCTTTGATGTCACATGCCTTTTAGATTAAAAAAAAAAAGAAAACCAATTTAAGCTTCTCCAAAATCAATCGAATGACATGAATAGACATACTTTAACACAAAGTGCATCAAGTCGACAAGTGATGCGTACCTTGCAGTGCAAACAGTTTTGAGCGTTGATCTGCAGTTTTGGCTTACCCTCTTCGTCTTCGATATATCTTTTTTATGTTTTGAATCAATACAGAAACGAAGATGAGTATCTTGTTCAAGGAACTTGATATATTGATCAAATTTCATATGGTGAGAGAAAGAGAGGGTAGAGAAAGGAAGTTATTACTCGTAAACACGGGCTGGGCAGTAACGTGACTCTGGCGCAGCATACTCTGGAAAGTTTACCTTTTCTGGAATCTTAGGATCCCTCAAGCGCAAATGAGATGGTTGATCATGATCATGATTGGTATTACTCCTGTTATCATCATCATTCAGGATACAACTACTTGTAAATATCATAGGAGGAGTACTTTTACATTTAAAGATACTGTAGTTTATGCCGTGGTACAAACCTGTATAAAGAAGTTGGCACATCAAACGACAAAACACCATCCGGCTTTGGATACACAATCGGTGTCCATTTCCGAGCAAGCTGCATAAAGATGTAGCTAGACTTTAGTTGTGCAGTGGATGGTTTTGATCTGATTATATCTGAAAAAATTTATTCCCACTGCGTGTATACTTACATCTGTTGCTTCGTGGTCTGCTTTCCCATGCTTGAGCGTGAAAGGGACTTTTCCTTTCAGTACATAGCTGCGTAATCAAACATCAATAGTTCACTTATAGCAAAGAGAAACGATCATACAGAACACAGCAAAAATAATAGAATCAATTCCGGGTCTTACTGTTCCATAGCACTAATGGCCAAGCCAGGAAGTAGCCCATACTCGAATGCCTGCAAGAATATGAGATTAAGATCCTATCTTCCAGGAAAGATTAATCAGATAGAAAACCATATAAGCTGATGTATGTTCATGATATTACGAACAGGACGATAGTTTCGAGCTGCGTAGAGCTCCTTCCACACCCATGAATCCCTCAAGTTGTCCCAGTACGTGTTCATGTTTAAGCCTTCATGAAGTGCACCAAATGCAGCCTCTGCTGCTAACATTCCTGTAAGATATAGATGTAATTAAGATGAGAATTCATTGAAGGGACAATGGAAAAAGAAAACGTTTCCTATCAAAAACATTGTGACCTGATTTCATTGCAGTGTGTGTTCCCTTAATCTTGGGTACATTGAGAAAACCAGCTGAACATCCAATTATTGCTCCTCCAGGAAAAACTGGATAGGGAATGGACTGAAATTTTACTAGCATCAAGTTCAAATATGTCATAACATGTCAAACAAATCTTATTTCTGTCATAAAGGGTTAACTAGATCAAATCTTATTTCTCAATCAACCAAACAAAATCTATACATACAGATCTTTAAAAAATGGCTATACCAAACATGGAAATAGTTCTGCTTTCAAAGAATCAGCCCACCAGTTAGATCTAAGGGCGTGGTGAATTTCAACTCACCTGAAAACCACCTTCATTTAAAGTACGAGCTCCATACTGAAGCACGGTACCACCTTCCAAGATGCCTTTAATAGCAGGATGGTGTTTGAGTTTCTATTTGGAGGATAAAAATGATGGGTTTTAGAAATGTATTTGTAGTAACCGCTGAAAAGTCTATCGTTATGAGAAATTGACATACCTGAAATTCCTCATACGGATTCAAGAAAGGGTTGTGGTAGTTCAAGGCAACAACCAAGCCAAGTGCAACCTGTTTGGTTAAAAAGAAAACTCCAAGTGAGCGTGATTGACACCACTGGAAGGAGGTACTATAATATTTTCTCAACCGTAAAAAAGTATCTTCCAAGGGACAAAGTTAGTTACCTGTCTATCGTTCATGTGGTACAAGAAAGAACCTCCATATGTCTTGGGATCCAAGGGCCAACCCAATGTGTGAATAACTTCTCCAGGGTTATGTTTGCTTTCATCTATCTCCCAGACCTGTTGAGAGCTCGAAGTATCAGCAATTAAAAGGACCTATGAGTAGTAGTTATACCGAGAGAAAATTCTCAACCCTTATGATAATGTGTGATCACTTTTTCTGTAGAGATGTTATTCGATTTGAAAATCACAGAAAAAAAAGAAAGAAATCACTACTATCATACCAAAGTTTTTGTAAATTCAAACATGGATTCAAGTAATAACTATAACGAGGATAAAATTATTTACCTCCTTGATTCCCAAAGCATATGTTTGATGTTGTGCATTAACCTCTTCTCTTAATTTATACTTTTTGATTATTCTCTGCATAAATTAAAGTGAGAAATTCGTTACTACCAGCAGTAGATGCAGGGTCTTGTGCATGTTATAATCAAAATGCTTCTTCTGACCTCTGACAATGATCCTCTACATCCCTCTGCAAACAGTGTAACTCGCCCTGTGTATTGAAAAAGCACATATCTTAGTCCAAAGGAAGCGTGAAGAAAATGAAAAAGAGAGAGAAAGAGACAGAGACCTTTTATGTCAACACCTGGCTGGAAATTCTCTTTCTTGGAACCATCTTTGGATATTCCCATATCTTTGGTTGCAATCCCAACAACTTTATCACTTGCATCAAATAACACCTAAAAAGAACATTCACCATGCAAAACATCAAATGATTTTTAACTATAAACACAAGTAAAAGTACGAGATTACCTCACTAGCAGAAAAGCCAGGATATATCTCTGTTCCAAGCTCCTCAGCTTTTCCTCCTAGCCAACGCACCAGTTGGCTCAAACTGTATATACAAGCACCACCAAATACTAAACATCTCAAAAGAAACTAAACCATTCACATAAAGAGTAGTAAATTGATCTCTCTACACGTACCTAATAACGTAGTTTCCCTTGTTATCAAACGGAGAAGGAAGTGAAAATGCACGATCTTTCGTCAAAAACCAGAATTTATCAGAAGAAGCAGGGATCTCAATGGGTGCCTACAAACACAGATATAACAGGAAACAATATCACAGAGTGCTCATGTTCTTGTCTCAAACAACAAGAAGAGAGAGAGACAAACATGTTCTTGTCTCCAATGTGGAAGAAGCTCATCAAGTGCCAGGGGTTCAAAAACATTTCCAGATATAATGTGTCCTCCTACAAATTGAAGAAATTCACAACCAATTTCAAAAATCCAAAAGAGAGCTGATAATTGCAAGATCAATACTTTGAAAACTGACCAACTTCTGCTCCTTTCTCAACGACACAAACAGATAGATCAATGTTCTTCTCCTGAGACAGTTGTTTCAATCGTATAGCAGCAGATAAACCGGCCGGTCCAGCTCCGACAATCAGAACATCGTACTCAATCGATTCTCTGACCGCTTCACTGCTGATACATCTACTACTAGTAATCCCATTGACTCCTAAAATCCTCGAATTTGGGTTTAAAGGTGACAAATTTCGAAACAAATCGGCGGAATAAGGATACCCAAATCGATTAGAAGCGTTCAAGGGACTTGGAGGTGGTGACACAGAGGAGGAGGTAAAAGGTTTTGAAGAAGGTAATAGAGGGAGAATCAGACGCTGGTTCTTCAAGCTTCTCAATTGATTAGAGAATGGTGAAGAAGAAGAAGATAGCTTTACAAGGAATCTATGCATGATCACTGAGTAATTAGGAGGATGATCCAAGGAGGATTAAGGAACACAAGCGTTCATTCGTATAAACAGAGAAAGAACGAAAGAAAAAACAAAAAGCTTAGAAATGACTCGGCGATGACGTGGCAAGCTCATTCATTACTCTTCCCATTATCTAAAAATAGATTGTCCAAATGTTTCTTCTATGTATTAAATAGGATTGAAGATTTCTTTAACCAATTGACAAAGTACATGGCGGCTTGCACATAGGTCAGTCACATTATGGTCACATGTGTTGCGTATGACCAAATAACATGAGATTCCATATTTGGTGCAACACAGTCACCAACCACTATCAAACGCAATTTCATAATTGTTCAACCAAAATCTCACCCAACTCTCCCTCTCGTACATATATATATACATATATATGTAAGAGAGGCTATACACACTACATCACTCTTCTTACGTTGCTTTATATTCATGATGCCGGAACAAACGTACATGTACGCCTATGTAACGCTGCCGCACCATGACCAGAGAGAACGCTACACTCAGAAATGTTATCGGGACGGAAGACGGATTGTGTTGGCAAGCTACGACTTGATGGGATCAGAGAGATTCAGTTTCAAAGAGAAGCTTCGGAAGTCAATGAAAGGAATGAACGAGTCGGCCGAACGATGGGTTTCGGAAGTGCGTCAAGGTACGACCAAGAGACGATTTGCGATTAGAGTCTTAAGGACAAAACTTGGCTTCTATTCTTGCTTCATTCGTAGTGTTGGATGTTTTACTTCTTGTGTGGGGCACAAAGATAATTTCATGAAGTAATTAATCTAAACCTAAAGTATTCACTGATGTTGCTTTTCTTACACATACATGTAAATATTTTATTTCATATATACACGCACACACACGTGACACGTGCGTGTTTTCTTTGGAGAGTTTTGTGTGAATATTTCAGTATCCCACATTGAGATTCAAGTTGGAGACTTTGTTGAATGAAAAGGTTTGGATAGGCTTACAGTGTATATATGTAATCAGGAATCAAAACCAATATTTTTGTATTAACCCTTGATTTCATGATCACTATGAATTGATACTCACAAAATTCACATAACCATCGTATATATATTTTGTAATTAATTAGTTTGAATTTTGGCTGAGAAAACTTGATTATCTAAGAAAAAGTTGTCTTATTTAAATATAAAATAACATTTTCACATAAAAATACAAATATTTCCATTGATATATTTAATCACTACTGATTGATGGTCATAAAATTTACACAACCATTGGATTTTTTCGTAACTAGATCGAATATTTTGGCCAAAACATTCGATCGTTCAAAAACAAACGTATTTTTGTTTGCTCTAGGTGAGAATCTAAATTCGATAGATAACTATTATCGGTTATATAAAGGAAAAATTTAAGACAAAAAAATGTATGTGGGGACGGTTTATCTTTCTCTCAACTATATAGTTTTATTACATGCAACAATCCTGAATAACATGTTTGGATACGTATATTATGTTCAATGGTCCACCACTTATCTGAATATTTATACAGTTAATCAATTCTCCTAAGAGAAAAGAAAAAGAAGAGAAGAAACTTATTACGAGGTAATATATATTTAAAAGTGATTAAGTCAATGTTTAGGAAAACAACAAGTGTGAATAAAAACGTTGCAACAACCTCCACCAAAATCAGCTAAGCTCCGTCGGACATGAATTCGACCATCAACTTCGGTAGCGGTTGTTGCTACTATCATTAAAAATATGGCCATTGACACAATCACAATTTTCTTTTCAAACGTCATTTTTTTCTTCTAGTAATGTATTTTTTTTTTCTTTTTCTTTTTCCTTTGAATATTCTGGCTGTTGAATATGGTTTAACTATTAGTGTATTTATATGTTAAGCCAAGCTTCCAAGTATAGTAAATTACTTATTAAGACAACTTGTTAAAAGTTTCTTGTGGATGGTATTTGAATATCGCTTTTATTGTTAATTATATACGTTTAGAAATAGAAAAATTGATGGCTCAAAATTTTAACATTTTTGGAATTTTTGTTTGTAAATGGGCAACAAAACTTTTTTGGCCTTTAGGCAGGCCTATATATGAAATTTGAGGACTTGTTTTTGGTCTACACAGAGTGTGGGTGTATGAAATTTGGTTAACAAAAACAAAAAAAATACGTAGATACAAATATAAACTTAGTGAAAGTGTTTTTTATGTTATGAACCCAACTTTTATTAACATATATATGAATTTTGATAATAAATAATAATATTTGTGATAACCATTATGGGTATGAATGAATATAGATGTTAATTTTTTTCAGTTGGATCTCTCAAAAATTTCTGATTTTCTTATAAACAATTGCAAAACCTTACCAAATATGCAAATACATCGCTCGAAGTCAAAACTACGTCATTTTGACTTGTGACTTGTGAGATTGGTTCAACAAGCCATCGTTTCTGAATATATATAGATGACTATGATGGGCCCAAGTAATGAGTGATTGGGCTTAATAAAGACAGTTTAAAAGCCCGTTATTCTCACAGTTCAAAATGCTAGGGTTTTGCTTCTCCTCCCCACAGTCACTACTATATAATCTCGATTCTCTCTCTTTCTCCGCATCAATCATGTATCGTTTCGTTTGAAACTTGTTATAGATCTGTGCGTTTTCGAATGTTTTTGTTTTACGAGATAAAGGCTCCATTTTTATCGAGTCAACAGCAGGCGCCACTTTTAATGGTGACCTGACTGCCGCTTGGAGCCTAGATCAAATGCCAGAGGAAGACCCATGAAACTTATTTCTCTATAGTTTCATGATTCAATACTCTTGGCGACATAATATTATTTGGATTCTTTGGTTTTGATTTGTTTTTCTTGTGGTGATAAGGATGCGATAATGATGGTTTTAGAGTAGTTGTTGGGTTCTTGAGATGGCATTAAGTCAGACACGGGTGCTTGTTGGGTTTATAAGAAACAGCAGAGCAACCTTTTGCATGGTGCCTACATTATTTATTAGCTTCTTATCACGATTGGAGGCAGTCTTGATCTGATGTCTTCTCATGTCTTCCTCTAAATTAAAAGCAGCTACAGTTTTGTCTTTTAAGACATACAAATGATTTATCTGAACTTGAGTTTGAAAGAGCACTTCTTTTAGCCCTGGAATGATTTTTAGTCCCTGAAATAATGTTGGTTTTCTTGTTCTTGTATATGCCTGGAAATATTGGAAAACAATGGACTCACTCATTTGATACAACTGTAACAAAACTGTTACAATTGATGTTTTATAGCATATTTAGATATATATGGGAGCTGGATTCTTTGGTTTTGTTTTGTTTTTTCTTGTAGTGAATTTGATGCGATAATGATGGTTTTAGAGTAGTTGGGTTTTTGAGATGGTATTAATTCAGACACGGGTGTATGTTGGTTTTATAAGAAACAGCAGATCTACCTTTTTCATGGTATATATGAACTTGAGTTTTCTTTTGTGTGATACTAGGATGTTGGTTTTCCTGGAAATTCTAGAAAAGAATGTCCAACTGTAACAAACTTGTTACCGGTGATATCTTTAAAGAAGCTGATATATGGGAGCTGGATTCTATCATTGAAAAGCTTTTGCATTGCTTGGTTGTGCTGTGTTGTTAGTTTGGGAGATGTGTATCTGTGATTTTTATCGAATCCTTTCGAGAGAAGTGTCTTCAGCGGCACAGATATCTAACACAAGATGATCGAGGGGAGAATTTGCAATAATTATTCTGTTTTGCTTGCAATCGAGGAGACAACATTTATTCTGTTTTGCTTGCAATTTCATTATTGATGTCTACTTTGGTACTACTTTCTTTGATCCTTCTGTAGATCTAGTCTAGTAGTATTACATGCAACATCTAATCTGTTATTATTCTTATCACATGTTCATTTATCTTTAATACAAAAGATAAGAGTCAAAGAGTCTTGACTGCGATCATTTTGCGTTGGTGGTTATTTGAGAGCTAAAACTTGCCTGACCAAGAGAGACGCTTTGTTCTTTGGTAACAAGTGTTCGAACCAACCAGTCCTACAGATGCAACCAAAAGCGCATCTTCGTTTTTTTGTTTTCCTCCGTCGTTTAGATAAAGAAGGCTGTATAACATGAATGTGATTTTAAAAGGATGAAGTAGACGGGAATGTTCAATATGTTTTGATGTAAATACTAAAATAAATATGTTTAAAAAGGCTGTATAAAATGAATGTGATTTGAATAATTTCGTAAGAACATCAAAGCCCTTCGTAGACGGAAGCCTGTGCCTAATTATGTGGCAATTTGATAAAGAATGTTGGTCTATGAAAATTGGCTAACAAAAAAATATACGTAGATATACAAATATAAAGTTCGTAAAATGTGTAGTTTTTTTGTTATGAAATTTTTAAAAACAATATGAATTCTGAGAATAATGAATGATGTTTAATCTGTGATAATTGAATTTTGAGAGATTTTTTTGTTTTAATTGAATAACACAAAACTTTTACAAACTTTTAAAAATTATGATTGAATAACAACATATTTTACATGACACTTTTAAGTCACAAAAACTCTTTTAAAATCATAAACCAATAACATCCTCTAAGTTTAGAATTTTTAAAGGATTTTTAAAAGCATCCTTTTTTTAGTACAAAAAAATAAACATACCATTTATAATAGTTTTAAAAGAAAAAATGGGTACGAGTGCATGAATCATGCTTTTCTCCTCCACCCATTTGGACTAGGCATGAACCCAATCCTATGAATATGATTTTGGTGTGTGTTAATTTAATAGATATATTACAAAATTTAATTATAATTACATGAATAATGATAATGAATGTGGGGCATCATTGCATGAATAAGCCCTAACATCGGTGATATCGACCATCAACGCTGTAGAAAGTGGTACAAGGCTGGAGTCCGTTTTGTGATCTGTTCACTAATTATCCGTCCAGAAGACCTTGTAACTGTAATAGTCAACATGGCGTTTTTTGCAGCTGAGAATGCACTCATATGACTCAAAGATTCTATCTGTCAAATCCTGACATGTAAATGTCCTGCATCAGGCGTTGCCCCTCCTCATAAAGAATTTGCAGAGGATATATGCGAAAAGAATATGTCCTGCAATCTCTTTCTTGTGATCACAAATACCTGCAGCAAGAACAAAAAATTGAGGCCGGAAATTAAGAGATACACCATATTTTCTGATCAGCTAGGAAGATGGGATATCCCTGTTTCGGATAATTTGACTTTTATTCCACTTGCATGCAACGAGTACGAGAATGACATTGTCTCTAGTCAATCTGAGGCGACTCTCTATCCTCCTAATAGACAATTCATGAGAGGTACAAATACAATCAAATCAAAGTGAGTTTGAATAAACAAAACAAGAATCTGAAACCAAGTTTCAATTCTGTCTGTTGATACAACAACTATCTAGTATCTACACAGACAAACTAAATCTCTATTTCAACATCAAATGTGAGTTTTTATATTCGAACAAATTCAATACAAAACAAAATATAAGATAATAATAGTTCATTAGTTCTAAAAAAAGAAATATAAGATAAACTACAGAAACAAATCCAACTGTAATGTCATAGTTCATAAAAATAATAATATTTGATGAACTATTTTATCCATTTAGATAAATTACAAATTGCATCATCCCAAATTTTTTTATATCTTAACAATCAAATCTATACGGCCATAATTTAAGATATAAAGACAATTCACTCATGTTAATTGCAAAACAAATATCTTGTTTGTAACTAAAAAAAAAAGACAATTTCTGTTTTGCTATATTTGATTAACATACACTACACTTTTTTTTTCTTTGGTTCAAAAGGCACTCTTAAAAGTCTCTAACACCAAATATTATTAAAAAAAAATCTGTAACACCAAATATTATTGTTATTTTTTTTACAATATGATTACTTAGTCGGAAGAATGATGATCTTGACTATAGGACCTCCTATGATGATGGGAAGGCAAGTGTTTATGACGTTTGCGAGATCGGTCTTCTTCAGAACGTTTTGATCTTTTGCTGCCAGAAACTTCACCCTTGTTGTCACCATATCGATCTTCCATACCTCGTGCTCTCTCTTTTCTATCAGAACGGGACTCTTCCCTGGAACACTCCTCTCTGTCTTTGCTGCGTCTTCTATGAGAACTGTGTGTGTGTGCGCTCGACCTGTGACTGTGATATGACCTAAGGCTGCTTCGCTCTTTAAACTCTTCTTCCCGTTCTACAGAACTCTTTTCCCGATAATATTCTTCCTCTCTATCCGACACACTTCCTTTTCTCCTTGGAGGTGATGGGATCTGCATCCAACAAGTAAGTTGTGGTACCAAGATTTTAGTTTACAAACTATCAGCTTTCCACTAGACACATTGAACAACCCATTTAATATATTATTTCTAGCAGAAGAACATTAACAAATGACCCAATAAGATAGCACCAGAGACAGAACAGGGGTAAAGTTCAAATGACTATAGAGTGGTGGTGAAGTTCAAGACATGGTAGACCTGTGTGCGCGACATATATCTTCCCTCAGGCGGAAGCTGAATACCGAGCTTTTTCAAATCTTCATGAGGGATTGGTCGTCTGATATTAACAAATAGAAAGAATGCCCATTTCATGACCACTATGTTTAGCTGGTGTTATCTCTGGACATGCTAAAGGAAGAGTAAAGCAAAACCATACAAGGGAGCACGGAATGGTCTATCTCGTCCTCCAAAGCGAAGTTGTCCGGATTCTTTCCTACCACCAAGGCCACCTCCTGTTAAGAGAGAAATAGATTTCATCTGTAAGGGATGAAAATATAACGCCTATGACATTTCATTACAGACAAAAATAAAGGTAAAGAATGGCAAACCTAGTCTTCTTGGTATCCATCCAGGCATCAATTGCTGTCTATTATAATCAACAATAATCTCTCGCCCATCTATTAGTGAATGATGAGCATCCTGCTAAAGAAACACCAAAAAAATTCTCACTCTGATAAACAAACTCCACTAGTTTCCAGTAATTACACGGAGATGTTAATGAAACAATCACATTGCGGTGCCTTAGTAAGTGGTTCAGACAGCTTTCAACAACAAAAACAAGAGGTAAAAAGAAAATGCAATTTAGTATCACAGCACCTCATAAGCACGAAGCATCTCCTTTTCAGTCTCATACTCCACAAAACCATATCCTCGTGAAGCTCCCGTCACTAAAAAAAGGTAACAAGAAGAGGAGACTCAATACTACACAATGTGGAACTTAGAGGAAATATGTAATCACAGTTCTGCTTAGACAAATATCTTGGTAGAAAGTAACAAACCATCAGAAATAGAAAGATGATAAATTTCCTAAAGATAAAGCAAAGTGTTGATGTCATAAGTAGAGCAATTGCAAAATCTTACCAATGTGTCTTACCAAGCGCAAGTTCTTAATCCTGCCATACTTACTCATCACCTACGAAGAAGAAACTTTTATAATCATATTCAAAACATAGTCTACACGAAAATCAAAAACTAAGTGAAATTTCAATCATTAACCTCTCGAAGTGTATCCTCCGTAGTGTGATGAGAGAGACGACCCACGAAGAGAGTACAGTAAGGATCTCCAACAGCCTTCGAATCACCAGAAGGATCATCTTTCAAAACAACCCAAATCAATGTATTTGAATTCAGAAACCAAACGATAAAAGTGAAAAGAGGAGCAGAGAGAACGAGAGAGTATACATACATAAGCCAGCGTTATAACAGAGAAGAGCTCGACGGACGCCGTTATCATGTGGAGCAACATCAGTTCCGTCGATACTTCCGGCTTGAATCGGATGATACGACGTCGCGTAGAACACTTTGTTCACGACGTTGTTTCCTCCGCCGCTCATTTCTTCTCCCCCGACTCTCTCTCTCTCACGGCGGCTCCGGCTGTTTAAGGAAATAAAGAATAACGTCGTCGTTTGAATTGATTACTATTAAAAAGCCCAACATATAAATTGGGCTTATTACAGCCCAGTTAAAGATATATGATATTCTCGTAGGTCCCACACGAAGGCGGAAACTCCAACGGTGGCTGCTTTGGGTTAGGTGAATCACTCACTGAAGAGTGAAAAGCTCTAGCACAAACCAAACACCAAATCTCATTTCTTCTTCTTCTTCTTTTTCCACATTTTCTGATTAGCAGATCAAATGATGCTTGTTCGATCTGTATTTCGATCTCAGTTGCGACCCTCTGTCTCGGGTGGTCTGCAATCTGCTTCTTGCTATTCTTCATTATCTGCTGCTTCAGCTGAAGCTGAGAGGACTATCAGAGAAGGTCCCAGAAACGATTGGAGTAGAGATGAAATCAAGTCTGTTTATGATTCTCCTCTTCTTGACCTCCTCTTCCATGGAGTAATTTACCCTTCTTCTTCTCTCTCTCTCTCTCTCTCTCTCTCTCTCACTTACTCTTCTCTTTGTTGTTCTAGCTACTCTAAATCACAAATTTGAAGTAGAAAGCTTTGGGTTTCTGTTAAATTATTGGTGGAAAGTATCGATTTTTAGTTTAACCCAGAACATGTTTGTTCTCTTTGAAACATTTGTCTTAATTTCCCGGATTTTAGTGTCTTTGTAATGTCTATTGAGCTAGGTATTATTCATTTGGTTGCTCATCTGATCTCGTTATCAGTTGTCTTTTACTTGAATAACGATGGTGTGTGGACTCTTTGGGTTTCAGGCTCAGGTTCATAGACATGTTCATAACTTCAGGGAGGTACAACAATGTACCCTCCTCTCCATAAAGACTGGTGGCTGTAGTGAAGACTGTTCATATTGTCCTCAGTCTTCGAGATATAGCACTGGAGTTAAGGCACAAAGACTCATGTCTAAGGACGCTGTCATTGATGCTGCTAAGAAGGTTTGCACTTTTCTTGTGAATGTTTATTTTTGCTGAATGTAGAATCCTTAGCAGAATGTATCAAGAAGAAGGGGACATGCATTACTATGTACCAAAACGTTGTTTTTATCAATCCGAGCTCTATCTCTATCCAAAAGACTCTAATTGTTTAATGAAGCATTTTGACGATGTAATGAGCTCTTCTGATTTGAATTAACAAATTTGATGTGTTGTTAGGCAAAAGAAGCTGGGAGCACACGTTTTTGCATGGGTGCTGCTTGGCGAGATACAATTGGACGGAAAACCAACTTCAGCCAGATTCTTGAATACATCAAAGAAATAAGGTACCTTACTATTATGCTTTTTAAGTTGAACTTTGAATTTCCTTGTTTATACTACATTATATGATCCCTTTTTCAGCTGCTTCTGAATCTAAGCTAACTTAAAAGATAACCCACCGAACCGATCATTAATGGTTCTAGAATGAACATTTTTGCATGTCAAACTAAAGTGAAAATTTCAAAGTGTACTTGATGTATCCGTGAGCAGAATGAATATGATGTTGATGATGGTGTCTGGCTGAATGTGTTTACTAACTTTCTGGGCTCTCACTTTAAAACAGAGGCATGGGGATGGAAGTTTGCTGCACCTTAGGCATGATTGAGAAACAACAAGCACTAGAGCTAAAGAAGGCTGGCCTCACTGCTTATAACCACAATCTTGATACTTCAAGAGAGTACTACCCAAACGTCATCACTACTAGAAGTTATGACGATCGCCTTGAAACTCTTAGCCATGTTCGTGATGCTGGAATCAACGTTTGTTCAGGTAACTTTGATATGAAAATAGTATTCTTGTATGCCTCAATTCTATAGAACTAAAGGATTGAAACCTGTCTTCAGCTTGGTCATTAGACTCACAGTTTTGTAATATTCGTTGATTTTGATAAATCCATAGATACGACATGTTCTCAAGTGTTTTCTTTTACCGATAAACAGGAGGAATCATAGGGCTTGGTGAGGCAGAGGAAGACAGAATAGGTTTATTACACACGCTGGCAACACTTCCTTCTCACCCTGAGAGTGTTCCCATTAATGCTCTACTTGCAGTGAAAGGCACTCCTCTTGAAGACCAGAAGGTATATCTCCACAATCTAAAATCACAAATTGCAAGTCATAGCAGCTACTTAGTAGGAAATGGCTTTGAGAACCGTTTGTGTTTTTGCAGCCAGTTGAGATATGGGAGATGATCAGGATGATTGGAACCGCACGTATTGTAATGCCAAAAGCGATGGTGAGACTGTCTGCTGGTAGAGTCCGGTTCTCAATGTCCGAACAAGCTCTCTGTTTCCTTGCTGGTGCAAACTCTATCTTCACCGGAGAGAAGCTTTTAACCACACCAAACAATGATTTTGACGCTGACCAGCTCATGTTCAAGACATTAGGCCTCATTCCTAAACCGCCAAGTTTCTCTGAAGATGATTCTGAATCAGAAAACTGCGAGAAAGTTGCTTCCGCTTCTCACTAATATCATTATCCACTTTTTTTTTTTGTTTGGAGTCGGGACACTATAGAGCAGTCCCTTTTACTATGTAGCATGGTTTGACGATTTTGTGATATCATTTTTCGTTAATCGTTATTCGAAGATGTCTAGATTTCTCATCTGAAAGTAAACTTATTATTCTAGAGTGTCATGAAAATTGAAGAGAAAAGTTGCAATTAAATCTCTCAAGGCTGAGATGGGCTTTAAATTAGGCGTAAACTTATCAACTAGATTTTGGCCCATGTTAAGCCCATTAAAGCTTCAAACACTATCCAAGTCAACAAGCTTGTTCTGTTCTGTTCTGACTTCTGAGATCGTCTTGTTCACCAAAGAGAAGAAGACTAACTGTGTTTTTTTTTTCTTTCCTCGATGCCTAGATCAAGCAGATGGGTCAATCAGCGAGCTACCTCTAAGATTAAAAAATTTATACTCTTTTTGGGTGTAGCCTTTGTCTTCTACCTCTACAGATACCCTTCTTCGCCATCGACGGTGGAACAATCATCCACTTCCATCTACAACATTTCCGTTAAGGTATAATCAGCTTAAACTAGGAACTTTAGAAGCCAATTTTTCACACTCTAGGTTGATCCGCGTCTATATTTAGTCCTGATTCTGAAGAATCATTCTAATTGCTGATGTTTATTTATGAAAATTTTATGTTTTAATGCGAATTTAGCTAAGATAATGAATCTAGACGAGTGCCTTTATTTTAAGGACTAGTTACTAATGCAACTGTTTAGTGTTAGATGGGGAAATGACTTTGTTTTGTGTGTCTGTGTGTGTTTTAAGTGAATCTTTCAATGACTATATGCCCCTTAAGTTCATCTTTATAGTAACGAGTTCTACTAGTTTATTTATCATAACTCATAACTCCGTATCAATTTCTCAAATTGAAAATGTAGGATATTGAAGGGAAAGATGTGAGTTTGAGCAAGTTTACCGGGAAAGTGCTTCTTATAGTCAATGTAGCCTCTAAGTGGTATGTTACTAAGTACTTAATTGTTCTTACTTATTGCATATAATGTCACATTACATTGGCGTTATATATAAAATCTTGTTGTGATGAATGAGCAGTGGTCTAACACATGGAAACTACAAAGAAATGAACATTCTGTATGCCAAGTACAAAACTCAGGGTGTGTCTCTTTATCTCGCTGTGCCTTTCTCAGGTTATTAACAAGTTGAAATTTTTTATAAGTATTAAAGGAAGTATCGTTTCACGCAGGGTTTGAGATCTTAGCATTTCCTTGCAACCAATTTGGTAGTCAAGAGCCAGGCAGCAACATGGAGATCAAGGAAACCGTTTGCAATATCTTCAAAGCAGAATTCCCAATCTTTGACAAGGTCTCAAAGTAACTGGTCTCAATTTCCATAACACGGTGCCAAATTTTCCTAGTTGTTTACATATCTCTTTTTCCAATGCAAGATTGAAGTAAATGGAAAGAACACTTGTCCCCTTTACAATTTCTTAAAAGAACAAAAAGGAGGATTGTTTGGGGATGCTATTAAGTGGAATTTCGCAAAGTTTCTGGTAGACAGACAAGGAAATGTCGTTGACCGATATGCTCCAACTACATCACCTCTTGAAATTGAGGTTAGTAGAAGTTTCCCCTCATACATTTCTCTAATCATTAAAGGAGCTTACTCTGTAGTTTTCTCGTTCTTCTTTTCGCAGAAGGATATCGTCAAGCTATTGGCATCTGCTTGAACATATATGTCAAAGGTGAGTTTTCGTACGAGCTCCTAATGATCTCACCTTCCCTCTCTGGATTTGGACAAGAAACTAATTAATAGGTTGAAAGTTATAGAGATTAAATAAAGTGATATCTGGCATGTGAACATATACATCTGTAGTTAGAACATGGACTGCAACAGTTGCCAAACTCTTAGGGGCAGTTAGGTTGTAATAACTCCTCCAAGCTCATGGGTGAAACATAGAAAGCAACAGAATCTTGTGAAATTGCTATTACACTTTTATGGCCACGAATCAGAACTATTTTCTCTGGAAATGCTTATGGAGACCACAAGGAATAATATAATGTGGACTGCTTTGGTGCAGGACAGGAGAGCAAAAAGCATCGCATCAAACATGTCTGAGACTGAGAATGAAAACCACTTTCTATACTTATTCTTTACCTTTCATGTTTATCCAAAACCATCCATGGAAAAGAAGATGCTTGTCTGAATCTGTGAACCTCATTTTCTGTAACAAAACCCCAAAAATGCTTATGAAACATCAATAAAGAACAAAGTTTTATTTATTTCTCTCTTATTAATCATCCATTACAACAATGTCCTAGCAAAATCTTCTTAGATCATTAATCTTTTTATACATACAGTGTGAGCAAAGAGCTCTACAACAATGGTTGTTTTCAAGCAGGTCAGTCTCATAAGAGATTTCACTCCTGCAAATTGTCTGGTTTCACCATCTTCTTCCTCCTCCATTGATTCCTCAGCTTTTGGTTGATCAAATCCAAATCTCATCTTCAAGTACATAACCTCACAGTACATGCCACAGCTTGTGCCCAAAATTTCAACCTTGCTTTAACATCATCAGGATTATCACCTGTTTTCAGAAAACATAATCAGACAAACTAAAACCTGAAAATGCAATTAAAAAAGTTTTGAAAAAATTGAGACTCACCAGGACTAGAGATCTTCCAGCTAGCAATAGGACTAACAGGAGAATCAAGAACCGATGATTTCTTCTCTGGCGAAGAAGAAGAATGGTGATGATGATCTTGATCAATAAACTTCTGACTCATCGAGTAACAGAGCTCAAGAGCTGGTAAAGTATTACAAAGTTCAGGAATCTCCTCGTAATTAAACCCAAACCCTAGATCTACACATCCCTTAAGCTCCTCGAGATCATCGTCCGTTAAACTCTTGGTTCTCTTCAAATCATCATTCACAGCTGAATCTACAACGTAACCTTCTAACAACACATTACTCTTCTTCTTCTCCAGTTTCTTCGTTTGCTTCTTCGACTGAACAACACCAAAACCATTGTTGATCTCTTCTTCCTCAGATTCACTGTACGAACAAGAACTGAAACTGGAGGTCGAGATCTCGCTGTCGGAATCAACGTCTGCTTCGTAGGAAGAGCAACGAGAGAGAAAATCTGAATCGCACATTGTGAGTTCTCTGTTTTTTTTGTATATGGAGAAGAAAGTGGTAATTAGAAAAAGGTTAAAAAGAGAGAAAGTGAAGAGAGAAAGAAGAAGAAGAGTTGCTTTATAAAGAAGTTATTATTATCGGGCGGCAATTATTTTTTGTCTCTTTCTAATCATGTGGTCACTAATCAATTTATGTGTATGTATGTTATGATATAATATATGATGACATGTCATGGATGTGTGTATACTGGGCCGGAGAGTATGGCCCACCATGTGCGGCTAGAATCTAGATCAACGAATCAGTCGTCAGAGAGCACCTTTTCGCGAATTATTATTCCCACCGCTTTTTTAGCCGTAAGCGTAACATACAAAATTAGCATTTGATTTGTAATCTGCATATTTTTATAAATTAACCTTGAAAATTCTTACTTCTTCATCAAAATGTAGTTTAGAACTAGACTTTGCTACCGTATGGAGGAGTTGGAGAGTAAGTGAGTAACTTCTTGTATTGCGTCGAGAAAAGACAAAAAAATCTAACTCTGTTGACAAATAAACAAATTGATACAACTCATCGCTAGTTATTTTTCTCAGCATGAAACGAAATTTTCGAAATTACGTACCATCATACGTCACTTGAACTTAATATGATTTTAAAAAACTAAGACTACCAATTCGTCTATTTAAAATTTTAAACGGTCTTCTGACTTACATACCATAATAAAAAATTATCCATAAAACAAAAGAAAATGTAGTCTAAAAGTATAAAAAAATTCGTACAATAATACTCGTATGTATATTATATTAAAAATATGTTTTTTAATCAAAAATATTTCTTTTATTATTACATATGGTAGTCATACATTTTTATTGTTTAAATATGTTAGTCATACATAGTAGTTATGTGTATGCACACATTTTCAGTTTTCACATCTAACTTCTCGCGGCCGCAACAAGAAGTCGTTGCTCCAAACTCGTTAGGTTGCTGCAATTATTTTACTGACAAGATTATTGTACTCAACAGCAACTAAAACATAATTAAAAATGTACTACTTAATTTAATAAAGAAATATTATGTAGGTTAAAGACGAACTAGTATCAGTGATTTATTTACAAATCTAATTATAAACAATTCACCTTCGGCCTGCCAATAAGTCGTTGGCCTCGAGATGCGCCACGTCAGTTTTACATTTCCCTACGACTTAAAAACAAATTTTTAATACGACAAGTTACTTTAGATTCCGCAACAACATTTTGTTTTTATTTATTTTATTTGATCTTTGTAGATATTGGCAAGCAAATTAAAAGTGTGATTCTTTAACTTCCTATAGCTTGATCGACAAATGTCAGTGAGATGAAGCAAATCTTAGAGACGAAATCATGAGCATCCATCCTTGATTTATGTATGTAAGTAAAATACATTACATAAATTTTGTTATTGTAATGTATTGATCGCAAATTATTTTCTAATTTCACTCTAGACCTATATGTATAAATTCAGTTAAATTATTGTAAGAAATTGACATATTGTGACTTATTACGAGTATCGTAATATAATGGGTTGGTTGATCTGTTTACTTAGCAAAAGTAGCAAATGACAAAGCTAAATAAAATAATTTATAGTTCTGATTACATAAACGGCTTCCTTTTTGCTAATTATTTAAAATTGATAACCAATCCTCATATAAAGCTTTTGTTCGAAAGATCCTTGCTGTAAACAGCTAAAATACACAACATAAGAAATCAAAAAGAAGAAATATTGTAGAAGCCAAAAGAAGATTGCTTCTTGAATATTCTAGTGGAGAGAAAAATGAAATTATGAACGAAAATGATCGTGGTCCAGCTTTTGATGAGCTAATTGGCTTCATTGACAAATTAACATGACTTTGATAGATATACATGGTGCGCCGGCGTCAAATGGAGACAAAAGTGTCATGTTAAAACACCTATGCACATGAACGTGTCATGTTAAGTAAAGATGACATTCAGATTTGGTGATGGTCACATGACATGGGTATCGATGCCAAACCATTATGGTATTCTTCTATTGATGATGTGGGTTACATAGTCAAATGTAATAAAAGCAGGATAAGAGAGGACACTAGTTTAGTTTCCCATCTTATTGTTTTGTACCTATAGAACGAAAGGCTCCAAATGATTGTGGTGGTTTATATGGCGCTGCGATCAGTGTATAATAAATGCTACTAATGCTCATTGAGTAATCAATCAACCATATGGTGATTATATAGGCACAAAATGTTCTTTCATTCGAATTGTAATTTTCAGAATTCAACAAAAAAGAAAAGTTAGTAACTTCATAAACACATAAAGTAATTATACAGTCGAAGTTGATCGCAAATTACGTCCACTAATCTCTAGTGCATGTAACTCGTAAAGAGAAGGATCACGAGATACATACAAACGAAATAAAGTTCTTTTTCCCCTCCTCAGTATAACCATCAGATAAGTTTTGTTTCGTGAACAACCATCAGAAGCAAGTGAAATATTATCTCACTTTTAAAAAGTAGTTTAAGTCAATAATTGTGGTGATGGAAACAATTACCAAAGCATGTGAGAAGAGTAAGGGATTATAAATGTTGTGGAAACAGAAGCGAATCACATGTGAACAAAGAGAAGAAGACAAAAGGCAGGGGAGACGCCACGTGGATAGTTATGATAAGAAATTAAAGGGGCTCATTAGAAGAAAAGAGAGGGGCTCACTAAAAATAGAGACAAGAAGAGAGACCCAACAACTCACGTGTCCCCATTTCCTTTTTGCTTATTCGGCTCAACTAATCAGCACCACATTTCACAATTCACACCCACTCTCTGGTCTTCACGACATTCATGTTCAACTTTGGTCCCATTCCCATCATTATCATTTGTTCATTTACCACATACATATTTTTCTTCTTTTATCTGATCCTTTTTATTTTATTTATCACGGGGTGATTTTCTAGTTTTTCTTTATTTTTTACTCACATGTTTGATATTATAGTTATAAATTTATTTTAGTTTGTGAAAAGTTCTATTTTTAAATATATATCATATGAAGATAAATTTTAGATTAAAACTCAAACTAAAGTTTAGAATATATAACGGGTATGTAAAGTTTGTAGTGACTCAAAAGATATACTCGGTCATAGTCGAGAAAAATATCTATATGTCATAGAAATTTGACTATGAAAGAAATAAAATGGCACTCATTTCAGCTAGATAACCATATCTGAAAGAATATGACTCATTTCATGTATTGCGGATAAGTACAAACAAAAAAAAAAAAAGTTCGAGGAAATAAAATCACCATTGACACCAAATAGTATTGAGTTACCACCAAAAGTACACAAACCTACATTGTCATTGTATAGTGACACATGAGACAGCACAAAGGATACGTTACACAATATCCAATCATACATTTTGGTGACCCTTTTATGTCCCTAATTTGATTGCCGTGTCCACTACAATTTAATGTTTCTTTTTTCATCACCTCCCTTAATTTTCCCCTCAATTAATGTTTTGGACAAAAAGACAGTTCATCTATTCAATGGAACACAGTTCCTAATTTAGTTATGTGGCTTAAAGACAAGTCTTATGTTTTTGTGTATCAACATTCATATATTCAATGCTCTTTTCGACTTTTCTCTGCTCTTCCTTAATGACAAAAGCACACCGTTTTGCATCATAGACACATGCATCATAGAGATTTGCAGACAAGAAATCTCTAGATCATAAGACATTGACAAAGATTGGGTACCAAAGTGGACCCTTAATGTAAATTTGTAATGTATTTATTTACAATCACAGTTCCTAAGAACATTACAATTCCAACATCACATACATCTCACATTGCTAAACCGGAACCAATCCCGGTTTACTACTATGTGATTTCACAATGTGTAAGTCATGCATGACTCATGAGCCATCCAAGATCTTTAAGATTGAGATCCCTGCTCGAGTAACCCTTCCATGTTGTTGCTATCACTGCTACTGCCCCAGCCACTGATATTTCCATAAGCTCTTTCTTTCCAAATCTGTTCAACTTCCGAAAACGTTAGCCCTTGAGTCTCAGGGACAAACACAATCACAAAGATTACAGCAAGAACCGCAATTCCCGCCAAAATCAAGAAAGTCATTCCTGTTCCAGCAGCTTCCGCGATTGTCAAGAATGTTTGTGCCACAATCAAATTGCTGATCCAGTTAACTGTAGCTGACATGCCTCCGCATATGCCTCGGTATTGTTGAGGGTATATCTCTGAGTTCACCGTCCATGGGACTGGTCCCATTCCCGGTGCAAAGAAAACAATGTATAGAGCTAAGCCAAGCACAGCGAGCCAACCATAGAGCCCTCCATCAGATGATGTCTCAGATTGTTTGAAAAACGAGACTGAGAGGATTAAGAGTGATATAATGACGCCAAATAAACTTGAGAGAGCTAGCTTTTTCCTTCCACAATGATCGATGAAGTAAATCCCCACGACTGTTCCAGCAGCATTCATGGCAGCAACAATGAGAGACAGGAACAAAGCGAGCTGGTTTGAGTGAAATCCAGCCATTTGGACTATCGTAGGGCTGTAGTACATAACTGTATTGATACCAGTGAACTGCTGAAACGCCTGTAGAAATTTCAAAAGTATCTTTCAAAATCCTAAGACATTAAAATTCTCAGTTTCAAGACTGCAAAATTCTACATTTTCTTTACCTGAAGTCCTGCTCCGGCAAGAAATGCAAGTCTCAATTCTTTGGATCTGAAAACATCCAAGTAGCCAACAGTGCGCTTCCTTTGTTTTTCTTCCTCTTCAGCCGCTGAAAGATGATCAATCTCGTCTTCTAACCGCGAGATGTCATAGGTTCTGGCGAGCACTTGGATGGCTTCCGCTTTACGATTTTTCATGAAAAGCCATCGAGGGGATTCTGGCATGAAAAGCATGAGGATGAACTGAATCACAGCGGGAACGCCTGAAACACCAAGCATCCATCTCCATGTTCCTGGAACCTGCCAAAACTAATCTCATGAATTCAAAGCTACCAATAAAATGCCAAAGTTTTACTTTCTCTCCACAGTTTCTTAGATATACAAAAAATGGTCTCAAAATTTTCAAGTACCAAGCTACATTTACATAAAATCTATAGCAACTTTACATTTTCATCAAATCTACTTGGTTTTATTGAATTTTGGAAAATAAGTTTCAAATTAAAAACTGGAGTAAGGTAAAGGACCACCAAAGAGTGACCTATGTCGGAACTCAGGATAGACTTATTTTCTCGTCATGGTGACAGGACAGATAAGCTGCCTTAGCTGGGACATGAATTACTGCAGCAAAGTAGAACTTGAGCCTTGAGATAAACCAAAACCAAGGACACAAAGATCATCTAATAATTAAATGATACAACACTCACAATGCAACCATACCATGATCTTGTGAACTACATTAACATGAGACATTAAGCTTCGGCATCAACAGCAATGCAAATCAAACAGTCCTCCACCTTCTCAAGTTTCGTTTTAGTTCCAATTAATAAAACAATATAAGCATTCACTCTATTTCTGAATTCGTTCTTCTAACCAGAGTCAGATGAAAAGAGCATACTTGTAATCCCATAATAAAATTCTGAATTCACAGATCGCTATGAGAATTCCTAAATGCTTACATTGAACATAACATGACTGATGCATTGTCATTCACTCGCAAACATATTAGCTGTTGCTCTCTCTAGATGTAACAAAACTTCACCAAAACTCAAAACTTTTTACGGTGAGGAAAGATATGTCTAACTAACCAAGTAACCAACTAACCTGTGTGAAAGCAGAATTAACGAGATATGAAAGAAACTGTCCACCAGTGATCATCAATACGTTGGTGCTCACAAGTCCACCTCTAACTTCCGATGGAGATGCTTCCGCTATATAAACCGGAGCAGTCACAGAAGCAACACCAACTCCTAAACCGACCAAGAGACGACCCGATATCAAAACATACGGATCAGGAGCAGCAGCCATAACGATAGCTCCAGCTGCAAAGACAACATCTGCAAAAAGAGTCGCCTTTTTACGACCGTAGTAGTCATTGATCCAACCTCCAGCTGCAGCACCAATCATGGCACCAACTAAAGCCATACTTACAATAGTTTCCTACAAAGATCAAATTCTTCATAAATCACTACTAACACTGAAAGTTACCAGCTTGGAAGAGGTAAAGCTAGAAACATTATATACCTGTAAGAAACTGCTCTGCTTAACAACTTCGAAATCATCCTTAATGTACAAAAGGGCACCGGAAATTACACCTGTAAAAGGAAACATTTCTTAAAGGCTTTGACTAAAATCTAAATAACCCAAACACAAACCAATTTCTGAATATAGTAAAATCCAATGAGACAAGTAATGCAGACTAAAAGAATCCACTTTCGATTCAATTTACAGAATTTCTACAAAAGGGTCAATAAGGAAATCAAATCAAACGCCTAAAACATCATAATTGGTGAGTAAGAGAGATAGAGAGAGACCTGTATCATAACCGAACAGAAGGCCACCGATTCCGGCAGTGACAGTCAAACCCAGAATGTAAGAATTCCCAAAATACGACATCCTTCTCTCTGGGAACATATCCAAGTACCCGGAGCTCCCAGGTGCGTTTGGGATCGTCAATGTCATCTTTCTTATTAAGCTCTTCTCAATCTGCGAAAAAGCACCGTACCTTGAAACGGAATCCAAAAAAATCTAATGACTCGCCGGAATTTCAATAAATTGCGATTGGTTGAAATGCCAAGACTCAATGACAAAATTTGGGAAATGGAAAGGAATCTGTTTTCTTCCTATTTCAGCGATACGCATAAAATCTCTTTTCAGAATACAGAAGATTTTTCAAACTAGGGAAGAATTTGGAATCAGACCAAAATTCGCCGTGGAAAGTAAAACGTTTTTAAAAAGACGACGAGAAATGAGACAGAGAAGATTATCTGGAGTTACTCGACTGTGACTAACAGACAATAATAATGTTTTTAATACACGTGGCGAGCTTACTCTGGATAAGGTTGTCTCTTAATTCCAACAAACAAACCATAATTGCACTCCCGCGTTTATCTAAATATCTTCTACTCGCTTTCTCAACCTCTTATTTTATTTAATCACGTTTCATCTTTGCTGCTGTTTATACACGTGTAGCAAAGACAGAGGATATATTATTTGTTTAGCGTAAGCGCGTGACCACACTCTCCTAGGACACTCTATCTACAGGCACATCTACCCATACTAAACATAATTAGCATGTGTTGATGAATGATTAACCATTTTTAGTTTAAAATTTGATAGTAAACCTTGATTACAAGAATACCTATCAACTTTTACAACTTATATATATACTGTACCTAAAATTTTACTTATAAGTTATAAACTGACAAATTCTTGAAAGGACAAAAACATACTTAAACAACCTACTCCGCAAAAATAGAAAGAAAGATAATCCATGTAAAATTTTTGTTCAACATGCGTTAATGTGATAATTTATTTTTTATCCTATGATAATATGAAATTTAATTATACAAATATTTCATTGGTAAAATATCATTGGTATGTAATAAAGGCCTAAATTTAACAAATCCGTTTATAGGTAGAGTTTGTTGACCCATTGCCATACAATAGAGGCCTTTTAAAGGCCCATATAATTGGTCTATAAGGAGAAATTAATTAATAAACTCCATTTTTTCCAGGAAATGAGAAATATAAATGCGAGAAATCAGACGACGACCAGAGGAACGAAAGAAAGTGGTGAGTTCCATGAACTGCAAAGAATAAAAAGGACTAGAATTATAAATAGTTAAGGAACAGGTGTACAAAAGCAGACCAGCGGGTCTGAACCGAAGCTTCGATTTTTTGTTGGCCAAACTTTGCTCTTTCCTTTTTAGAATTTTTCTTTCTTTTTAAAAACATTTCTTTTATTTCTTCTTACTTTAAAACGTGTGAGAGATCGCTTTGCTCCGAAATTTCAACCCCTGGTTGCTTTGTTTGATCCCTAGATTTTCGCCGTGTTATAGAAGAATCTCATTTTTTGCCGTCTGAATCGAAATTTCGTGTCGAGAACTCCTCCACTCCTCCACTTCTCGTTTTCTCTTTTTAATTTATTTTACTCTGTAAGTAAATTTCAGTTTCTTTGTTGTCTGTTTCTCTTGATACTCCATTGATACGGTACATGGTCGTTTATTATTGAAATTAAAGTCAAACTTTTGATTCATTATGTCTTGTAAGAACTCATGTTCTGTTGATGGTTTCTTGTTTTTGATTTTGATCCTTGCTGGTCATTTTCACAGTAGGGATGTGGATTTTAGGATTCGCCTAGATCTCGCAATTGGGCTTAGTTTTGAATCAGAAAGTTTTAATTTTGACCTTTATTTGACTGCTAAGTTCTCTATGGTTGTCACTATGTTCAAAGTTGCTTTCGCATTTATGTATCTATTCATGTGAATCATGTGATTGCATCGACGTTAGGTGAAAATCATGATGTCTAAGTTTTGGGGTTTAAGTTTTCGAGTTAAAGATGTTCAAAGTGACAATAGTATTACTAAAGTTTTGATCTTTTTGCTAATTTTAGATTGTGACCATTTTGAGCGTTATTGAGAACTCAAAGCTCAAGAATGCGTGCACCATCTTTGCTTGCACAATGCTTGCCGGGTTTGCTGCCTCAAGACCGAGGCGGTGTGTCTGCATTATCAGAGAAGGATTTGCAGCTTCCAACACCAGCTGTTGAGATCATACCTTCTAAGGTTTTTTTCTCATTGTCGATTTTTATCATCATCATCATTTTAGGAATGAAGAGTTTCTTTCATTTTGAGAATGGAGTAGACTCTATAATACCCTGCTATGCTAATTCTCTTTTCGTTTCTTTCTCCTGTAGACAGTAGCTCATCACAGGTATTCAGGGGAGAATCTAGATGCGCTCGGTTTACAAGTTTTCAAGGTACTACAAATGCAATTTTTGAATATAGTTCATCACCTCCAAGCTGTAAGGAAGTAGACATAAAAGTTAAAAACTGATGTGTACACTTGGCTTTTTGAGAGCCTAGGCAAAGAAACTTTGCTTGTCAAACCTTTTATTCAAGATTTAACATGAAGAAGTGATTGCTGGAAAGATCAATGACGTGGTAGGATGATATTCTAATGCTGGTTTTAAGAGTGGATACATTAGCTTTTCTTGGCTAAAATGTGAATCAGAAAGCGATCATACTTTTTTCTTTATGAACCTTGTAAGTAAGTCCGCTATGTTAGAACTAGTATGTCTAGAAGTGCCCAGTTTGCTTGATCTTTATATATTTTCATTAAAAAGTGAAAAACAAGAATCGTTTTTGGCTGCCTCCATGCTTTATAAATTATAATACCACGGACAAGAGTAAGGATGTATAGAAAATCCTAACCTTTGCATTGTAACCATCATCTTGTTTCAGGGAAAAGTAAGTGTTGCTGATATCATTGGGCTCTCTGGGTCAGAAACTGCTCCTTTAAAAAATGAAGGTATGTGCTTCACATGCACTAGCATCTGATATCTTCTTTTATTTATGTATCATAATTAATTGTATCAAGTTAACTAAACATTGTGTAGGTTCTTTGAAAAGTTGGGAAAGCTCTGTTGTTCTTGTTAATGTCCTTAAAAACGAGATCCGTGATGGACAGCTTAGCTTCAGGGGCAAAAGGGTCCTCGAGGTACTTCCTCCTCTTCTGAACTTCTTATCTCACTGAACATAATTGCACCAAAAATGTAGAGTGTCACTGATATATTCCAATGTCTGTAGATCAGCAGTAATCTACAAATCATATCTCTGTAGCTTTGGCAAAATTGTTTACAAATTCGTTCAAACGTTTTACTTTCATTTTCCATTTCCAGGCAATGGTTAGGTGGCCTGATACATTTTTCATTCTTGTTGTTGTGTTTTAACTATGAATTTGTAGTATGGTAAAGATGTCATGGATGTTCCATTTTGAGAACAAACTCCAATTCCTTGTGTTCTGACTTGACTCTTTATTTTTCCTTTGTATGGTGACTTGAACAGCTAGGTTGCAACTTTGGAGTTCCTGGGATATTTGCCTGTTTGAAAGTAAGTAAACTAACGCTGCAAGATTGCTGTTACTTTCACATTTCTAGAAAAAAAAGTCTTATTGTTGAATCTTGATTGCTTTTTCTAAAGGGTGCTTCCTCAGTCCACTTTCAAGACCTCAGCGCAGAAACGATAAGATGCACAACCATCCCAAACGTTCTTGCAAACCTGGAGCAAGCACGAGACAGGCAAAGCCGTCAGCCAGAAAGCCCACTCACACCATCAAGACAAGCTATCTCTGCATCTGTCCGTTTCTATGCAGGAGAATGGGAAGAGCTCTCTACCGTTCTATCCATCATTAGAACAGATGTCCTTGAACCATCTATCCCCGCAATGAACTTGAGCTTTTCAGAGGAAGATTTCATGGATGGATGTAGCAGCCAAGACGGAAGCATTACAGGACAGCCAGATTTCTCCTCGAGGCGATCAAGGAAGCTCTCAGGAAGCAGAGCGTGGGAAAGAGCCAACGAGACTGGTCAAGAAGGAGAATATGGATATGATGTTATACTAATGACCGAAATCCCTTACTCTATTACTTCTCTGAAGAAACTATATTCTCTCATAAAGAAGGTTAGTTTTTTTTAATCCTTCTCTCCGTAGTTCCTCAGTGGTTGTTCCCGGTTATAATGATGGTTGTGATGGCTTTGTTGTGGAGACAGTGCCTGAGACCGCCATACGGTGTAATGTATTTGGCGGCGAAGAAGCAATACGTAGGATTCAACAGTGGAGCGAAACATTTGAGGAACTTGGTGGATGAAGAAACTATCTTAGGAGCTCATTTGGTGAAGGAAACTACAGACAGAGATATTTGGAAGTTCTTCCTCAAGTAGGTGTGTAGAAGAAGAACTCATTCATAACCAAATACATTCTGCAGCCAACAACATAAGCTAAAAAAAGATGTCAAATACAAAACTTTTTTGCGTAATGTAGTATTGCAATGCAATGATGAAATTGAAGTTTCCATCTTCATTTCTCTTTTTAATTATTATCTTGATGGTTCATTTTTTTTTTGTATGAATACAAAATTAGATTAAAAAAAAATTTGGCCAGTAAATTTACTTGACTCTTATATTGTACTAATTTTTTCTTTGTTAGTACTTTTTTATTGTCGAAAATAATCAAATTTAGTTTCTGTAAATCTCTCACTAATACAAGAAACTGTACGAACAAAACAAAAAAAACCCTAATTCGTAACCCTAATTTTTGGGAATAATTGGGACACTAATATCGTTCAATTGCTCAGTTCCGTCGACTCTGATACCGGTACGACGAACGGAATCGAACAACGGAAGAACTCTTTTGCGATGGTGAATAGGCCGAGAGATTTCTTCGTCTGCATCAATGGAGACTACGTCAACACCAAGCTCTCTTAAACGTAACCCAAGCTTCTCGCCGACGCGTGAAGCGGTCTTTGAGTCCCAGAAATGGTTGGAGTGAGGGAATCGGTAGAGATTGGCGCGGCTTTTTGCTAGGAATTCTTGCTCGGAGGATGAAGCCATTGCTATGATCGTTGAGGATCCTGGTTGAGTCACTTGAGCTGTGATCTTACGGCATGATAAGACTAGTTGAAGAAGATGATGACGGTGGGTTCCGTTCATTGTTCGGGTCGTTTATTGGTTTCTCGATCGATTTGTTGCTCACGGAGGAGGAAGTGAATGAGATTTTTGGATCTTTAACTGAGCTAATGAAATTGTTCTAATTTTTATTTTATTTTTACTTTTTACCGAGGTCGTATTTTAACAGTTTTATTTCCCTATTCCGCCACTTGTATTTTCATTTTTCGATAAAAAGATGAAGTTGATGTCGTTGATGAAGTTGATGTCGTTGTTGGTCGGAAAGGTTCGTTATATTTCCAAGGAGAATCTGTACTTCTAGTTCTAGATTCACTACTGTATGTTCCTCGTACTTGTCCTGTGATTTTCATTTCTGTCGAGAATATCTGAAATTAGATTTAACAGTGTTGTATAGTTAAGAAAAGACAAACTATAAAAACAAACTTTCTCATTAAATAAGGATCTGAACTAATCCAAATATTTTAGTAAGAAGAAACAAAGCAAAAGCCCGTATAGCTCAGTGGTAGAGCGTCAGTCTTGTAAACTGAAGGTCCGTAGTTCGATCCTGCGTGTGGGCACCTTTTTTTTATTAATTTTGTAAATTACAACTGTAGTTTCTTGAAAATGCTTACTTGTCCCAATTATTTAGCCCAAGAATTTGAATCCCTTTCTTGAAAATGTTTATCGTGAAAATAGTTTTACCAAAAAGTTGGTGTTTTTTTTTCAACGGATGGATCTTTGAGCTTGAAAACCATGTATAATTGTATAAATTAATCTTCGCAAACAAATAAAATAAACAGAACATGGTCATGCATGGTAGATATCTATATAATGGGTATTGTCAATTATTCGTAAGAGCATGCGTATGTCTTCTCGCTTCCGGAATATGTGCCTGATTGTGCAACCCCAATGTGTAAATAGGTCAACAACTGATTAATTACTAGAAATTGTTTGCTTACCCTAAATGTTTCTTGTTGACATTAGTAGACGAGTAGGCGTCATACGTTATAATGTAAAACCGCGTATGACAGTTAGGACTCTTTGGAGATTTCAGATGTCTTTGTTTGAGTGGATAATTAAGGAAGCCTATTTATTTAGCCAACAAACTTTAGCAATAACTATACGCTCTAAATGTTTTAAGTCTTTTATTAGTGGTACATGGTACATCAGAATGTATAACCAGTGAGACTGTAGCATTCCGATAGGCCGTGTCAGCTGTCGCCGTGATGTCCATAAAGCTACTCGGAGTGTACATGTTGTAAATGATGAAACAAATGTTAATGTGGTTTCTAAAATTACTTGGGATGATAATTCTTTTTTGGGACTAGGAGTAGAGAGGCCACATTAACATTTGTTTATCATTTACGGAGAATCATTGCAATTTGAATCTAAGAATGACCAAAGCAAATGAACAACCCCCTAAGAAAAAGTATGTCATATAAACGGACAACAGCACTAAAGATGTCTTCTTTTTAAAAAAACATGAGATTATGTGAAACATTGTAGTAAGGTTTGCAACAAAAAGAGAAGAAAAATAATGTCAAATTAACACGAAAATACAGTTAGTAATAATAGAAAATGACAATTATTTAAGTATGAATGATGAGTGGAGCTGGCTTGGGTGAGCTGGAAGACAACAACCATATGAAGTCCATAAACACTTGTCACAAGTCAACTGTCCTTGGATCCCGTTACACCACACTCCGCGTGAGAATCTCAAAATATATTGTAGTATTCGTAATTTATTGATCTAGTATATAGCAAAACTGAATGTTAAGTTTATGCTCTACTAATTCTTATTTTTTGTCTACTTTTTGAAAGACAAATTCATATATAGTCTCAACATAACTTACAATTGGAATAATCATATACCAACACAAACGCAAGATCCAACGATTTTTTTGCCTCGATATAGTTAAAGAAGTGGTTTTCTTTATATATAATACTCTTTCATGTAAAAAAAAAAAAAAAATACTCTTTCATGTCATGTAGCATTCCGATTGTTGGTGCTAGGTACTATTGGTCACGCTAGTGTGGCTCGAGTTCTATAGTTAGATATTAGGTCATCGGCTGTTTTGATGGATGTATATTTTTTTCTTTTACTATGATTTGATTAACCATTTGTATATATAAGAGTATTTATTCCAACACCAATTACTAGTTCTTCTTTAAATTTACTTTCCAACGAACATTTTTGTCTTCTAACTAAATTTCATTTGTTACTTCTTCCTCCTATTAATAATTTAGTATTGCATGCAATATGAATAATAAAAATGAAAATTGTTGGCTGTTGAGTGACGGGTCCACTTGGAAGAAGTAAACCAATAGAACAGCGACAACCTTATAGATCCAACGGTCATAATCCAACGGGCGTCATTCTTGGCGCGTTTTTTGGTCCCCAATAACTTCCTTTAATTCTTTCTTAGACCCGTTACGTTATCATTAACAACACTTTTTGTTTACTGATTCTAGAAAGATTACGGCAATTCTATTAGTCGAAATAAAACACTGCAATTAGATTAAAAAAAATCTCGGATAAAAAAACAAGTATGTTGCTTTGTTTGGAGCCCTGAACTCTGGCTCAAATGTTTAACGTGGTGTGTTTGTAACACTTTGATCCATTGACTATGAGTTATCGGAAAAGAAGATCTGTTGAACAAAAGGCAATTGATAGGTTTTTTAGGACTTGTGTTTTACCTTTTACGGATAAGATAAAATGAATTGATTATAAGAAGTTTGAAATACGAAGAAGACCGGCAAAGTAAAGAACTAAAGATAACCAAACAAATGGGGACAGGAACAAAACATCAACAATTATAACAACGCGTTTTTGACATTACTTCATTTTTAATTTATCAGAAAAGCGATGTATATGTTTAACTACACACACCTCTACCTTCTTCACGCGTTTTCTGCAATTTCTTTACTTTTTTGTTATTTAAAGACTACGATTGTCTTTTTTTCCACACTAATTCAATCTCTTTTTCATTTTAAATTAAATCTATATATACATTTTTGCAGTTATTTTGTGAAATAAATCCTATAGTTGAGACTTATTTACAATAGATATATACATTTTTTCAGTTATTTTGTGAAATAAATCTTATAGTTGAGACTTATTTACAATGGCTGCCATTAGCTTTTAATTATTGATTTTTTTCTATCAATAAATTAATTAACAAACTAAAAATATTCCAAATATATTCAGCAACTATTTAAAACAAAAAATGTTTGACAAACAAAAATATAATTGCAATCCCTTAAAATGAACAAAACACACCTAAATACATTCTTTATCTATCCAATAAATCTTTTTTCTCCAAAATT